>Ga0268298_10001016_pt1 | contig 34491 bp, 61 predicted proteins | sample WWTPWeurt_MetaG_FD_194462 | JGI IMG/M metagenome (GOLD analysis project Ga0268298, IMG submission 194462) | Activated sludge microbial communities from WWTP in Nijmegen, Gelderland, Netherland - WWTP Weurt | ecosystem: Engineered > WWTP > Aerobic digester > Activated sludge | place...
AAGATTCGGTAGAGGCGTTATTAATTAAGAAAAAAGTTAGTCCATATGTTTTTGCATCTCAGTTTCAGCAAGACCCAATTCCTGCTGGTGGCGCTTTATTCCCAAGAGAATATTTTACATTACTAGATTACGAACCAGAAATCGAATATTCATTTATTACAGTCGATACAGCTGAAACTGAAAAGGAATATAACGATGCGACTGTATTTTCATTCTGGGGATTATATCGTGTAGAGATAGATGGTAAGAACACTACAAAATGGGCTTTACATTGGATTGATTGTGTAGAGATTAGAGTTAAACCTTACATGCTAGAAAGTGAATTTATGGCATTTTGGAACAGTTGTTATCTATATAAATGCACTCCTTCTGCGGCTCATATCGAAGTTAAGTCAACTGGTGTAACTTTATACAGCATACTTAAAGAGGTGCGAGGGCTTAATGTACGCGAAATTAAGCGTCATCCTGGTTTTAGCAAGTCTGATCGCTTTGTTAGTATTGAAGGAACTATAGGCGATAAAGCTATTAGTTTGCCGAGAGATGGCAAGCATACTGAAATGTGTTTAGAGCATATGTCCAAAATTACTGCAAATAATACTCATCGACGTGATGATATAGCTGATACTTGTAGAGACGCAGTAGAGATAGGGCTATTAAATCGTGCTATTATTACTGGATTAGAAATTATGTCTAATAAGAATTCTGTTGGTGATTTAGTTGCTAGCAGATTAAGACGTATCAATCAAGCTCAACAAAGGTCATACCATGAAATTAACCGACGATGAAGGGACAAAACTTAAGTATTTTAAAGACTGTGTAGACGACTGGGAGCAATATTGGCAAGAGAACAATGCACGTTATATCAATACTATATATTTTGTGGGTGTGAGTACTTTGCCGAAACAAGCTGATACTAAGTTAGACCAAATGAACCGTCCTCCTATGCAATTCAATGGTTTAGAGCCATACGGGGCAAAATTGATGGGGGAATTTGCGGATAATGAGCCAAGTATCGAAGTGCAGGCGGCGGAAGGTATTATGGCCGACGCCCAATTAGTTGCTACTGAAGAATGCTTAGAAGCTCATTTCAGACATGATTTTCAACATTGTAATAATGATAATGCTGGATATAAGGTCATGAAGGATTTGTATTATGGTGGATTTGGTTGTTTTGAGGTTTTAGAAGAATATGCTGGTACTAAAAAGTGGGACTATAACATTCCGCACAGACGTGTCAATCCGACTTATGTAGGCTGGGACCCAGCCGCTATGGAGTCTCACAAAGGGGATGGTAAATATTGCTATAAAAAAACATATATGACCGAAGAAACGGTAGCTTCCAAATTCTCGGCTGATGTAGCTAAGAATATATCTTATGAGTCTGGTGACAGCAATTATTTTAGTTGGTCTTATTCTAGCGGGCACCAAAAGATTGCTCTGATTATAGATTTTTATTGGAAATATGAACGAAAAGGCACATTATTAAAATTACCAAAAGAAATTATTAGTCGTCCTGAAATGAGGGAGATTGGCTTTACTGAATCTATGGACAAACGAGACTATAAAAAAGCATGTAAGCGTTGGGATGAATTAGGTATTATAGCTATTCCCCCGCAGCCGGTTAATTCACGCCCAGAGACATTTACTGAAATAATTCATTTTGTTATCTGTGAAAATAAGATATTATTAACTGAAGGTACAGATTATGAAATGTTACCGTATGTATTTGTTGATGGTAATTCGGTAGAAACACATGATGAGCGTGGAGGAACGATTCGGCAGATTACTCGACCTTTATTTTATCATGCATTAGATGCGCAGCGTCTAAAGGATTTTGCGGGGCAAAGTTTGGCATCAGATTTAGAAATGACTTCTCAATCGTATATTATGGCCCCAGAAGAAGCAATAGACGAAAAGAATTTAGACAACTGGTTGAAACCATATCAAGCTGCGATTTTAACATATAAATCTATGTATAATGGGGACCCTAATCATAGAATTGAACCGCCGCATACATTCCAAAAACCCCCTATTTCCGAAGCAATTCCTACAACGTTTTTTGCTTCTGATAAACTTATTGAAACATCCTTGGGTTTTTTTGATACTAGAGTCGCAAATAGTCAAGATGCATCCGGAGCAGCAATACAAGAAGCTCAATTACAATCTGATGCAGCTGCAAGCCCATTTAGAACCGGTTATTTTGAGGGACTCGATAGAGTTGCTCAGATTAAGTTAAACTTATATCCTAAATTTTATAAGACTCCGCGTTCTATTCCGGTTATGTTGCCGAATGGTAAACGTGGTTATGCTATTATTAATCAACAGCTGCCGGAGGATATTTCCACTAGACAGAAAGACCCAGAGTTACTACAAAACCAAGCCGTTTTTATGGATTATGACCCAGATTCTTTACTTGTAAGCGTGAAGCCTGGCGCTAGTACCTCGTTGCAGAAGCGTAAGGCATTAGACCAGCTAAACCAAATGGCACAATATAATCCTACTATGCAAGCTTTTCTAATGGGTCCTGGACTTGAGATTTATTTAAGCAATGTTGAAATAGATGGTATTGACCGGCTGAAAGCAGAGATTGGGCCATTCCAACAGCAGCAACAGCAACAACAAGCTATACAAGCCCAAGTTAGTGAGCAAATGCAGCAATTAGAACAGCAAATGCTACAATTTAAGGGTATGTTAATTCAAGCTCAAGCTCAAAAAGCATCTTCTGATGCTCAAACATCTATTGCTAAAGTCCAACTCGAAAACAAGAAAGTTGACAATAAAGAGGCGATGGAAACGGCACAATTAATATTAGACAAGCAAGCGTCCGATCAACAGTTTCAATTGGATGTTGCCGGCATGTCCCTAGACCATCAAAGTGCTCAAGCTAAAATGTATTTAGATAATAAAGCGATGGATCAAAAAACAATTGACCAGTTGTTAGAGGTTCAGCGCACTATGGCACAGAATGAACAGTTCGGTCATAAACATAATTTAGAAGTAGATAAGCACTTTCATGCTGTAAAGATGGCTGAAAATGCCAAAGACAAACAGGAAGAAGTAGACATCTGATATTCTTTATGGTATAAAGAGGGTGCGGCTGCCTTAGCTTAAGTTTAAAGCGCATATTTGCAGTGTTTCACTGCCGGGTAGATTAAGGGCGCTATTAATTTCTGATCTAACCGATGAGATAGAACGGTATAGCCGCACAAATTATGGAGTTAATGTGTATAAACAAAAGATAAAATTAAAATATCTAGAAAAGAGTTTGCGCGAACTTGGAGTTGCATATAACATTGGTTTTAGTCAAAGCATGTTAAATCTAGGCAAGCAATATTCATCATTTACTAACAAAGAAAACATTAGAAGTAGACTGTTAAATTGTGAGGCCTCTTGTACATATCTACTAAATACTTTTAAAAAAAGTAGAGCTCAAGAAGAAATAGAAAAACAAATGGCTATTCTACAGCATAAATTACAATTAGCAATAGAAGAAACTATGAGATGTAAAAGAGGCCTACTAAATCTAGGCGCTAAAATACAGAAGAAAAGAAGAGAAGTGGAGATGGGATAAAATGAATCTAGAGAAATGGGCAAATGATTTAGCGGTTAAATTACGTAGCGATGAAGATGTTGTTATTAGCAAAAATGATGTGCGATATCGCGGTTTGTTAGCTAGTATTTTGCTAACACAATTGACTGGGTCTGGAGCTCCTATTATTGACGGCTTATTATCAGAAGCATTTGGATTAAGTCAAGAATGTAATTTAGCCAGAAAGAAAATAGAAGAACTACAGAAAATACCAGAAGAAAAGAAAGGAGATAAAAATGCCATTAAAAAAGGGTAAGTCTAAAAAGGTTATCAGCGATAATATTAAAACAGAGATAGCTGCAGGAAAGCCGCAGAAACAAGCTGTCGCCATTGCTTTAAGTGAATCAGGCGAAAGAAAAAGGAAAAAGAAGAAAAAATGAGCATGCCGTTTGTTATAGCTTCTGGCGTTGCAACTACTGTTAGCAGCACCAGCAATATTTTAGCTGCCGGTAATAATCATGGCTATGTACCCATAAGTTTTGAAATTGCGTATATTATAACTATGATCGGGATAGTGGTTGGCACTATTATTTTTTGTATTAAATATAAATGAATAATTTTCGTAGAAAAGGAAGAAACAAATGAGTGATTCTAAAGATTTATATATAAACTTTGGCGCAAGGACTATAACATTGCCAGACTCACCTGTTCCTGTAGGATTTACTATTGTTATTGAGGCGCATCATTGTCCTGTTACAATACAGCAGCCCTCCCAAACATTTACTCCTATTCCTCCAGAGGTGGAACTTGAATAAAGTTAAATCCTATATTCCTTATTGGATAAGAGTATCGGAATTGGTAGAATTAATTAGGTTTGACTGTTTTTATCACTGCCATCATATATCAGATTTTATTCCTTATTCCAATGTTAATTTAGATTATTTTTCTATTAGACAAGATGCAGAAGAAGAATTACCGGCAGAATTATGTCCTATGGGTGATCCGCTTACCCTAGCAGATTGTCAAAATTATTTTGCTGGACGGCCACTGACAGGTAATACAGCGATTCATCGGTGAGCCGTCTTTGCAAGGCGTGGGCAACATTCCCCACAGAGCTATTCCAACTATTGATTACTTTGATTCGTCGTTAACTTGGTCGCCAACTGCGAATTCTTGTTTTGGTTCTTTTATTTCACGCTCTAATTCCTTTACTAATTCTTTTAAATCTTTTATTAATTCTGGTGTCACTGAAATAATTGCTCCTTTTCCTGGCGCTTTGAATAGACTAAATTCACCAATTAGATTTAATTCCTTGTCATTGGGGGCTAATACGCTTTTACGCACTGCTAACGTTGCGACAGCAGTAATATTTCCTTGAGTATGTTCTACACCAATTAATAATTTTTTTTCATTCATTTTTAAATTTCCTCTTTATCAGTTTGTTTTTCATCTACAAATTCACCTAATGTCATGCCAAATGCAAGTGCTAGGCGATTAACCAAGTTAATACTTGGGTTAAGTTCTTTGCCGATTTCGATCCGGCATATAGTAGCTTGTTTTACATCCGCTTGGATAGCTAGATATTGTTGTGACCATTTAGCTTCATGGCGCAGTTTTCTCAATTTAGGCCCTACATCTATTCTTGGAACCGATGATTCTGTTAGTTTTTTAGACATATTATACTCTTAATAATTTATCGCATTATTCTAAAGCGTATTTGTTTGTTCGTCAAGTTTCACGTGGAACAAAACATAATTAATATACTTATTGTAACTTCTAAATTAATTATATTTATTGACATTAATAATTTTATATACTATTATTGTGCTTACTGTTATTGTACAGGATTACCAACCGACTATGGGTTTTAGTTGGCCAACTCTGGAATGAGGCATACTGTGACGTAGGTTAAACGTTAAGAGGGTTTATAAATGAGTGATGGTGTAGTAGAAACAAATGTTTCAGCGGGTAGCGAAGAAAAGTTAATACCGCAAAGCATGGTTAATTCAATTGTAGCTAGAGAAAAGGCTGAGGCAGCTGAACGGGCGAGAAAGTCCTTAGAAGTTGAATTTCAGGAGAAGTACAAGTCTCCGGCAATTGATAAAGATGCGTTGTATGCAGAATTTGAGCAAAAGTTTTTAGCTAAAAATATGCAGGATAGGCGCGCTGAAGAAGAGCGTAAAAAAGCTGAAGAAGAAGCAGCAGTTCAAGCGGAATTTAAACGAATTACGCAAGAATATGATGCAAAATTATCGCTTGGTAAAGGCTCATATGATGATTATGACGAGGTAATGTCTGAATTTCCACATGCTATGCATAATGCGTTAGTTTTGGGAACGGTTAATTTACCTAATACACATGATGTCATATATTACTTAGCGAATCATCCTGTACGTGCTAATGAATTAGAGAATACAGCAGCTAGAAACTGGAAGGGTTTTATGAAAGAGTTAAATGCTCTGTCAAAATCTTTGCTTGAAAATAAAGAGGCAGCGGCGCGTGAACCTAAAATACGTTCTCCCATTACTAGAAATAAATCCGACTCGGTGGGTTCTAATAGTATAGACCGTAGTTGGGAAGATTTGGCGAAAGATCCAAGTTTACGATTCTAAGGCATTTACTATTAAACCCTGATTAACATTTAATGGGGTTTTTAAAATGTCATCTGTTCCACAGAATCAGTTTAAAGAGTATACGGCACTGGCTAAAATGTCTGTTACTGCTATTCGCAGTTTAACGCCAGTACTGTTTCACGCAAATACAGCGTATGAAGAGTTCATTCCTGGTCCAAATAACCGTAGTGCATCGGCTAATTATTTTAAACAAGGCCGTTCTAGCTGGGTTGCAAGCTTAAGTTCTTCGTTTGAGGAAATTATAGATCGTACTGGTACAATTACTATCGATCAACCAGGCTCTGCATCTATCGCTGTTAGCGACCAACAAGTTATCTTTGATGTTAAAAAAGGTTGGGATAAATATTTAAAACCAAAAGTTGCAGAACTAGGTACTGGTATACACAATAATGTTATTGATGTATTCCGTACTAAAGTGGAACGTTGGTATGGTGGTGCTAATCAGCCGATAAATAGCTACTTTGGATTGCAAAGTGCGGTAACGCGTATGCAATTATATGGTACTACGGGAGGTCAGGCAAAAGGCTTTATTCCTGCTTCCATTGTTCCTACAATGGTTCAAAGTGGTTTATCGGATTTCGCAATAGACCGTGGTAACCGCGATGCAATGAAATGGGAATTATCTAATCAAGCAGACTGCGACTGGTTTAAATGTACTACATTACCAACACAAATTGCGGGTACAGTTGGTAACTCTGGTTTAACATTAACAGTTGTATCTACTGTTTTAGATAGTAATGGCGCGGTAGTAGAAATTGTATTTAGCGGCGCTCCTACTTCAGATAGTAACGCTGTTCATAAATATGACAAATTCCAATTTGTAGATAATGTTTCCGGCCAACCTAATATGCGCTTATTATCTTTTGTTGGTCACTTGCCAATTGCGCATCCTGTGCAGTTTGTTGCTCAAGCTAACTGTGCATCTGATGGTGGTGGTTTGGTATCAGTACCGCTTAATCCTCCTTTACAAGCTGCAGCCGGTCAGTTGCAGAATATTAATAATCCTATTGTTGCTGGAATGAAAGTAACTGTGTTAGGTGATCACACGACTGGATTATTGATGCAAGGTGATCCATTGATGCTGGCGTTTGCTCCATTGCCAGAAAAAGATCCGTTTAAATCGGTCACAGTAACAGACCCAAACACTAAAGTTTCTTTGCGTTTAACTTACGCAACTAAACCGTTTGAACCAGAAGAAGGCTGGTCCTATAACGCTTTATGGGGTTCTGACTTAGATGCTGATAATGCTATCGGCTTAATTTTCCCAACAGTATAGGAGTTATTAAAAATGCCTTTGACGCAAAATACGTTACCCAATGTTCCTTATGTGGATGGGTTTCAGCTTTCTTTAGCTAGTACTGGTGCTAGTGTTCCTATTACTGTTGGTCCTGGTTCATGTTTAGATAATACGCAAACTAATGCAATAGTGCTTTCTAGTCAAGTTTCAATAATCCCAACTAATGTTGGTGTTAATGGCTTAGATACTGGTTCATTAGCTAATGATACATTGTATTATATTTATGTAATTAGTGATTCAACTGACAAGCAACCAACTGCAGCTATTCTATCTAAAGCATCTTTAACTGGTAATGCATATACTGACTTGCCAGTTTTCCCATTTGGCTATGATAGTGCATTTAGAATAGGTGCTTGTCGTACTGATGGCAGTGCTCACATTCTTCAATTCACCCAACGTGGATGCGGACAAATGAGGACTACATGGTATGGAGCACCGCAGGGTGTATTGCTATCTGGAAGTGCAACATCAGATACGGCAGTTCATCTTGCTGGTTATATTCCTGCTCAACCGACTAATGTTTATCTTAATGGTAATATTACTCCTAATAGTGCAGGAAATACATTAACAATTGGTCCTTTCAGCGGCTATCTAAATAAACTTACAGTTAGCGGACCTGTTGTAAGTGTTATGCAGATAGGACAAGGTCTTTCTCCTACATCAAACAATGTTGCTGGTGTTATTGATATTTTTTATAAAGTAAGCAATGGATCTGACGTAGCCAATATCTATGTTATTGGGTACCAAGACTTGCTCATCCCGTAAATATAAATAATAGGTGCATTATAGTTTAATAATGCACCTATATTTAAGGTAAATAATATGTCTGCATTGCCATTTGTTACACAGCAACTATTGACTACAGCTTTGTATATGAGTGGTATTGTGGCACGCGAGTTTGAGACTCCAAGTGATTCTCAAGTAATGGATGCTCTTACTCAATTAAATAATATTATTTCTCAAAAATCTACAGTAATGTCTTTAAACACATATTACTATCCTTATGCTTTGGTTACCGAGCCTGGAGTTGAGTCATATTTTATACCAAATCTTATCCAGCCTGAAACCGTAACATTCACTTTGAATCAAGTTAGATACAGTTTAACAAAGTATGATTTTGATAAATATTTTGGAACTGGACGAATTAATAATTTACAAACATTACCGAGTTATTGGTGCTCAGTACCTACATTAGGTGGAGCAACTTTATATTTATATCCACTTCCTAATATTGCATACGATTTTCAGATACAAGCAAAATTTAGGCTAAGTCCTGTAACACAGTTTCAGGATTTATCATTAACATTAGAGCAAAACTATTGGGATTATTTGACATTTGCTTTAGCTAAAAGAATGTGCATATTACAGGGTTTTCCTGTTCCAGATGATGTTAGAGATGAATTATCTGCAACAGAATCTAATATTCGCAATCTTATGACTCCGCTTGACTATACAATGAAACGTATGTCTACATTAACCAGATCTGGAAGATACGGTGTTCCTAACCCTGCTTTATCTCAATTGTTCGAGGGGTGGTTCAGTGGTTAATTTTCAACAAGTTCCTATAGATTTAATTGGTTCTAGTACTTTTGGTTTACACCATAAGATTAGCTCTGCTCAAACTTGGAATATGTTTGTTACTGATGGATGGTTTAATAATTATCCTGGATATAAAAGAATATTGGAACTAACATCTAGCCTAGGTCTTGCAGAAGGAAGGGGAGCATTAAAAAGTACTAGAGGAAACTGTGGAATAGTTGCTGTTGGTGATTCTATATATCAACTAATATCACCAACAAATGCAAATTTTATTGGAAATATCAAAACTTTTAGCGGTCCAGTTTTTATGGCTGAAAACTTAAATTCTCAAGTTGGTATTGTAGATGGTTTAAATTTTTACATTTATAATAGAGATTTTGGAACATTAACAAAACAATCAATTCCGGAAGCACTTATTCCAAATTATATTAGATACCACGATACTTATTTTTTATTAGGAAATGCAAATACTACAGGAAACGGCGCTGAGTGGTTTGTTTTTTCATATGCATCTGCTACTACAGTTTCAGTTACATATACTTTATCTTTGTCAAATAAATCAGATTTTGCTAGAGCAGTGGTTCCATTACCTGGAAAAGGTAATAATGTATTAGTTTTAGGAGAATCTACGGGTGAAATACACAACAATGTTGGTGGTGCACAAGGATATGCTAGAGTTTCTACTATTAGCATTGATTATGGCACAGTTAGTGTTGAGACAATAGCAACACATGAAGTTTATACATTATGGATAGCAACTAATGAATCAACTCCACCAATACTAGTAATGTTTGATGGTCAAAGCTTAAAGAAGATAGCCACAGATGGCATTAACAATGTATTATCAAATATTATCAATCCATCAAAATCATTAGGTTTTATATTTTCTGTTGGAAACCACTTATTTTATCAATTTACATTTTACGACCAAAAAGATAATAAATCATTTATTTACGACATTTCAAATGATAAGTTTTATAATTTAAGCGACTATAATATTGATGCGCATCCTGCAAGACAAATACTTTATCTTGGAAATAATACTTATTTTGTTTCTTTCAAGAATGGCTCAATTTATGAAATGAACTTAAATCTTACAACTCAAGATGAAAACTTGAGTAATCTTGGAGAGGAATCATATAAGGCTGAAGATAACCATGTTATACCACAAATAAGAATAACAAGCACATTTAGAAAGCCTGATTCTACTAAATTTATAGGAAGAAGATTCACTCTTACTATAGAGCAAGGTAATGATTTGGCTTATTCCACCCCATTTCCATTTGGGCTACAGGAAAATATTGTTACAGAAGCTGAACAAGAAGATATTGTTTCTCAAGATGGAGAACAGTTAGTTACTGAAAATAAACTTAATAATATTGGTAATAGTCCATTCGAAACAGTTTATAAACCATGTTTAGATTTATCAATTTCAAAGGATGGCGGTGATACTTATTCTTCTGATGTGCGTCGTGATTTAAATATGTACGGTGATAGACAGAATATATTAAATTTTAATCAACTTGCACAAGCGAATGAAATGACTTTTAAATTTAAATTTTGGGGATTAACAAGATTTACATCAACGGGGGGTGTGTTTTATTACACATAGATATTATGAGAGTTCCAGTTTATACAAGTTTTAACGATCAGAATTTATATCAAGATGATTTAAATCAAGAAATGCAAAAAAATTTAAGTGATAATGGCTGGGTTATACCTAGTCAAGATACAACAACAATAACTGATTTAGCACCAAATCAACCAAATGGTACTGTCTGGTATGACAATACTACAGATCAAGTTAAATGGAAGATTAATGGTACTGTTCGTGTGATGGCATTAGTATAGAGGTATATTATGGGCTTATTTGGTGGTGGAAAACAAACAAATCCTGCTGATGCAGGGATGCCGTATTTGAATGAAATACCTGGAACTGTTACTCCATATTACAATCCTTATATCAATTTAGGAAAAGGTGCTGCACGAATATCTGCACCAGTTTATTATCAACAGGTAACTAATCCACAAGGATATTATAATAATATAATGTCTGGTTACTCTCAGTCTCCAGCAGAGCAATATAATCAACAACAATTATTGGCTCAACAATCCGGAACAGCGGCGGCAGGCGGTTTCTCAGGAACTCCTTATGACCAGCAACAACAGGCAGCCACCACTAATGGTTTATTAGCTCAAGACCAACAACAATATTATAACAATGTAACAGGAGCTCAAAATCAAGGTCTAAATGCTGGTATGCATTATTATGATACAGGATATCAAGCTTCTAATACATTAGCGCAATTATTAGGTGCAAATTTAGCTGCTCAATCTGGTATGGCTTATAGTGGTGCCGCATTCCAAGACCAAATGAATGCTCAGGCTGCACAAAATAGACTGGGAGCCATCGGATTTACATATGGACTAGTTGACCCTTATGGTCATAACCATGAAGAGAAGGCAAAAAATGGTACTAGTTCTAGTGGTGGAGCATCTTCATGGATTTAGGACAAAGGGGTTAATATATGGCTATACAATATCCAACTTATAATGCAACCGCACCGCAGTTTGATTTACTAGGTAGCATTCAAAAGGGTTATCAATTGGCCCAGTTGCCTGACCAATTAAGAATGCAGAAGCAGTTGCAAGCGGCAAAATTACAGCAAGCTCAACAGCAAAGCTATTATTATCCAAAACAGCAAGAAGCAGAATTGCAAGGAAAACTATTGCAAAATCAATATTATCCACAAATGCAAAATGCACAACTAGCACAAGATGCTGCTCAAACTGGATATTTAAATTCTCAAAGACAATATTATCCATCATTAATTAATAGTGAGATAGCTAAAAATAATGCTGAAGCAGCAAAAGCTGGACAGTCTCAAAATGGAATTGCTATTACAGGATATGACGAACAAGGAAGACCTATTATTCAAATTGGTGGATCTGGGGGCACCAGCTCTAGAAATGGCGGTAGATTAGGAACAGATGCAAATGGAAATATAAATAGTGAATTAACAAATGCTAATAAAACAGCTGTGCAAAATAGGAAAATTGGTGATGATATTGTTAAACCATTTATAGACCAGATAGTTACAAATGTTCCTCAGTTTCAAACATATGGCAAACAAGCTCAAACACAAGCTTCAAGTATTGCTAATAAATTTGGTATATCTGCAGATATTATGAAAAATATAGGCCTTGACGCATCTCTTCCAAGCCAACAGGCAGCTGGACAAGCAGCTATTGCCACTAGCACTGAAGGATTAATTAAGGCATTAGGTCTGAGACCTACTGACCAGCAAACAGCCATGATTCAAAAAGCAATTGCTCCTCAATTTGGAGAGTCAAAAGTAGCTTATACTAAAAGGATATTAGATTTTGCTCATACTCTTTCTCAAAATAGTAAAAATGCTCAACAACTGTTAGCTACCGGAATAAATACGGGAGTTAATGTAAATGGACAACAAAATAATTATGCTCAATCACAACAAGTAGGAACTCCTAATCCAGATTATGCTCATATGACGGACGCGCAATTGGCTCAAATTGCAAATGGAGGTCAATGATGATTACGCCTCAGCAAGCAGCACAAGAATTGGCAGCTAGAGCTGCATTTAGAGCTCAACAAAATTCTCAGCAAATAACTCCTGAACAAGCTCGCCAAGAATTAGCTGCTAGACAAGCATTTCGTGCTCAACAACAGCAACCAGTGCAGCAACCCGTGCAGACATCTGTTCAACAACAACCACAGATTCAGCAGCAAGTTATATCGTCTAATGATAATGGAGCACCTTCATTTTTTACGCCTTTTATATCCAATAAAGAAGCTGCTGGCGCTGCTAATCAATTAGCATTCTCTCCTGAAAGAGCAGGTAAAGTAGCGGCAGCTAGCACTTTAAATACAGCTGAAGGGTTAACAAACTTATTAGCAAATATTGCTCACTATGGAACGCTTGGTATAAGCCCAAAATCAAAAATGAATGTTGATTATAACAAAGAATTGGGAGTTGATAAGCAAAAATCTGGTGATACATTATTGGCAATGGCACCTTTGATGGCTATTCCTGAAGGCATTCCCACAAAAGAATTGGGTACTTTAGGTAAATTAGCTGCACGAGTTACTGAAGGAGAAGCATATGGTCAAGCTGCTGGAGCTAATAAAGGGACTGGTGCTGCTACAGCTACAGCTATATCAATTCCTGATTTATTAACATCTGCTATACGTGGTAGAAATGCCATCCCAGCGGCTTTACTAAAAGGAACAGCTACAGCAGAAGAACGTGCTGCTAATGCTAAAGCAGCGGGTAACTTACCATTATCAATAGGTAAAATAACCGAAAGTCCGGTAGTAAATAAGGCCTATGAAAATATCTTAGGAGAAGTGCCATTTTCTGGTGTAGACCAACAGCAAAAGGCTGTTGCTGAAGGGGTGGATAAGAGTGCTCAGCAATTAATAAATAAAATTGGCGGTAATAATGATTCTATTTTAGACCCAAACGAATTATTGAAACAAAGGCTGCTCAATGCTAAACAAGTTGCTAGAGATGCAAAAAATGAACAATATAATAAAGTAGATGAATTAGCTCAAGCAGAAGGCCATAATTTAACATTGCCATCATTTACAGATCGGGCAAATGAGGTTAAATCTGCATTGGAAAATTCTCCACTTCTCCAAACAAACCCGAAATTAAAGTCTTTTATGAATAAAATGGGTGTTTATCAAGATGCGCTTTCTCAAAATGCCGAGCCTAATATTAGTTTGCAAAATGCTTTAACAGGTCAAAATAAAACTTCTGCGCCTTCCATATTAGAAGCAAATATAGCTAAAAATGATTTATACAATGCTGGTGATGCATTAAGCAAAAGTTTAGTTGCTTCAGACAGATATATGGGAGGAATCTATAAGGAACTTTCCGGAAAAATATCTAATGATATTAAGAATAGCATTAATAGTACAGGCTCTCAACAGCTACAAGATGCATTTAAAAATGCCACCAATGAATACAGAAATAATTATGGTAAGTTTATTAATAAAGATATTTTCAAATATTTAGATGAAAATAAGCCATCAGATGCATTGGCAAGGCAAATAGTAAAACCATCAAATCTTAATGATTCTTATAGTAATATAAAATTAGTTAAAAGTTTATTGCCACCACAAGAGCAGAATTTATTATCTTCAGCGTATTTATCAAATGCATTAGATGAGCATGGTCAAGTAGATGCTTCTAAGATGGGTAAACTAGTGAATAGTCTAGGCCCGCGTCAGTTTAATTCTTTATTTGGTAAAGAAGTTGGTAAAGATGCGGAGAATTACAAACGGTTAATGTCAATGAGCGGAAGCGCTAGAAATCAACAGGCAAACCCAAAAACGGGTGCTCGATTATTATCTATGTTAACAAATGGTGCATTATTTAGTGCTGTTTTACATCCAACTACTATTGGACCTTCTGTAGCAGGTGGAATTTTAGCGTCTAAAGGTTTATCAAAATACCTTACATCACCAACTGTTAGAGAGAAATTATTACAGCAAATGAATCGCTCTGAAGCTGGTATAAAAAATGGAATACAAGAAAGCGACAGAATTAGAAGATTAATGGCAATTTTACCTAAAGGCGTTGCTATGCAACAAGCACAACAAAATAGAGGTCAGTAATGGCATTAGATACAAATTACGTAGTTGGTATAAATTTAAACGATTACTTCGTTAATAAAGATACTGGTTTACCATTATCTGGCGGCACAATTACGTTTTATCATGACAATAATCGTTCCGTAGGTAAATATGCTTATATGCTTTCTGGTTCTCCACCAAATTATACTTATTTACCATTACCAAACCCTATTACTTTATCGTCTGTTGGAACCATTACAGTTGGCGGTACGAATCAAGCTGTGTATTTTTATCCTTATGACCAGGATATGAATTTAGATTTATATTATATTGTTGTTCGTGATTCCGCAGGTAATGTTCAACTAGTTCGTCAGGCTTGGCCTAACAGTGCACCAATAAATTCACCTTTGGGAACATCTAGCGGCGAAACAGACAATCAATTAATGAATAGCCAGTTTTCAGATGTTTTATTTAATCCAGATGTTGGCGTAACTTATAGTTGGACTGGAGCTATAGTTAATAATATTTTTAATGTAGCACCAAATTGGGATTTAATTGTTTCAGCTAGCGGTGATGGCAGCGTTACTATAAATAGATTACCAATAACTGGAAATATTAATATTGCTACAAATCCACCTTATGCGCTTAATGTATTACCAGGTGGTGTTAATATATCATCTATTACATTAAGACAAACCTTATATCAAAATCCAAGTATTTGGGCGAATAATTTCCTTTCAGCTTTTATGTTGATTTCATCATTGGATGAGATAGACCACAGTATTTCCATGAATTATGGCACATCTGTTCCAGATGTTCCACAAACATTAATAACTGGAAATACAGGGTTAAGTGGATATGTTGCTATAGCTGGTATAGCAAATATTGGAGCTAGTTTAAATACTGACAGCCCTCCTGATGCATATACATTTATTGATATAATACTTCCTAGAATTGGTGATATTGCCATAACTAGCTTACAAGTTCTTCCAGTTATAGATAGTAGTACGCCAGCTGCATATATACAAAACTCAGTTAATAAAGAGAATTCAGATTTATTCTCATATTATAATCCATTAATACAATCTATTCCTGTTCCAAGTATATCCGAGGGATGGGACTTTAAAGTTAATCCTTCTCAGTTCGGTATTTCATATGCAGCTACTACTGGCGCATCTAACTATGTATGGGATCAGACTATATTATGGCAAAGTACAGATAACTTAATATCAGCTGGTAGAGATATTATTGGCAGATTGCAAATTACTCTTAATGCTACAGGACAATTTGCATTAATTCAGTATTTAAATGCTCAACAAATGCAATTATTACTTGAAAATGGATGGTCAACATTAATTAATGCTTATACTGATAATGCAATAGGTGCTAGTGGTACTGTTTCTTTTTACTATACTACAGCTTCATCGCTTCCAGTTTTAACTTCTGGAACAAATCAATCTATAGTTTCTACTTTAGATTCAAATGGTAAGCCATCTGGATTCAATGGTGTATGGGTTGAATTAGAAAATCCATTATTAGTTAAAAATCAATTTACCATTCCTTATAGTGGTAACAATACATGCTCTCCTGTTGCGTTAAATGGTTGGTCTAGACCATTGTATGGTGTTTCTTCAGCTGCAACTTATATTGCTATTGTTATTGGTTTTAGTTCATTACCTGCTACTAGCATTTATTTTGATTCAATATCTGTAACACCTGGAAGATTGGCTGTTCCTTTTGCTCCAGTTGATTATCTATTAACCTTAAAACAAATGAATAGATATTTTGAAAAAAGTTATAAATATGGGGTAAATCCTGGAACCATTACTAATGACGGTTGTATTGTTATTACTCCAATTTCATTTTCATGGGGTGTTGAGTTTAAGGCTCAACCTAATAATATATCTATAACTTATGATGAAAAAGTTTCATTAACTCCAGCTATTAATATATATAGTGTATTAACTGGTGTTTTAAATGAGTTTGATATAATTTGGTACCTTGACACAATCATACAATCTAGCGGTGAGTTTGTCGTTAGCTCATACTATACTCAATTAAGTAATGGAAAAAAATCCTCTATCTATATTCAAAATGGAAATTTATCCAGGGTTGATATTGGAGGAACTTATAGTGTTGATAATGCAATTCAAACTTTTCATTATACTGTAGATAGCAGATACGGTTTATTTTAATTATATTAGGGGGATTTATATGACTTCTTTACTAAAACAATCAAGAGATGCTACTTTTAATGATTTTAGCCTTTCAGAGTCAACGGATAAGTTTGCATGTTACTTAACTGCAAATACGCAACAATCCATAACAGTTCCTCAACCAAAAAGTGTTGGCACACCATCTTTTAGTAAAAATCAATGTGTTGGAATATTAAAAGCATCTGAAGGAATGGATGTTTGGTATTCAGTAAATACAAATGCCGTAGTTCCTGGTGGAACATTTAGTAGTAGTGTGATGGAGCTTATTAATGGTCAATGTAGGTCATTCACTATTGGAGATGTAATACATGTTATATCTCCTGATGCTGCTGGTGTTTCAATTACATTTTACGCAACGGAGTAAACCGTGGTTAAAGAATTTACTGACTTTCCAGATGTAGGTGCAATGCAACAGGGAGACTTGCCCGTTGGTACACGGTCAGGAATCAATGTGCAATATGATTTTCCAGGAAATGGTGTTCAAGATTCTCATGGTAATTGGATGTTTTGTTGGACTACAAATGGTGCTAGTGCTGTTAATTTTATCAATGTAATAAATGCTAATAGTGGAAGTTCTCCTGGTTTTTATCCTAACGGAATAGATGCAAATATTGGAATGAATTTTTCTCCAAAAGGTAGCGGTAGTATATCTTTCTTTACTAGTGGTGCAGGTAACTTTAATTATACCAATACAGGATTAGGTGGTGTTAATTTTAATTTTGGTGGATTATTTTCATTAAATGGTAGCAATGGAATAAAGACTGTTTCTAACGATCCAACTTTAGCAAATAATTCACAAACAGCTGCTATTACGGAATATGCTGTTAAGTCTTATATAGATGCCCATATAGTTGGTTTACCGTTTTTTAATGTTACGGGACCAACTCAACAAATGGCATCAGGAACAATTTATTATTGCACGTATGCTGGTAATAGTGTTCTAACATTACCTACTACTGCATCGGCAGGTTCAATTATACAGATAATTGCTGGACCTCCTAATAATACTTTTAATATAGCTCAAAATTCAGGTCAAAATATATATTTTGGCTCTCAGAATGGAATCGCTTTGGTAACAACTACGGGAATAACTGGATCTTTGCAGTCTTCAGATCCAATTACAATAGTAAATTTAATGTGTGTTGTTGCAAATACAACATGGGTCGTTTCTTTCTGTCAACAAAATTTAATCGGAGCATAAAATGGCATTTACACAAAATCAAATCGGCTTAGTATTTCCAGTACCTATCGCTAAAGGTGGTACAAATAATAGCAGCGCTATAGGAGCTACCGGTACCTTGGTACAATCTGATGGTTCTAAAATGACCTATACCACAGCAACTTATCCATCTACCGCTGGCGCAACAGGAACTATTATGCGTTCCAATGGTACTAACTGGGTTAATTCTACGCCTACGTTTCCCGATACGGCTACTAGTGGCAAGATAATGCGTGCAGATGGTACAAATTGGGTGGAAAGTACCGCACAATACCCAGATGTTGCCACTAGTGCTGGCACTATTATGCGCGCAGACGGTACAAACTGGGTAGCATCTACACCAACATTTCCTAATACAGCTACTAGCGGAAAGATAATGCGCGCAGATGGTACGAACTGGGTAGAAAGTACAGCACAATATCCTAACACAGCTGGTACTAGTGGAAATGTGTTAACATCCGATGGTACTAACTGGATAAGCTCACCTGCAACGGGCGGCTTAACTTTTAACACGGTTACTGCATCAACACAAGCTTTAGCCGTTAATAATGCTTACTATTCAACTTATGCTGGCACCTGTGTGATGACTTTGCCATCTACGGCTGCGGTAGGTAGTGTTATACGGATAATAACGGATAGCTCACATGCTATACAAATAGCACAAAATTCCAGTCAATTAATATACTGCGGCGCACAAAACGGTGTTTCCTTAGTAACGACTACTGGTACTGGCGGCTCTATTACTACTACAGATCCAAATACTGTCATAGAGATACAATGCATCGTGACAGATACCACATGGGAAGTGTTGTACGCAAATAACTCATATAATGGTGTTTAAATGTCATTTATTTCTAATCAAATAGGCTTAGAAGGTTCTTTCGGTTATATATGGATGAACACCGGTAACTGGACAGGAACTAGTAACTTTTCGTATACAACATCGTATAAAGAGCTAACCGGACTTTCTACTAGCTTCACTTTAGCTTCGCCATCACAGGACTTCGCCATGACCACGGATGGTCGGCTTAAATATACAGGTCTTACTACAAAGTTATTTTCTGCATCAGCTGCATGTTATGCAAGTTTATTGTCAGGAGCTGTGGGGATGGCGATACAAATTAGAAAGAATGGCAGCGCTATTACTGGATGCGAGACTTATTATAGTCACTCCTCCGCATCTATAGATGATTTTCAGATAAGTTTATCAACCAACGATTACTTGTCTGTATTTGTTAAAGTAGCATCAAACCAAACAGCACCTGTATTGCAGGTAAATCTTGGCGCCAATTCAATAGGAGGGTCTTAAATGTCATTTACTCAAAACATGATAGGCAGACTTCCTTCATATGGCGCCATATATTTAATCAATACTTTTACTGGTATTGCGGTTGCCTATACTACTTCCTATGCCGAATTAACTGGTCTACCTGTTAGTTTTTCTATTGTTTCACCAGTACAAGACTTTGCTATGACTACGGATGGACGCCTTAAATATACAGGAATACCAACAAAGTTATTTTCTGTTAGCGCTGTTGTTCCTGCATTAGACAATGGGAGCAATTGGATTAGCATTAAACTTTACAAAAATGGCTCAGCGGTAGCTGGGTCTGATGTATATGCAAATTCTATGTTACGAATAAATAATTTTGAAGTGAGCATGTCAACTAATGATTATGTTTCAGTTTTTCTTAAAGCTCAAAAATCTTTTGGTAGCGGAAGATTGGCTTCTATGATGCTTTCTGCAACATCGATAAATAGGGTTTAAATAATGTCATTTATACAGAATCAATTAGGATTAGTAGGGTCTGGCGGATATATTTACATGAATAACTCCGGTACTGGCGTCACTTTCTCTATAACCACTAGTTATCAAGAGGTAGCAAGCTTAGGAACCAGTTTCACATTGGCCTCTACTTCGCCAGACTTTGCTATGACGACCGATGGTAGGCTTAAATATACTGGATTACGCACTAAAAACTTTATGGCGAATGCCGTTTTTTGTATTGGCAGCAATAGCGTAAGCAGTTATGCAATTCAGATATATAAAAATGGCTCTGCCACAGGATTACAGCTTTACGCCACCAGCATCTCCACTTTAGCCTTAACCAAAATCCCCGTGTCTTTATCAACCAATGATTACATCTCTCTATATGCAAAACGTGCCACTAACGGTACACCATCATTATCTAGCGTAGAAATATCTATAATTAGTACAAATGGTTCATAAATATTTATTTTTTCTTTAATTTTAACTTAGGAGTTTAAAAAATGACAGCAAATGTAAAACCAATGTTAATAGGCGTGAATGGGTTTCCAGTAACCGTCTTATTAATTGATACGAATGATACACAAGCTACCGTTACTACAGCTGGTTATTTATCAGCAAATGCCAGCACTACCATACCTTTTAGCGATAAACAAACAGCATTTGTTTACACAACTGATGCTGGCGTTGGTAACTATCAAGTTAGCGTTGACAGCTTAGGCATTGCCTCCCTTATAGCTGATAGCGCGACTGGCGTTGTTTCTATATTTGATGCACCCGTTACAGATAAAAACTTTGCTGTTTTTTATGGCACTTCTGGTCAACAAATACAAGATTTATCATATTCCCCTACTAATGCATCAGATACTAAAGTTGTGATGGCAGCAGGAACTTTTGTGGCAGGTAATTTGGTGCAAGCTGGTGATACGGCTGGTAGTATTGCTCCAGGTCCGGTTGCCGCTAATACCGTACTAACTAGCTCTATTGTAACACCGGATGTTGGGATAAACCTTGTCCGTTTTGATGCCACTATTAGCACCACAACTTTAGCATCAGCTGGAACTGCAACATTATTTGCTAGCTCAGGAAGTAAACAATATAAAATTGTTGGTTTATGGTTAAATTTTGGCGCAAATCTAACAGTTGGTAATAGAAACTTAACTCTATCCGATGGCACAACAACTTATTCTATTATCCCTTCAGCATCTTTACTAACTTTGGTTAATGCTACATGGGGAAGTACAGCGTTGCCATTCCCAACCGCAGCAGCCTTAAATACTTCTACAGCGGCAGGTGCTAATCTACTCGCACAATATAGTGGTGGTACTACCGATTATACTACTGGCGCTAATATTACTATATCCGGTATATTACAGAGAGTAGCATAATGGATTTACCACAACTAGTAGATATGTTAAGTGGTCGGCCAGAATCTTTCGGGATTCTGGCTATTCTAGTAATATTTGGCTGGAAGTATTTTCCGGTTTTAAAAAAAAAGGTAGAGATGCAACAATCACAATTAGAAATGCAGCGCGCTCAATCAGAAGGCGATATGCGAAGAGAAAAAATATTGCAAGATATAGCAAGTACTCTAGCCGTCCTTAATAATACAGTTGCAACAAAAAGTGATATAATCGATTTGATGAGTCAAAAAATAACAGAAAATAAAGTATTGAATGGCTCAGGAAGTATTGTAAAACAAGGAATTTAAGGATAATAAATGCAATTCGAATGTTCGGTTATACCCGATAAGGTTATTATTGAGTTAAATAAAATAGCAGATGAGTATAAAATAAATTCTGTTTTGCGAGCAGCTCATTTTCTAAGTCAATGCTCATACGAGTCTAGCAACTTCACAAAATTATTTGAGGATTTAAATTACTCAAAAGAAAGACTTATGCAAGTATTTCCTCATTATTTTAAAGATTTAGAGCAAGCTGCTTTATACGAACATAACCCTGAAAAATTAGGTGATTATATTTATGCTAATCGTTTAGGAAATGGCGATGTCAATAGTGGAGATGGTTATCGATATAGGGGTAGAGGATATTTACATTTAACTGGCGTGCTAAATTATCGCAGTTTTAATCGGTTTATTAAAGATAATGTTGTTACTAATCCTGATTTAGTAGCTACACATTATCCCTTAGAATCATCAGTTTGGTTTTTTGGCTCTTCTTCAATTTGGCCGCTTTGTGACAAAGGTTCAAGTTCTTCGGATATAGAAGCAGTGACACGCCGTGTTAATGGCGGAATCAATGGTTTAAGCAATCGAATTATCTGTTTTAACACTATCTTTTCTCATTTAAAAACATTATAATATAGTTTACCTTCGCTAATCTTCCTCCAGTCTTACCCGGAGGGAGATTCTGGCTATTTTAGCCAAGGCCCTACTTTTTTAAATAGGGCCCTTTTTTTATGAATCGCACTTTATTGTTGGATCAAATGGCGGCCATCCGTTTCTATCTTTTGGAGGTTTACCCCTATCTTTTTCCCAAATAGACACCATCTGACAGTACAAATTTTTATTCTGTTTTGAACTATTATAATTTATGTAACCGTATATCCCTAAAATTAAACCTATCACCAAAACTATTTTTATAATAAAAGCCATTGCAGTTATTCTTTATATTAAATAATAATTATAACACAACGCCATGATTTGTTATCAAAAGACCTGTACGAATTTTCTTAAATTCTTCCGTTATTTCTTTAGCTTCCTCAAATCCGCAGCATTGATATACCCAATGCCCACATTCTTTAAGATAATTCTGCCAAAATTGCTGTTTTTTTTCAGTATCTGTTAGTGTTTTTCTAGGTTTATATCCTTTGCGCTTCATTTCAATCCAAAGAAGCCAAGCCGGAATAAATAAATCCGGAATACCGCTTGTTCTTCCTTCCGCATCAAAATAAGCTCTATTCGCAGCACTAGCTATATGACACCCATTAGGAATAGCAAAAATTTCTACACCTTTATGTACACTTCTAAACCATTTAACATAAGTTACTTGTTCGTAATGTTCTTCTCTATTAATTGTACCCAATTGTCAGCACCTTCATATATATCATCATTATGATAATTATCCTTTAACATACAATAATGTTCTTGTATTTCGTCATCTTCTTCATTAGTCAAATTATCAGACGAATATAAAAAACCATAATTAACATCTAAAATAATATAGTTAATATCAGAAATGGGATAAAATACACCCATAGACTTATCTATATTAAAATTGTAATTATAAGATAAAATTGCAACTTTAACAAGTTGGTCTCGTAGAATATAGTCAAATTCATCTATATAATTATAAAATGGTTGTGGCTCTAATCTTAATTGATGATTCATTATGAGGGTTACCCTTTAGTTAGGGTGGCCTTTATTTTTAAAACGCGGCCACAACGTTTGACCCAGGGCAGGGCTTTATTCCATTTTTTTCCACCAGGGTATTAAATCTGGATTTTTTTTGAGATATATTTCTTCTCTCCATATCTCAATTCCTGGTTCAGCTTGAAAACCTAGCCTTACCTCTCCATTTGGCTTTATTTTTGTTACATTAAGATAAACATTATTGTTTATAATAATTCCTTGTTTTGGATATCTATCCAACAATATAATATTCATTATCAATCCTTAGAATGGCAAACGCGCCGCTGAACCCATATCTGGTATGTCATCATCTATAAATGGTTTTGTTTCTCCTACTGTAAAATCTGAAATCTGAGGTTTTATTTCAAAAATTCGTTTTACATTTGGATATAAATTGCCATTGTATTCATTATGGCGTACTACCACACCAACTTTTACACCAATAAATTGCTCTAAAGTGGCTGCATCTACTAAACCTGAATATTTTCTTAACCAGTTCAATTTATCATAAGCAATATTAAATTTAGTCGAATCTTTGTCAGAAAATAAATAAAGATTATCCGAAATAAATTTACCTTTTTGTTCTCCATCTATGATTTGATAGTGTATTTTAGCAAATTCTTCGCCGCCATTTTTTGGGATCTCCTCCGTTACTTTGCGAATAATGCAATTATATTCCCCTTCTGGAATTGGTAATCCAGGCTCTTCATACTTAAAACCACTTAAATCAATCATTACTTATCCCCTTAAAATTTAAAAAATAAATTAGTAAACAACATTAAAATATAAAAAACAAAAATGCTACCTGCTATTGTAAAAAATATAGCTAAAAAAGAGATAAATTTAACAAATAATTCAATGTCCCCTCGTAAATTAGATGCTATTTTTTTAAACATATTAACTCCTTAGTTAGAATTATGTTGAGAAAATAAATCATTAAAAGCATTTTTCATTTTCTCGTCAATAACAGCTTCCGGGTGATCTAACTTTAAACTATCTAATTTTATAGCCCCATCCTCAATAGATAGCTCTTTTTCAAGTATTTCTTTATAAAGAGATCTGGCTTTATCTGTAAAGATATCTTGCTCTGTTAGCTCTTCATTAAAATAATCATTGATAGTTGTTCGTATCATCTCTAAATCATTTGGTATATATAAGTCCGAAAACATACCTAAAGGTGATTTTGCTAAATGAACACCATCATTTTGAGTTAAAAACTTATACTCCCCATCAATCACAAAAGCATGCAGCACTACCGTGGCTCTAGCTTCAAATCCGCTCATTTTATCAGTTAATTTACCCACTGTTTTAAATCGTACAATACCATCATCACCTTCTTCGGAATGATTTATAACAAAACAAATTAAATCAGAACGACATTTTGCTAATTCATCTAAAACAGCCCAGGCATTTTGAGCCATTATTGAAAACTTTTCAAATCCCTTTTCACGTGCTTTGGCCATAAAGTCGTTAATCATGATATAAGTAAAATCATCTATAATTAAATTTTTAATATCTTTACGCTTTAAATTAATATATCTGATCGTATTAATAATTGCTTCTACTTTATCGCTATAAAATAAATTTCCTGATACTAAACCTTCTTGCCTATAATTGCGATTAGCACCTTTGAAAGGTAACGGTTTTCCTAGTATATTGATAATAAATGTTTGAGTTGGGTCTAATGTTCTTATAGAACTACTCTTGCCTACGCCACTTTGTCCCAAGATTAAAGTAATATTACTCATTTACAGATTCCTCCTTAATTAATTTCTTTGCTAAATTGCATCTCCATTTCCAATATTCCTCACTGTATAATGTAATACGATTACTTTCAAGTTCTAACAACTTTTCATTTAGCTGCTCTAGATTATGAAATACCTCAATCATTTTCTGTTGATTTTGATTCATTACTTACTTCTCCATTGATTAAATTAAAATATAAATCTAAGTTATTCACTAATTTATTATATGGCAAGTTAAAGTTAATAGCAAAACTTGTTAAATTATCTTTAATCTTTTCTTTTAATATATTGCTTGCCATTATATACTTCCTATAGTATGTGATAACAATAAAAATACACCCCACCAAGATAGAATCACTAAAGCAACAATACCAGCTGATCTAATTCTTTTGTAGCAGAATAAATCTAATTTATCCCAATAAAATTTTTCATTTTTAACATTAACTCGCATTTATATCTCCTTTTAACTGTTTAATTTGATATACTTTATTTAATCCTCAAAGAATAATTATCAACTAACTGAGCATAAGGTACATCTTCACCCGCTTCTATATCATTTCTAATCGCTTCTTTATCTAATTCCTGAGTAGTTTTGGTGCGTATATGTTTTTCTTTAATCTCAGCAAAATCAAAAATTTGATAAACTTCTAATTTAGATTTTGTACGCTTTACCGATACCGTTATTTCAGGTCCCTCTATTTTATTAACCCCAAAACGTAACATATTAGATTTCAAAAATTCTTCAAATTTTTCTGCTTCTGCTTCCAGTTTTTTACGTTTTTGTGCCATATCATTTTCATACTGCTTCATTAAAGCTATTTTTGCGTATATGTTTTTATAGTGCGCCCCAATATTAAGCGCAGTAGTATTAAACTCCTGCAAAGTATCATTTAATCTACTTCCGATTTCATCCGTAAAACCATGTTCTTCAATTAAGCTAAAGAGCAGTTCATATTCTTTGTCAACTCGATACAGATCTAACTTCATAACCTCTCCTTTTAATAAACCCGGTCAGCTTAGGGTTTGTTTGTACAGGCTTAACACCTAGTCTAAACCAACCGGTAATTAGATAACATCATGGAATCATCTAATATTATAAATTATAACACATCATTTCAATTTGTCAAGCATTTGTTAAAAATATATGATATAATATTTAAAATTAACAACAAAAGGACAAATATATGACTATCATCTCAAGTTTTATCGAATATTGCATCGATAATGAACATTCAAAACAAGACATTTATAAAATGTTTTCTGATCATGTCGCAAAAGAACGCATTTATCTCAGTAAACTATCTTTACCTATCATCATTAAAGAAACAGGTTTGTCCTATTGGTATATCCAAAGATTTATTAACGGACAATCTATTTCTTTTAAATCCTACGCTAAGCTAGTTAAATATGCACGTAACTCTATTGCTCAGCTGGTGTGATATTAAATGAATTAATATGCGCTAATTTCGACAGACTAACGGAACTAAATACAAGAATTGGGCATATAAAAACCACAATAATGCATGTAAAATTGTCATATTTGGCATCAAACTCGCCTATAGAAATTCATAAAGTAAATTTGTCAACTCAAATGGGGTTTAGCATTAGAAGTATTGATAGGTATATTTTGAGATTATTCGTACAAGGTCTTATTAATAAAAAATCAGAATTTGCTGGCAAGAAAAAAAGATTTATAGTTTCTATCCCAGAAAATGCTCCTAAAGTAAAAATTGACTTTAACAAATTGAAAAAACTTGAAAGCTTAGTAGGTCATTTAGAGGCAGCTATTCTTCTTTCTCATATCGCTTATACGCAAAAATATAAACATATATATAAATACTCGCTTGCAGAAATCGGTAAATTTTTTTCTTGGAGCAAGGATAAAGTTATTTTATTGTTAGATCTATTAGAATCTAAAAGTCTAATTATTAGACAGAAATTAAATTCTATCCACAACCAATATGTTATTAACCTGGACTATATAAGCGAAAACCTCTCCCCTCACACAAAAAAAATAGGAAAAAATGACAATTTACCTGTGGATAACTATAGAAAATCTGTTGATAAGTCTGTGAATAAGTCTGAAAAAAACAAAAGTTATCCACAAGTAAATTGCCAAAAACCGACAAGTAAATTGCCAAAAACCGACAACAAAGGGATTTATACTAATATACAAGATATTAAAAGAGATATTTATAATAATAATCCTGAGGGGTTGGTTGGGATGGAGGGTGTTATTTCTTACGAGAGGGCAGAGGGTCTATTCTTGATCAATCAAATTCCAATAAAACAAAATTTAGAAAAATTGGAAGTTAATAAAGATTTGCCGTGGAGTACAGATGAGTTGTTTGCTCAGTTAAAATTTAGTGTTTTAAAGTCATATCGTAAAAATAATAACAAATCATGCTTGCATTTGATACGAATATGTATTAAACTTATGAGAAATGGTGATTGGCAAGTTCCGAGTGGTTTTTACGAGAGTGAGATCGGCTCTAAGTACTATGAGCATTTGCGGCAAAATCAGCTGGAGCATGAAGATAGGAAGCATAGTTATTTAGCTTCTGGCAATCCTCTGTCATCTTTAATAGGAAATTTAGCCTCGAAGATGTCAATTATAAAGCCGCCGTAAGGTTTTTTTGGTTAAGTAATGGGTATGGTTAGGTTATGATGAATAATATGTTATATGACTTTAATTTTTAGGAAAATAGAATATGAAATTTGATAAAATAATGAACGAATCTAAGGCTAGTTTAGTAATGGAGCAAGATTTTTTAAATTTAATTATACGCTTATTTGTTGTTTTAAATTGTATAAAAAATTCATCTCAAGGAGATCCATTATCATTTTTAGCTTTTAAAGAGTGCGTATATAATTTTTCTAATGCAGCAGTATTAGAATTAGCGGAATTTTTTTCTAAATATGCTGATGAGTCAGCGCTGAAAATTTTGTGTCAGGATGGTTCAATTAGAGATTGTCTTTTAGAGAAGCAATCTTCTTATTTAGAAGAAAGAGTACAGAAAATGAAAAATGAATTTATTAAAAAAAATAAAGAATATATTTCAAATGGAAAAGATACACTATCTTATTTTATAGATTTTAAACAAGGCATTATGCGAGATTATAAAGAGAGTCAAGAATATAAATCAAAATAAAGTCTAGCCAAATATTTTTGGAGGAAAAATTGGAAATTGAATTAGATTCGGTCATTAAATTGACCCGTGATTTAGTTAATGCATCTAAGACGCTGTCACAAAAAGAAGCGCGTTATCTTGTAGATTTATATTATCAAATGCAAGATAATCGTATTAGAAGCTATGGACAGGTACGTGCTTTGAGCGAAACTGATGAGCCGCATGATGTTATCAGTTGGGCGGCCGAGCAGTCGGAAACTCTAGAAAGTCAGATTAAGCGCGCGCTGGATAAATATACGGATGAAGAACCTGCGGGGGCGTGGGCTAAATCAAATATTGGCATAGGACCCGTTTTATCTGCCGGTTTGTGTGCTAATGTTGGCGATGCAAGACGTTTTGCGACATGCGGCGATTTGTGGTCTTATTGCGGGCTAGTACCGGGACAAAAGCGCAAGCGCGGTGAGAAAGCGAATTGGTCTAGCAGTTTGAAGCGTCTAGCATGGCTTATAGGTCAATCATTTGTTAAAGTGTCTGGGAATGAGAATGCTTTTTATGGTCTTTTGTATAAGCAAAAGAAAGCTTATTATGTAGCTAAGAATGATAATGGTGACTATGCAGAACGCGCGGCGCAATGTTTGATAGACAAGAAGTATCGCAAAGATACAGATGCATTTAAGCATTATAGCGCGGGTCGTTTACCACCGGCTCATATACAAGCTATGGGGGAGAGATATGCGGCTAAGATATTTTTGTCGCATTTTTGGGAGATGTCATTAAGATTAAAGGGGGTGGCGCCACCGAAAGCGTACGCGATTGCAATATTGGGCCATGCACATGAGATTAAGCCAACCACATTGTGAGAAACCAAAGCAAAGCTGCGAGCCAGGATATTATTGAGAAACCATATAAGTAATGCGAGCCAAATATTACGTGAAAAACCAAGACGAGTGTGTGAGCCAATGCCTGTATGAGAAACCAGATGAGGGATGCGAGCCAAAACACGTGTGAGAAACCATATAAAAACTGCGAGCCAATGAAAAGGTGAGAAACCAAAAATATAGTGCGAGCCATGTTTGCTTTGATGAACCAAAAGGATAGTGCGAGCCAATAGGCGAATGAAAAACCATGGTAAAATTGCGCCACATATCATGTATGCGAAACTGTGTTTTTGCATACATGACAATTTCAATATATATTCGAAAAGCGGTTTTTGCATATATGAGGGTTAATTTTAGGGGTATAAATTGATAAAATTATTAAGGAGGTGAATTATGAAAGGTGGCGACGACAATGACGAATATGCAATTCCGGGATTATAGATGAAAACTGAAGATAAACAATATCGATATCATTGTGGAAGATGTGGTAAATGTTTTTTTGGATCTATTCCTGAAAATAACATTGAAAAAATATTCTCACAAAATGCATTGTGCCATGACTGCGCAAAAGAAGTTGCGGAAGAAATAAATTTATTCGGAATACGGTGCTCATGAAAACTACTGAAGAAATAGAAGAATTAATCTCTAATCAAGAAGAGATTCCTGTTGAATTTGACAAGATATTCTGGGATAATTTTTGGGGGTTATTGGCGTGAAAACTGAAGAAATATTAAACGAGAACTCAACCTGTTCTATCAATGGAAGTATAATAGTAACTTCCTATACCACACAATGGAGGAAACCTTTAACAAAAGAACAAATTACAAATGCTGTAGCTCAAGCATGGTGTCATCCAAAGAATGAGCATAAAATAATGGATTCTGATTTAGCCATGGTTATTGTTGATAATATTTTAGAAGCACAAAAAACAGAGGTTAAACACTAAATGACACCACAAGATATTTTAAAAGAACGAGAAAAGACTCATGGGGATTTTAAAGAAGCATCAGAGACGCATTACAAGACAAAGGCATTGTTGCGGCCAGTGATGGAGAAAAACAGGGTTCCACTACATAGAATCGAGGCTATAGAGGCTATTATTGCGAAGATAAACAGAATCGTGCACGGTGATCATAATCATGCTGACCACTGGGATGATATCGCAGGATATGCGATGTTGGGGAAGGGGGAAAATAAAGCAGATGCGCTTTTCAAGAAAGAATGGTTTAAAACAGAGTCGTGCGATCATAACAATGAACAGGCTACTAAAGATAAGATATGTTATGCCCAGCGCCTTTCGATTATTTATTCTAATTTTTGTGAAGAAACTAAAGAGTGTCGTTGTCAAAAATGTATGCCTAAATGTCTTGAATGCGGAGAAGATAATGGACCTTGGAAGTATATTGTTCCACGTGAAACCCAAGGGGGGCAGTCGGCATCAAATAACATTTATTGTGGTATAGACTTTCATAAGCTATTTGGCGATAAAGCGGATGAATTTATGTCTGTGTTTATGATATGCCAATTAAGAGAGTTAAGCCCTGCATTTGATAAATTCATGGAAGATAATCCAGAATATGACCAATATCATCAAAGCACCGATACAAAAGATTAGGCGTAAAGGTCCCAATGGAGAATTTACGATTCACTGGAATGATGTAAAGGAAACTATCGAAAGGCGCATATGCGCTAATTTAGATATAGATGGAAATTTTATATTGCACCAATGCTTTCATATTTTTGGCTGGTCTGAGACTATATCATCTGATGATGCTAATGAATTCTGGAACGCTGACTATATGGTTATGCTAACTTTACCTGAGACAGGAGAAGTTAGGATGTTTGAACTCAAGAGATTAATACCTGAATTGGAGTGTTTGTGATGGGTGATTTGTTTATTGAAGCTATAAAGGTAATTTTAATTGTGTTAGATGCTTCATTTTTTGGGGAGCTGATGTTAGGTTGTTTAATCTATAATGCTAAATATGACCACACTTTGGCTGGTTGGCAGTCAATGTTGTTAGGCGTTTTATCAATACCCATCTGTGGTATAGCTGCTGTTTTAGTTGTGATTTTAATAGGTAAAATATAATTATAATGATTGACGATGTACAAAAAAAATGTGATAATGAACTTGCCAATTCCTGGGAATTAGGCCACGAAGCACAAAATACCGAATGGGATTACCATTCTACTGAAAATAAGCCTATACAAAAACCTCCAGTTACATCTGTTATTTGGGGGTATGTAGCAAATGAAATGGAGCAATAAAAATGACCAAATTAACCACTAAACAACGCAAGAAACTACATAAATCTGAGTTTGCGGGGCCAGATAAGAGCTATCCCATACCCGACCGTAGTCATGCCGCTAACGCAAAAGCAAGAGCGTCCCAAGCAGTAAATGCCGGCAGAATGTCAAAATCACAAGAAGAAAAAATAGATGCTAAAGCCGATAAGGTATTGGGTGAGAAGCATAGTAAGAAAGAAGAGATGAAAGAGTCTAAGGCTCATAAATCCATGGAGATGAAAGTTGGTAAAAAAGCCATGTCTGATGAGAAAAAGGAAAAGAAGAAGACTGAGCGTCGTAAAAAGGAGATGAAATAATGGGTTATATTAATATGGCGGGCATACCGATATTTAAGGATGCTCAAACAATTATGAATGAACTAAGAGAGATAAAAAATGCCAAAAGGTCAAGAAAGAAAAGAAAGCAAAGGGAAGCCCAAGAAGGATAAGAAGAAGGATAATAAAGATTGTCCTTAAATCTCGTGTAGCCATATTTTTAATGCAAGCCATCCTCTGGGTAAAGTCACTGCCTGGTTAAATGAGGATGGTTTGTTCCTTTTTAAGTAAAAGTTAATGGTCTTTTGACAAAAGATGGGCTTAATTCAAAATCTTCTGGTGAAGCAGACTTTGCCGCTCTGAATAATTTATATTTATCTCCGTATTGTATTTCCTTGATACTGTCTTGATGTATATTAAAAACAATAGATTGGAAGTGTTGGTTTAAAAGAGGCAATGTGTTTTTAAATTTATTATGTAGTTCGTACATTTGGCCTAGTGATAGGTTGATATCATGATATAATACATCTTTTGCTGTTAGTTCTGGTATTGATATAATAAAGCACGCTATCTTAATTACATTCCACAGCATTTTTATATTTTGCGGGGAGTATTCAAACTTGCCATCTTCTTTATTTTTTAAAGGTTTATATAATTTAAGATTATCTAACACCGATATAAATTCTTGTATTTTTTCTATTAGATTATCTTTTTTCATATTCTCTTCAAATAGATAATAATCAAAACTTCGATCTGGTTGATTCTCAATATAATGAGTATGCATTTCTTCTAATGCTGTGTTGTATGCTTCTATATATAACATTTTATTTCTCCTGTTTTATAACATTTTTTGCCAATTTTCCCGAGATATTTTCTCAATTTTTATTCTATTTTGTGTATGTCATCAAATATAACCGCGTCTGCAAATTTACCAGTAAGTTCAGATGATGTGGAATAAATAACAGCGGTGATATCCGGCTGGGCATCGAACCATTTGTGAGCAGGAGATTTATCATTATAAAACCCTTCCAGACTTATGCCATGATAATCTCCTGTATATTCTTCGCATATTTCAACTAACTGTTCCAAGGTAATTAGTACTTTTTTTGTCATTTATTTCTCCTGTAAACTGACTAAATATTCTAGTTTTCTCATAAAATTTATTCTTTCTTTATCAAAACATAGTTTCACCTCATTAATAGGGGGCATAAAAAATTCTTTTGGAATGACCCAATTTAGGAGAGAATATAAATTATCTGATAATTCGTTAATCGTCACTTTATTTGGCATTTTGCATTCATCACAAAATTTACAATAATCTTCATAAATAATCCCGTCTTTTTCTACGATCCAGTCTATAGCGAATTCATCATCACTGGCATACCATCCTGATAAGCTATATAAATATTTATTACCATTTTTTTGTTTTTTAAAAATATATTTATGTTGCGGCGTTTTTTCTCGCCACAGTTCACCGCCATCCAAAATCATTTTAATTGCTTCTCTAAATTTCATTTCTGCTCCTTGTATTGTTTTATGGCGTCCTCAAGCTTTTGTCTTGCATGCACAATATCTAAATAAGCTTGTGCCGACTCTGTTGGTTCAGTAATATTTTCATAATAAGCTACTCTCCGAGCAAATTTACATATTAAAACTCTTATTTTTTCAATCGTCATTTTTGCTCCTTATACTGTTTAATAGCTTCTATTAGATTTGACCTAGCATCCCTCCAATTACAAAGGAGTTCATAGTCGCCAGTACGGCAGAAATCTGTATTTTCTCCATACAATCTTTTTGATGCCTCCACTATTAATCTTGATTCTGTAATTCTAACTATTGATTCATGATATAAGCTTATTAATTTTAATATTTCTTCAAATGTCATTTTCCTCTCCATTAGCTGGTTGTCTATGAGTATAACACCAATGAGTTACTATATTTCTATTATCAGCATATATAGAGTATGCATCACTATTTTCTAACGCATGAAATGCATGGTGATCCATAGATCCATCATCTTCTACCCATTCATCTTTATAAGAACGATAGGCATATACTATTTGTCCATTCGCTCTTTTAGCCCATATACGCACATCAATTTTCGGTAAAGTAGCATGGTCATTTTCATCTATCTTTATCCATTTATTTTGCATAGAGATTTGTTCTAAGAACCAATCTTCACATAATTTACTTGGACTTCCAAAATATGGGTTAGCCGCTTTATTGCATAAATCCATTAACTCATTTAAGCTAATCAGTACTTTTATCATATTAAATCCTATGTTATACTATCTTTTCACCACTATGTTGTTGTGGCCGCAGGTAAGTCAACACCAGCTGCGGTTCCTGCATAGTGGTGATTATGCCTATAATCGCCCTTTACCCTTAAGCTGACTACCATTTACCGTTACCATTACGTGCCTATTTGGAAAGCATCCTTGTGTATCTTCAAATCCCCTGCAAAATTGCCTAACATCTTTTATCTCATCGTCCGTTAAATCTTCATCCTTTAAGTCCACGTAAATAGTGCTTCCATTAGAATAATTGCCAGTTCTTACGGATGCTTTTATACCATTTAGATTTAAATTATCCCTAAGATGAGCGGCTACCTCTTTAGAACTTACCGTTTTATCAAACCCAAGCATCATAATTTCTTTCATCTTCCCATCTCATTCATCTATAATTACCATTATCTATCAATCTCAACAATCTTACCTTTAAGCATAATTCGCGTTCTATTCCATTTTTCTGTAGCTTCAATATATTCTATGTATTCATCCGCAACAGATTGGCGCTCTATTGTAGGACCATTAGCACCACAATCTAAACATTTACAATAAAAATGAGTAGCAGGCTGATTGGCATACGCTGGATATACATTAACCCCTGCGCAAAATGGACACGGTTTTATTTTTATCATTTCTTTACTCATATATAATCACCCCAATATTTGGCCAATATTCACATCTTTTTTCGATGATA
>Ga0268298_10001017_pt1 | contig 34475 bp, 29 predicted proteins | sample WWTPWeurt_MetaG_FD_194462 | JGI IMG/M metagenome (GOLD analysis project Ga0268298, IMG submission 194462) | Activated sludge microbial communities from WWTP in Nijmegen, Gelderland, Netherland - WWTP Weurt | ecosystem: Engineered > WWTP > Aerobic digester > Activated sludge | place...
CTTTGGGATGGACAGCCCGCGCCGATCCGGTAGAATCATTCTTTCAATGCGGTCCCGTAGCTCAGCTGGATAGAGCATCAGACTACGAATCTGAGGGTCGGGCGTTCAAGTCGCTCCGGGACCACCAAACAATACAACACTTACGGCCACTCTTACGGGTGGCCGTTTTGCTGTTTGACTCTAGATTGACTCTAGAAATTCAAAACGAAGCAAAACCAACTGTCAGGCGGGTTCAGAGGGCTCCGATGCGCTCGAAGTCGCGGACCCTGCAATCTTCATTCGGGCCTCTAAAAAGTGCGCTCGCGGCCCTGCCATGTGAATGTGTTCTAGAGATCTGGAGGGAGTGTTGAGGCACTACTCCCTCCTTGGCCAAACCAGTGTTGCCAATGATCTAGATCACGAAGATTCCTCGCAATACCTCGCCAATCTTCGGCAGAAAATCAGGCACTTGCCCAACTCGGTACTCCCACCAAACCTGCATAGATGCTGGTAATGGGGAGGCGAACGTGTTCGACCCGGAGGGTGGCAAGTTCGCTTTGGCGCGTGACTGTGGCGCCCGGTGGGCGGAGGCCTGCATTCATGCGGGTCTTGGGATGGTGCATTCGTGTGGCGTGAAGGATTCAGTGCAACAGGAGGAGTGTCATGGATGAACGAAGAAGCAGGCCAGCAGCAGGTTTCGATGGTGCCAAAGGTGTGGTGCATGCCCGGGTGGGTGCGGAATCGGTAGAAATCCTAGAGACCCTCGCGAAGCGCCAGGGAGTGAGCCACACCCAGGCGCTTCGCAACCTGCTGGACGAGGCTCGGGAGCGCATGGCAGAAGAGGCCTTCGGGCCGCGATTGGAATCGATGGCCCGCACGCTTCTTGGCGTGGTGGAGCAGCAGGCACGCCACGCGACCCGCATCGAGGCGCTGGTGGCGATCTTTCGCAAGGTCGAGGAGGGTCAAGTTGACCGGGAGAGTCAGCTCCTCCAGAGCCTCGCTGTGACGATGGGGCTTGGGCAGCTCATCTACGCTCACCTCCTTGGGGTGGTGGAGAGCAGCCCGAGGGCCGCCGAGATCAGCACCGTGGCCCAGGCGCGCCTTCGCACGCTTCGTGGGGAGGGCTGAAATGGCGATTGGCAAACAGGGCTTTACCCCGGGGTTCCGAGGACGGAAGCAGCCCGCGGCAATGGGCCGCCGCGCCTATTACCTGATCGCCGAGCACGACCGGGATTCTGCCCGACTCGTGAATGCAGATGGTCGAGAACTAACTGCCCAGGAGGCCATTGCCCTGATAGGTGGTGCTGAGGCGGAATACCACGAGATCATCCTCGCCCCAAGCCCAGCGGAGTGCGGGCTCGTCAAGGCCAGGAACCCGGAGGATCCCCAGCGGGCTATCCAGGAGGTGGGTCTGCGCATGATTCAGGCCCAATCGGGCGGACGGAAGCATGTCCTGGCCATCCACGAGCAGGATGGCCGGTTTCATTTTCATTTCGTCATTGCCGGGCAGATGCCGGAGCGCACTTTAGGTCTGCACGGGCACCTCCAGAAGCACTGGAATCAGGAGGTGCTTGGTGACGAACCGCGCATTCGCGACTGGGAGGCCCACCGGCGCTTTCGCGAGCTGCGCGGACAGCTGCAGGCGCTCATCGAAGAACAGCGTGACTTGAAGCAACAACGTCGAGGAGCTGTGCAGGGTGCCGAGCCCGGCTTCAAGCGCGAGGTCGGTCGACCATTCGACGAGAAGGCCTTGGCCCTCCTAGAAGCTCGTTACACCCTGGAGCTTGCGACCATCCATGCCCGCTACGAGGCCCGCGGGAGCCTGGGTAGTCCACGGCACCAGGCGGAGGTGGAACAGGCGGAGCACCGGCACACCGCGGCCCGGGGGAGTTTGGACCGTCGGATGCAGGGACGCCCTATTCCGAACCGTTCCGAGGGGCGAGGTGTGCCGGAACAGGCCTTGAGTTATGGGGCCAGGCGACTCGGGACGAATGCCGCAGAGCAGGCTCTGGGAAGCAACCAAATGCCGGAACCGATGCGCAAGGGAACCCACATCTCACTGGCTCTGGCGGCGGGCGCCGTGGAATCGGCCATCCGAGGGCAGCTCGGCGCCAGCTCGCTGGGAACCTTATCACCCACGAGGATTCGGGGTCTCCAGAGCGCCCAGATCCTTACCCACGCTTTGCCTGAGAACGAGTCAGCCCAGGCCCTTGGGGCCTTGGCCCGAACAGCCCTGAAAGCGGCCCAGGATCTCGCAACGAATCCACCGAAGATTGTTCTCACCCTGGTTCAGGGGGGCGCGGACTTGCTCCTGGCAGCCACCCGGAAGATGGGTCAGCCGCTGCCTGAACCCTTGCGGCGTGCCTTTGAAGCCGCAGGTGCAGTGCCGGTGGTGGGTGTGGGTGCCAAGGTGCTGCAAAAGGCGGTGGAAATGGCCTCTCCCATCACCCCGGGCACTTCATCTGGTCCTGAGGTGGACCGATGAGCCTCACCCTACTGTCCCGATTGATCTACGGTTGGTTCCATATCTCGCCTTGGCTCATGGCGCTGGCGACGTTGGGAGGTTTTTGGCTCCTGGTGCATCACCTACTGGTGGTGCTTGTTCCGGCAGAACGGTGGCTTAAGGAATGCCGATCGCCCTGGGCCAGGATCGTGTTCCAGCCTCGCTCCTGGAAGTGGCCCTGGCTGATCGGTGCCATTGGTGCCCTCGGCTTGGGGGCGAAGCTGGCCCTTCAAAATCCGGAGCTGGTGGCGTGGTGCTGTCTTCATCCCGGTGTGGTGCTGACGGCCCATGGGGGGCTTCTGCTGCTCCTATTTGTGGTGTTGGCGCTTTGGGACGCAGGCCCCAGCTACCTTCGCCGCGGCGAGGGCCGGGCCGACGCCCAGTTCCGAAACCTCTCGGAGGATTGGGGCCGCTTCGATCGTGTGGATGGCAAGCAGGTGGGGTTGGGGATCCCCGTGGCTGTCCTACTGGGTTATCGAGATCCCAGCAGGCTTGCCCGTAGGGCTCTACTGCCACTTCAACGGAAAACCCGGAACCTGGCCCTGATCTACCTTCGTTGGGACCTGCTCTCCCGGCACATCTTCATTCTCGGCACCCAGGGGTCCGGCAAAACCACCGCGTTCTTCGGCCACATCATGCGGTCGGCTTCATGCCCCTGGATCTACCAGGACAGCAAAGCCGAGCTGCCCTTCCGCGAATGGTTCCCAGACCGGCCCGTGTGGGGCTTGGATGTGCGGGGCTATGCGACCCGCAGCGCAGTGTTGAACTTCATGGAGGAGATCCGTACACCGGAGGATTACGACCTCATCGTGGACATGGTTTTCCCCATCAACCCCCGGGATAACAATCAGTGGGTGCGGGACATGTCACGAGTGCTCTTCAACGCGATTCTCCATGCTCGGGAGTGGGCAAGCCTCCAGGAGATCAGCCGCACCCTTCGCGCCACACGCATGGAGCAATTCCTCCAGAGCCTTGATCCCATTTGGAGGGACTTGCTCAAGGAGCCCAAGAGCCAAGTGCCGATCCTCCAGGATCTGGTCGCCACGCTCGTCCGTTGGGAGAGTCCGCGGGTTAGCGCCATCACCGAGGGGCCCAGCACCATCACCATGGATGACTTCATCGCCCGGGGCGGTTGGGTCATGAACTGCGAAATGACCGAGGGCCTGCGGGCGCCGGTGCAACTGTTCTGGGCCATGCTCCTCAATCGGTTGCGCAACCGCCCCGAGGGCGCGCCCCCGACCCTGCTTCTGCTGGACGAATTCGGGGACTGCGGGCGGATTCCCAATATCGAGCGGGCCCTGATCCTTCTCCGGTCCAAGGGGGTGTCCTTCGTGGCAGGCATCCAGAACTTGGGGATGTTGAAGGATGTTTACCCCCAGAACTGGCAGGCCGTCGCCCAGGGCTTCGGTACCAAGATCTGGCTGCTGCGCAACGCCGACGACGAGACCCGTGAGACCCTCACCCGCGCTCTAGGGAAGTGGACGCGGAAAGTACCGGCCTCCAGCGCCAAAACCCGTCCTACGGAAAAGGAAGTGGACCTGATGCCCATCGATGCCTGGGCGCACTGGTCCGACGAACGCGCTGCCTTGGCCCGGTCGAATGGGTTCACCTATTGGTTACCACTGAGTCTGCCCATTCCATCTTCACCGCTGGGTGCTCTGCTGAGACCGGAAGATCTCGTGGCCGGAACACCCGAAATTCCCTGTGAACCAGCGGCTGCGCCTGCTGAATTCCTCGATGCCGAACCCATCAGCATCCCTGGCTTGGAAATGCTCCAGAGCCTGGGCTCCCTGCCTGCACCACCCCAACCCAAGACCGGCATGGTTCCGGTCTCACCCTCCGAGGAGGAATGGCTATGACCGCCCAAATGAAACTGGACATGAATCTGCGCGAACTTGAGCAGATGCAGATGCGAGCCCAGGCCTGGCTTGATGAAGGCCGAATCTGGCCCGATATCTTGTCTGACTTTGCGGATGAAGGCTACTACCCCCTCGACCTGCAACTACTGCTTCGGAGCATGGGCGCGTGGCGCAAGAAAGCACGGCAACTGAAGGCAGAGGGATGGCCCTACGAGGACCTGGTGATGTACCTGTTGGATATTCTGGCCACTTGGCAGGATGTCGCATGGGCATTGCTTCAGGCGGGCATGAAGCCAGCGGACATGCTCAGGGCAGTATTTCCTGCGGCATCTGGCTGCGAATTCGAAGCATCCATTGTTCAAACGGCCCTCGACAGGAAGGAGGATGTCGAGGAATGTCGCGGATTGTTGGCATGGTGGGGAATCTCGGTCTGATTAGTTCCTTCTGGAATGCGTGCCGAGAAAAGGGGTTGGTTAATTGAAGATCCCCATAAGGGTGTAGCCATTCCGCATGGCCATGTTGGAAAGCCCGCCACTGGTGGGCCCAACTGCCATGGACCGCTGGCGTCCTGCCGTCATGACAGCACCATCCTTCAACAGGAGAGCCTCGCTGGTGAAAACGGTCTTACTGAAGACGCTCACCCCTTTGGCGGATGACTCATGGATATACAGCACCAAGGTCCAGCCAGTTCTAGTCTCTGGTGGATTTGTAATCTTGGCGGCGAGTTGCTTAATTCTTTCATCACGAACTGAAGCCTCTGGCAGGAGACCTGTTTCTTCCGCCGTCATTGGGTAACGGAGTTCCTTCTTCAACCTTGCCCTCTCGACGGCCTTGACGCGGGCAACTCGTGCCTTCGCTCGGTTCTCAGCCTCACCTTGGCCGAGTGTTTTGGTCTCCTCGTCCAGCAGTATCTTCTCTTCTAGGGCTTCGTATGGAGTTAGGACTGATCTATGTTCTACGGTGCCCACAAAGTTTCCGGATTGCTCTGCTCCTTGTCCACTTGCAGCTGCTTGGCGTGTGGACATATTCATCGCCATGATCTCCATCTGCCCAAGTTTTCTGGAAGGAAATCCCAAACCATCTGAGTAGACGAACTTTGTTTTTAAGAAGATGTTGCTGGAAGTGACCGCCCGACAGAAGGCCAATATGTCAGGGCTTTGCTGCACAAGATCACTGGACATGGACAGCCCGTCTGGACCAACAACAAAGACTGTTACCACCTCACCACTTGGATTCACGATGCGATGCGGCGTCAACACCCAGTCCAGGCCAGAGCCCACGGTCATAGAGCTCATCACCCCTTCCGTCTTTGGGCCTGGCAAAAACTTGCTGTAGATCCCCAATTTTTCAGCGATGGGGCTCTTCTTCGCTTCCTTGAATTCACTGGAGTCCAGAAAACTTCCGGCATCCTTTGCCACGCCAAGAGAGGTGACGCAAATGGCCACGAGGAATGTTTGTTTCAGATTCACGGCATGTCCCTTTTTGAATGAATGATTAGGCGTTTTAATTCTTAGCCTTCATCTGTGATTCAGCTTTAGCCTTCACATCCAAGAGGATTTGACGAAGCTTCTGTTCAAGATCCTGCCCAGAACTTACAGAGGCTACCTGTTTCACATTTCCGAATTGAACCCCCATTCCGTTACACACCATCGAAACGCCACCGGGAGCCGCTGAGTAGGGGAAGTCATAGAAGCTTTCCCCTCCCCCAATGCTCTTGGCCTTGTTCACCACCATCACGCGAAGATGGATTGCGGAATCATCCATGGTGACTTCCTGGCCCAATCCCCATGTTTCGAGAACCTCAGAGAGAGGCCCGGCAACGGGGGGCTGGCCAGACAATGACCGCCCAACATTGAGAGCCGGGAGGAGGAAATCTGTCGCCAAAGTATCCGCAATCACCTTCGGAGATGCCGCGATGACCACACGGGTTTTCTCTGGTTGAAATGGGACGACAGTTGGGTGACCGCACCCAAGGAATGCGAGCGCTGCCCCGAGCAGGACGGCGATCTGAGCGGCACGATTCATTTTCATGTTGCCTCCAAAGAGGGAGAAGGGGTGATTTCGGTGGGAGGTTGGCAGGCCTCGGCACGGACCATCTGGTAACGTTGGTTCATGGCTCAGGCCCACCAGACCCGCCCTTGTGTGAAAGGGGTGGGGGGTGGAAAAAACAGAAAATCGGTATCCGATATTATTGTCGGATCAGGAACGTGTCTATGACTTTCGGTCGAGGCGCGTACCAATCGAAGAAGCCAGTGGGTCCACTGACTTCACTGGGGCAACGAATTCGTGCAATCAGAATCTCCTGGGGTTGGACCCAAGGCAACCTTGCTAAGGCACTCGGAAGTGCTCAGAGCCTCGTTAGCGAATGGGAGAAGGACATCAGCAAACCCTCCGGGGCTTCGCTCACGGCCCTGGCAAGGATGTTCCATCTTTCTGTATCCGCCCTCAACACAGGAACGGGCTTTAAGATCCCAGAACCGCCTGATGCCAAGCCCCGAGGTGGGCTCATGAGTAAGCGCGACATTCAAGATCTCGAACATATACTCCCGAGGCTCAAGGAGGGGGAGATCCTCCAGGTGGATACAGGAACTAGCGATTCGGAGCTAGTGGCATTGAAGGATGCCTTGGCAGCCATGCGCGTCGCCAAAAAGGAAGGTCGCACCGTCTGGCTAGTGATTGGGGATGCTCCGAGCACAGATTAGTGCCAGCGTGAACGTGTGCCGAGGCCGTGAGGAGATCACGAATGGAAAGTTCGTGAAGAACCCGGAAGAAGATAGACCGCTCCCGTCGAACCTCCTATGGACCTTCAGGGTGGAAAGCCGATCCAATCGGCCTTGTTTGTTCCTTTGGAGCCTTGGGGGTGCTCGTGAATAAACACACCAAGATGAGGTTCATGGTCACCACGTTGACTTAGGAAATGACCCTGCTGATTCAGCCGAAGGTGGGCAAGATTCTCAAGGCTGTCGTCCCGAAGTTATAGGGCAGCAACAGGAGGATTAGGGGTACCCGCACCCATTCCGGTTCAGGCACTGCCGGTGGTCCTCATCCCGCGCCACTGCGGCCTTACCCGCTCTCTACCCGGTTCACTGCGTTGCCCGGTTCGTTCCCGGTCCAGGCCTGGGGAGCGGGGGACCTCGGCGTTTTCGTGCCCCGACCCGGAGGGCACGGAGGAACACCATGAGCCCTGATAGCCACCCGTTCTTCACTCGGAAGACACTGAAAGCCTCTTGCCCAAAACCAGTTCCTGTCGCTGAGAACGTGGCCCTTTATGGCCCGGAATCACTCTCAGACGCCCAGATCATCGAGGCCATGCTGACGCGCTCATTCCCTGGTCGCGCCGAGGAAGTCCTGCAACGAGCCGAAAGCCTCGGTCGCCTCGTGGACATGGGCCTGGCAGAGCTTAAGGCGCTTGGCATGAGCAAAGCGGAGATAGCCCGTTTTGCGGTCCTCCAGGAGGTTCATCGTCGCTCTACCCGGAACTTCGAACGCCCGCGCATTGCGTCACCCAGGGCTGCCGGGGCCTACCTGCTGCCCAAAGTGCAGGGTTGGACGGAAGAGCGTTTTGGGATTCTCTGTCTCAACGCGAAAGGTGATCTCATAGCCGACCGGATCCTGGCGCATGGCACCGCGACAGCCTGTCTCATCAGCCCACGGGAGTTTTTTCGTGAGGCATTGCGGTTCAGCGCTATCAGCGCTTTGGCCTGGCACAACCATCCTTCTGGCGACCCCACGCCGTCACGGGAAGACGTGCAGCTTACGAACCGGTTGCGGGTGGCTGGAGAAAGCCTGGGGGTGCCCCTGGCGGACCACATGGTACTGGGGGGCGACCGCTGGCACAGCTTCCGGGCGGCGGAAGGATGGGATCGAACCTGACGCATAGCTCTGCTCTGACCTCACAGACGCCGTGGGCTCTATTTCTGGCACCGAGCACACCAGACGGTCGCCCGGTTCCCCAGGCGGTTTCCGCTGAGTGGCCTGCCGCAAGTGAGACAGGGAGCCCCCTGGCGGCCATAAACGAACAACTCTTGTTTGAAATACCCCGGCATACCATCCGGATGGGCGAAGTCTCGCAGTGTCGTGCCGCCGGAGAGGATGGCCTGGGTGAGCACTTCCTTGACGACTTGAGCCAGTCGGGTATACCGCTCCCGAGAAACCCTGCCAGCGGCACGGCCAGGGGCGATACCGGCACGGAAAAGGGTCTCCACGGCGTAGATATTACCCACGCCGACTACTATGGCCTGATCCATCAGAAAAGTCTTTATGCTGGCGGTTCGTTTTCGGCTGCACTCGAAGAGGTAATCCCCAGTGAAATCTGGGGAGAGTGGTTCCGGACCCAGGTGCTTGAGGAGGGTGTGGGTCTCCCCTTGTGGCTGCCAGAGCAAGCAGCCAAAGCGGCGGGGGTCAGTAAAGCGAATGGCCTGGCCTGAATCTAGTACTAGATCGACATGATCATGCTGTCCAACGGGAAAGTTTTTCGCTACCACCCGCAGACAGCCAGACATTCCGAGGTGCAGGAGGATGCTGCCGGGAGAAAGGTCTATGAGCAGGTATTTGGCGCGGCGGCGAGCTGCGAGGATCGGTTGGCCTGACACTAAATTTGCGATCTCTGGAGGAATTGGCCAACGCAGGCTTAGCTGTCGCAGGATCACATTCGTGATGGACCGACCTGCAAGATGGGGAAGTAGGCCAAGTCGGGTCGTTTCAACTTCAGGCAATTCAGGCATGGAGAAAGAATAAGACCAATTTGGGAATGACCATCAAAGTTCAGATTATTTTAAGTAGGGAAGTCATCTGAAATCCCAAGGATGGATTTAAAAATAGAATATATCCTATTGAATATAGAACTTTTTATTTTTATAACAAATGCTTTTATCGTAAGACCGGTCCAAATATTAAGACCGCCAAAAATAAGAGCACCCATTAAACCCAAATATATTACCCATCGTGACAGAGTATATATAAGTTCTTCTCGTTGAATCCATGCTATTGCTGTCTGATTATTGGCGAGTGGAGCCGAGATTAATTTTAAATCAAAAGGTAATGAACAAATTGAAATAATCACGGAATAAGCAATGATTAAACAAACAACTACAATAATAGGATAAGTAATTATAGAAGATAGTGTTTTACTATACTGTTGTGCTCTTTCATCTATTGCGATCAATCTTTGTCTTCTTTTTTCGGCTGTTTCTGAAACATTAGCTTTCTGTATTCGTATCTCGTCTAGCTCTAATTCTTTTTGGGCTAGAAGATGCGCTTTCTCTTTATCCTTTTCCAGCAATGCCAATGCTTTGTCTTGCTGAAGTTCAGTGTCTATTTTTTCAAGTGCTTCATGAATTGTTTGCGGTACCAGCTTTTCTTCATCGCCTTCGGTTAGCTCCATAATGATATTCGGCGCAAATAATGTATAACGCAATTTAGCATATTGATCGGGCGTAATGGTATCATCAGATCGTAATGATTCCACTTGTTGAATGTATTTATCCCATAGATGTTCTGGGGGTTGCATCAAAGCAAAGCAATGTTTGAGCAGTTCGGTTTCTGGAATTTTGGATGAATCAGCCGGGAGCTTTAGCCATGAATAATTCGCCAAACTGAAATCAGTGATTACAGAGGATACGGGATGGCCGGGGTTATGTTTTTTAGCGTAATCAGATGCTATTCGAGCGAATGTTAAATTGGAGGTGACAAAAATCGCGGTACAGGTCTCTATATGCTGCTTAGCCCTGTCCTTTCGAGTCGCATAGATACTTCTAATTGAATTGATATCATAATCAACTTGAGTTTCGCCCGGCGAGGTAAAATTCTCTGAAAATGCTCCTCTTAGGTATGCATGATCGACATTGTATTTGATGTCATCGTATGAAGGTGTCGGATGAATTGTGAAACCAAGAGCCACTACTTTTTGTCGGACAGTATCTCTTAAAAGTGTTATTTCACTTTCTTTTACGCGTCGTCTCCTGAGATCGTCAAGAATTTTGTTACTTGCATCTTTACTATTAATTTTATTTTGAACAAAATGCAAAATATTATCAATTTCTTCAAAAGTATGTTCGAATACGGCTAAATGACCGTCTAATTTTTTAATTAATTCAATTAATTCTTGACTAGCCTTTATGGCATTAACATCTTGAAGTTGAAGTAATTGAAGCAAAATAGGTGTGTCAAAATAAAATGTCACATGAGAATAATTTTGAGTAATCATGCTTAAATCAGAACAAATGAGGACATTAGCCAACATTTGTCCTTTTACAATATTCATAAATGAATTGAACAATTGTGGATTGTTGTTATATACAAAATTAAGGAACCTGCTTACAATATAAAGTTCTCGATCAGATGCATCATCTACCTGGGGAAGGGCACTATTCTGACTATTAAGTTTTAGACAATCTACGCTGAATTCTTTAATGTATGAAATAATATAAACTTCTGCTGCTGTTATTGAAATGGTTTCGTTGAAATTTTTCATGGCATATTCAATGAAGGCCAGATCTACGTTAGATTGGTCACTATCGATTTTCGCTCGAAGAGCATCAAAATCGTAACTGAATGGCTTGCCAGTTAGTTCGAGTTTCCTAGAAGTTTTTATAATATATTTTTTCTGCATAGCAGAAGATAATATTTTCGTGACAGCATGGATGGGAATGTCAATTCCATAGTCATTTAAAACATAGCCTTTGACGCTGCTCGCATCTATTGAGAAATTACTTGAGATTCGTTTCCGTAGTGAAGTGATTACAAACGGAATAAAGTACTCCGCATAGGATTCTTTTTTTGATTTCTGATCATCGTGATCAGCCATCAAAATACCAAGGCTCACAAGTGTGGACCGGTATGAATGAGCTGATCTTATAAGTGATTGTAAACTCATGATTTATGCCTTAGATATACTGGATATGATGCCGCCTAAGGTCTGTGGATCTCTACAGACCGTGAATTCCCACTGCCCCTCTTTACCCCAATGATTCACAGCGCGGACCCAGCGCTTTGCCGCGTCATATTTTGCAAGGTCCTGATTATCCTCCTGGCCCTTGATCTCCAAAATCAAAGTGTAGCCCTCTCGGATCTGGACAAGAAAATCAGGGAAGTAGGACAGGTCATTCCCCAAGAACTCATAGGGGATGTTGAATTCCAGCCGCTCGTTCCGGGCGAAGCAGCGGATGGTGCCTGCTTCGGCGAGCTTCTCCAAGGCAAAGGTCGCCGCCTGTTCCCAGGAGCCGGTATCCGCCGCCACCTGGTTCAGGTGGCTGTAGTTCACTGCATGCACTGGCTTGGTGGTCAGGAAGTCCACCAGGCTTGTAGAGCCGGTGGGCCTGTAGGAGTGCAGTAATGGGATAATGGGCGGTTCGCCCTGGGCTTCATCGGGACGAATGGCTTCTAGGAACCGCTCCACCACTAGTTTTACGTAGCGGTCGAGGCCAAGCTCTTGCTGCTGGCAGCCCTTCCAGTCGATCTTGGAGTGGCAGTATTCGCGGACCAGGTCGAAGACCTGCGGGAAGAGCTCCTGCCGCCCTTGTGCCTGAAGTTTGGGTTTGCCGTACATGGTCGTGGCCGTCAGGGCGGTCACTACTTGTCGAGCAATCTCAAACTGAATGGTCTGCAGATGGACCGAGTGGTAGTACTCGGAACGATCCTGGACCACGAACTGGAAGTTGTTTTGGGCGTTGGGACCCCCAGTGACGTAACCCACCTGAGGTTTTACGAAAACGGCAGTGGGGGTGGTCTCCGGCTCCAGGACGAGCTTCTCCATACCCTGCACGTCTGCCGTGATCTTGTTCTTCCGGATGTCGAAGGCAAAGCCTTCAACCACGGGAAAGCGCATTTCAAAATGCTTCCGCTCTTCCAGGGCATAGACGTGATTCTTCGGTGGTTGCGGTGGCACGGGCTTCGTGGTGCTCTGGCCTTTGAACGGAATTACCGAAAAGGGGATCCCATAGATGTCCACATATTCTTCCGGAAGCAGCCCCGTATCTGGATCCAAGGCATAGTTCATTCGGCGGAGACCACGCCCCACCACTTGCTCACAGAGCAACTGACTGCCGAAGGCACGCAGGCCCAAAATGTGCGTGACGTTGTTCGCGTCCCAGCCTTCGCTGAGCATCTGGACTGACACCACGCAACGCACCTGCTCGCCCGGCTTCCCGGGGCGTCCAACTGTGGCCACGACCTCGCGTAGCTCTTCTGCCGCATCCTTGCGGCTACCGTTGGGCGTCTCGCTTTCCGCTTCTGCCAGCAGTTTGGAGTCGATCCGGATAGTCGCCTTCAGGCCTTCTCGATTCGAGAGCTGCTCGGGGAAGACCTTCCCTTGGCCATAGGCAACCTTCGCTTTGGCCTTCTTTTTCTTCTTGGGGGCTTCGTCTTCATCGTCCTCGTCATCATCGGTGATGGCCGCGACGGTGGTTTCGCCACTGATGTTCCGGTAGAACTCGTTGGCGATGTCCGTGTTATCGCAAACAATGATTAGTACGGGTGGAATCCGGAACTGGCCTGGTTTGGCCGCGTCAATGACTTCCAGGGTTTTCTTCCACTGGCTGGCTAGGGTCTTCAGGGCGTCTTCGGACTCGCGCCACATGACCTCAGGCTTCGGTTTGCCGCCGGGCAGCTTCTCGCCGGGTTTCAGTCGGTCCATGATGTAGCGCCACAGGGCGAAATATTTGGGGTCGGGGCGCCCGGTGTTGTCGCTCACGGGAATGCGGGGAATCTTGGTGATGCCCGATTCAATGGCATCCACCAAACCGAAATCACTCACCAGCCAGGGGAAGGGGGAGCCCTCCGGAAAACCTGAACCATGGATGTAGAAAGGGGTGGCCGAAAGATCCACGCAGAACCGAATGCCAGCCCCCTGATTGATTCGATCCAACCCCTGGATCCAGAGGGTGGCCTCCTCGCGCTCGTCCTTTTCGTCCGCCGACAACTTTTTCTCTGCCGGTAATGGCGCGGGACGATAGGCGTGGTGGGCCTCATCGTTGAACACGAGGATGGGGCCGTTGCCATACAAATCGCCCAGCACTCGCTGAGCAAAGGCCTCGGGACTCTCCACGCCCTTTTGGACCACGGCGTAGGACTTCCCAGCTTCGGCATGCTCAGATTCCAGCGCGAGCTGGTGCCAGTTTTCGATGAGCACGCGCCCCTTCTTTAACTCGGGCAACAGCATTGGCGGCACCAGGTCGAAGGCCTGGTAATAGTTGTCCGCGTGGTCAGGCCGCAGCACTTGCAGGCGTTCCTTTACGGTCAGGTTGGGGCAGACAATCAAGATGGAGCCTGGAAACCGTTCATCAGAACTGTTCTTCCCCCGGTTGCAAAGGCTCCATACCGCGAGCATGGCCATCACCACCGTTTTGCCGCTGCCAGTGGCCATCTTGCAGCCGTAGCGCCGCAGGCCAAGCTGATGGTCTTCGACGGGCTGGTCCAGGAGGGTGGGTGAAGTTCGCAGCGCTTCGGCAAACTTGGGTTTCTCCCCAGCAATCAGCGCCTGGAAGTCCTCGTGGGTCAGTTCCAGTTTGTACCGGGTAGGCTTCCCTGCCTCCAGGATCTCCGTGAGATAGATCATGGTTTCTACGGCTTCCTGCTGGCAGTAAAAGAGCCGCCGAGGGCGATCAGCTTTCTGCCAGTGGCGCAGCAGCGCCTTCGTCGTCTGCGTGGCGCCTTCGTATTCCTTTTCCCGCCAGCGTTTCACATCAGCCCGGAGGCGATTAATCAACGGCAGATCATCCCAATTTTCCTCGGCCACCAGGCCGGGCAACATGGTGCCCTTGGTGCCGGTGCGATCGGTTTGGTAGTAATAACCCGCTGGGCGGCGGCCTTCGCGTCGCTCGGCCACGCCTTGCTCGTCGTAATGCCAGTAGGCCGTGGGCTCCTTGAAGGGGTTACACAGGATTGGTTTATCGACGGCCTGAATGGGGACCCGAGGAGTTTCAGTCATGCTCGCCTCAGACCAGCCGGTGGACGGCCATGACTTCGTTACCCCGGGGGTCAATAACCTTCACAGCCACGCGCTGGTGCTTGCCCGCCTTGAAGGGTAGGGAGCAAGTGCCCGAGAAGGCCTCCATGCGGGCCTCGTCCACCGTGGACTTCAGCGCCTTGGCGAGTTTCTCCCAGGCACTCTTATCCGGGAAAAAGGCTTGGGTGATGCAGAAGCAACGGCCATCGTAGTCGGAATCCACGAACCACGCCGCCACCTTGTCGGCCCCGGTGGGGATCAGGGCGTTGGTGACCGGGTCATAAATATCCACGCCATCCATGTGGACGGCGAATTCCTCGTTGGGCAGGCGTTCTAACTTGGTGCGCGGTAGGCCCATGGCAGTGAAGAGCTGGCTGGCGGCGGTGTTCTTCAAGAGATCGCCCATCACCACATCCGGGCGGATGAGGAAGAGGTGTGTTTGTGCTCCCTCCATCTCTTCGGCGTTTTCCTGAATCACAGCTTGCGCCACGCCATCGAACCCGAAGCCCGTGAAGAGCAAATCCTGATAACCCTTCAGGTTGGCTTGGCGTAACGCTTTCTCCACTTGAAAATCCGAGACATTGCCAACGCGAGGACCAATGCTCACGGCCACCCGACGCTGCGTTCCATCCGGTAGCGTCCATTCACCCTCTGCGTGCAGCACGGAGCCCTGGAGGGCATCCAAACGCGTGAAGTTCACATGCTTGTTGCCCAAGAAGTCCACACCGCCGGTCCTCAATAGACCGAGCACTTGATCTTGGAAGGCAGCAGCATTCTGGGGCTCCACGCCAAGGCCAGCCCCAAAGGTGTCCAAGGGCTCGTCAGGAGCGCCGCCGATGGGAGTTTCAGATTCCAGACCCATGCTTTCCACTGGAGGCATGACAGCCTCCACCGTGAAAGGGCCTGCTACTCGGGTGATGCCCTTAACGACTACTGGCTGGTCGACCAGTTCTTCCTGCTCGGCGTTGGCATCAATACAGGCGTTTACTTCGACCATCTTGCAGCGCCAGGCAGCCCGATAATCTTCCAAGGATATCTTTAGGGTCTCGGGCCACTCTGGGTCTGTATCGAACGGGACAGTCCAGTGTTCCCAATGGGATGTTGGCAAGACCCAACGGCGAGTATCTGCTTCAGAAATAGACCGTTTGCCTTTAATTCTTTCTTTGGTATGTAACTTTGATTTCAAATCTTCTCGAAGTTTTGTTGAAATTGATTTTAGAGAAGTGTTTAGGTTTGATAATTTGATATCGAGAATTGTCTCATGTTTGGCGAGTAGGGGATCAAGTCCTTGGTTTTGAACGATCTTTTTAAGCGTAACGTGCGGAATGCTATGATATTTTAAATTACTAGATGGGCCTACTATTGGGTCATTTAGTTGATAGTATTCAAATTTAGACGTCATTAATCTCTGTCTCGCCAATGCTAATGCAACGCGACTGCTATCGCATGTTATCCATCGTCGTCCCCAACTCTCTGCTACGTAGGCGGTTGTTCCAGAACCACAGGTTGGATCCAGCACCAAGTCTCCGGGCCGAGTTGTCATTAACATGCAACGCTTTACAATCTCGGTATTGGTTTGAACAACATAGATTGGATTGATTGCACCACCAAAGCCCATCCAAACATTATTAATTGCCTTGGAATTAAAATCTGATAAATATCTCTTATATCGTAATGTGTCGCCACTAATGGTTAGTCTTTCGACTCTCTTTAGTCTCTCCATTGCTTCTGGGGTTGTGCCCCACCATCGTTTCCCAGAGTTGAATTTTTTCCCGCAATAATCGATTTCATATTTTGATCCAGGTCCTGGTTTGGTTAAATCACCGGCCATATATAATTTTATTTCATCGCTAATTGTTTCAAGAGAAGCGGCAGGAATTTTTGAACCATCGGGCAATTCGGCATTGTTAAATCCACTTTGAGCAGGGTCAATTTTATTTTCGAATATTGGTATATACACAACTTTCTTTGAATTTTTCGCATACCAGAGAAGATAATCATTCGCTGAAGACAATCTCTTTGAAGCCTCAAGGCCTGTCGTTTTTGAAAACGAAATCGTAGCCATATAATTTTCATTACCGAACACTTCGTCAAGTAAATTGCGCACTCTGTGAATATTGTCATCACTTATTTGAATAAAAATACTTCCTTCATCAGTAAGAAGTTCCTTACAAAGCATCATTCGATCTTTTAAATAGGCGAGATAACTATGCACTCCAAGAGTCCAAGTATCTCGATAAGCCTTAACCATTTCAGGTTCTCTTGAAAGGCTTTCATTTTTATCTTTTACGTCTCGATTCCCAATTTCGGCCTGAAAATTACTTGAATATTTAATCCCGTATGGTGGATCCATGAAGATCATCTGAATCTGGCCCGATAGATTCTCTCGCCTTGCAAGTGAAGCCATGACCTGAAGACTGTCACCGAGGATCAGTCGATTCGCCCAATCCACGTCGTATTTGTAGAACTCCACAACCGATTTGGCGTCCATCTCCGGATCAGCAAAGAGGGAACGCTGGATGTCCTGACGTTGGACAGCATGCAGGATGGCATGGGTGGAGACCCGCTCGTGAATGTGCAGGGCCACCGGATCCACCTGAAAGCCCTTCTTCTCTCGCTTCCCGGACCATTCCAGCCAGGGCTGTTGATGGCTGAAGGCCACTTGGAGAGCTTTTACTTCGTCACCGTTCAGTGCTCGTTTCTGTGCCTGTCCCAGTAGCTCCTGGATCTTGTCTGCCTCACCAGTAGCGTCAAAACACAGCGAAGGCGGCAGGTGCGGGTTGTAGGCATAGGTGATTTTCGGCGGTTCTGCCGCACGATTCTGGGCAGCAAGACCCGCCAAGGGGTTGTTCTTGCGCTTGGCGCTGTGGCGATAGTCCACCGTATCTTCGCCGACAGCGACCTCAGGTGCCACTCCCTGCGGCTTGGCGGCCTTGGCTGGTCTGCCACGGCGCTTAGGTTGCTCCGCCGTCTCGGCACCGGCCTGCAATTTGAGTTCCTGGTTGTCAGCCATGATGAAGACTCCGAGGGGATCTATTCACTGTATCGCAGGCGATTCGCCAAAGCCTGTCGTTAACTCTCAGAAGTGATTCCCGCCCAGGCACGGTGCTCTGTCAGGGCGCCACTGCTGGGTCTCGATACCCCATCAGGCGGAAGAAGCAAAGGCCTTCCATTCAGTTCGCCGTGGCTAGTTCCGAACAGGGAGGGATGGACAACCACCCGAAGGTCCTGGGTGATAGCCAGCAGGCCAAGGTCGAAGAGGGTGTGGATGTCTGCTCGCAGTAGGAGCCCGTTCTCAGGGTGATTGGTAGCCACGCCCAGATAGGGAACGATGTGGGCAGCTTCCAGCACGGCCACAACATCGCAGCCCGTGACCACACAGCGCCCGTGGTAGCGCTTGATGAGCGCCTCACGAAAGGCCTGCTGCCCGCGCCGTCGCACAATGGAAGCGGCGACCCGTTCCCGGGCGTCCTCGATGGAACTGGAATCGAAGGCCCCTTCGGCTTCAGCCAGGTTGGTCTGCTGGTCTAGCTCAGCTTCTATGGGGGATTGGGAGCCAAACCAGGCCTGGAATTCCTCCACAGAAACTGGGTGAATCGTATAGAGCCAGCGTGGTCCCGGCTTCTCAAGGGTCATGGTCCGCGTTGGGTCCCACTTCACCCGTACGGTGTGGCGGTGTGTCGTCCGATCGGGCCGGAAGAGGTATCCAGGTGCCTGAACGGTGCCAATGCCGAGAATTCGAGTGCGGCCTTGATTGGCCAGGATGATGTCCCCCGGACGCAGGCAGCGCACCTTCCAGAGAGCATCCCGTTTGTCTTTCCAGCCTTCCTGCTGATACCGCGCATAGAAGGCTGCCTGGTCCGGGAATTCCAACAGGTCTGGGATATGATCCCAATCCGAATCGCCCACGGAGAGGTGTTCCTCGGTGAGCCAGGCCTGCCATTGATAGGCAGTGCTGCCACCGGGGGAGACCGCCCAGATTGCTTTACTGGGTGCCGGGGGCTCCTGGTACGGCACAACGGGAGCGTCTTCATGAACGCCAGAGGGGGGCAGCGGATCCGCGTAGGGCTCTGGGTAAATTTCTTGGAGGAGCGCCGCCCTGGGATCGTTGGCCTTGGTCAGCAACGACAGTAATGCTATGCGGAGCCCCTTGCGCTGTTCTGTAACCTCGGTGATGGCGAGTAAGGGAGTCGAAAACCGAATGAAGTTGGCGCGGCTAATGAAATTGCTCCGGTTCCGGGGGGGCAGTTCCTCCAAGTACATTGCCGGAGTCGGAACATTGTGCAGATAGAGGCTCCAAAGACCCTGTGAAGCCCCAGCAAACAACACCTTCCAGGGCTCTAGGCTGTCCTCTTTTCCGATTTGTCCAAGGACTGTCGTCAGCCGCCCCTCTATCCAGGTCACCGCAACTGGTGCTGCCGCCTGATGTCCGGCCTCCAGTAGGTCTAGCAGTGCGAGGAGCGTCAACCCACCACCTTCCTCAGTCAGGAAGGTGTGGTAGCCGTTCAACCATTGATTGATGGCAACTCGATCCGCAGGGCTAGAACCCATGACAACTCCAATACCAGCAAGAGCTTCGAATAGAGTGCCACAGGTCTTCCCAGCCTATTGAGTGGGCTGGCCTTTTGCCGTTGGGACTATTCAGTGAGGGCTGGGGTGTCGAATCAGCCCAATTAGGCGCCTGTGAGCGGGCTGGCCGATATGTCGATTTGGCAAGCAAGGGCTCCATCAAGTAGGCCTGCTCAAAGTGGGGAATAGTATATTGAGCAAATTAAGAGATAATGAAGTCATTAGAAAATAATCATCGACTTGTTCTATTGATAATTATTAAATATTGATATATTTTAAGTTAAAAAATTTGAAATAAATAACTAAATCTATTATCAATATGCAATTGGTCTTTGAAGCGAGAACCAAAGAGCCAGGAATCGGAAGCAATTAGCGCAAAGAAGAAAAAGTTCAAATAAAATTCAAAACATTAATTTTACAATAAACGTTGTTGTTTTTCAATGATGTAGAAAGGTCGAAGCTCTGCTTTGTTGAAGCTCGACCCAACCTTCGGCCTGCGGACGCAAAGTTCGGTGATTTGGCTCAGGTACGCTTGTTGAGAGTTCGAGATTCAACGCAACTCGCACGCCCCACGGAAGCGGATCCCCCGCCGGTCCCGTGGAATTGCCCTCAACCATCGCAAGCCGAAGGCCTAGCCATCCTGAGCCTAGCCGAAGGCCTGCCCAGCCAAACCAGGGTCTTGTCACTGACTCGAACCCAGCACCAAGGAGGCCTTATGAGCAATCACCCGTATCCCCCTTAGCCAGAAGTTGGAGGGCCCCCCGGTTGCCGGTCTGGTCCTGAACCAGGCATCTACTCCAACCTCGACTACGCCCTGGCATTCCTCGTTCCGGCTTGGTTCACATCACCACTAACTGCAACCGAGAGCAGGGGCGCACTCGCCAGTTCCCGCCCGCAACCGTCCCGACCGTCCCAACCGCAACCAGGGAACAAGTTCGTCACGGCATTCGGCTGGAAGGCTACCTCCAACCATTCAGCCTGATCACCTGACCTTCACCTCAGAAACCGAGCTCTTCTCACATCCACGCAGGACAAGCCTGGTCGCAATGACGAAGCCCCTTCGTCTCAGGAAACGTCTGCCTATCCATAAGGAGCAAGTCCATGAACCTCGATCCCAAAGAGAAACTCCTCCTGAAATACCCAGAAGCCTGTGCGCTCCTCGGCATCGGCGAAACCCTGCTGCGTGAGGAGGTCGATGATAAGCGAATTGCCACGGTCACGGTCGGCATACGAGGTGTCCGGTTCCCCATCGAAGAGCTCTACCGTTGGCGCGCCGAGCGTACCAAAGGGCGCCAGAACCCGGAGGGGGAAAGCGCATGAGCGAGAGCGTCCAGCTTACGACGAATGAAGGACGGCGAATCAGCTACAGCCTTTTCCTGGCTGGTGCGCTCGATAATCGTCCCAAGCAGCAACAAGGCGACTTTGCTGTGCTCATGGACCTGCTTGAGCAAACCAATGCCCCCAGAACCTTGGGGGCCGGGGACGACCCCAAGAAAGGGCTACCGGGCCTTTCCTTTGCCACCTTCCGCCCCCGAACGACTCGGGCCCAGCAGAATGTCGTTTGTCTGGATGGCCTCTTGGCCGATTTTGACAACTGCAGGGAAATTGAGACCGGAGATTACCACCTGGGTCGAGACGGACGCCCTTCCGATCGCCCCAAGCTGAAGAAGGCCTGCTTGCTGGAGCCGATCCAACCCGAGGCCGTGGTGCGTGCTCTGGAAACGGTGCCTGTGGCAGCGATGGTCTACACCACCTGGAGCAATACCTCCGCTTGGCCGCGGTTCCGCGTGGTCGTGCCATTTGCGAACCCGGTTCCAGCCGAGCGCTGGGTGCCTGCCACCGAGTATGCCCTCCGGGTGCTCGGTTTGGAGCCCTTCAGAAGGGGGCTGGACCTACCCGTCCTGCGGGATACCGCCAGGATGCATTTCCTACCAGGAGCCCCTGATCCAACCAGCATTCGGCGATGGCAGGTCGCCGGGAACCTGCTCGTGGTGCCTTTGGACCAGCTCCAGGAGAGCGAAATCCCGGAGCTGCCACGCATGCCCTGGCAGGAAAGCATCCTGCGTAGTCGAGCCAGCACGGGGTCCAACTGGAGCCTGCGCTACCTGGTGAACAATCGCCCAGCGGATTTTCGAAGCCTGGATCTGGTGGCATTGCTGCGAGCCATGGGCATCCAGGTGGGCCGCCCTCAGCACTATGGCGGCGGTACCAAGTGGCGGACCCACTGTCCCTGGGCCTCTGAGCACACTCATGGCCTGGATGATGATTGCGCGGTGGTGATCCAGGTACCGGGGCACTGGCCCATCTGGAAGTGTGCTCATTCGCATCACGCTCATCTGGGGCTCAGGGATCTGCTGGAAGCTTTTGGAGGTGTTCTGTGAGCCAGGAAACTCCCCTCAGGCCGGTCGACCTGACTGAGTTTGCTGCCCCTCTGGCGGACGAAAAGGAGAAACCTCCGAAGGAATCCAAGCGCCTCTTGGTCTACGTAAAGAACTGGACCAAAGAGTTGTGGCATTCGCCGGAGGGTGTTCCCTTTGCCACGATCGAACGTAAGGCTGGGCAGCTGGAACACCACCCGGTGGAATCCAAGTATTTCGAGCGTGGGATGCGGCTACAGTTCCACGCTCACGAAGAGGCACCTCCAAGCAACAACGCCATCCGCGATGTCCGCGAGATGCTGGCCTCGCAGGGCGTTTTGGAAGGGCAGGAACGGAACATATTTCTGCGTGTGGCACGGCTCGATGCCCCCGCCAGGATCTACATTGATCTTGGCTGGAAGGGCCACGAAGCCGTGCTGGTCACCGCCGCTGGTTGGGAGATCCTCGCTGCTGAGGCAGTCCCAGTTCGTTTTTACCGGCCAGCTCTATCCGGGGCACTCCCCAAGCCAGTTCAAGGCGGCTCGGTCAACGCTCTCCGACCCTTCCTCAATCTGGATGAGCAGGGCTTTACGCTTGCTACGGCGTGGCTCCTGATGGCCCTCAGCGGGCGCGGCCCTTTTCCCATTTTGAATCTGGCGGGCGAGCAAGGGACCGCCAAGAGCACGATTAGTCGGACGCTCCAGAAACTGGTTGATCCCAGTCTGGGCGGTGTCAGGGGGGCCATCAAAGACGGTCAGGATCTCTTTATTGCCGCCCAGAATTCGCACCTGGTGTTACTGGATAACCTCTCGGCGATTTCCGACAAGCTCTCTGATGACCTCTGTCGGCTTGCTACCGGCGGAGCCTGGACGGGACGGAAACTCTACACCAATGACGACGAGGTGGTGCTCAAGGCCTGCCGTCCCGTACTGATCAACGGAATTCCCGACCTGCTTTCACGGGGGGATTTGGTGGACCGTTGCATTCGGCTTGCTTTGGAGCCGGTACCGGCTGCCCAGAAAAAGACCGAGACGGATCTCTACCCCGCACTGGAAATGGTTCTTGGGGAGGCTTTCGGTGGTCTGCTCACGGCCCTTGCGGGTGGGTTGGCCCGGTGGGACCAGGTCAAGGATCCACACGGCCATCGCATGGCTGACTTCGTCAAGTTGGTGCTCGCTGCTGAACCGGACCTGCCCTGGTCAGCCGGGGCCTTTCTGGAAGCGTACCGGGTCGCCCGCCATGACCTAACCTTGGTGACCCTCGAAGGGGACGCCTTTGGCCTGCAGGTGCGCGAGCTTGCCGCAGGCTGTGATTACTGGGAAGGCACCTTCATGGCTCTACTCGATGTCCTGACCAAACGGCTCCATCCGGAGCAGCGTGTTGAAGGCTGGCCGCGCACTGCCAAAGGGGCCTCCACGGCTCTGCGCCGCTCAGCGCCATTGCTCCGCCAGCTTGGCTTCCAATTCAGTTACTCCCGTCGCAATGGTGGGAACCGGGACCGGCTGGTTCGCATCACCGCTCCCACTACCTAAGGCCCTGTTGGGGGATTGGGGCAAACGCCCTAGGCGTTCTACCTTCCCTTGCGGGTGGTGTTCAGACATGTCTTTCCGGGACGGTTGGGACGGTTCGGCACCCCAAAAAACAAGACGGAATCGAGAGCTTAGTCCTTCCCGAGCGGGCGGAGGAGGCTCCCTGGTCGTTAGCCAGCAACGAGCGGGTAAGGCCAGGTTGCTCCGGTTCTGCCTCCCCGTGCGGCCCTGACTGCGCTTCCCTTGCGCCCGGCGGCGGCGAGGACTCTGCTTTCTTGTCTCCCCGAGGGGATCCCTCTGCGAAAGCGTCCTCTTGCCTTGGGAGCGGCGTCGCTTGTCCTGGTCGAGCCGCACGGAGCGGCAGACCCAAAGGAGCAAGCATGTCCCTCAACACCCTCATCCTCACTGGCAACCTCGGAAGCGATCCCCGGTTCGCCCTCACCACCACCGGCAAGCAGAAGGCAACCTTCTCCCTCGCCACCAGCCGCACCTTTCGTGGGCAGAAGCACACCGAATGGACCCCCGTCATCCTCTGGGGAACCCTTGCGACCCGTGCCGAAAAGCTCCTGAGCAAGGGCCAGGCTGTCCTGATTCACGGCGAGAAGCGCACGCGCAGCTACACCGATACCCACGGCGCGGAGCGCCAGGTGGTCGAGCTGGTGGCTTCCGACTTTCAGATCCTGAGCCGCAAGCAGGCTGAGCCCCGAGAGGAGGCCGCCCAGTAGGGCGGTCTTCTCTCTCCCTCAACCCTCGATTCAGGAGTCCACCATGTCCCACGCGTATGAAGTCATCACTGCCCGCATCCTCGACATGCTCTCTCAAGGCCAGATCCCCTGGCGGCGTCCCTGGCGGGCCATCAAGGGCTCCGGCATGCAGCATCCGCGCAACATCAGCGGCAACCGCTACCGGGGCGCCAATTGGTTCCTGCTGGGCATGCTGTCCTATCCCAATCCGACCTTCCTAACCTATCGGCAGGCGCAGACGCTGGGCGGCCACATCCGCAAGGGAGAGCGCGGTTTTCCGGTGGTTTTCTGGAAGCTGCTACAGATCACCGAGGAGACTGCCACTGAGGCCGAGCAGGTGGGCCGGAAGATCCCTTTTGCGAAGACCTACACCGTCTTCAATGTGTCCCAATGCGAAGGGCTTTCCCTGGTGCTACCAGAGACAGTGCCGGATCCTGTGACCTTCGACCCCATTCAGGAGGCGGAGGCACTGTGGGAAGGCATGCCGCAACGGCCCGAGCTGCACTACGGCGGAGACCGAGCATGCTACATGCCTGGGCTAGATCTGGTGAAGATGCCTCCAAGAGGCGCCTTTGGGACCGCCGAAGGGTTTTACGAAACCCTCTTCCATGAAGCTGGGCATGCCACGGGTCATGCCACCCGTTTGAACCGGAAGGAACTCATGGCCGGTTCGCACTTTGGGGCTCGGGATTATTCCCTGGAGGAGCTGGTAGCCGAGCTTTGTGCGGCTTTCCTGTGTGCCGAGGCGGGCATCGACCAGGCCGTGATTGAAAACCAGGCGGCCTATCTCCAGGGCTGGCTGGAGAAACTTCAGAAGGACCAGAGTGCTTTCGTTACCGCTGCCGCCCGCGCTCAGAAAGCTGCCGACTTTATTCTTGGCTGTCGGGTGCAAGGCGCGGGTGAAGAGGAGGCTGCCTGAGGTTGGGGAAGAGAGCAGGGGGCCTTCTTGCTGCTGCGGAAGGTCCCCTCCTTCCCGCCCAGGCGAGGATGCTGCGCCTTCGTTCGGAGCCCGCAAGCCCGCAAGACGGTCTCCCAGGGGGAGCCCTCCGTCTTGCGGGCCGCTGCGCTTTGCGGGTTCCGCCCTGCGTCGCTCTTGGCCGCCATGACGGGAAGGGGGGGGCATGGAAAGGCCTCATGGCTCAGTAAAACTACTGAGCGTTGGCTTGGCGAGCTTTGATGGTGGCACCCACCATCAAGCCGAGGCCGAGCGCCACAAACAGGGCTGATCCCACCATGGCTGTTTGCCCGTCCTCTTTGACGGCAAACAGTTTTTCGAGTGGTTGCTTGGGATGCAGGATGAAGAGGTTGGTCATGTTCAGGGCTGCGGCAATGATCGTCGCGACGCCAACCCAATAACCGCCCTGGCCCTGGACTGAGGGCTCGACTACAACAGCCAAAATGCCTGCGATAACGAAGGGGGCGGTGAACAAAGGCACCAGAAAAAGCAGGCCATGGTAGGCCGCAACGAACAAACCAACCGTTAGGGTGATGGTCACCAAGGCCCCAATATAAAGGCCGGTTCCAACCATGCCGGTAACTTCGTGAACCCGGTTACTAGCCTCAGTCGGCTCCTGGTGCATAGCTTCCTTTCCCTTTGGTTCACAGACTGGCGTTCTCGGCACGGAGGCTGGGGTTGCACCCGCCACCTGCGCTGCTGGCTTCGGCTTTCGGTTGCGGGCTTGGTTGTGACGGTTTCTGTTCACGTGTGCTCCAGGAGCGAGTGCTCGATCCTATTTTCGATCGATAAATTTTTTCCCCCTGCAGATATGGGCAATTGGCAGGCTCCCGCTTATGCATTTGAATATCCTCGGAAACGCACTGGTAGACGCATTTTCAAGCGAATTCATGCCTCCTTGATTAAATGGGTTCGAGATTGTTTGATTGGTGATGTAAAACAAATAAATACAATTATTTAAGTAAACAAAAATAATGTGCTTGTTGTAGTCGTTCATCACGGTTGAGTGATGCATGCTGCGGCCTGGCCTTGATCGATGGCTGCCAGGGCTTTGATGGGGTAATTGGATGGGCCCACTCACCCTGATGGTGTTCGCTTCGTATGCAAGAGCACGGCGGCACCGACATCTAGGACGAGCTCGATTTCTGATGCCGAGAGCCGGGAAGCAAACCACAGGAGTTTTCCCAAGGCTTGGTCCTTTGGGCTGTCCGTTGGCTGCAGTCGGAACAGTTCATGGAGCTCCAGCCCGAGACGCTCGGCGATGCCAGCCATCATGCCTAAGGACACAGCTCGTCTCCCCGTTTCGAGTCGGCTGATGGTCTCTGGCTGAACTCCCACTTGCTCTGCCAACTCTGCCTGCGTTAGTCCTGCGGCCCTCCGCTGTCGGGCAATCCGGTGACCGAGTCGTTGGGCAAGGGTATTCATACGGGGAGCCCCAGTCGAGGTGGCCACGCTGACACGCCAGGTCAGATTCCCCCATGGACTTGACCTAACTGGTCATGCTTTCGCCGAAAACTTGACCTATTAGGTCATGGTGGGCCAGCGAAGAGGCAGGTAGGGTCGTCTGCCAGGGCCAAGGAATGGGTGCTGAAGCCCGCCACCTAGAGAGGCAAGGTGATGCATGACCGACGATCTAATTCGAGCAGCCCAATACGTGCGGATGTCCACGGAACATCAGCAGTATTCGACCGAAAACCAGGCCGATGTCCTAAGGGAGTACGCCAGCAGGCGCGGCCTTCAAATTGTCCGGACCTTCAGCGATGCCGGAAAAAGCGGCCTGCGCATCGACGGGCGGGATGGGTTGAAAGATCTCATCGAGACGGTTCAGTGCGGGCGGGCCGACTTCACCATGATTCTGGTGTACGACGTGAGTCGCTGGGGGCGGTTCCAGGATGCCGATGAGAGCGCCTACTACGAGTACATTTGCAAAAGAGGCGGCATCACTGTTCAGTACTGTGCCGAGCAATTTGAGAACGATGGCAGTCCAGTCAGCACCATCGTGAAGGGCGTCAAACGGGCCATGGCCGGTGAATACAGCCGGGAATTGTCGGCCAAGGTCTTCAAGGGCCAATGCCGGCTGATCGAATTGGGCTTTCGACAGGGCGGAGCCGCCGGGTACGGCCTGAGGCGCTTGCTCATCGATCAGGCTGGCAAGCCCAAGGCAGAGCTACAACCCGGTGAACAGAAAAGCCTGCAAACGGATCGAGTGGTGTTGGTGCCCGGTCCACCTGAGGAGCGGGCCGCGGTCCGTCGGATCTACCGCCTATTTGTGGCGGATGGCTATAACGAACGGCAGATCGCGGCAGAACTCAATCGGGCCGGGGTTTTGGCGGAGCTGGGCCGAGACTGGACCCGAGGGATGATCCACCAGGTGCTCACCAACGAGAAATATGTTGGGAACAACGTGTACAACAAGATCTCCTACAAGCTGAAGAAGAAGCGGGTCCGGAATCCTCCCCAGATGTGGGTCCGTCGTGACGAGGCCTTCGATGCTGTGGTGGACATGGTGGATTTCACCACAGCGCAGGCGATCATTTTGGAACGGCACAAACGGGTCTCTGATGCCGAGCTTCTGGAATTGCTGCGGGGGCTTGCCCAACGCAATGGCCGTCTGAGCGGCCTGATCATCGACGAGGCAGAGGGTATGCCATCGAGTTCAGCCTACCGGCAGCGCTTCGGCAGCCTGGCCAGGGCCTATCAACTGGTCGATTACCTGCCAGATCGGGATTTCGCCTATGTGGAGATCAACCGAAGATTGCGCCAACTTCATCCCGAGATCATTGCTCAGGTCGTGCAGGCCCTTGAGGAGCGCGGAGGCACTGTTACCCGGGACCCCAGGACCGACCTACTGGTGGTCAACGGGATGCATTCCGTCTCGATTGTCATCTCCCGCTGCCAGGTGTCCCACACTGATGCCCTGCGCTGGTTCGTTCGTTTGGATACTGGGTTAGCGCCAGACCTCATCATCGTCGTTCGGATGGATGCTGCGAACCAGGCTCCGCTCGATTACTACGTCCTCCCGGTCATCGATGTGAATGCGGCTCGCCTGCGCATCAAGGAAGACAACAGCCTGTTCCTCGATGGCTACCGCTACGAGTCCCTTGAGTATTTCTTTGGAATCGCCCAAACCGTCCGGGCTGTGGTGGCTGCATGACCACAGTTCAGCTTGTTCCCATCGAAAAAATTCGTGTAATCAATGCGCGGGGTCGCAGCAAGGCGAAGTTCCGGGAGATCGTGGAGAACATTGCCAAGATTGGCCTGAAGAAGCCAATCACCGTCAGTCGCCGCGAGGGCGACGACGGGTTTGATCTGGTCTGTGGGCAGGGGCGACTTGAGGCCTATATCGCCTATGGAGCCCGCGAAATCCCAGCGGTGGTTGTAGATATCCCTCTGGAGGATCGCCTCCTTTGCAGCCTGGTTGAAAACCTGACCCGGCGCACGCCATCCTGCCTGGAGTTGGCCAGGGACTTGGTCGGCTTGAAAGAACGCGGCCATAGCCTGACCGCCATTGCCGCCCTCACGGGCGTGAGTGATAGTTACGTCGTGCAACTCATCCGCCTCATTGAGAACGGTGAGGATCGACTGGTCGCGGCGGTCGAGCGCGGCGATATTCCCATCACCTCAGCCATGGAAATCGCTACCTTCGATGATGCGGGCATGCAGCGTAGCCTCCAGGATGCCTATGACAGCGGGAAACTCCGTGGACGCTCGCTCGTGAAGATGCGGAGGCTCATCGACGAACGGCGTTCTCGTGGCAAGGATCTTGGAAAGTCTAGTTCCCGCCGGTCCAAGGCGCTCTCCCCGCAGGATCTGGTCCGTGCCCTGCGCAAGGAAACCCAGAAGCAGGATCTGCTGGTGAAGAAATCTCGGCACTGTGAGCAACAACTGCGGTTCGTCCTGACGGCTCTGAAAGATTTGATGAAGAACGATCACTTCGTGACCCTCCTTCGGGCCGAGAAACTCGATGCCCTGCCTAAGTATTTAAATGAAATGCTTCAGAAATGAGCGCCCCACGGCTTGCCCCCGGATTTGAGTTGGAGGGGATCACCGTCCGGCTCGACCGGCTTCTGCCGACGCGGGCCACCAGCGAGAACTTGAAGGAGTCTTCCAAGTTCCGTGCCCTGACTGCCTCCATCCGTGAGGTGGGAATCATCGAGCCTTTGAGCGTGTTCCCGCAAAAGGGTGGGAAATACCTTCTGCTCGATGGGCACGCTCGTGCCGAGGCGCTGCGCGAGCTGGGGATCTCCGATGCCCCCTGTCTCGTTTCCCTCGCCAATGAGGGCTATACCTTCAACAAGCGGGTGAACCGAATCGCGCCCATCCAGGCCAATCGCATGATCCTGAAGGCACTAGACGCCGGGGTTCCCGAAGAGCGGATTGCACGGGCGCTCAACCTCGCGGTTGAGACGGTGCGCATGAATCGCAGCCTCCTCTTCACGATCTGCCCCGAAGCTGTTGGCCTGCTCCAGGACAAGCAGGTTGCCTTGAAGACGCTGTCGCTCCTCAAAAAGGTGAAGCCGCTCCGGCAGATCGAGATGGCTGAAATCATGGTCGCGGCAGGGAACTACTCGGTGACCTACGCCCGTGCTCTCGTGATGACTACATCAAGGGAGCAGCTTGTGGATCCTGAGAGCCCGAAGAAGATCCCTGGCATCCACCCAGATGACCTCGCTCGCATTGAACATGAGATGCGGGTCCAGGAGAAGGATTTCCGGATGCTGGATGAAACCTACAATGAGCACGTCATGGCCCTGACCATTGCCCGTGGCTATCTCAGGCCGCTGCTCGACAACAATCGGGTGGTCCGGTTCCTCGCTCAGAACTTCCGAGAGTTCCTGACGGAGTTCCAACGGATTGTTGAGTCGAATGCACTCGACGCTTAATAGCCAGCGCCTGGGGTCAGCGCGCCCAACCAAGAGGGCAGGGGGCGGACTCGAACTACGCCCGATTGGATTGACAAAAACATGATTGTGTGGTAAAATACCAACTATGAGGACGGCACGTAGTGCCGTCCTCATAGTGCCTAGTTGCATGCACAACCCAACCATCCAGACACCTTTGCGGGTTCGGGATCGGCTTGGCTGATTGTGGCACAAAGATCCTCGGGAGGGGGAGAGGGAGTTGGTCTTGACGCCGCAAAACATACACACTATTTTTAGTGTGTAGGAAAGGAGGCGATGGCCATGCTCAAAGGCCAGCCAGAGCTGAGAAGAGGGGTAGTCAGGTTATCCACTGCTAAGCGCAGTGGGAGGGAGACCGCTGTCCTTCGCATGGCGCACTCAGGCCTTCTCCAGAAGCTGCGGCCTGGGGTCTATCGGTCAGCCACACGGGGCACTTGGGCTCATCAGGACCTGGCAGACGCCTGCCTAGCCGTCCCGGAAGGAGTCATCTGTCTGGTCTCTGCCCTGTCCTATCACGGCCTGACCACGACCATCCCCGGGGCAACCTGGATCGCCATCCCGAAGACCACCTGGGTTCCCAGGATGGCTTTCCCGACCCGGTTCATCCGCCTTGAAGCGGGAGCTCAGGCTGCAGGCATTGAGATCATCAAGATCGGCGGGACCAAGGTCCGAATCTATTCCAAGGCGAAGACCGTCTGTGACGCCCTCCGATTCCGGGATAAGGTCGGAGTCGATGTCGCCTTCGAAGCCCTGAAGACCTTCCTACGGCAGGGAGGTCGACCTGATGAACTGATCCAATGGGAAACGGTTTGTCGAGTCAAAACCACGCTGCGCGGCTATCTCTCGGTCCTCCTTGCATGAAGAAAGAACGCGACACCAAGAGCCCTGACAGCGTCCTCATGCGTTTGAGCAATCAGCGCCTGGACGGCCAGAGCGTCCAGAACGCCCAGGTGCTCTTCGTTTTGGAGCGCTTCCTCGCTCGGGTGGCCCAGAGTCGCTACCGGGACCAGTTGGTATTGAAGGGCGGCATCCTGCTCTACCTTCTGACCCAGCGCTGGAATCGCCCGACTGAGGACCTAGATTTCCTGACCCTCCGTCTTCCTGGGGAAGCCCTGGAAACGGTCCTCACGGAGATTCTGTCGATTGATCTGGGCGATCGCCTGGAGTTTCAGCCGTCCTTGATGACCTCGGAGGACATCCGGGAGGACACCGGATACCCCTGCCGCCGCTTCACCATTCCTTTTCGCTTTGGCCCCAAGCACGCCCGCAGCATCAAGCTGGACCTCAGCTTTGGCGATCCCATCACCCCCGGTCCAAGCCTGATCGAGTTCCGGCCAATGCTCGATGGCTTCCAGGGTGGAACGGTGCTGGGTTACCCCGTGGAGACCTTCCTCGCAGAGAAGGTCGAAACAGTCCTCGTGCGGGGGCTGGCCACGACACGGGCCAAAGACATCTTTGATCTTTGGGTGGTCTCGAAGACGGGGCTCCAGCTTCGCCTACAAGCCATCGCCGAGGCGCTGCGAACCACGGCAGATTACCGAGCTGAGCTGGCAGGGCGAACGGAGAGTGTGTTGAGACTGGATGCCAGTGCCCTCCAGCCGAGTTACGGTACCGACCCAAACCTGAAACGGGTCTGGGATTCCTACATGCGGTCCAGAAGCTTGGTCGCGCCACCCTATGAAGTTGTGGTGGCGGAAGTGCAGGCCTTTATTGGCCCACTCGTTCGGCAGAGCAGGGCACCGGGACCCGATGCTAGGTGGAATCCGGTTGGCAGGACCTGGGAGTGATCTCCTCTTTGATCTAGGCGGCATCAGGCCAGAATTCCACTGGCTAGATACCCCGCATGGTTGGCGCAGCTTAGGTGCGAGGGGTCCGGATCTCCATCTCGATGGCTTGGCAAATGAGTCGAACCGTCGGAGCAACCTTCTCGACGATCTCCCGGACCCGCTTCTGGATCTCATCTGGCCCTTCCTTGATAAGGTCCGAGGCGATCAGGGGGAAATTCTTCGAGTAGAAGGTGCGCCACTTTTTTCCGGAAGGCTCCTTCCACTCTTTTGGAAAGCGCTCTTGGAGCGTCCGGGCGGCGGCCAGTATCCGTTGCTGAAGTTCTGATTCACCTGGCGCGATGACGGCCTTTACGTAGGCTTTCTTATCACTCCAGAAATATTCAATTTCGAAGAGGAAGACTTCACGTTCAGGCCAGCCTTCAGTGCTACGGGGCATGCAGTCCATGAGTTCAGGCGTCACGAAGCGGATGTACCCCTTGTTCTTGGAGCCGATACTGAAACCCTCCTTGAGGAGAGCTTCCTCGAAGTAGCCGTACAGCTCTGAGGATGGATCGGGTCGGTTTTCGAACAGGAAGTCGATGGCTTCGCGGTGCGCGAGATAGATTTTGGTCGCCATCTCATTCAGAGGATCAGTCATGAGCAACTCTCTTCGAATCAGGGTCAGGTAGTCATTCAGGTAGTGCATTACCTTAGGCGGTAGGCTGGCACCGTGAACTTCCAAAATACGGTTCAGAATGTCCACGATGTTCTGGTAGCTATAGCGAACGTAGAATTCGACTTCGCCTTCCTCGTTTGGCGCGGTACCAAAAGGGGTAAGAAAAACGAAGTGTTTGTGCTTCTCCGGGAAGGCCTCAGCGATCGTATGGCGGTAACGGCTGAGTTGCCCCGAATGATCTTTCGCGTCTACCTTGTTCTCAATTGCGATCACGTCGTCCGGAAGAATTAGCAGAATGTCGATATTTCTCCACTCCCGGCGCACTTCGATGAATCGCTTGTCGAGGAGATCCGCATCGAAGAAGGTCCGCGTCGTTGCGTGATCATCCGAGAAGATATCGCGGAGAAATTTACCCAGGACCAGGGCCCCCAATCCATGGCTGCCTTCTGAATCCAACAGCCAGGACAAGAAATTCGAATGACTCAATTCACGTCGCTCAATGGCGAGGGCATTGAAGATGTTTGGCTGCCGGAGCGTTAGCTCAATTTTCTCAAAGGATATGTCGTTAACAAGGCGTTCGAGATCGCCAATCGAAATGCTGCCCGGCATGTCCTCTCCAGTGTGTGTGATGGGGGCAGTCAATTGCCGCCGCAGTGTTCCTCTGCAGGGGAAATGGGCATCACCCATCAATGGGGCCAGTCCCCTCCTGGAGGTATCTTGCACTCACATTGAAGGTCTTGCTCAAGTCAATAAGTTGATCCCAGGTCGGGATAACTTCTCCATCCTCGAAATCGCAATAGAGTCGATCCGAAATACCATCGGCCTCTCGATTATCCCGCGATGCATTCAGATAGAAATCACGGCCAGGCCCTTGCTGCTTGCGAGCCCAGATCAGCCTTTCAGCGATGGTGCTAAGTCCGAACGGGGAAGCGGCCGGGATCGGGTCATCTTGTTGCATGTTGTCTCCGAAGTAGGATGATAGGAAAATACCACCAAGACCGCCCTTGGCAGAAGTAGGGTGCGGACTGGCGGCATTTCTCTCAATCTGGCGCGAGATCCCTCAAGTTCACAGAAACCGCATGAGGTCCAGCTGTGGCCCTACTTCTTGGGCGGCTTGCTCGCCTTGACCTTGCGCCCCAGCTTTGGATTTTCTCCTCTCAGGGCGGCTGCAATCCAATCCGAGGTTCTCTGTGAGGCAATTGCCAGGATTCCATCAGGGCTTAAGTTCACGTAGGTATCTTTGATCCGCCCCAGGGAGTGACCGAGCAGGGTGTCTCCGATCGAGGTTGGATTGCCAAGCTCGGTGCAGGTTGTCATGAAAGTCCTACGGAGATCGTGAGGGGTCACATCCACGAGGTTTACTTCTATGGGCGCACAGATTCGTGCCCACATTTTGGCCAGTCCTACGACGGGGCTGTCCACTTTCGGGGTCTTGGCTTTCTCTGGTTTCGCCTCCTCCAGCTTTAAGCTAGGCCAGACGTAAGCGCTTTTGTTCCCAATTTCTCGTCTCTTAAGGATCACCTTGAGATGGGTATTGAGCGGAAGCTCCTTGGTTCCCTTCTTTTTGGAGGTCTTGTGTTCCTTAAACGTCATGGTGTTTCCTTCGATGTCCACAGCCTTCCAGCGCAACCCTTTCGCCTCGCCTGTTCGTAAGCCGGAGAGTGCTAGAAACCGCACCAGGTCCGCCGCCGATGGGTCTAATTTCCCCTGCTCCACGAGGGCGCACATGCTCGATTCCAAACGTGAAAGCTCGGCAGCAGTGAGAACCCGGCTACGCGGCTCCTCGGAGTTCTTCTCCAGGCCTTTACATGGATTCGAGTACTTTGGCCGCCATTCCAGCTTCTCGGCGATGGAGAGCAATCTGGAGAGGACAGCGACCGCGCGGTTGGCATTGGTCTCATGCTTCTTGCTCTCATTGGCGTGCATTGTCTCGACGTCCCAATGGGCAAGGTCCTTCACAATCCGAGTCCCGAGCTCAGGCACGATGACTGTCTTGATGATGCTTTCATAGCTCAATTGGCTCGAAGGCTTGAGCTTGGCTTTGTAGTTGTCCTGCCAAATTTTGATCAGGGCATTTAGGTCCTCAGCCTTGCGCTCAGCCATCACATAAGCCCGAGGATCTTTCCCATCCTCGTGCATCTGACGGAGCTCACCGGCTTTGGTTTTGGCTTGGTCAAACGTCCAGCTTGAACACTCCCCAATGGTGACATTCACCTTCTGGCCGCTAGGGCGCTGGAAGCTGACGCAGTAGACCTTCTTCCCCCTCTTGCCAGGTGTGATCCGGACATGAAATCCGGACACCGTGGAATCCCAAACCCTTCTGACGATGGAACCCGGTTTGAGGCTGTCGACCGTGGTCTGGGACAGTTTGACGCTGGAACGAGTCCTAGCCTTGGGTTTGGTCTTAGGCACGCCCCCCCCTCTGAATATTTTGACTCTACCTTGACTCTAGAAATTTAGCCTCGCTGATCCTCGTCAAGTTTCGTTAAACTTGTAACACAAATAGAATCAATATAGAGTGAAGGTTGGCGAAGGAGGGCGAGGTATGGCGAGGGTCGACAGATCAGACTACGAATCTGAGGGTCGGACGTTCGAGTCGTCTCGGGACCACCAACAGAACCAACACTTACGGCCACCTTTGCGGTGGCCGTTTTGCTTGGTTGGTGCACCCTGGGTGGACTCAAAAAACATCGTG
>Ga0268298_10001018_pt1 | contig 34458 bp, 39 predicted proteins | sample WWTPWeurt_MetaG_FD_194462 | JGI IMG/M metagenome (GOLD analysis project Ga0268298, IMG submission 194462) | Activated sludge microbial communities from WWTP in Nijmegen, Gelderland, Netherland - WWTP Weurt | ecosystem: Engineered > WWTP > Aerobic digester > Activated sludge | place...
GGTGCTGGTCGTCTACCCGGACAATGTCTGGTACACCTACATCGACAAGGACGACATCGAGGAGATCATCCAGGAGCACCTGGTCAATGGTCGCGTCGTCGAGCGGCTGAAGATCTGATGCGCGCACCGGAAGAGAAGATCCTCATCGACGGCCCGGCCGGGAAGATCGACATCATCGTCGAGAATCCCGGCGCACCGAAGGGCATCGCGCTGGTCTGCCACCCGCACCCGCTGTTCGGCGGCGCCAACAGCAACAAGGTCGCGCATTCGCTGGCGCGCACCTTCGTCGCCATGGGCTACTGCGCCTTCCGCCCGAACTTCCGCGGCGTCGGCGAGAGCGAAGGCACGCACGACGAGGGCCGCGGCGAGACCGACGACATGCTCGCCGTGATCGAGGAAGCGAAGCGCCGCTGCGGCGACATCCCGGTCGTGCTCGCCGGCTTCTCGTTCGGCGGCTTCGTGCAGACGCGCGTCGCCAAGCGGCTGGCCGAGGCGAACCACCCGATCCAGCGCATGGTGCTGGTCGGCACCGCCGCCGGTTTCGTCGAAGGCACGCGCAGCTACGACACCGAAGCGGTACCAAACGACACCATCGTCATCCACGGTTCGACCGACGAGACGGTGCCGCTCGCCAACGTGCTGAAGTGGGCCGAGCCGCTCGAACTGCCGGTCGTCGTCGTCCCGGGCGCCGACCATTTCTTCCACCGCCGCCTGCACGTGATCCGCGAGATCATCACGCGCAGCTGGCGACACTGAGCCGTGACGATGGCACTGCCGCTGCGCCAGTGCAACGCGCCTGCGGTCACTAATCGGAATGCGGGTGCAAGCCGCCTGGCACCGGCTGCCGTTGCTGACAGCCGGCATGTTCGCCCTGCTCGGCGGCACGCTTGCCGGGCTGGCCCGCCTTGGCTGGCCGGTGCCGACGGCTGCGGCTGCACAGGCGGGCAATCATGCGGCACTGATGATTTCTGCCTTTTTCGGCGCACTGATCAGCCTGGAACGCGCGGTCGCGCTTGGTCGCGGCTGGGCGTACGCCGGGCCGGCGGCAGCAGGCCTCGGCGGCATTGCGCTAGTTGCCGGCGCACCGCTGATCAGCGGACAAGCGCTGGCCGTCGTCGGATCGGCAATCCTCGTCGCCGGCAGCGGCACGGTGCTGCGCCGGCAGGCCGCGCCGTACACGCTGGTTCTCGCTGGCGGCGCTGCCAGCTGGCTGATCGGCAACCTGCTCTGGTTGCTCAACGGGCACGTGCTGCGCGCGCTGCCGTGGTGGCTGGCGTTTCTCGTGCTGACCATCGCCGGAGAGCGACTGGAATTGACCCGCTTCCTGCCGGTTCGGCCACATTCCGGGGGACGTTTCCTGATCGCTGTCGCCCCACTGATCGTCGGCGGCGTCACGGCGCTGATTGCGGTGGAAGCGGCAATGCGGATTTTCTCGCTCGGGCTCGTGCTGCTTGCGGCATGGCTGTTCCGCTACGACATCGCTCGCCACAACGCAGGGCAGCGCGGACTCACCCGTTACGTCGCGATCTGCCTGCTCACCGGCTATTTCTGGCTTGCCGTTGGCGGCCTTCTCGGGGTCATCGGTGGCTTCTCGCCCGGAAATGTCTTGCGTGACGCAGCTCTGCACGCGGTAGCGCTGGGGTTCGTGTTCGCGATGGTGTTCGGACACGCTCCAATCATCTTTCCATCCGTAACGCGGGTTCGCATTCCGTATCGGCCGCTGTTCTACCTGCCGCTTGCCACCCTCAACATTGCGCTCGCGTGTCGCATCGCCGGCAGTCTGATCGCCTCGGCGCTGCATCTTCGCCAGCACGGCGCACTGGCCACCGCGCTGGCGATCCTGCTCTTCATTCTCACGCTCGCCTTCTCCTTCTGGCGGGGGGCGGGGAAATCAACCTTGCTTCCAATGGATGGGCGAGTGCCATGAAACGACATCCCGCATTGATAGAACTCTCACGGGAACATCACACCGCGCTGAAGCTGTCGCGCGAGGCGAAGCGTTGCGCACTGCTCGGTTTGCCTGCGGAATCGGAGCTATTTGCGAAGAAGCTGGCGCAGTGCTTCACAACGGAGATCGCGGCGCACTTCACGACCGAGGAACGCGACTTCCTTCCGCTGCTCGAAGCACGCGGGCTGCACGCACTGATCGAGCGGCCGCTCAGCGAACATGCAGAGTTGCGGCACCTGATTGTGCGCCTGCAGCAAGAACCGCTTCCCGAGTACTTGGCGCGCTTCGGCGATCTGATGGAACAGCACGTCCGTTTTGAAGAGCGCGAGCTGTTTGCCGCGATCGAGCTTGTGCTGGACAGGTCTGCATGAGTTGGGAAAGATCGCTGCAGCACCGTTTTGTCGCTCGTAACCGCAAACACACCGCGGAAGAAATCAAAGGCTGCGCGAGAGCAGCGCCTGTCGAATCTGCTCGATTGCGTGTGACGGGCTCAACCCTTTCGGGCACACCTCGGTGCAGTTCATGATGCTGCGACAGCGAAAGAGCCGGTAGACGTCGTCGAGATAGTCGAGGCGCTCCGCAGTGGCGCCGTCGCGGCTATCCACGATGAAGCGGTAGGCTTGCAGAAGCGCTGCCGGACCGAGGAATTTGTCGGGGTTCCACCAGAACGACGGGCAGAAGGTACTGCAGCAAGCACACAGGATGCATTCGTAGAGTCCGTCGAGTTTTTCCCGATCGACCGGCGTTTGCAGGCGTTCACGCTCAGGGGGCGGCCCCTTTTCGATCAGGTAGGGTTTGATGGCGCTGTAGTGCGTGAAAAATTGCGTCATGTCGACGATCAGATCGCGAACCACCGGCAATCCTGGAAGCGGCCGGATTGTGACCGGCTCGGCGAGTCCGTCGATCGGCGTCAGGCAGGCGAGGCCGTTGCGGCCGTTGATGTTCATGCCATCGGAGCCGCAAATGCCTTCGCGACAAGAGCGGCGGAAGGAGAGGCTGTCGTCCACGGATTTGACGCGCACGAGCAGATCGAGAAGTTTTCTATCGCCGGCCTCCGGCTCCACCGTGTAGTCCTGCATGGTCGGCGCGCTGCCGCTGTCCGGGTCATAGCGATAGATTCGCAGGTGCATGGCGCAACGTCCTATACGAAGAGCGCTGCGCCGAGTACCAGCAGCAGCCGGATTGCGGTTGCCGCCAGCAGCACGCTGATCGCCATCAGCAGCAGCAGGCGCAGCGGGAGCGGTTTCACGTAGTCGAGCAGTACGTCGCGAACGCCAATCCACGCATGCGTGCAGACGGCAAGATAGCTTACGAACACGATCGTGGCGCCATGACTGCTCGTAACGAACGCTCTCCAGCTTGCGTAGTCGGGCAACACACCGAACAGAAGAGCGATAAAGATGACCAGCAGGGCCGCGATCAGGAACAGCGCGGTCAAACGCTGCAGCAACCATGGCACCTGGCCGGAGAAGACTCTCATGGTCGCCACCCCGCCGCGGCAGCGAGTGCGCACAACACCGCGAACACGATGGCGAGGCGCGCGCTCGCACGGGCCCGGGGGAGCCGTGAACCAACGCCGGCGTCCATCAGCAGATGGCGCACGCCCGCCGCGACATGGTGAGCGAGCGCCCAGATCATCAGCACGAGCGCGCCACGCGCCCACGGCGACCACAGCACTTCGCACATCTGCCTGAAATCCGCCTCGCTGCGTAGCGACCACTCCAGTCCGATGACGAGCGCCGGCAATGCGGCGATGAGCAGCAGACCGGAGAGGCGATGACCGATGGAAACAATCGCCCCGACGGGATAGCGCATCTGCAGCAGGTTCAGAAATCGCGGACGACTTGTCGCGTGCTTATGCATGGCGGTCTTTCGCATCAAGTTGTGATACGGTACGCGTGATTGATCGTTTTTGCCACCGTTCAATTTTGGCACGCAATGCAACAACTGCCTGCTGTCGGCGGATGATGCGGGTTCTGGGGTAACGACGGAGACTGTTCCATATGAAGGTCAAGAAGATTTTCACTTACGAGTGGGACGCGATCGCCGGCGTCATCACTGCCGTCGCCGCATCGGTACTGCATCTGCTTCACGTTCTCGACGAGAAACTGATGCTCTCGATCGTGCTGGCGCTGATTGCGCTGTTGTTCACGAATTTCATGCGGCACTCGCGGAACAACGAGCTTGCGGCGGAAAAGATTGAGCACACGGCTGCCGACGTTCAGCGGATCCAGGCCGGTCTGAAGCTCCCGGAAGCGGTGTTGATCGGGCCGAGGCAGATCAGGGCCTGTCACGATCGCTTTACCGCGCACATGCGCGGTGAAACGATCTGGTACAACGTCTGCCTGTCGATGTACCGGACACCGGCGCTGTTCGACGCGCTGCTTCGTCCGGCAATCGAAAATCCTGCGATATCCTCGATCCTGTTCATTCTCGACGATCGTCAGATCGACGTCTGGAACACGACGATTCTCCCGCAAGTCGAGAACTGCGCCGGAGGAAAGAAAGTGCTTGAGCCGTGCTGGCGGCCGCTGGACAAGAACATCTCGTTCATCCTTGCCGACAGTCACGCAAGCGATGGCGCCGAAGCATTGCTCAGCTTCTGGGGCGAGCCGTTCATGGCCGAGGCCACTGAACGTTCTGTGCCGCGTTTTGTCTTTCATGTAAACAAGCACGCGGAGCTCATTCCGCATTTGATCGAACTTTCGCGGTCGCATCGCCTGGGCGCAGCGAGCAGCGCATAAGTATAGTTACGGAGGTGTGATGGAAAGTCCGATTCATCGGTTCGACGAACTATTCCGGCAGTTGGGGCTCCCGGACGATCCCGCGTCGATCGAGGCGTTTCTCGCGGCCCACCGTCCTCAACCCAACGCTCTGGCCGTGTGCGAAATGCCTTTCTGGTCAACGAGCCAGGCCACGTTCTTGCACGAAGAAGTGATGAAGGACGGAGACTGGGCCGAGCTGGTCGATGAACTCGGCCTCCTGCTTCGAAGCTAAGGCTGCCTGTGAAACAGATCAGAGTCGAACGCGACAGCATGGGCGATATCCAGGTTCCGCGAAACCGGCTCTGGGGCGCGCAAACGCAACGCAGCATCGAGTATTTCTGCTTTCCCGGTGAGCCGATGCCGAAGCAGATGGTCTACGCACTCGCGCTCGTGAAGCGAGCAGCGGCTAGCGTCAACGCGCAACTTGGCGCTCTCGCTGTCGCCAAGGCGCAGGCAATCATCGCCGCAGCCGACGAGGTTCTCGCCGGCCAGCATGACGAGGAATTCCCTCTCTCCATCTGGCAAACGGGCAGCGGCACGCAGAGCAACATGAATCTGAACGAGGTGCTCGCCAATCGCGCATCACAGATCCTTGGCGGGGGAATCGGACGTGCGCGACGGGTACACCCAAATGACGAGGTAAATCTCGGACAATCATCGAACGACGTGTTTCCCACGGCGATGCATGTCGCGGCAATGATGATGCTACGCAGGGATCTGCTGCCGGCCGTCGCCTCGCTGAAGAGGGCATTGCGCGTGAAGGCGAAAGGCTTCGACCGGATCGTCAAGATCGGGCGCACCCATTTGCAGGATGCGACACCGCTGACGCTGGGGCAGGAGTTTTCAGGCTACGTCGCGCAACTCGAATTCGCCGAGGATCAGATCAAGGTGAGCTTGCCGGGCTTGCGTGCGCTGGCCATCGGCGGCACTGCGGTCGGCACCGGCCTCAACACGCACCCGAGGTTCGGCAGGCTGGTTGCCGCGGAGTTGTCGCGAGGCTGTGGCGAGCGCTTCCACAGCGCAGAGAACAAGTTCGCCGCACTCGCGGCTTGCGACGCGCTTGTTGGTGCGCACGCAGGACTCAAGACACTGGCCACTGTTTTATTCAAGATCGCGAATGACATCCGCTGGCTGGCATCCGGTCCTCGCGCCGGCCTCGGGGAGCTCTCGCTTCCGGAAAACGAGCCTGGCAGTTCGATTATGCCCGGCAAGGTGAATCCGACGCAGTGTGAATCGATGACGATGATTTGCGCGCAAGTGATGGGCAACGACGTCGCGCTTTCCATCGGCGGCGCATCGGGCAACTTCGAGCTCAATGTATATAGACCGCTGATCGTTCGCAATTTTTTGCACAGCGCTTCTCTGCTGGCGCGCTCCTGCCACAATTTCGATCATTTCTGCGTGCGCGGCATCCGCCCGAATTGCGCGCGGATCGAGACGCTGACGCGTGAATCGCTGATGCTCGTGACGGCGCTCAGCCCTCATATCGGTTACGAGGCAGCCGCACGGATCGCGAAGCACGCGCACCGTCACGATCTGACCCTGCGCGAAGCCGCCGAAGCCCTGCAACTCGTGACCGCGGACGAGTTCGATCGCCTCGTTCGACCGGAACGGATGACGGGGCCATTCCGGAAACGATAGTGCGTCCTACCCGGCGTTCAGGTTCCCCATTGCGTGGTGGGCAGCAAGGCGAACGACGTAACTCAGCTTGAAGACCGCCGCAAATATCGGCAGGGCCAGATGGCCGGCGATCTGCTGGCCGATACTCAAATGATCGGCGTAGATATAGGTCGCCAGAATCGCGCCGATCATTCCGATCGCCGAAAGCAGCATCGCCACTCTGCCGTAGTTCAGGTAGCGCTTCGGTCGCTGGGCATGCTCGGGTTCCATTTCATCTTTCCTTCTCTGTCGGGGTTGGGGTACTGCGTTGTTTGCCCCGTCACCCACTCGCGGTGCGAGACTTGCTTTTGTAAGTGGTAAATTATATGAATCTTTACGAACGGGCAAATAAAATACATCTTTAACCGCTATTCACGTTGCTGATTGCCCGGCATCTCTGGCGAGGGTGCTCCGGCATCGCCTTCCGCACTGGGATCGGGCCCATCGACCAACCCCCAGTCCCCATGCAGATACCAGTCTTCGCCAAGCAGTTCGGCCGGGTGCGGCGTGCGGCCGGAACCGTTGCCGCACTGCAGGTCGCTGATCGAGCAGTATTTGTCGCAGCCCCAGCAGATGCGCTCTGGGTGTTTGGGATGGAGTGGAAAGCGCTTGGCCATGGTGCTGCTAGTTCCGGTTGAGCCACATGCTGACAAGGAGGACGCTGTCCTCGATCGCCGTGACCGCATGCGGCTCGCGGTCGGCGAGATAAACCAGCGTACCGGCGGGCATCGATTGCGTCTTGCCGAGTGCCGTCATCTCAACCACTCCACTGACGCACTGGACCGAAATGGCACCGGCGGCAGTGTGTTCGGCGAGATGTTTTCCCTTCTTCAGGACGAGGCGAAAGATCTCGGCATGCGGTTCGCGGATCACGGTGCCGGATTTCAGTTCGGCCGCATCCGGGAGCAGCGCAATGATGTCGCCTGCTGTGGCGTGTTTTGCAGTCATCTGGCGGTTCCTTCTGGCAATGGGGAGTAGGTGACGGTGGGCTTGTGATCGCACGCGCATTGCGCCTCGGCGATGATGACCGCGCGTAGCTGGGCAAAGCGGTCGTCCGCGTTCAAATCGAGCGGATCGGGCTCGCGTTGTGCACCCGCGTTGTGCACCCGACATGCCTGCCAGGCCGATTTCGGCGGGCACGGTATGCGGCGCTTCCAGGGCCTCGGCGAAGGCAACGGGGAGAAGGCGCTCCTCTTCGGTGGCCATGTTCTGGCGCAGCGCTTCCGCGTAGGCAAGGAGACGGGGTGCAAGGCCTTCCCAGGTTTCGGTTTCGATCCGAAGCAAGGACTCCAGATCGCGCAGCAGGTCCCGCCCCTGTGCCGCCAGTGCATGGTGCTGCGTGGCGAGCGTATCGAGCAGCACCTTCGGCAGGACGCCCTGTCTTTCCAGCCAGCGTGCCAGCACCTCTTCACGCGGGTGGTGGAACGCATCCGGAAAATGCGTCAGGTAGTAGACCGCATCGGTGATCAGCGCCAGACCAGCCGTATCCGGCGGAGTCCTCGCTGCGGCGCGGAAATCGAGCAAACCAGCGATACGCGCAAGGTTGCGGTGCTCATTCTGCAGACCTACCAGTGTCTCGATCATCGCCGCCTCCTCTTGCCGCGCATGCCGGGCCGCAACGGCGGTCCGGAATATTTATCATAGTATGATACAAAAGCCGCGCGATTGTTCCGTAAAAAAAGAGCCCGGCACGAAGCCGGGCAAGGAGAGGGAGGGTTGTGGCCGGTTACGGTTCGGCCAGACCGTTTTCCTTACGCCGGCTGGCGAACGCCGCCGGTAACCGGTGCTGCCTTGCGTGCGCCGAGCAGCTTGAAAGCGAACAACGCAAGGAAGAAGACACCGAACGAGAACACGACGTCACCCGGCACCCGCGCCCAGACGAAGCCTTCCATCATCGCGCTATGCACGAACTCCGGCGAGCGGGCGAACCAGACGCCGTGCGTGATGCTGGCCCAGGCCTGGGCGATGCCCGCCGGCACCAGCGACATGAACACCATCATCGCGAGACCGATGTTGGTCGGCCAGAAGGTCCAGGCGAGCAGCTTGTCGGACCAGGCATGGCGGGCGAACAGGCCGCGCAGGCAGAACAGCATGAGGCCGATGCCGAGCATGCCGTAGACCCCGAACAACGCGGCGTGGCCGTGGGCGGCGGTCATGTTCATGCCCTGCATGTAGTAGAGCGCGATCGGCGTATTGATCGAGAAGCCGAGCAGGCCGGCGCCGACGGTGTTCCAGAAGCCGACGGCGATGAAGCAGAGGATCGGCCACTTGTAGGCGGCAACCCACGCCGCGGCTTTCGAGCGCCGGTAGTTGCGCCAGGCCTCGACGCCGAGCATCGCCAGCGGCACCACTTCGAGCGCCGAGAACATGGCGCCGATGGCGATCACCGAGGTCGGCGTGCCGGTGAAGTAGAGGTGGTGCAGCGTGCCGAGGATGCCGCCGAAGAGGAAGACGATCGTTTCGGCGATGATCGCGGCATTCGCCGTCGCGGCGCGGATCAGTCCGAGGCGCGAGAAGAGCAGCGCGATGACGGCGGTGGCGAAGACCTCGAAGAAGCCCTCGACCCACAGGTGCACCAGCCACCAGCGCCAGTACTCGATGATCGAGTAGTGCGTGTGGCGACCCCAGGCCAGCGAAGTGGCGTAGAAGCCGCCGATGCACAGCGCCGAGAGGAAGACCATGGCGATCAGGCCGCGCGACTCGGAGGGTTTCTTCAGCGCCGGCCAGAGGCCGCGGCCGAGCAGCGTCACCCAGATGAGCAGGCCAACAAAGAGCAGGATCTGCCAGACGCGGCCCATGCTCGTGAATTCCAGGCCCTGGTTGCCGACCCAGAACGAGAACTCGTTGCCGAGGTTCTGCAGGCTGCCGATCCAGCCGGTGATCGTCGAGCCGGCGACGATGAAGAGCAGAGCGTAGAAAAGCAGGTTCACGCCGAGCTTCTGGTACTTCGGCTCGTGCCCGGAGATGGCCGGTGCAATGTAGAGGCCGGTTGCCAGCCAGGCGGTGGCGATCCACAGCACGGCGAACTGCGTGTGGATGGTGCGGCTGACGGTGAAGGGCAGGATGTCGGCGACCGGAATACCGAACAGCGCGGTGCCTTCCACCGCGTAGTGGGCAGTGAGGATACCCATGCCGACCTGCGCCAGGATCAGCGCGATGACGACGAAGAAGTACTTGCGCGTGGCCAGCATCGACGGCGTCGCCTTCAGGCTGAACAGCGGGTCGGCCTTCGGCGGCACCGGATCGCCTTCCTCATGGCGGGCATGGAAGAAGATCATCGCGGCGATCGCGCCGATCATCAGGATGATGCTGGCGATCGACCAGATGCCGGTGCCGGCGGTCGGCGTGTTGCCGACCAGCGGTTCGTGCGGCCAGTTGCTGGTGTAGGAAAGGCCTGCCTGTCCGGGGCGATCGGTGGTCGCCGACCAGGCGCTCCAGAAGAAGAAGGCAGACAGCGCCTCGCGGTCCTCGGCCAGTTTCAGCGTGCCCGGCAGCATCGCGTACTGCTCGCGCAGCCCTGCGAGAGAGGCCTCGTCGCCGAACAGGTCGGCATAGTGCTTCGCCACCTGCTTCACGGCTTCGGCGCGCTCAACGGTGAGGGTGATGACGTTCGTTGCCGCGTCGTGCGTGTTGCGCCGCATTTCGGCCTTCAGCTCGGCATCGAGTGCCGCCTGCTGGCCGGCCTGCAGGTTGACGTAGGCAGTGCCGTGCTGTTGCTGTGCGCGGATCTCACGCAGTGCCACCGCTTCGCGGTGCAGCCAGTCGGCCGACCAGTCCGGCGCCAGGTAGGAGCCGTGGCCCCAGACCGAGCCGAGCTGCTGGCCGCCGGCGGCGAGCCAGGCTTCCTGGCCGCGCTGGACGCTGCCTTCGGCAAAGACGGTGTCGCCCTTCGAACTGGTGACGGCCTTGGGGATGGGCGGGGCACTGACGTAGATCTCGGTTCCCACCCAGCCGAGCGCGGCGAAGGAGAGAGCGCAGATCACCGCCAGCCAGGTCCAGAGCTTGCGCGTGGCGTGCATGGCGTTTCCTTTCATGGTTGATGGATGACATAAGAGGCATTCAAGATGCCTCTTTAAAGATGCATATTATTTGAATCTTTTTAAAGATGCAACAATTTTGCATCTTATGCGGCAATCGGCCGCAGGCAGGCGCTACAGAGCGATCAGCCGGCGACCGGCGGGAGGAACTTGAGGATGCTGTGCTCGCTCTTGCCGAGCAGGTCGGCCAGCGTCATGTCGTCGAGCACCTTGAGGAAGGCAGCGAGCGCGTCGGAGAGGGCAACCTTCAGTCGGCAGCCGGGATCGAGGATGCACTGGCAGCCGGCGCCGAAGCATTCGACCAGCTCCATGCCTGGTTCCATCTGCCGCACCACGGCGCCAACGACGATCTGGCGCGGGGCCCGCGCCAGCCGCAGGCCGCCACCCTTGCCGCGCACGCCCTCGACGAAACCGGCACGGATCAGCGCGTTGACGACCTTCATCAGGTGGTTGCGCGAAACGGCGAAGCGCTCGGAAATTTCCTGGATCGTCACCAGACGATCCTCATTCGTGCCGAGGTAGATCAGGGCGCGCAGGGCGTAGTCGGTGTGCTGGGTAATGTACATGGAGCGGGTTCAGGGAGCAGTGCCGGTTATCGTACAGAGACGCCGGCGGCATGGCCAGCGCCCCGGCACCTGCCGGCATTCGATCATGGCTGCACGCAGAGATCGGCGAGCAGCACTTCAAGTTCCTGCCGTCCCGCCGGGCTGGCCATCGTGATGATCGTCTGGCCGTGGCGCAGCAGATAATCCTGTGGCGGGTTGAAGACCCAGTCGTGCGCCTCGCGCACCGCCAGCAGCACATACTCCGGACTGCGCAGGCGCAGTTTCTGGACCGGCGTGTCGGGAAAATCGTCCGGCACCGGCACTTCCTCGAGACGAAGACGCTTGTCGGACTTCAGCATCTCGTCGAGGAAGCCGACCACGTGTGGCCGGATCATCGCCGACGCGATACGCATGCCACCCGTGAAGTCGGGAGAGACGATCGAATCCGCGCCCGCCTTCTGCATCTTGCGCATGTTGCGCACTTCCTGGCAGCGCGCGACGACGCGCACGTTCGGATTGAGCTGCTTGGCGGTGATCACGATCATCAGGTTGCGCGAGTCGTCGCCAGTGACCGCGAAGACGCCCTTCGCTTCCTCGATATTGGCGGCCGCCAGATGGTCATCGTCGCTGGCGTCCCCGTGCAACCAGAGCATGCCGGGGAAGCGATCCTTGTTCTCCTCGAAGCGTGCCTCCTCCGGATCGACGGCAACGAAGTGGCGATTGGTGTTCATCAGTTCGGTGGCCACGTTGCGCCCGACGCGGCCGAAGCCGCAGACGATGTAGTGGCCCTGCAGCTTGCGCACCTGCTTTTCCATGCGCCTTCTCCTGAGGGTGTAGTCGAGATCGCTTTCGAGAAAGAAAACGGCGAGGCTGGTGAAGAGGAAAGTGATCGCACCGAAACCAACCAGCGCCACGGTACTGGCCAGCATGCGCAGGCCAAAGGTATTGAGCGGCACGACTTCGCCGTAGCCGACGGTCGTCACCGTGATCAGCGTCATGTAGAACGCATCGGACCACGAAACGCTCTCCGCGGAGTGGAAAAAAGCGACGGTCGAGGCCGCAATCACCCCCAGCATCGCGGCGACAGCGATGTAGATGCGCATGAGAATGCGCGGCAACTGGACCGAGCGGCGCCCCGGCACGCTGCGCGGCAGCACGACCTTCGGCGACGACTTGCTGTGCCCGATTTTCGACATGACCCCCCCTCTGTTCATCATAACCCTCCGCGAGGGCTGCCGAACACTCAGGCGTATCAACGGGTTGAGTTCACCGGCCGACGGCAGGACAATGCAGGCTTTCTGCTTCCGCCGCCCTGCCGCCCCCTCCGCCGATGACACCGCTGCTCGTGCTGACCAACTGCCCCGACCCGGCCTGCGCCGAGACGATCGCCGCCGCACTGGTCGAGCTGCGTCTGGCCGCCTGCGTCAACGTTCTGGCGCCCTGCCGCTCGGTTTACCGCTGGCAGGGCAAGACCGAAGCCGCGACCGAAGTGCCGATGCTGATCAAGACGACGACGGAGCGCTACGCCGCAGTCGAAGCCGAGATCCGTGCGCGCCATCCCTATGAACTTCCCGAAATCGTCGCGCTCCCAATCGACAGGGGGCTGCCCGCCTACCTGCAGTGGCTTGCCGACGAGACCCGACCGAACTGAGACCCCCGAAATGCCGCGCTGGATCCTGCCTTTCCTGTTGTGCCTCTTTGCCTGCGCCGGGTCGGCCCGGGCCGAGGAGTTTCTCGACCCGCTGGTCGCCTTCAAGCCGACGGCGAAGGTGATCGACGGCCAGACGGCGGAAGTGCACTTCACCATCGCGAAGGGCTACTACCTCTATCGCGACAAGTTCCGCTTCAAGGCCGAGCCGGAAACGGTAGTACTTGGCGCACCCCAGTTCGCAGCGGGCAAGATGAAGAAGGACGACCTCTTCGGCGAGGTCGAGGTCTATTTCAAGGAAGCGGTAATCCGGGTTCCGGTCGAGCGCAACAGTTCCGGCGCCCTGCCACTGACGCTCAGGGTGACGTCGCAGGGTTGCGCCGACGGCGGCATCTGCTATCCACCACAGGTACAGACCGTCAGCCTGACCTTGCCCGACCCGGCGAGCACGCCGGCAGCAGCGCCGCTGACCTCAGTTACCGCCGGCAGCGGCGACGAAAGCGGCCAGATCGCGCAACTGCTCAAGGACGCCAGCTTCTGGGTCGTTGTCGCCAGCTTCTTCGGCTTCGGCCTGCTGCTCTCGCTGACCCCCTGTGTCTTCCCGATGATCCCCATCCTCTCCGGCATCATCGTCGGCTCGGGGCACAAGACCTCGCACACCCGCGCCTTCCTGCTCTCGCTGGCCTACGTGCTCGGCATGGCGCTCACCTACGCCGCCGCCGGCATCGTCGCCGGCATGACCGGCACCCTGCTCTCGGCCGCGCTGCAGAACGCCTGGGTGCTGGGTGGCTTTGCACTGGTCTTCGTCGTGCTGTCGTTCTCGATGTTCGGCTTCTATGAACTGCAGCTGCCGACCTTCCTGCAGAGCAGGATGAGCGAGGAAGCCGGCCACCTCAAAGGCGGTTCGATCCCCGGCGTTGCCGCGATGGGCGCGCTGTCGGCCCTCATCGTCGGCCCCTGCGTGGCCGCGCCGCTGGCGGGTGCCCTGCTCTACATCGGGCAGACCGGCGACGCGGTGCTCGGCGGCATCGCGCTGTTCGTCATGGCGCTCGGCATGGGCGTGCCGCTCCTGATCGTCGGCGCCACCGCCAAGAGCGCCCTGCCGCACAGCGGCCCATGGATGGAGGCGGTGAAGAAGGCCTTCGGCGTGCTGCTGCTGGCCACCGCCGTCTGGCTGGTGTCGCCGGTCATACCGGTCGCCGCACAGATGCTGGCCTGGGCGTTGCTGCTGATCGTCCCCGGCATCTACATGCACGCCCTCGATCCGCTGCCGGCACACGCCAAGGGCTGGCACAGGTTCTGGAAGGGCATCGGCCTGGCGATGGTGGTTGCCGGCGCCGCCATGCTGGTCGGTGCGCTCTCCGGCGCCAAGGACCCGCTGCAACCGCTCGGGAATTTCCGCGGCGGCAGCGCGATCGCCGAAACGAAGCATCTCGCCTTCGAACGCGTACGGACGGTCGCCGAACTCGACGCGCGCATTCGTGCCGCCGGCAAGCCGGTCATGCTCGATTTCTATGCCGACTGGTGCGTCTCGTGCAAGGAGATGGAGCGCTTCACCTTCTCCGATGCCCACGTCCAGCAGAAACTCGCGGACACCCTGCTGCTACAGGTCGATGTCACCGCCAACAACGATGACGACAAGGCACTGCTCAAGCGCTTCAACCTCTTCGGCCCGCCCGGCATCATCTTCTTCGACCGCGCCGGCAAGGAAATCAACGGTCTGCGCGTCGTCGGCTTCCAGAATGCCGAGGCTTTCCTGCAGACACTCGGCCGGGCCAGCTGACAGGGGCCCGCCCACGGCGGACGCCTGTTCCGGAATCACATTTCAACCAGAAGACAAAAGGAGACATTTCGTGAAGAACAAGGTCCTCATCAACTGTTCGCTGCTGGCACTCGCCGGCAGCCTGCTCGCCGCCTGCGGCAAAGAAGCGCCCAAGCCCGCCGCCTCCGCCGCACCGGCACCGGTCGCGGTCGAAGCTCCCGTTGCCGTCAAGCTCGGCTTCGCCGCGCCGCTGACCGGCCCGCAAGCGCATTACGGCAAGGAAATGCAGAACGGCATCGTGCTCGCGCTCGACGAGATCAACGCCGAAAAGATCAAGATTGGCGGCAAGGCGGTGAAGTTCGAGCTGCTCTCGGAAGATGACCAGGCCGATCCGAAGCAGGGCGCCGTGGTGGCACAGAAGCTGGCCGATGCGAAGATCCAGGGCATGCTGGGCCACTTCAATTCGGGAACCTCGATTCCTGCCTCGCGGGTCTATGCCGAAGCCGGCATCCCGCAGATCGCCATGGCCACGTCGCCGCAATACACCGCACAGGGCTTCAAGACGACCTTCCGCGCCATGACCTCCGACACCCAGCAGGGCGGCGTCATGGGCAGCTTCGCGGTCGGCAAGCTGCAGGCGAAGGCAATCGCCATCATCGACGACCGCACCGCCTACGGACAGGGTCTCGCCGACGAGTTCGAGAAGGCCGTGAAGGCTGCCGGCGGCAATGTCGTGAAGCGTGAATTCACCAACGACAAGGCCGTCGATTTCCGCGCCATCCTGACCAGCATCAAGAAGGCGAACGCCGACCTGATCTTCTTCGGCGGCGCCGATGCCCAGGGCGGCACGATGGTTGCCCAGATGCGCGAACTCGGCGTCAAGGCCCAGTTCGTCGGTGGCGAGATGCTGAAGTCGCCGAAATTCATCGAACTCGCCGGCCCGTCGGCGGAAGGCACGATCGCCTCGCTGGCCGGCCTGCCGCTGGAAAAGATGCCGGGCGGCCCCGGCTACGCGACGAAGTACAAGGCGAAATTCAACGCCGAAGTCGAGATCTACTCGCCGTATTCCTACGACGCCACGCGCGTCATGGTCGCCGCGATGCAGCGTGCCGACAGCACCGAGCCGGCGAAATACCTGCCGGAACTCGCAAAGACGAAGCAGGCCGGCATCACCTCGGCGAACATCGAGTATGACGAGAAGGGCGACCTCAAGGCCGGCGGCATCACCGTCTACCAGGTACAGAAGGGCGCCTGGGTGGTGCTCGAAACGGCCGGCATGTAAGGCTTTTCATGAAGCGGGGAACGGCCGGCGCGATCGGCCGTTCCTTTTTTCAGGACACGATCGGTCGCTACCCTGCCCGACTGCATAAGACGACATCAGTTGGGGTAAAGTGTCCTGATTGGATCGCCAACCGGAGGACTTGCTCATGAGCCAGCAAAAATTTCGCCTCGTCACCCGCAGTGATTTCGACGGTCTCGTCTGCGCCGTGCTGTTGAACGAACTGGACATGATCGACGACATCAAGTTCGTCCACCCCAAGGACATGCAGGACGGCAAGATCGACATCGGTCCGCGCGACATCACCACCAACCTGCCCTACGTGCCGGGCGCGCACATCGCCTTCGATCACCACCTCTCGGAAACCATCCGCAATAGCGGCGAGCGGACCAACCACGTGATCGACCCGAACGCACCGTCGGCGGCTCGCGTCGTCTATGACTACTACGGCGGCAAGAAGACCTTCCCGAACATCGCCGACGACATGATGGCCGCCGTCGACAAGGCCGACTCGGCGCAGTTCTCGCGCGAGGAGATCCTCAATCCCGAGGGTTGGGTGCTGCTCAACTACCTGATGGATTCGCGCACCGGGCTCGGCCGCTTCCGCGAGTTCCGCATCAGCAACTACGCGCTGATGATGGATCTGATCAAGTACTGCCGTAACCACGGCATCGACGACATCCTCGAACTGCCGGACGTGAAGGAACGCGTCGAGCTTTACCAGGAGCATCTCGGCAAGGCCCGCCAGCAGATCCTCGACTGCGCCACCGTACACAAGAACCTGGTCGTGCTCGACCTGCGCGAGCAGGAGACCATCTACGCCGCCAACCGCTTCCTGATCTACGCCCTGTTCCCGGAAACGAACATCTCGATCCACGTGATGTGGGGCGTGCAGAAGCAGAACACCGTCTTCGCCACCGGCAAGTCGATCCTCGATCGCAGCAGCAGGACCAACATCGGCGAGCTGATGCTGAAGTACGGCGGTGGCGGACACCATGCCGCCGGCACCTGCCAGGTCGACAACGACAAGGCCGAGGCCGTGCTGAAGGAACTGATCGCGCAGATCAACGCGGACGGCTGATTACTGCACCTCGTAAACGCATAAGGCCGGGGATTTCCCGGCCTTATGCGTTTACGGTTCCGTTCTTGCAGTCTGAATCCCTGCTGCTACACAACAGCCGGCATGGTTTTACCTCGAGACGGACTGTCTCAGTACAACCCTCTGCTGCCTGTCGCCGCGTTCAAGAACAAACGGCAGGAGCCAGCTGTAAGGAACCGGCTATTCGGTTAGCGTCGAGCTAGTCTCGTAGCCGGAAGCGTGCTGACTACCGCAAGAGTAATGCAGGACGTGGCGGCCATGACCCAAAGTAAGGTCGTGAATCCGGCCTGCTTGACGATGGGGCCAATCAGCCAGACAGCCAGTGAGCCTACGCCGAGAGAGATAGCCAGGCGCATACCTGAAACGCGGGAACGCATCGCGTCATCGACGAAGCGAACCACCATCGCATCGATAAAGGGAATTGAACCAAAGATCGAGGCCATGAAAACAATCTGCGCCAGATAGAACATCCATCCGTCAGTAGCCGCTGCCATTACCAACGCCAGCAACTGAATAACGATGATGCCAAGGTAAAGCGGCTTCATCGCAATCTTGTCGAGCAGATTGCCAACAAGCAGTTGGGTCAGGGAAGCCAGGCCATAAACGACCGCGAGGAAGAATCCGATTCGGGCTGGGTCTTGTGAAATCTCGCCGAACTTGCTTGCCAGCAATTCATAGTTGCTGCTGGTAGAAAAGTTGAACAACATGCTGCCGCTGGTGGCGGCGACCGTCATGATGAGCATGACCTTGGCTACCGAGATACCGTCATGATTACCGCTGGCAGTCGATTTCTTCTTGGCAGGTGCAATGCCATCACGCGTCGCATAGACCGCGAAGACCAGTCCCAGGATGATGCTGACGATACCGGGAATAATGAATGCCATACGCCAACCGAAATACTTGACCAGCAACCCTGTCACCCCAGCTGCCGCAGCCAGTCCGAGATTGCCTGCCAGTCCATTCACGCCGATTGTCCATCCGGGGCGACTCGCTCCCTGAACCAGCATCGGAATCCCGACCGGATGGTAAATGGAGGCAGCACAACCCAGCACCGCCATGGCAATCGCCAGTTGGTTGGGCGTGTTGGTCATGCCAACCGCGATGGCGGCAATACCGATGCTGATAAAGAACACGATCATCATCGGACGCCGTCCCCAAAGATCACCCAAACGGCCAGAAGGCAACGCACCCAGACCAAAGCAGAAAAATGCGGCTACGCTGTAGGGCATCAGGTCTTCCCAGCGTTCCAACCCGAAGTCCTTCGCAATCGTAGTGACGGCGGTGGCGAAAATGAGCAGGAACATGTGATCAAGGCCATGACCGATGTTCAACAGCAGGCGTGTCGGAAGATTGTGCATGGCGGAATGATGGACTACGATGATCTGGCCGTGTCGTTATATCCCGCTAACAATGAATCCAAAACCGCCAAAGGCTTTACGAAACCAGAACTCAGGTAGCCACCACGCAGATTCGACTGCCGCAAACGCTGTGCCTCGGCCGGTGTCGGCCTTTGCCCGGACGGATAAGGCCGGATACTTTATCGAGCCGCATGCTCACGAGCGCGATCAACTCATCTATGCCATTCGCGGCGTCATGACGATCAGGGCACTTGATTCGATCTGGACGATCCCGCCCAGCTATAGCTTGTGGATTCCGGCACATGTCGAACACTCGGTATCCATGGACACCGAGGTCGAGATGCGCACCCTATATTTCAGGCCGGGGGTTGTAGCTGCCCCGCCCGACGATTGCCAAGTCCGGGCTGTTTCGCTCCTGCTGCGCGAACTGATCATCCGTGCCATGACGATCCCGCCCTTGTATGACGAAAGCGGTCCAGAAGGCCGTCTCTTGCAGGTGATTGTTGATGAAGTTGGCCGTCAGGAGTTAATGCCATTCTCGCTGAGGTTACCGAAAGATCGACGGCTTGAGCAGCTATGCAGGCACCTGTTGAATGCGCTGGACGAGTCGGAATCAATTGTGCAACTCGGCGCCAAGGTTGGACTCTCCGAGCGCAGCATCATTCGCCTGTTTCCATTGGAGACAGGGCTAACGATGCACGGCTGGCGTCAGCAGGCAAGGCTGATGCGTGCGTTTGCCTTGGCAGACCTAGGGAAGCCACTCGGTGCCATTGCCACTGAGCTGGGCTACAGCAGCCAATCGGCCTTTGCCAAGATGTTCCGTAAGATATTCGGTCAGTCACCAAGGGAAATACTGTCTGCGAAGTAGTCCGATGACTCGTGCGGACTGGTGGCTGGAATCAGTGCGAACCGGCCACTTGAACAACGGCGTTTAGGCTTGGTTGACAGACCGCTCGTGGCCGAATTCAGGCCTTCACGGAATATAACATCAGCATTTTACGGCGCGCGCCGCCTCCGCATGCTGCGCTGCATAGGCATGATGCGCCGCCGCCTCCGCCGCGCCGGCATCGTGCCGGTAGCCCATCTCGCCCAGCACTGCCGACAGTGCCGAAAGCAGCAGCAGCACGTTGGTCGGCTGGCTCGAGTACCCCATCAGGCCGAAGCGCCAGATCTTGCCGGCGAGCGGGCCGAGGCCGGCGCCGATCTCGATGTTGTAGTCGTTGAGCAGCGTCTTCCTGACCGTCAGGTCGTCGATGCCTTCGGGGATATAGACCGAATTCAGTTGCGGCAGGCGGGCTTCCGGCTTGACCACGTATTTCAGCCCCATCGCCTCGACACCGGCCTTCAGCGCCTCGTGGTTGCGGCGGTGCCGCGCCCAGGCGTTCTCCAGGCCTTCTTCCTTCAGCAGCAGCAGGGCCTCGTGCAGGCCATAGAGGCTGTTACCCGGTGCCGTGTGGTGGTACGTGCGTGACGTTTCGCCCCAGTAGGCAAGCACCAGGTTGAGGTCCATGAACCAGCTCTGCACCTTGCCCTTCGTGCGGGCCTTCACCTTCTCGATGGCCCGTTCGGAATACGACACCGGCGACAGGCCCGGCGTGCACGACAGGCACTTCTGGCTGCCGGAATAGGTGGCATCGGCCTGCCACGCATCGAGCAGCACCGGCGTGCCGCCCAGCGACGTGACGCAGTCGACGATGGTGAGCGCCCCGTGCCGGCGGGCGATGTCGCACAGTGCCTGGGCATCCGACTGCGCACCGGTCGAGGTTTCGGCGTGAACGAAGGCGACGATCTTCGTATCGGGATGGGCCTTGAGCAGGTCTTCCAGTTTCTGCGGATCGATCGGCTCGCCCCAGGTTTCCTCGAGGATCACCGGCGTGCCGCCGCAGCGTTCGACGTTCTCGATCATACGGCCGCCGAAGACGCCGTTGCGGCAGACGATGACCTTGTCGCCCGGCTCGACGAGGTTCACGAAGCAGGCCTCCATGCCCACCGAGCCCGGCCCGGAGAGCGGGAAGGTCAGCGGGTTCGTGGTCTGGTAGGCATAGCGCATCAGCTCCTTCAGCTCTTCCATCATCGTCACGAACGATGGATCGAGATAGCCGATCGCCGGCTGCGCCAGCGCGGTCATCACGCGCGGGTTCATGTCGGACGGGCCGGGGCCGAGCAGGGTGCGGCGCGGCGGGTGGAAGGAAGTGATGCGCTTGGTGGTCATGTTGGGCTCTTTCGGGAGTCGTGATCGTCGGATTGAAACAAAAAGGGCGCTTCCGTGGAAGCGCCCGGTGTGTTGAAACGGCTACTCTTCGTCGTCGTGCGCCTTGTAGTGCGCCGTCAGCTGCTGCTGCACGTTCGGCGGCACCTGCGCGTAGTGGCTGAAGCTGAGGCTGTAGCTGCCCTGACCGCCGGTCAGCGATTTCAGGCGCGACTGGTAGTCGTTGAGCTCGGCGAGCGGCACCTGCCCGGTAATCGAGGTCATGCCGCCACGCTGGCCGGTGCCCGTGACATGGCCGCGCTTGCCGGAAAGGTCGCCGGTGAGGTCGCCGATCGCGCTGTCGGGGCCGAGGATCTCGATCTCGACGATGGGTTCGAGCACGATCGGCTTCGAATTGCGGATCACCTCCATCGTCGCCTTGCGGCCGGCGGTGTAGAACGCGACTTCCTTGCCGTCGACCGAGTGTGTCTTGCCGTCGAAGACCGTGACGCGCACGTCCTCGACCGGGAAGCCGGCGATGACCCCGTCGGCGAGCGCCTGGCGCACGCCCTTCTCGACCGCCGGCATGAAGGTGCCGGGGATGGCCCCACCCTTGACGATGTCGACGAACTCGAAGCCGGCACCGCGTTCCAGCGGCTCGATCCGCAGCGCCACTTCGCCGAACTGGCCGGCCCCGCCGCTCTGTTTCTTGTGGCGATAGACCGTTTCGGCATTGCCGGTAATCGTTTCGCGGTAGGGAATGCGCGGCGGCTTGGTGTCGAGCTCGAGCTTGTACTGCTGCACCATCTTGGCGAGCTTGGCCTTGAGATGCATGTCGCCGAGGCCGCGGATCACCGTTTCGTTGGTGGTCGGGTGACGCTCGACCTGGAAGCTCGGATCCTCCATCGCCATCTTGCCGAGGATGTCGAAGAGGCGCTGCTCGTCGCCCTTCTTCTTCGTCTCGACGGCGAGGCCGGCCATCGGCAGCGGAAATTCCAGCGCCTTCAGGTGGATGTGGTCCTCGTCGTGCGAATCGTGCAGCACGCAGTCGAACTCGATTTCCTCGACCTTGGCGACGGCACCGATCTCGCCCGGCACCAGCTCGTTCACTTCGATCGTCTCGGCCCCCTGCAGGCGATAGAGGTGGGCCACCTTGAACGGCTTCTTGCCGTCGCCGACGAAAAGCTGCTGATCCTTCTTCACCGTACCCTGATGCACGCGGAAGACGCCGATCTTGCCCATGTAGGGATCGACGACGACCTTGAAGACGTGCGCCAGCACGTGCTTATCCGGATCCGGCTCGGCATTGAAGGCTTCCGCCGGGCCACCGGGCTCGCCACGCCAGAACGGCGGCGGGTTGCCCTCGGCCGGATTCGGCGCCAGTTTCGCCAGCACATCGAGTAGTTGCGGAATGCCGGCACCGGTCTTCGCCGAAACGAACAGGATCGGGATCAGGTGCCCCTCGCGCAGCGCCTTCTCGAAGGGGGCGTGCAGCGCATCCGGACTGGGGTCGGCACCGTCTTCGAGATACTGCGCCAGCAGGTTTTCATCTTCCTCGACGATCTGGTCGATCAGCGCCCGGTGTGCCGCGGCGACGGACTCGAAATCCGCATCGCCGGTATCGTGGCTGAGCACCTCGACCACATCGTGGCGGTCGTGCGCCGGCAGGTCGAGCAGCATGCAGGCCTTGCCGAAGCGCTCGCGGAGCTCGCCGACCAGCTTGGGCAGATCGAGGTTGTCGCAGTCGATCTTGTTCACGACGATCATGCGGCACAGGCCGCGATCGCCGGCCCACTTCATCATGCGCTCGGTCGACAGCTCGATGCCGGTCTGCGCGTTGACGACGACCAGCGCCGTATCGACGGCCGCCAGCGCACCGATCGCCTGCCCCGCGAAATCGGGATAGCCCGGCGTATCGGCCAGATGCACGCGCACCCCGTCGTACTCGAAGCCGACCAGCGCGCTGTTGAGCGAATGGCCGAGATCCTTTTCCAGCGGATCGGCATCACAGACGGTACTGCCCTTTTCGACGCTGCCCTTGCTCTTGATGGCGCCGGTGGCGGCCAGCAGCGCCTCGGCAAGCGAGGTCTTGCCGGCAGCGCCGTGGCCGACGAGGGCGACGGCGCGGATGTTGTTCGGGCTCAGGTTGGCCATGTTTTTCTCCCTGCAAGTGGTTTCAAGTCTGCAATTCGAATTTCTTTGCGCTCGATTCTACGCCTGCTCCCGGAAGGCCGCGCGGCGCCTGGCCGTGGTAGAATTCTCGCCCCCAATCCCTTGATCTTTAAACCAATGTTCTCCGGCATCGTGGCCGCCGTCGGCCGCATCACCCATCTTTCCGCTCGTGGTGACGAGAAGAACACCGTCCGCCTCACGATCGAGGCCGGTGCACTCGGCCTCGACGACGTCGCCCTCGGCGATTCGATCGCGTGCAACGGCGTCTGCCTGACCGTGGTGGAACTGGAGGGGAACCACTTCCGCGTCGATGTCTCGCCGGAGACCTTCTCCTGCACCGTCGGGCTGGCAGCCCCCGGTGCGATCAACCTCGAAAAGGCACTGCGCGTCTCCGACCGGCTCGGTGGCCACATCGTCTCCGGCCACGTCGATGGCGTCGGCGAGGTGCTGCGTTTCGATGCCGTCGGTGACAACCGCCTGCTCGAGATTCGCGCGCCGAAGGCATTGGCCAGGTACATCGCCCGCAAGGGCTCGATCACCGTGAACGGCACCAGCCTGACGACCAACGACGTCGAGGGCACCGACTTCACGATCAACCTGATCCCGCACACGCTGCAGAACACCACGCTGCACCTGCTCGCGCCGGGCGCGAAGGTCAACCTCGAGGTCGACCTCATTGCGCGCTACTGCGAGCGTCTGCTGAACCCTGAGGCATAAGAATCCTATGGCACCAACCCTGGCCGACATTTCCGCCATCGAGGACATCCTCGCCGACATCCAGGCGGGCAAGATGGTCATCCTCGTCGACGAGGAAGACCGCGAGAACGAAGGCGACCTCGTCATGGCCGCCGAACACGTCACGCCCGAGGCGATCAACTTCATGGCCAAGTGGGGCCGCGGCCTGATCTGCCTGACGCTCTCCGAGAAGCGCTGCCGCCAGCTCAACCTGCCGCTGATGGTGCGCGACAACAAGACGCCGCACGGCACCGCCTTCACCGTCTCGATCGAGGCCGCCGAGGGCGTCACCACCGGCATCTCGGCCGCCGACCGCGCACGCACGGTGCAGGCCGCCGTGGCGAAGAACGCGACGCAGCACGACATCGTCCAGCCCGGCCACATCTTCCCGCTGATGGCGCAGAACGGCGGCGTGCTGGTCCGCGCCGGCCACACCGAAGCGGGCTGTGACCTCGCCGCGCTGACCGGGCACGAACCGGCGGCGGTGATCTGCGAGATCATGAACGACGACGGCACGATGGCGCGCCTGCCGGAACTGATCGCCTTCGGTCGCCAGCACGGGCTCAGGATCGGCACCATCGCCGACCTCATCCACTACCGCGCCAAGTCGGAAACCCTGATCGAACGCGTCGTTTCCAAGCCGGTCTCGACCGCCCATGGCGACTTCACGCTGCACGCCTTCGCCGACCGTGTCGGTGGCACCACGCACCTGGCGCTGGTCAAGGGCGAGATTCGCGGCGACGTCGAGACGCTGGTGCGCGTGCACGAGCCGCTCTCGGTGCTCGATTTCCTCGACCCGGCCAGCCGCCGCGCCGCCTTCACGCTCGATCAGGCGCAGGAAGCCTTGGCGAAGCACGGCCACGGCGTCATCGTCCTGCTGCACCGCCCGGAGAACGGCAGCGACCTGCTGTCGCGCCTTACCGCCGAGCCGGATGCCGGCCGCCCTGCCGTGAAATGGGATCCGCGCATCTTCGGCATCGGTGCCCAGATCCTCAAGAATCTCGGCGTCGGCCGCATGAAACTGCTCGCCAGCCCGCGCAAGATCCCGTCGATGACCGGCTTCGGCCTCGAGGTCACCGGCTACGCAACCTCCCCCTCCGAACTGAATTGAGTTGACTGCCATGGCCCGCTTCGAAGACATCCGCGAAATCGACCCCAAGCTTGACGGCACCGGCCTCAGGGTCGGCGTCGTCATGGCCCGCTTCAACATCGACGTCTGCGAGGGCCTGCTCTCGGCCTGCACCGCCGAACTGAAGAAGCTGGGCGTCGCCGCCGGCGACATCACCATTGCCACCGTGCCCGGCGCGCTGGAGATCCCGCTGGTGCTGCAGACCATGGCGCAGACCGGCAGCTTCGATGCGCTGGTTGCCCTCGGTGCTGTCATCCGCGGCGAGACCTACCACTTCGAGGTGGTATCGAACGATTCCTGCCGTGCCGTCATGGAAGTCCAGCTCGACACCGGCATTCCCGTCGCTAACGGCATCCTGACCTGCGAAGATGACGACCAGGCGCTGGCCCGCATGCAGGTGAAGGGTGCTGACTGCGCCCAGGCCGCCGTCGAGATGGCCAACCTGCTGCGTGCGCTGACCGAATAACCGACGGCCGTTCGTCCTGCATGGCCTGCGGGGCGCGTCGAAGGATCTGTGAAAGAACGAAAATGACCGACTCCACCCAGAAACCCGCCACAAGGAAGCCCGCCGGCAAGGCGCCGGCAAAGGGCGGCGCCAGCAAGTCGCCGCGTCGCCGCGCCCGCGAGTTCGTGCTGCAGGGCCTCTACCAGTGGCGCATCGGCGGTGCCGACGAGGCCGCGATCGAGGCCCACGTCCATGAAATCGCCGGCTTCGACAAGGCCGACCGCAACTTCTTCCTCAGCCTGCTGCGCGGCATCCTGAAGCAGCGCGTCGAACTGGTCAAAGCCATCGAGCCGCACCTCGACCGCAAGTTCGACGAGCTCTCGCCGATCGAGGCCAGCATCCTGCTGCTCGGCGGCTACGAGCTGCAGGCACACCCGGAAACGCCGTACCGCGTCGTCATCAACGAAGCCATCGAGCTGGCCAAGTCCTACGGCGGCACCGACGGCCACAAATACGTCAACGGCGTCCTCGACAAGCTCGCCGCCAAGCTGCGTCCGGTCGAAGTGGAAGCGCGCCAGCGCGGACGCTGATCGCCACGATCACGGCGTGCCTTCCGAATTTGAACTGATCGCGCGGCATTTCGCCCGCGCCACCCCCTCCGCCATTCTGGGCCCGGGTGACGATTGCGCACTGGTCGCGCCATCGCCCGGCATGGAGCTGGCGATCACCACCGACATGCTGGTCGAGGGCACGCACTTCCTGCCCCGCACCGACCCCGGCCAGCTTGGCTGGAAGACGCTGGCCGTCAATCTCTCCGACCTCGCCGCGATGGGTGCCCGCCCGAAATGGGTGCTGCTCGCCGGCGCACTGCCGAACAGCGACGAGGCGTGGATCGCCGCCTTTGCCGACGGCTTCTTCAAGTGCGCGAAGCGCTACGGCGCCGACGTGATCGGCGGCGATACGACGCGCGGCCCGCGCAACCTGTGCGTCACCGCCATCGGCGAACTGCCGTCGGGTACGGCACTGCGCCGCGACGGCGCCCGCGCCGACGACGACATCTGGATTTCCGGACAACCCGGCCTTGCCGCGCTCGGCCTCGCCCACCTGCAGGGCCGCACGACGCTACCCGAGTCGCTGGCAAAGCGCTGCGTCATGGCGCTGCAACGCCCGCTGCCGCGCGTCGAGCTGGGCCTCCGGCTACGCGGCCTCGCTACTGCGGCCATCGATGTTTCCGACGGCCTGCTCGCCGACCTTGGCCACATCCTCGAGGCCTCCGGCCTCGCCGCCCAGCTCAACGAGGGCCAGTTCCCGCTGATCCCGCCCGGCAGCGAGCCGAAACTGGCCCGCGAAGCGCAGCTCGGCGGGGGCGACGACTACGAACTGTGCTTCACCACCCCCATCGCCGCCCGCCAGCAGGTGGTCATGCTCGCCGCCGAGCTGGACCTGCCGCTCTGGCGCATCGGCTACACTGTGGCCACCCGCGACGAGCGCCCGGCCGGCGACATCCTGCTCACCGACGCCGACGGCAAGCCGCTGCCCCTTCCCTTGAGAGGCTTCGATCATTTTGGTTAAGGTCAAGAAATCGACCCCGCCGCCGCCCGGCTTCCTCTTCCGCCACCCCGCGCACCTCATCGCCTGCGGCTTCGGCAGCGGGCTGTCGCCGTGGGCACCCGGCACCATTGGCACGCTCTTCGCGCTCTTCTCCTACCCGCTGCTCCGTCCCTGGTTCGACGACCTCGGCTTCGCCCTCTTCCTGCTCGTCTGCTACGTCGGCGGCGTGCTCGCCTGCCACCGCACCGGGCAGGCGCTCGGTGAGCCGGACCACGGCAGCATCGTCTGGGACGAGATCGTCCCCTTCTGGGCAGCGCTCTTCTTTTCGCCCGAAGGCTGGCTGTGGTGGATCGTCGCCTTCTTCCTGTTCCGATTCTTCGACATCTTCAAGCCTTTTCCGGCCAACCTGTTTGACCGGATCAAGAACGGCTTCGGGGTGATGACGGATGATGTCTTTGCAGCGGCTTACACGGTGCTTTGTCTGGCGTTGCTGAAGTTCATTCTTGCGTAGTCTTAATGATTTCCCAGCGCCCAAGGATCGGTTCTGTCCTGTTATTGCTTGCCGCCGCTGCCTGCATTGGTGCTCTGGTTTGGATGGCCGTAACTTACAGTAGTCCATCTTGTGCGCGGGAACCCTTTGATCAGGGACGTTGGCTCAATAGCGCGCTTTCGCTGGCAGCTTCCAACGACCCCGGCTGCGTAAGGGGCGGGATGGCCGTCGATCTGCTTGATCGGGGCGCCCTTCAGAACCTATCGAAGAGGTCTGTGGTTGAGCTGCTAGGGGAACCGAATTCGCAACACGACACCACCTACCGCTATGAGCTCGGCCAATGTTCGGGTTGGGGTTGGCAACACAGCAGTCTCACTCTCAGCTTTTCGAGTGCGGGCACCGTCGTACGGGCTGACTTCACGCGGGATACTCGCTGAATGGATCACACCACTTTGGAATCTCTCGCCGCCGAACTCGGCACCCGCCTCCTTGAGCGTGGCGAAGTGCTCACCACCGCCGAGTCCTGCACCGGCGGCTGGGTGTCACAGTGCGTGACGGCCATTGCCGGCAGTTCTAACTGGTTCGACCGCGGTTTCGTCACCTATTCGAATGCGGCCAAGGCCGAGATGCTCGGCGTCTCGAAAAAGACCCTCGTCCGCCACGGTGCCGTCAGCGAGCCGGTCGTCATCGAGATGGCTACCGGTGCGCTGCAGCGCAGCCAGGCGCAGTGGGCACTCGCCATTTCAGGCGTTGCCGGGCCTGCCGGCGGTACGCCGGAGAAGCCGGTCGGCACCGTCTGCTTCGCCTGGGCCGGGCCCGAGGGTTTCGCCGAAGCCGAAACCTGCCACTTCCCCGGCGACCGCGAAGCGGTCCGCCGTGCCTCGGTCGAACACGCGCTGCGCGGGCTGCTCGTCCGCCTGCCACCGATGCTCGCCTGACCCGCAAAAAGTTCTTGCCTTCCCGCCGGGCTTTACGTATAACTGTATAGCCGTACAGTAACTGTACATCGTTACAGTAACTTCTTGCATCGGCGCGTTTTCATCGCTACAATCGAAAACGTATATACAGGTATACATGGAGCGCAACATGCTCGGACGGGCATTCAAGAGCGGCAATTCACTGGCGGTACGCATCCCGCGCGAACTGGGCGTCGTTGATGGCCCGGGCGACGTGGAGATCGAGCGCATCGGCGAGACGCTGGTGATCCGCCCGCTCAAGGCTCGCTCACTCGATGGCGTGCTCAAGCTGTTCGCGGCCTTTCCCGCTGATTTCATCGCCGAACGCGAGTAGACAGAAACGAGCTCCAAGTGAAATACATGCTCGACACCAACATCTGCATCCACCTGATGCAGCGGCAGCCCGAGGCTGTGATGAAGAGGTTTTCCGAACTGCAGGTGGGCGACGTGGTGATGTCGAGCGTCACCTATGCCGAATTGCGTTCTCGCGTGGAATGCCGCAGCGAGGGCAAGGCAACGCTGGCCGGCCTGCTCGACCGCCTGACCGCCGACATTCCGGTGCTGCCACTCGACCGCGAGGCCGCCGAGCATTACGGCGCACTCCGGGCGGCAGGTCTTACGCAGGGTGAGCGCCACCGCGACGCGCTCGACCGCCTGATCGCCGCCCACGCGCGTTCGCGCGATCTGGTGCTGGTCACCAATAACGAAGACGATTTCCGCGACTATCCCGGTCTCCGCATCGAGAACTGGGTGGGCGCCCACTAACCCCGAATATCACATCATTCAAGTCATCAAGCGAGGACAAACCATGGACGACAACAAGCAAAAGGCACTGGCGGCCGCACTGGCCCAGATCGAGAAGCAGTTCGGCAAGGGCTCAATCATGAAGATGGGCGAGGGCAGCATCGAGAGCGACCTGCAGGTCGTCTCCACCGGGTCGCTCGGGCTGGATATCGCGCTCGGCGTCGGCGGCCTGCCGCGCGGCCGCGTGGTCGAAATCTACGGCCCGGAATCGTCCGGCAAGACGACGCTGACCCTGCAGGTGGTGGCCGAAATGCAGAAGCTGGGCGGCACCGCAGCCTTCATCGACGCCGAACACGCACTCGACCCCACTTATGCCCAGAAGCTCGGCGTCAACATGGCCGACCTCCTCATTTCGCAGCCCGATACCGGCGAACAGGCGCTTGAAATCGCCGACATGCTGGTCCGCTCCGGCAGCGTCGACGTCGTCGTCATCGACTCGGTTGCGGCCCTGGTGCCGAAGGCGGAAATCGAGGGTGAAATGGGCGATTCCCTGCCGGGCCTGCAGGCCCGCCTGATGAGCCAGGCCCTGCGCAAGCTGACCTCGAACATCAAGAAAACCAACACGCTGGTCATCTTCATCAACCAGATCCGCATGAAGATCGGCGTCATGTTCGGCTCGCCGGAAACCACCACCGGCGGCAACGCGCTCAAGTTCTACGCCTCGGTCCGCCTCGACATCCGCCGCATCGGCTCGATCAAGAAAGGCGACGAGGTGATCGGCAACGAGACCCGCGTCAAGGTCGTCAAGAACAAGGTCTCGCCGCCGTTCCGCGAAGCCATCTTCGACATCCTCTACGGCGAGGGCACCTCGCGCGAGGGCGAGATCATCGAACTGGGCGTCGCCCACAAGCTGGTCGACAAGTCCGGCGCCTGGTACGCCTACAAGGGCGAAAAGATCGGCCAGGGCAAGGACAACGCGCGCGAGTTCCTCAAGGCCAACCCGGCCATCGCCGAGGAAATCGAAGCCCGGGTCCGCGAAGCGGTGGGGGTGGCCTCCCCGCAGCCGCTCGCCGCAGCCGAGGCCTGATCGGTGGATGAGCTGCGCCAGCGCGCCCTGCGCCTGCTGGCGCGGCGGGAACATTCGCGGGCCGAGCTGAGGAAGAAGCTCGCCCCGCATGCGGAGTCCGAGGAACAGCTGGAACGACTCGACGCCCTGCTGGATGATCTGGCCGGGCGTCGCCTGCTTTCCGACGCACGATACGCAGAAATGCGCGTTTCCTCCCGCAGCGCCCGCTACGGCAACGCCCGCCTTGCCCAGGAACTGAAGCAGCAAGGGGTCTCGGCCGAGGATTGTGCCGGCGCCCTGGAGGAGGCCGGCGACGAATTGGCACGCGCACACGGGATTTGGGCCCGGAAGTTCGGTACACTGCCGGTAGATGCCGCGGATCGAGCGCGGCAGACCCGCTTCCTGATGAGTCGCGGATTTTCCGGAGAGACCATCCGGCGCGTGATGCGCGGCGAGACTCCCGAACCCGAACAAGACTGAACCGCAAAGAGCACGATTACCGCATGTCGGAACAACAAGAAATCGATTTCAGCGCACAAGTGTCGGCCAGCAAGCACAGCAGACTGTCCGCGAACAATCTGAACAAGCGCTACAAGAAGCGTACCGTCGTGCATGACGTTTCCTTCGACGTGAAGAGCGGTGAAGTCGTCGGCCTGCTTGGCCCGAACGGCGCCGGCAAGACGACCACTTTCTACATGATCGTCGGCCTGGTGGCATCGGATGGCGGCGAGGTCTATCTCGACGATGACCGGATCACGCACTTCCCGATCCACCGGCGCGCGCACATGGGCGTCTCGTACCTGCCGCAGGAAGCTTCTGTCTTCCGCAAGCTGACGGTGACCGAGAACATCAAGGCGGTGCTCGAACTGCAGAAGCTCTCCAAGGACGAAGTGCACAGTTCGCTGGAAACCCTGCTCGAGGACCTGCACATCGCCCACATCCGCGACAACACGGCGGCATCGCTGTCGGGCGGTGAGCGGCGACGGGTGGAAATCGCCCGCGCGCTGGCGACACGTCCGCGCTTCATCCTGCTCGACGAACCCTTCGCCGGCGTCGATCCGATCGCCGTGCTGGAAATCCAGAAGATCATCCGCTTCCTGAAGGAGCGGAACATCGGCGTACTCATCACCGACCACAACGTCCGCGAGACACTGGGCATCTGCGACCGGGCCTTCATCATCAATGAAGGTTCGGTGCTGGCCTCGGGACACCCGGATGAAATCATCTATAATGAAGCTGTAAGAAAAGTGTATCTGGGCGAGAACTTCCGCCTCTGACCCGAACACGCAGACTCCTCAACCGGCCGCGCGCCGCGCATGAAACCTTCCCTCCAGCTCAAGCTTTCGCAGCACCTCGCGCTGACGCCGCAACTGCAGCAGTCGATCCGGCTGTTGCAACTGTCGACACTTGAACTGAACCAGGAGCTTGAGAAGTTCCTGCTCGAGAATCCCCTGCTCGAACGTGAGGACGAGGACAGCTACGCTGCCGCGCCGCCGCCCCCCGGCAGCGGGGAGGTACGCGAGACCGCCAGCACCGAAGACGAGAGGCGCGAGCATTCGGAAGAGAACCCCGAGAGCGAAGCACCCCGTTCAGGAACCGATGACGAGGGCTGGCCTGGCGACGGGACCTATGGCAGCAGTTCCGGTGCCGGCAATCGTGATGACGATGATGGCGACTATCAGGACATCCAGGCCGCCACCACCTCACTCTCCGACCACCTGATCTGGCAGCTCGGCCTGACGCAGCTTCCCGACCGCGACCGCATGCTGGTCCGCGTCCTGATCGAAGCGCTCGACGAGGATGGTTACCTGTCGCAGACGCTCGATGAGCTGGCTGAAATCATGCCGGCAGAAATGGAAATCGAGCCCGAGGAACTGCAGATCGCGCTCAAGCACCTGCAGCATTTCGACCCGACCGGCGTCGGGGCGCGCAGCGCGCACGAGTGCCTGGCGCTGCAGCTGGAAACCCTGCCGGCCGATGCCATACGCGACCTGGCGCTGACCATCGTCCGCCAGCATCTCGAATTGCTCGCTGCGCGTGATTTCACGAAGCTCCGCAAGCTGACCGGTTGCGACGACGATGCGCTACGTGCCGCCCATGCACTGATCCGCAGCCTGAACCCGCGGCCCGGCGCCCAGTATGCGCCGCTCGATGCGCGCTACATCACCCCGGATGTGATCGTGAAGAAGGTGCGCCACCACTGGCAGGCCTCGATCAACCCCGACGCCTATCCGCGCCTGCGAATCAATCGCCTTTACGCGCAGATGCTCTCCGGCCACCGCCGCAGCGAGCATGGCGGGCTTTCCGGGCAATTGCAGGAGGCGCGCTGGCTGATCAAGAACGTACAGCAGCGCTTCGACACGATCCAGCGCGTGTCGCAGACGATTGTTGACCGCCAGCGCCAGTTCTTCGAACATGGCGAGGTGGCCATGCGACCTTTGGTGCTGCGCGAGATCGCCGACATCCTCGGTCTGCACGAATCCACGGTATCGCGCGTGACAACGCAGAAGTACATGGCGACGCCGCGCGGCATCTTTGAATTGAAGTATTTTTTCGGCAGCCATGTCGCCACCGACACGGGCGGCGCATGTTCGGCCACCGCCATCAGGGCTTTGATCAAGCAGCTGGTGGGGGCCGAAGATCCGAAAAAACCGCTGTCTGACAGTCAGATAGCGGATATCCTTGGCCAGCAGGGGATTGTCGTCGCGCGCAGAACGATTGCAAAATATCGTGAAGCGCTCAACATCCCGCCGGTCAATCTACGCAAGAGCCTGTGAAAGGAGCCACACCATGAACCTGCAGATCAGTGGACATCACCTCGAAGTGACGCCGGCGATCCGTGATTACGTAACGGCCAAACTAGAGCGCGTCACGCGCCATTTCGATCATGTGATCGACGTGAACGTGATCCTGTCCGTTGAGAAGCTGAAGCAGAAGGCCGAAGTCACGGTCCATGTCCGCGGCAAGGACATCTTCGTCGAGGCCGACGACGGCGATCTGTACGCTGCCATCGACAACCTGGTCGACAAGCTCGACCGGCAGGTCCAGAAATACAAGCAGAAGGTCCAGGACCACCATCGCGGCGACAAGGCTGCCGCACGTGACCTCGCGGTCGAATAGAGCGGAAGGATGGTCTGCGGAGACGGGGCGGCTGACCCCGACCCGTCTCCGGGGCTACCGCAGTGTCGCCGCAGCATTGCCATAATCCCGGCCCACGCCCGACACCATCCGCGTATACTTTCCCTTTCAGATCCGGAGCTCGCCCCAAGGCGTACCGCAGCATGAGCCTACTTGCCAAACTCCTGCCGGCAGACAACATCCTGCTCGACCTTGAAGCCGGCAGCAAGAAAAGGGTCTTCGAGCAGGCCGGCCTGCTCTTCGAGAACAACAACGGAATTGCCCGCGCCACGGTATTCGACAGCCTCTTCGCACGCGAGAAGCTGGGATCGACCGGACTCGGCCAGGGCGTCGCCATTCCGCACGGCCGCATCAAGGGCCTGAAAGAGGCACGCGGCGCCTTTCTGCGCCTTGCGACGCCGGTGCCATTCGACTCGCCCGACGGCAAGCCCGTGTCCCTGCTGTTCGTGCTGCTGGTGCCGGAACAGGCGACCGAACAGCACCTGCAGATCCTCTCCGAACTGGCCCAGCGCTTCTCCGACCGCAGCTTCCGCGACGCGATCAGCGCCGCAGCCGACGCAACGGCGGCGCAGGCTCTCTTCGCCAGCTAGCCTCCCTGCCGACCCGCCCGGGCTGCCCCCATGCGCCAGTTCAGCATCGCCCAACTCTACGAGGATCACCGCGAAAAGCTGCAGTTGAACTGGATCGCCGCCCGCGATTCAGACCGCCAGCTCGTTCTCAAGGAAACCGGCAACTACGGTGCCGATGTCATCGGCCACCTCAACCTGATTCATGCCGAACGCCTGCAGGTGATCGGGCAGGCCGAGTTCGACTGGGCCAACCGCGTCAGTCCCAAGCGTCTGACGACGCAGATCGCCGAACTCATCGCCGAGAACCCGCCGGGCCTGATCTGCGCCGATGGCCTGGAGGCGCTGCCGATCATCCTCGAAGCCTGCGAGGCCAGCGGTACGCCGCTGTTCACGAGCCCGAAGCCATGCTCGGCGGTGATCGACCTGCTGCGCATCTATCTTGCCCGCCGCATGGCCGATACGACCTCGGTGCATGGCGTGTTCATGGATGTGCTCGGGATGGGCGTGCTGATCACCGGCGATTCCGGTGTCGGCAAATCCGAACTGGCGCTCGAACTGATCTCGCGCGGTCACGGTCTCGTTGCCGACGACGTCGTCGAACTCGCGCGCCTCGCGCCGACGACGCTCGAAGGTCGCTGCCCCGGAATGCTGCGCGACTACCTCGAAGTGCGCGGCCTCGGCCTGCTCAACATCCGTACCATCTTCGGCGAGACGGCTTCGCGCCGCAAGATGAAGCTGAAGCTGATCGTGCACCTGCAGAAGCCCGTCGCCGGTGCCGACGCACCGCGCCTGCCACTGGATGCGCAAACGCAGGAAATCCTCGGCGTCGCCATACGCAAGGTGGTCATTCCGGTCGCTGCCGGCCGCAACCTTGCTGTCCTGCTCGAAGCCGCGGTACGCAACTCCATCCTCCAGTTGCGTGGCATCGACAGCATGCAGGAGTTCGTCAACCGACAGCAGCGCGCGCTGCTTGACGATGACATCTGAGCCGCGTCTATAATCGGCGCATCGCTGTCGCGACGCGCCTCACCAAAGTTCCCAAGCAGTTCCCATCACCCCGTTCTGGAGGATTACCCGATGAAACTCGCCGTTGCCCTGATTTCCCTCGCCCTCGCCGCCGGATCTGCCTTCGCTGAAGAGAAGAAGGCCGATGCCCCGAAGAAGGAGCCACCGCT
>Ga0268298_10001019_pt1 | contig 34416 bp, 35 predicted proteins | sample WWTPWeurt_MetaG_FD_194462 | JGI IMG/M metagenome (GOLD analysis project Ga0268298, IMG submission 194462) | Activated sludge microbial communities from WWTP in Nijmegen, Gelderland, Netherland - WWTP Weurt | ecosystem: Engineered > WWTP > Aerobic digester > Activated sludge | place...
CTCGCTCGCGGCGTTTCTCGCGGCGCGGTTAGGATTTAAACCCGCGATCTCCGACCGGGCCGCCACCGTGCCCCGGTTCTGTGAAGGGCGCCGGGCCACAGGCCCGGGCGGGTTCCAATCTGGGGTGAGTAACGGGATTTGAACCCGCGACCTTCCGGGCCACAGCCGGACGCTCTAACCGCTGAGCTATACCCACCAAAGCAGCAAAGTCTTTTGGGGTGTTTCGGAGGTGTATTATAACTTAAATCACCCAGGGTTTGGCCGCGGCCTGGGCGATGTCGCGGGAGGTGGAGATCATGCCGCGTTCGGAGCGGTACCACTCGTGGATGACCACGCCGGCCTCTTTGACGAGGCTGGCCACCGGCACGGCGAAGACCAAGCCCCAGAGCCCCCCCAACGCGAGGCCGCAGAGGAGCGCGAAGATCACCGTCACGGGATTCAAATTGACGCTGCGCTTCATGATGAGGGGCTGAAGGACCCAGCTGTCGATGTAGTGGACGACGACGAAGACGAGCATCACGTTCAACGGCCCGGTCAAATTGGAGAACTGGAAGATGGCCACGATCATGCCCACGGCGCCGCCCACCACGGGGCCCAGATAGGGGATCATGTTGCCCAGCCCGGCGGCGATGCCGATGAGGGCGGCGTAGTCCAGCCCGATGAACCACAGGCCCGCCACGGAAAACACCCCCACCAGGAACGCTTCGAAAATCACGCCGCGGGCGTAGTTGCCGAAAACGCCGTTGATCTTGCTGAGCAGGCTGAGGAAGCGCTCGACCCACACGCCGGGGCAGGCGTCGAGGGCGATTTGGGCGGCGCGGGGACCGCCGCGCAGGAAGAAAAACGCCACGAAGGGGATGAGCAGAAGGTTGGCGGCGAATTCGAACACCGAGGTGACGAAACCTTGGGACTTCCACCAATTGAAATGGATCCAGGCCATGGCGTCGGTGATGGACTTTTCGAGGATTTTGGTGCGTTTCAGTTCGGGCCATTCGAATTCCAGGATTTCCTGGGCGCGGCGCATGGCCGCTTCGGCGCGGTGCATGTAGTCGGGCCAGTTGGCGCGCAGGTCGGGGATGTCTTGGCCGACGGCGATGAGCGCCCAATAGGCCAGGCCCGTCATGAGCGCGATGAAGCCCACAAAAAGGATGACCACGGCCTTTTCGCGGCGGACGCCGCGGATTTCCAAAAACGAAACGAGCGGGTTCAACAGGTAGGCCAGGACCGCGGCGAAGAGGAACGGCATGACGACGCCGCGGACTTCGTAAAAAAACCAGGCGAACAGCCCCACCGCCAAGAGGATGACGCCGCCGTGGACGCGGCGCGCTTCGGGGCGGAAATCGGCGGCGGGGGCGCTCATGACCCGGGCGCCTTGGGCGCCGCGACCCGGGGCAGGACGCGGTGTTCCCGGCGGAGGCGCGCGCTCAAAAGACGGCCCAGCGCATAGAGGACCGGGGCCGCCGCGCGCGGGTGATGGAGCCGCAGGTGGTCGAGGATGTCTTTGTAAACGACGTAAAGATGCGACGTCTCCAAGGCGCGGCAGGTGGAGGAGCGGGGCAGCTCGTCCAACAAGACCATTTCGGCCAGGAAGTCCCCGGGGCCGAACTGGGCGACGGGCTCCAGGACGCCGGTGGTGGTGTTGCGGCGGAGCACCTCGACGCGGCCTTCGGCCACGATGAAGAAAGCGCGGCCCACTTCGCCCTCTTGGAAAACGACGTCGCCGGGGCCGTAGGTCTTTTCCATGATCTGCTTGACGATGCGGGCGAGGTCGCGGCTGGGCAGGTCTTTAAAAAGGACGACCGAACGGAGGAAACGGAGCTTTTTGCGGAAAACGGGGTCCCCGAAAAAACTTTCGAGGAATTGGCGCGCCCGGCCGGCCAAACGGCCGGGCAGCGAGGCGGGGAGCGGGGCGACCGGGACGTCGCTCATGCCCGTCAGGGCGCGCGGCCCCCGAACTCTTTGGCCACGTCCTGGGCGGCGTCTTTGACGCGGCGGCGGACCTTGTCGGCCTGTTCGCGGAGCAGTTCGCCGCCTTCGGCCAGGAAATCCTTCGTTTCGTCTTCCCACTCTTCGAGCCAGCGGGCCAGACGGCGGCGGGTGTCGCGGCCCGACCGCGGGGCCAGGAGCAGCGCGGCGGCCGCGCCAAGAGCCGCGCCGACGAGAAACGCCGCCAGGGACGGCGAAGAAGAGTTGTCGCTCATGGGGTTAGTCGTCCTTTCCGGGATCGTCCGGGGGCGGGGCGGCGCGTTTGCGCCGGAAGCCGCGCATGACTGAATAAAGCAAGCCGGCGCCGAAGGCGGCGGTTTTGCCCAGCCCGCCGGACGCCGCCAGCGCGGCGCCGCCGAGGGCGCTCACCACGTCGCCGGCGCGGGACATTTTGTCGCCCAAGCGCAGGGTGAAAAACTCCAGGATCCGGACCAGGCGCCGCACCTGCCAGAGGGCCAAGGCCAGGAACACCGTGCCGGCCACCAGGGCCAACACGACGATGGTCAACAAAATGGCGATGTAGATCTCAACGGTCATGGAAGTCTCCCTTCATGCTTAGTATGGCGGACGTTCCGGGGCGCGTCAATAGGCCGCGGGAAATGGGTTAGCGGATGCGGTGGACCCGCCGCTGGGACGGGGCGTAGTAAGGGCGTCGTTCGACGGGCTTTTCGTATTCGATGACTTGACGGTAGGCGTTGGTCCACACGCCCATGGCGTAGACCATGGCCAGGCAGAGGATTTCGGATTCGAGGAGTTTGGACGCCCACCCCTGGTCGGGGAGGTTGGCCACGAGCAGGAAGGTGAAACTCACCAGGACGAACATGGCGCCGTGGAGGAACACCATTTCAAACAAAACTTGATAAGCAAGCTCACGGCTGCGCCCGAGAGCGCCGAAGGGGCCGTGGTCCTCCAACGCGGCGGCCAAGGGAGCGAAAGAAAAGATGAGGGCCATGACCACGGCGCCCAAGCTGGTCAACGGGTAGACGGCGATGGCTTCGTTCGTGGAGACACCCGCCGCCCAATGGCTGAAAAAGGGCTTGATCCACCCGCCGAGCATTTCGTTGAACATGCGGTTGAAACCGTACCCCCCCAAAAGAGACAACCCGAACAGGACGAAAATGACCATCGCCATCGATATCACGCCGGAGATCCGAATGCGCGGCTGGCCGAATTGGGGGGCCGAGGGGGAGAGGGGCATGTTGTCGCAGGCGACGCGCATGGGCCAAACACCGGCCAGCAAAGCCACGGAGACCCGCTCGAAAAGAGTGACGGGCGTGCCGTTTTGGGTGATGAGGTGCAGGAGGCCGGCGTGGATAAATGTCATGCCCGCGCCGAGCAACAACCACAAGGGCAGACGCGACCGCAGGGCAACGAAACCAAAGAGCACCGCCTTGTCGATGTCGATGACTCGGAAATCGCGGGATTGAAGGTTGTAACCCATCAGTCTTTCAGGGCTCGGGCAACAACCCGGGCGGCGTTCTTGTAAAAAGGACGGCGGTCGAAACAGGCCGCGATTTCAGCGGGGGACAGGCGGCGCCGAACCCGGTGGTCGGCGGCGACGGCGGGACGGAAGGGAACGTTCTCCGTCCAGGCCTTCAGCGCGTGGCCCTGGACGATCTCGTAGGCCTGTTGCTTGGGCAGGCCTTTCTTGGCCAAGGCGACGACCAGCCGCTGGGAACAAACGATGTCGGCGGTGCGGGCCATGTTGGCCGCCATGCGCTCGGGATAGACCTGCAGCCCTTCGATGACGCCCGTCAGTCGGTGGAGCATGTAATCCAACAAAATCGTGGCGTCGGGCAGGATGACGCGCTCGACGGAGGAATGGGAAATGTCGCGCTCGTGCCACAGGGCGACGTTTTCCAAGGCGGCGAGGCTGTGGGACCGGATCAGGCGCGCCAGGCCGCAGATGTTTTCGGAGGCGATGGGGTTGCGCTTGTGGGGCATGGCGCTGGAGCCTTTTTGGCCTTTGGAAAAGGGCTCTTCGACCTCCAACACCTCGGTGCGCTGGAGATGGCGGATCTCGGTGGCGATGCGCTCCAAACCCGCGGCCACCAGGGCCAGGGTTTGGACGAAAAGGGCGTGGCGGTCCCGCGGGATCACCTGGGTGGAGGCCGGCTCGGGCCGAAGGCCCAAGCGACGGCAGACGGCGGCTTCCACCGATGGGTCCAAGTGCGCGAAATTGCCCATGGCGCCGGAGAGTTTGCCGAAAGCGACCTCGGCCCGCGCGGCGGCCAGGCGGCGGGCGGCGCGGGCCAGTTCGGCGTACCAGCCGGCGACTTTAAAACCGAAGGTGATGGGCTCGCCGTGGATGCCGTGGCTGCGGCCCATCATGGGGGTGCTTGCGTGGGCGCGGGCGAGCTTTTTGACGGCGGTCTTCAATCGCGTCACACCGTCAATCAACCGATCCGCGGCGCGCACCAGTTGGACCGCCAGGGCCGTGTCGAGGACATCGGAGGAAGTGAGGCCGCGGTGCAACACCTTGGCGGCGGGGCCGGCCTTCTCTTCGATTTGGGTTAAAAAGGCGATGACGTCGTGCTTGGTGGTTCTTTCGATTTCAAGAATCCGCGCCACGTCCACGGCGGCGCGGCGGCGCAGGGTTTTGACGGCGCGGCGGTCGTCGGGCGTGCGCGCGTAGGCTTCGGCGGCCAGGAGTTCGACGTCGAGGATGGTTTTCCAACGGAATTCGTCGGTCCAGAGGGCGGCCATCTCCGGACGGGTGTAGCGAGGGATCATGCGCTTACCTTATCAAGTTTTTCGAGAAATTGCCGCAGGGCGGCGGGGTAGAGGCGGTGCTCCTGTTCGAGCACGCGGGCGGCCAAAAGATCCGCCGTGTCGCCGGGCCGGACCGGCACTTTCGCCCGGGCGATCGCGGGGCCGTGGTCGAACTCGTCGTCCACCAGATGGACCGTGCAGCCGGATTCCGTTTCCCCCGCGGCCAAGACCGCCTCGTGGACGTGGTGGCCGTACATGCCTTTGCCGCCGAACTTGGGCAGCAGACCGGGATGGATGTTGAGGATGCGGCCGGCGAAACGGCGGACGAAATTGGGTTCCACTTTCAGGAGAAAACCGGCCAGGCAGACGACGCGGACGCCCGCCTTTTCCAAGGCGTCGGCCGCGGCGTCGAAATAGGCCGCGCGGTCGGGGAAGGTTTTGGGATCGAGCACCAGCGCGGGAACGCCGAGGCGGGCGGCGCGCTCCAGAGCGCCGACGCCGGGTTTGTTGGAAATCAAGAGGCGAAAATCCGCCCCGGGGATTTCCCCCCGGCGGGCGGCGGCGACCAGGGCCTCAAAATTGGACCCGCCGCCGGAGACCAACACCCCGACGCCGACGGACACCGGCATCAATCGAGGCGGACGACCCGGGAGCCTTTTTCCACGCGGCCGACTTCGTAGCAGGGTTCGAGGAGTTTTTTGACGGCGGCGGCTTTTTCGCGCGCGACGGCCAACACCAGACCCAGGCCCATGTTGAAGGTGCGGAACATTTCGGTGTCGGAGACGTTGCCGCGTTTGCGGATTTCGGCGAAGACCTCGGGCAGGGGCCAGGTGGCCGTGTGAATAAGCGCGTCGCAGTTTTTGGGCAAAAAGCGGGGGACGTTCTCCAAGAGGCCGCCGCCCGTGATGTGGGCGATGCCCTTGATGGCGCCGCGGTGCTTTTGGAGCGCGTTCAAGACCGGTTTCACATAGATCTTGGTCGGGGCCAAAAGGGCTTTTCCCCACTTTTTAAGGTCGGGGCCCCGGAACAGCACGCGCACGAGCGAGTAACCGTTGGAATGGACGCCCGAGGAGGGCAGTCCCAACAGGACGTCGCCGGGCTTGATCTTGTCATTGCGGACGCGCTGGCTCTCATCGACGACGCCGACGGCGAAACCGGCGAGGTCGTACTCGTTGGGCTTGTAGAAGCCGGGCATTTCGGCGGTCTCGCCGCCGATCAGGGCGCAACCGGCTTGGCGGCAACCATCGATCATGCCGCCGATCACCTTTTCGGCGGTGTCGACGTCGAGGTGGCCGGTGGCGAAGTAGTCCAAAAAGAACAGCGGGCGGGCGCCGCCGCAGATGAGATCGTTGACGTTCATGGCCACGAGGTCGATGCCGATGGTGTCGTGGATGTCGAGCTCCTGGGCGATCTTGAGCTTGGTGCCCACCCCGTCGGTGCAGCCCACCAGGTAGGGCTTCTTGAGGCCCTTGGGAAAAGGGAAGAGTCCGGCGAAATCGCCGATGCCGGGCAACTTTTTCTTGATGCGGTCCACCAGCGCGTCGCCGGCGTCGATGTCCACGCCCGCTTTTTTGTAGGTCCAGCTATTTGTCTTCGCCATAAAGAATCTCCGCGGTTGATTTCAGGGAATTGCGCAGTTGGGTCGCCGTGAACAAAGGCGTCAATCGAAGTCCTTTCTCTTTCAGCTTCTCCGGGCCGCCCGATTCCCGGTCGATCACGCACAACACGTCTTCAATCACCGCCCCCTGGGCCCGCAGGGCGGCCACGCCGTCGAGGATGGCGCCGCCGGTGGTGACCACGTCTTCGACCACGGTGACGCGCTTGCCTTTAAAATCGACGCCTTCGGCCAGTTTGCAGGTGCCGTAATCCTTGGCTTTTTTGCGCACGAACAGAAGAGGCAACCCGGTGGTCAGCGCGATCGCCGTGGCCACGGGCACTCCGCCCAGTTCCAGGCCGGCCAGCAAATCGGTCCCCGTCGGGATCAGCGGCGCCAGAGCCGCGCCGACGCGTCGCAAGAGCGCGGGGTCGGACTCGAAAAGGTATTTGTCGAAATATTCGTTGGACACCTGCCCGCTGCGAAGGCGGAAGGTGCCTTTGATGTTGCAGACGCGGTAGACGTCGCGCGCCAGAGAAGTGAAATCGCTCACGGACGACCTTTCTTGTTTTTTAGGGCCAGCACGAACCGGGCGGCGGCCGCGGGGTCGCGCGCGTCGACGATGCTGCGGCCGATGACCAGCACGTTGGACCCGGCCGCCCAGGCGGCTTCGGGCGACGCCACCCGCTTTTGGTCGGCCCCGAGGGCCTCGCCGAACTGAATGCCCGGCGTGACGAGCGGCAGACGAATGCCCGCCTTGCGCAACAGCGCGACCTCCTGGACCGAACAGACCAGGCCGTCGAGGCCGATTTTTTGGGCCAGGCGGGCCAAACGCAACACCTGCCGGGCGGGCGGTGCCGCCACGCCCACCTCTTTCAAATCCGAAGCGCCCAGACTGGTCAGGACCGACACGCCCCAGACCAAGGGCCGCGGCCGGGCGGCGAGGGCGGCCTTCATCACGGCCGAACCGGCGCCCGCGTGGATCGTGCAGGCCGTGAGGCCGAGGCGCCCGGCGGACTCCACCGAACGCTGGACCTGGGAAGGGATATCATACCATTTGCAATCCAGAAAAACGCGCTTTTTCCGTCGGAGAAGCCAAGAAACGAGCCCCGGGTCTTCCAACGTGAGCGCGGGGGGCACCTTGTAAAAGTCCACGGCGCGGCCGAGCCGCGCCACCAGCCGCCGGGCGGCTTTCCCCGACAGATCCAAAGCGACGATGATGTCTTTCTTCATTTTTTCCCTCTCTTCACTCTCACGCCGGGCGGGGACGTGGGGTCGGCCGGGGCGTTGAAGGGCCGACCGTCTCGGCCAACGGGCGGGACTTCACCGAGAAAGGCCGCTCTGCGGCCGAACGTCCCCGGGCGGCTCCGCGTCCTCGACCGGCACTCTTTACTAAACGGAATACCCCCTCGCGGCGGTCACGTTGGCGAAACCGCCGCGGGCCAACAGCTTGCTCAGCCGGCGGCTCAGGCGGCGGACGAGGCCGGGGCCTTCGTAGACGAAACCGGTGTAGACCTCCACCAAGTCGGCGCCCGCCAAAATTTTTTCGTAGGCGTCTTCGGGAGAGAAAACGCCCCCGGCGGCGATGATGGCCAGGCGTCCGGCCGAGAGCCGGGCGAGCGCGCGCACCACCTCGGTGGAGCGGGCCTTGAGCGGGGCGCCGCTCAGGCCCCCCTCCGCGGGAGCGCCCGGCGGCAGGCCCGAGCGGTCGCGGGTGGTGTTGGTGGCGACGATGCCGTCGAAACGGGCGCCCAGGACGGCGGCGACGATGGAGGGGTAGTCGGCCTCGTCGGGCGAGACCTTGACGAAAAGGAGAGGGCGCTTGCGGCCGGGCCGCGCGGCCTGTAGGGCGTCGGCCCGTTCCCGCAGGGCGCTCAACAGATTGGCGAGGGCAGCGCCGGCTTGGAGGTCGCGCAGGCCCGGGGTGTTGGGCGAACTGACGTTGACAACGAAAAAGTCGGCGCGGTCGTAGAGGCGTTCGAGACAAGCGACGTAATCGTCCGCCGCCCGCTCGTTGGGCGTGTCTTTGTTTTTGCCGATGTTGACACCGAGGGGCACGGCCGGTTTTTCCGCCAGGCGCGCGCTCAACGCGTCGGCCCCGGCGTTGTTGAACCCCATGCGGTTGACCAGGGCCCGCGCGCCGGGAAAACGGAAAAGTCGGGGGGCCGGGTTGCCGGGTTGGGGGCGCGGGGTGACGGTGCCGACCTCGAGAAAACCGAAACCCAGGGCCGCCAAACCGCCCACGGCCTCGCCGTCTTTGTCGAACCCGGCGGCCAGGCCGATGGGGTTGGGAAACGTTAAAGCGTCGGGGCCCGACCCCAGGACGACCCGCAAGCGGTCGTCGGTGGGCGCGGGCCGACGGACCCAGCGGCCCCAAAAGCGCAACCCCAGAAAACCGAGGGCGTGGGCCGCTTCGGGCGGCAGGAGGAAGAGGACCGGCCGCAGGACGCGGCGGTAAAACCCGTCGATCACGAAACGGCGGCGGCCCGGGGCACGGCGCGGCGATACACCACGCGACCCTCGACCATCGTCAAGCGCGCAACGCCCCGCAACGTTTGACCGACGAAAGGCGAATTTTTGCTTTTGGAGACGAACTCCCCGATGGTGACTTCTTGGGATGGGTCGATGAGGACGACGTCGGCGGGGGAGCCTTCGGCGAGGTCGCCCACCGGCAGGCCCAACACCTTGGCCGGGTTGGCCGTGAGGCGCCGAAGGGCCTCGGGCCAGGACAGGTGGCCGGGCTCGATCAACTGAGTCACGACCAAGGGCAAGAGGGTTTCGAGACCGGTCACGCCGAAAGGCGCGGCCAAAAATTCCTGCTCCTTGGAGGCGCGGGAGTGCGGGGCGTGGTCGGTGACGATGCAGTCGATGGTGCCGTCGGCCAGGCCGTCGATGAGGGCGCGGCGGTCGGCCTCGGCGCGCAAGGGCGGGTTCATCTTGGCGTTGGTGCCGTGGGCCAGGATCGCGTCTTCGGTGAGTGTGAAATGGTGGGGCGTGCAGTCGGCGGTGACGCGAAGACCCTTCTTTTTGGCTTGACGGACAAGCTCCACCGTTTCGCGGGTGGAAATGTGCGTCAGATGGATGTGGGCGCCGGTGAGTTCGGCCAGGGCGATGTTGCGCCCGGCGGCGATGCACTCGGCCTGACGGGGAATGCCCTTGTGGCCGAGGCGCGTGGCGAGGGGGCCTTCGTTCATGACGCCGTCGGCCATGAGCGACTTGTCTTCGGAATGCTCGATAACGGTGATGTCGAACATTTTGGCGTAGTCGAGGGCGCGACGCAAAAGCTGGGTGTCGGGCACGGAATTGCCGTCGTCGGTGACGGCCACGGCCCCGGCGCCGGCCATGGCGCCGATCTCGGCGAGCTTTTCGCCGGCGCGGCCCAGGGTGATGGCGCCGGAGGGCCAGACGCGGACGATCGCCGTTTCGGCGGCGCGCCGCAGGAGAAAGCGGATGCCGGAAACGTCGTCGATGGGCGGGTTCGTGTTGGGCATGGCGACGACGCTCGTGACGCCGCCCGCCGCCGCCGCGCGCGAACCGGTGGCAATGGTTTCGGCGCCTTCGTGGCCGGGCTCGCGCAAATGGACGTGGATGTCGATCAACCCGGGCGCCACGATGAGCCCCCGGGCGTCGATCACTTCGGCGCCCGTGGGGACCGGGATGTTTTTGCCGACGCGGGCGACTTTGCCGTCTTGCACCAGAAGATCGAAGGCGCCGTCGCGGCCGTGGGCCGGGTCGATGAGGCGGCCGTTTTGAAAGAGGAACGTCGTCGGTTCTTTGGGCGTCATGAGATGGCCTTGAGCGAGGTGTGGACGGCTTTGGCCGCCTTTTGCGCTTCGGGGCGGTTGGCCGGGAGGCCCTCGGGCCCCGACCAGAGGTAGAGCACCGCCATGCGGACCGCGATGCCGTTGGTGACCTGTTCCAAAATCTGGGATTGGGGGCCGTCGGCCACTTCGGAGGAAATCTCGATGCCGCGGTTCATGGGGCCGGGGTGGAGCACGAGGCAGTCGGGCTTGGCTTTTTGGAGGCGCTCGGTGGTGAGGCCGAAGAGTTCGGTGTATTCGCGCACGGTGGGGAAGTAGTCCCCCTGTTGGCGCTCGCGCTGAAGGCGGAGGACGTTCACCACGTCGGCGTCGGCCAGGGCTTCGTCGAGGTTGGTCGAGACGGTCACGCGGGGGCCGAAAACATCGGAGAGGCCCGCGGGGATCAGCGTGGCCGGGCCGCAGACCGTGACCCGGGCGCCCAGCTTGGTGAGGCCCCAAAGATTGGACCGGGCGACGCGGGAGTGCAAAATGTCGCCCAGGATGACGACCTTGAGCCCTTCGATTTTTTTCTTCTTTTCGCGGATCGTGAAAATGTCCAGAAGGCCCTGGGTGGGGTGCTCGTGGGAGCCGTCGCCGGCGTTGATGACGCGGGCTTTGACCGCGCGCGCGATCAGCTCGGGCGCGCCCGAGGCCGCGTGGCGGACGACCATGAAATCGACTTTCATGGCTTCGTAGGTTTTGGCCGTGTCGATCAGCGACTCGCCCTTGGTGACGGAGCTGGTGGAGGCGGTGAAATTCAACGTGTCGGCGGAAAGGCGCTTGGCGGCGAGCTCGAAAGAACCGCGCGTGCGGGTGGAGGGCTCGAAGAACACCAGGGCGACCGTCTTGCCCCGCAGGGCGGGGACTTTTTTGATCGAGCGGGTGAACAGGTTTTTCATGGGCCGCGCGACGTCGAGCACGGTCTCGATCTGCGCGATGGAGAGGGGCTCGAGGCCGAGGAGGTCTTTCACGCCGTTTTCGCGGAGAGCCACACCGCGTCCTCGCCGTCCAGCTCCGACAGATGCACGTCCACCCGTTCGTCGCGGCGGGTGGGGACCGTGCGGCCCGCGAAGTCCGCCTGGATGGGCAGTTCGCGGTGGCCGCGGTCGACCAGCACGGCCAGCGCGATGCGCGCGGGGCGGCCAAAGTCCATCAACTCGTCCAAGGCCGAGCGGATGGTGCGGCCGGTGAACAGCACGTCGTCGACCAGCAAAAGGGTTTTGCCCGCGATGTCGAAGGGGAGTTCCGTTTCGTGCACGACGGGGTGGAGGGCCGTTTCGGCCATGTCGTCGCGGTAGAAGGTGATGTCGAGGGAGCCCACGGGGAGGGCCGGCGCGCCCAGTTCTTCCAGGGCGCGGGCGAGGCGTTGGGCCAGGGGCACGCCCCGACGGTGGATGCCCACCAGGGCCCAGTCGTCTTTGGGCGCGGGCAGGCCCGCGAGAATCGCCTTGGCCAGGGAGGCCACCGCGGCGCGGATGTCCTCTTCGCTCATGATGCGCTTGTTCGACATCGGGGCATTATCTCATTTTTTTCGATTTCTCCGAACCCGGGGATTTAAATATGATGAACCCATGAAACCTCAAAAATCGGGCGTGTTTGCCCGGCGGTGGTTCGCCCTGGCGGTGGCGGCGTTGGTGGCCGCGAGCGCGGGGCTCATCACCCTGGCGGCGCGGTCGATCGTGTTCGAGTCGCGGCTGTTGAAAAAACAGGCGGAGGAGCGGCTGGGCACGACGGCCGACGCCACGGCGGACCGCCTGCGGACCGACCTGGAAGCCCTGTTGGACCCGACCCGGCGCGCGGCGGAGGCCTGGCGGGGGGACCTGGTGTCGGTGCGGCGGTTGGCGGAGGCGGGGCTCTATTTCCTCTCGGCGGAGGGGCGGGCGGCCTGGCCGCGGTCCGCCTTGACGACGGAGCCCACCGCCGAGGAATGGGCGCCGGGGCCCTTTGAAGACGACCTGCGGGCGGCCGAAAAATGGGAGTTCACCACCGGGCGGCTGGCCGACGCGCTCGTTATTTACCGAGAGATCCTTTCGAAAAACCCGCCGCCGACGGTGGAAATCCACGCGCTCAAGGCCCTGGCGGCGGGCCACCGCAAACTGAAACAAATCCCCGAAGCCCTGGCGGCCTACGCCGCCCTGGGCGACCGCCACGGCGAGAGGCCGGACCCCGCGGGATGGCCCCTGGGTGTGCTGGCCCTGTCGCGAAGCGCGGACATATGGGACGAGAACGGCGACGCGGCCCGGGCGCGGGCGGTGCGGGCGGCGCTGTGGGAAGACGCGCTCTACCAGCGCTGGCCCATGACCGAGGCGGCGCGGAACAAGACCTTGGACGACCTGCTGCCCCGGCTGGACGGGACCGCCCGGCGGCGCGAGGAGCGACGCCGCGTGGAGGCCTGGCGGGCGGGCGCGGCGCGGTTTTGGAAAGCGCACGGCGGGGAGGCGGCGGGGTTCCGGTCGCGGATGGGGGCGGGGCGATTGTTTTTGTCCAGCGGAACGCTGATCGCGGTGGCCCCGGCGGGGAACGGGGCCGTGGTGGGCGTGGCGCCGGTGGATTTCACCGCGTGGGCAACGGAACGACTAAAAGACACCGAGGCGCTGTGGAGCGCGGGCGGCGAACGGGCGGGCGAGGACGGAGGCGTGAGCCGGTCCGTCTGGACGGTGCACCCGCCGCTCGTGATCCGCTGGGCGGCGCCGAACGCCGCGACCGAGAAAAAGCTCTTTCGCCAGCGGGCGGGGGCTCTGGCGGGGATGATCGGGCTCACTCTTTTGACCCTGGGGGCGGCGCTGGTGTTGGCGGCGCGGGCCCTACGGCGCGAATCGGAGACGGCGGCGCTTAAAACCGATTTTGTGGCGAACGTGTCGCACGAACTGCGGACGCCGTTGAGTTCCATCGCCTACATCGGCGAACGGCTGGCGGCGGGACGGGTGCGGTCGGACGAGGAGCGGCGGGAACTGCACGACATGCTGCGCCAGGAGACGGACCGCCTGCGGGAACTGGTGGACCAGGCGTTGGACTTCTCCCGGTCGTTGGCCGAGGGAAAAGGTTATGATTTCAAACCGACGGACCTGGCCGCGCTGGCGGCGGAGGCGCGGCGGCGTTTCGACGGGAAGGCGCGGGCGCGAAACTTCACCGTGACCTACGCCGCGCCCAAAGACCCCGCGCCCGTGCGGGCCGACGCGGGGGCCGTGGTGCGCGCGGTGATGAACCTGCTCGACAACGCGCTCAAATACGCCGGCGAGGCGGGGCGGGCCGACGTGGCCATCCTGGCGGCGGAAACAGAAGTCGGCGTGGCCGTGCGCGATTACGGGCCGGGCGTGGCCGCGGCGGACCGGGAACGGGTGTTTGAAAAATTTGTCCGAGGGGAGCACCACATGGAACGCACCCGCGAAGGCGGCGTGGGGCTGGGGTTGGCGATGGTCAAAAACATCATGGACGCCCACGGCGGGCGGGCGACGATCGGCGACGCCCCGGGCGGGGGCGCGGTGTTCACGTTGTGGTTTCGACGGGAGGAAAGCGACCGATGACACGCGTGTTGGTGGTGGAGGACGATCCCCGGCTGGCCAAGCTGCTGGAGGGCGACTTGGAACTGGAAGGCTACAAGGTGGACGTGGCCAAGGACGGGCTGGAGGGCTTGGAAAAAGCCCGGCGGCAGAAACCCGATTTGATCCTGCTCGACGTGATGCTGCCCAAAATGAACGGTTACGACGTGTGCCGGGCGATCCGCAAGGACGACGCGGAGACGCCGATCCTTTTTTTGACCGCCAAGGGGCAGGAGAGCGAGAAGGTGGTGGGGTTTTCCTTCGGGGCGGACGACTACGTGGTCAAACCCTTCAGCGGGCTGGAGCTGATGGCGCGCATCAAGGCCCTGTTGCGGCGGCGGCAGCGCGAAGCGGAAAAAGTGGCGGCGGTGGAATTCGACGGGGTGCGGGTCGACTTTAAACGCATGGAGGCGACGCGCGGGAAAAAAGAGCTGGGGCTGACGCCGAAGGAATTTCAAATCCTGGAGTACCTCGTGCGGCACAAGGGCGAGGTGGTGACGCGGCAGAAACTGCTGGAGGACGTGTGGGGTTACGACGAACTGCCCAGCACCCGCACCGTGGACAACCAGGTGCTGACCCTGCGCCAAAAGCTGGGCGGCAAGGACAAAGACGCCCACATCGTGACCGTGCACGGCGTGGGTTACAAATTCGTGGCGCTGTGAAGATCCGGACGATTCTCGCGGCCGCCGCCCTCGTCGGCGGCGCCCTGGCGGCGCGTTCGTCGGAGAACGCGGACGCCTTGTACCGCGACGGCCTGTTGGCCGAGACGGTGGACCGAGACTTCGCCGCGGCCATGGCCCTCTACGAGCGGGCGGCCGAGGCGGGCCAGCCCCCGCACCTCAAAGCCCTGCTGCGGCGGGCCCAGTGCCTGGAGACCTTGGGCCGAACGCAAGAGGCCCGCGACGCTTACGAAAAAACCATCGCCGCCGCCGAGGGGCGCGACGCCGGACTGGCCGACACCGCCCGGTGGCGGCGGGACCGGTTGATCCCCCCCGCTCTTCCCGCGACGCCCGCGCCGGCGGCGACGGCGCCCCCGCGACTGCGCGGGCCGCGCTGGGAAGCGCGGTGGGATGGGGGATATTCCACCCTTTACCCGGCGCGGGTCTACGGCCGGAACGACGCCACCTACGCGTCGGCGGGGGTCTCGCCCCATCAAACGGCGGTGTGGGTGTCGGGACATTATCGACTTTCCCCCCATGTGGCGGTGGGGATGGAAGTGGGGCAATTTTTTCCCCGGGCGGCGCGGGCCGTGCAGGCCGACGCCCTGATCGGCCCCGGGGACCTCGTGGCGCAGCGGATCGACGCCCGGGCCACCTATTTCGGCCCGGCGGTGCTCGGGTCCTTTCGGAAGAGGCGGTGGGTGGTGGCGGGCAGCGCCGGGTTTGGCCCGTGCGTGCAGCGGACGCGCATTGATTACCGCGTGTTGACCGGCGCGGGCGCGGGCACGCGCGGCGAGACCCAATCCAGCAACACGGACGTGGCGGTGTCGCTCGCGGCGGCGTTGGAACGGCGGCTCACGCCCCGATTTTGGGTGGGCGCGGGCGCGCGCTCCCTCACGGTGTTGCTGCGGGAACACAACGACGGCCGAGCGCCCGCGGACCCCTTTTCACGACGGAAAACACGGCACCTTCTCCTTCCCTTCCTTCGCGTCGGCGTTACGTTTTAACCCCCGAATTTCCCTTTGCAATTTCCTGACAAACCCCGACAAAGGGTTTGCGCGCCCGTGACACCCCCACCCGCCCCCGCGTGGTACATTGGAAGCGCAGTCAATCACAAAGGAGGCGGTTATGAAAAACACATGGAAACGCGGGTTGGCGGTCTTGATGGTGGGCGGCGTGGCGACCCTGGGGCTGACCCCGGCCGCCCGGGCGGAACACAGGGACGTTCGCGGAGAGCACGTGGCCGTGGCGTTCGGGGTGGGAACGCTGTTGGCCTTGGCGGCCCTGAGCGGCGGCCATGACCATGACGCGCATTGCGGGCATCGGACGGTGATCCGCTACGAGGCGCCGGCCCACCGGCGCCATCACGGGCACCGACGCTGGCACCGGGAGGAGCGCCGCCACGAGCGGTCCGGTGATTGGGATTCGCACCGGCGCTGGTCGGACAACGACCGGGGCGGTCGGCACTGGTAAAACGGATGTTGTGAACCGCGCGGACGTTCCCGCCGCCTCAGACGCCCTTCACCCGCCCGGGTGAAGGGCGTTTTGTCGGGATTATTGTTTGGCGAGGGCCGACAGGGCGCGGGCGCCGATGTCGGCGCGGAAATGGGCGCCGTCGAATTTGATTTCGCCCAGGGCGGCGTAGGCCCGCTGGCGGGCGGTTCCGAGATCGGCCCCGCGGGCGGTGACCGTGAGCACGCGGCCCCCGGCGGTGACCACGCGGCCGCGGGCGTCGCGAGCGGTGCCGGCGTGGAAAACCGTGACGTCGTCGTTTTCCGCGTCGTCGAGGCCGGAAATGACTTTGCCCTTCTCAAACGGGCCGGGGTAACCGCCCGAGGCGAGCACCACCGTCACGGCGGCGCCGGGATGGGCCTTAAATTTCTTGCCGGCCAAGTTCCCCTCGGCGGTGGCCAGGAACAAGGGCAACCAGTCGCCTTTGCCCATGGGGAGGATGACCTGGGTTTCGGGGTCGCCGAAGCGGACGTTGAACTCCAACACGCGGGGGCCGGCGGGCGTCAGCATAAGGCCGAAGTAGATGACGCCGCGGTAGTCCATGCCTTCCGCGGCGAGGCCGGCGAGGAAGCGGTCGAAAATCTCTTTTTCGATCGCGCGCCAGAGATCGGCGCCGACCTGGGGCACGGGGCCGTAGGCGCCCATGCCGCCGGTGTTGGGGCCCTGGTCGTTGTCAAACACCCGCTTGTGGTCTTGGGTGGGGAGCAGAGGGAGGAGCGTTTTTCCATCGGTAAGGGCCATGACGCTCAGTTCTTCGCCGGCGAGGATTTCTTCGATCAGAATGCGGGCGCCCGCCTCGCCGTGGGCGCGGGCGACCATCATGGACTCCACGGCAGCCAGAACCTCGGCGCGGTCGCGGGCCACCACGACCCCTTTGCCGGCGGCCAACCCGTCGGCTTTGACGACGCGGAACGCGTCGTTCCACTCGGCGGAGCGGACGTAGGCCAACGCGTCGTCGGCGTTCACGAACACGCGGAAATCGGCCGTGGGCAGGCCGTGGGTCCGCATGAATTCCTTGGCGTAAATTTTGCTGCCTTCGAGTTTCGCCGCCGCCGCGTTGGGGCCGAACACCAGCCGCCCGCCCGCGCGCAGGGCGTCGGCCAGGCCGTCGACCAGCGGCGCTTCGGGACCGATGACGGCCAGGTCGATTTCTTTGTCCTTCATGAAGCGGAGAATTTCGGCCGGCTTGTTGAACGCCAGGGGGACGCAGGTGGCGGCCCCTTCGATGCCGGCGTTGCCGGGGGCGCAGTACACTTCGCTCACCGCGGCGCTCCGCCGTAGGGCCCACGCCAGGGCGTGCTCGCGACCGCCGGAGCCGAGGACCAGGACTTTCATCGGCGGCGGGCGCCGTCTTGCACGGGGATGGGGTAGCGGGTGTTGAAGCAGGCGGTGCAGTAGCTCGACGGCGCGCCGCCCGCGGCGGACAGCATGCCCTCCAGGCTGAGGTAGCTCAGGCTGTCGACGTTGAGATATTCCTGAATCCGTTTGACCGACATGCGGGTGGCGATGAGCTCGCGGGCTTCGGGCGTGTCGATGCCGTAAAAACAGGGGCCCATGATGGGGGGCGAGCTGATGCGCATGTGGATTTCCCGGGCGCCCATTTTGCGCAGCATGCGGACGATCTTGCGGCTGGTGGTGCCGCGCACGATGGAGTCGTCCACCAGGACGATGCGCCGGCCTTTGAGCGCCTCGCCGACGGCGGCGTATTTCATGCGGGCGCCGAAATCGCGGATGGATTGCTTGGGCTCGATGAAGGTGCGGCCCTTGTAGTGACTGCGGATGAGGCCCATCTCAATGGGGATGCCGGACGCCTCGGAGAACCCCAGGGCGGCGCAGGTGGCCGAGTCGGGCACGGCGACGACGATGTCGGCTTTGACCGGGGACTCCTGGGCCAGGCGGCGGCCGAGCGCCTTGCGGGCTTGGTAGACGCTGTGGCCGAAAATCTGGCTGTCGGGGCGGGCAAAGTAAACGAACTCAAACACGCAGTGGGCCCGGGCCTCGCTCGGCAATTGGCCGACTGTTTTGGCCCCGTCGGCGTTGATGGCCACGATTTCACCGGGCTTGACCTCGCGGACGAACCGCGCCTCGATGATGTCGAAGGCGCAAGTTTCGGAGGCGACGACGTGGGAGCCGTTCAACCGTCCGAGGTGAAGCGGGCGCACACCCCAGGGGTCGCGGATGGCGTAGAGCGTCGTGGGCGTCAGGAGCACCAGCGAATAGGCCCCCACCACTTGAAGCAGGGCGTCTTTGATGGCCCCGGCCATGGTTTTGGCGGACGATTTGGCGATCAGATGCAAAATGACTTCGGTGTCGGAAGAGGTTTGGAAAATAGACCCTTCGGCCTCGAGCTTTTTGCGCAGCGATTGGGCGTTGGTGAGGTTGCCGTTGTGGCCGATGGCGATGGGGCCGCGGGCCGTGGCGACCACGATGGGTTGGGCGTTGGTGACCGAAGAGGCTCCGGCCGTGGCGTAGCGGACGTGACCAACCGCCAAGCGGCCGACGAGCCGATCCAACACCTCTTTTTTGAACACCTCGGACACCAGCCCCATGGAGACGTGGGCGAAGAACTTTTTTCCGTCGGAACTAACGATGCCCGCGGACTCCTGGCCGCGGTGCTGAAGCTGTTGAAGCCCCAGGTAAGCCAACCGAGACGCTTCCGCGTGATTGTAAATACCGAACACGCCGCACTCTTCGTGCATGACGTCGAGCGGATTTTTTTGCGCAATCAAAGACATCAGGACCCCTTCGCCGCGTGACGGACGGCGTTCTTGAAAATTTGCAGGCCGACGCCTTCTTTGGGAAGCGATTTGAGCCGCGGCCATTGGGCGTGTTGAAAAGGGAAGGCGTTCCGCTCCGGGTGGGGCATGAGGCCCAGAATGTTGCCGTCGGCGCTGGTGATGCCGGCCACGTCGCCCGTCGAACCGTTGGGGTTGGCGGGGTAGGGCGCGCGGCGGCCCCGGGCGTCGACGTAGCGGAAGGCGATCTGGCCGTTCTTTTCCAACGTCTTGAAGAGAGACGGCGACGCCGTCATGAATTTGCCTTCGCCGTGGGCCACGGGCAAGGGGAAGACGTCGGGCAGTCCCCGGGTCCAGAAACTTTTTTGGGAGGCTGTTTTGAGGTAGATCCAACGGCATTCGAAGCGGCCGGAATCGTTGTCGGAAAGCGTCACGGTGGGACGGCCGAGGGCGTCGGGGGCCAGGGGATCGGGCAAAAGGCCGGCCTTGACCAGCACTTGGAAGCCGTTGCACACGCCGATGACGGGGCGGCCCAAGCGGAGGAACTCTTCCAACTGTTCGCGCAGGCGAAACACGAGACGGTTGGCCAGGACTTTGCCCGAGGCGATGTCGTCGCCGAAAGAAAAGCCCCCGGGGAACATGAGGAGCCCGTACTCCTTGAGCCGCGCTTCGCCGCGAAGGAAGGCGTTGACGTGCACTCGCTCGGGGGCGGCGCCCGCGGCTTCCAGGGCCCAGGCGGACTCGACGTCGCAGTTGCTGCCGGGGGACCGCAGAACGAGGGCTTTGACGCTCACGCGGGGCCTCCGCTCCGCCAGGATTTTTCCAATTCTTTGAGGGTCCAAGAGGTGGACTTGCCGTCCAAACCGACGACGGTGAGGGTTGACGGTTCGCGCACCTGGCCCAGAGCGGCCACGGGGGCGCCGTCCATGGCGCTGAGGAACGCCTTCCGCGAAGCCGGCGCCACCTCGACCAAGAAACGGCCGTTGGATTCGGAGAAAAGGGCTTTGTCGGTGCGGCCTTCCCGGCGCAGCTCGGCCGAGAGAGGCAACTTGCGCAGGTCCACCTGGGCGCCCCAGCCGCCGCCGAAACACATTTCCGCCAGAGCGACGCCGAGGCCGCCGTCGGAACAGTCGTGGCAAGACGCCACGTCGCCCGCGGCGATGGCGGCAGACAGTTTTTCGTACACCGGCCACGTGTCCTCGGGGGTCAACCGCGGGACCGCGCCCCCGCGCGTGCCCAGGTGGACGCCGTAGCGGGACCCGCCCATTTCATCGCGGGTTTCTCCCACGGCGAAGACCCAGTTCCCCGGTTTTTTGAAATCCATGGTGACGGCTTTCGCCACGTCGTCCACCAGAGACAGCGCGGAGATGAGAAGAGTTGTGGGGATGGCCTTTCGGCGGCCGGCGACTTCGAATTCATTGAACAAGCTGTCCTTCCCCGAGATGAACGGCGTGCCGTAGACGCGGGCGATGTCGTGGCAGGCCTGGGCCGCGCGGACGAGGTCTCCCAAAATTTCCGGGCGCCAGGGGTTGCCGCCGCAGAAGTTGTCCAGAATGGCAATGCGGTCGGGCCGGGCGCCGACGGCAACCAAGTTGCGCACGGCTTCGTCAATGGCCGAGGCGGCCATCCAGTAGGCGTCCCACCGGCTGTAATGGGGGTTGAGGCCCGCCGACAGGGCCACGCCCCGACGGGCGGACGGATGCAACTGCAGCACCGACGCGTCCGACGGACCGACGCCCGTGGGGCCCACGAAGGGTTTGACCACCGTCCGGCCCTGGACCTCGTGGTCGTATTGCCGGACCACCCATTCCTTGGAGGCCACGGTCGGCTGGGCGAGAACGGCGAGAAGGGATTTCTTGAGCGGCGCCCCTTTGGGGAACTCCACAAGCGGCGGCGGAGACCAGCGCGACTCCATGGAGCGTTTGGGCACCCCGTCGTGGAGGAACGACATGTCCATGTCCACCAACGTGTCGGCGCCGTGCATGACTTTCAAGCGGCCGTCGGAAGTAAATTCGCCGATGGCGGCGGCGTCCACGTCCTCGTCCGCGAAAAGACCCAGAAGGGTTTCCAGATTTTTCGGGGGGACGGCCATCACCATGCGCTCCTGGGACTCCGAGAGCCAAATTTCCCAGGGGACGATGCCGGCGTACTTGAGCGGGACTTTTTCCAGCCGCACGCGGGCGCCGGTCTTCTCCCCCATTTCGCCGACCGCCGACGACAGGCCGCCCGCGCCGCAGTCGGTGATGCCGCGGTAGAGGCCGCGGTCCCGGGCGACCAAAAGCACGTCCATCATCTTTTTCTGGACGATGGGGTTGCCGATTTGGACGACGCTGGAGGGGATCCCCGTCGTCAAGGTGTCGGAGGAAAAGGTGGCGCCGTGAATGCCGTCGCGGCCCACGCGGCCGCCGGCCATCACGATAATGTCGCCCGAACGGACACTCTTGTCGATGGTCGATTTGGGCATGAGGCCCAGAGTGCCGCAAAACACGAGGGGGTTCTCGGCGAAATCGTCGTCGAAGACCACCGCGCCGCTGACGGTGGGAATGCCCATGCGGTTGCCGTAATCCCGCACGCCGGAGACCACGCCGTTGACGATCCGCCGGGTGGACAGGCCGGAGCCGGTTTTCTTTTCGGCCTTCTCGCCCAGGGGCCCGAAGCAGAACACGTCGGAGTTGGCGATGGGTTTGGCGCCCAAGCCCGCGCCCAAAATATCGCGGATGACGCCGCCTAGGCCCGTGCCCGCGCCGCCGTAGGGCTCCAGGGCCGAGGGGTGGTTGTGGGTTTCCACCTTGAACGCCAGGGCGTCGGTCCCGCCGTCGGAGGAGGCGTCGACGATGCCCGCGTTGTCTTTGAAGACCGAGAGGCACCAGGGTTTGTTGAGGTCTTCGGTGACTTTGACGATTGTGTCTTTGAGCAGGGCTTTGTAGTTTCGCCCGCGCTCAAGGCCGTTCTCGTCTTTTTCGATGTGGCGGACCGCGGCGCGGAAGGTTTTGTGTTTGCAGTGCTCGGACCAGGTCTGGGCCAGGGTTTCCAATTCGGGATCGGTGGGCGAACGGCCTTGGGTTTTGAAATGGGCCTGAATGGCGGCCATTTCCTCGGCGTTGAGGGACAGGCCGCGCTCTTTGCTGAGAGCGACCAGGGCGTCCGAAGACAGGGACAGGAAATCGCCGCTCACCGAATCTCCACGGTCTGCACCAGGGGGTTCATTAGATGATCCTCGCAAAAGCGGCGCAAGGCGGCGGGCGTCGCGATGCCGAAAAAATCAACCACTTGCCCGGAGCGCACGGCGGTCAGGGCCTCCAAGCCCGCGTCCCGGGCGGCCAGACGGACCGTGTCGGCGACGGGATCGGCCACGCCCTGCTTGAGCCAAATTTCGGCCAGGCGGCCGCCCTGGGGTCGACGCACGTGGTCAGCGGGGAACACCGCGGCCTCCTGCGTGACCGGATCCGCGAGAACGCGATCGGCCAAAAACCGAGCGTCCTTCTCCGACAAATCCCCGTGGAGTTCGTAGGCGTGGCCCGCGCGAACGCGCCCAACGCCCGCGAGGCCGGCCAATCGGCTCTCGCGGCGAATGTGGTCGCCGTGGTGGTCGGCAACGGTGGGCTTCAGATGGACCAGCACACGCCAATTCATGAACGCTCCTAAATCAGGCAAACCGTTCGCCGGTCAGTTTTTCGTAGGCGGCGACGTATTTTTCCCGGGTCTTGGCCACCACGTCCGCCGGCAAGGCCGGCACGGGGGGGCGCCGGTCCCATTGAATACCGTTCAAATAATCCCGCACGTACTGTTTGTCAAAACCGTCCTGCGGACGGCCGGGCGCGTAGGTGGTCTTGTCCCAAAATCGGGAGGAGTCAGGGGTTAAGGCTTCGTCGATCCAGATAATTTTACCATCCAAGAGGCCGAATTCAAACTTCGTGTCGGCCAGGAGAAAGCCGCGGCTCTCCGCGTAGTGCGCGGCGGCGGTGTAAATGGCCAGCGAGAGGTCCCGCAAACGGGCCGAGAGATCAGCCCCCACGAGAGCGGCCATGCGGTCAAAAGAAATGTTTTCGTCGTGCTCCCCATCGGGGGCTTTGGTGGCGGGCGTGAAAATGGGTTCGGGCAGGCGGGCTGATTCCCCCAACCCCGCCGGCAGGGGCGCGCCGCAGACGCTGCGGGACGCCTGATACTCCTTCCATCCGGACCCGGCCAGGTAGCCCCGCACCACGCACTCGACGTCCACGCGCTTCGTTTTCTTCACCAGCACGACCCGGCCGTCCATGCCCGCGCAGGCCGCGGCCACCTCCGGCGGAAAATCAGCGACCCGCGTGGCGATTAGGTGGTTGGGGCAAACGTCGGCCAATCGTTGGAACCAGAAGTTCGACATTTGGCAAAGGATCCGGCCCTTGTCGGGGACGGGCGTGGGCAGGACGAAATCGTAGGCGGAGATCCGGTCCGTGGCGACGATAAGCAGGCGGTCGTCCAGGTCATAGACGTCGCGCACCTTGCCGCGGGTCCACAGCTTAAATGGCAACAGGTCGGCCGTCGTTTTCATTGTTCCCTCGGCGCCGATTCCCTACTCCCACTCGATGGTGGCGGGCGGTTTGGAGGAGATGTCGTAAACGACGCGATTGACGCCACGCACTTCATTGATGATGCGGGTCGACATTTTGGCTAACACCTCATCGGGCAAGCGAGCCCAGTCGGCCGTCATGGCGTCGACCGAATTGACGGCCCGGACCGCGATGGCGTTTTCGTAGGTTCGCTCGTCGCCCATGACGCCCACGCTGTTAATCGGGAGCAGCACCGCGAAGGCCTGCCAAAGGTTGTGGTAGAGGCCCGCCGCGCGGACCTCCTGTTCGACGATCAAATCCGCTTCGCGGGTCTTGCGCAGTTTCTCCTCGGTGATGTCGCCCAGCACCCGCACCGCCAGGCCCGGCCCTGGGAAGGGTTGCCGGAACAGGATTTCGTCGGGCAGACCCAACTCCTTGCCCAGGGCGCGCACCTCGTCTTTGAACAAAAAACGCAGCGGCTCGACAAGTTTCATCTTCATCTTGTCCGGCAGGCCGCCGACGTTGTGATGGGTTTTGATCACGGCGGAAGGACCTTTCACCGACACGCTTTCAATGACATCGGGGTAGAGCGTGCCCTGCGCCAGGAACTTCACGCCTTTGAATTTCTTGGAAAAATCCTGGAAGACCTCGATGAATTCATGCCCGATGATCTTGCGTTTGCGCTCGGGGTCGGTGACGCCCTTGAGTTTCCGTAAAAAACGCCGCCGGGCGTCGGCGATGTGGGTCACGTACCCCTGGGCTTTGCCGAACACCCTGCGGACGCGTTCTTCCTCGCCGGCGCGCAAAAGCCCGTTGTTGACGAACACGCAGACGAGCTGTTTGCCGAGGGCCTTGTGCAGAAGGGCCGCCGCCACCGATGAGTCCACCCCGCCGGAAAGCGCCAATAGAACTTTTTCCTTCCCCACCTGCTCGCGCACGAGGCGGGTCTGCTCTTCGGCGAAGGAGGCCATGGTCCAGTCGGGCTTCTCGCCGCAAATCTCGAACAGGAAGTTGGCCAGGAGTTCCTTGCCCCGGGGCGTGTGGTGCACTTCCGGATGGAATTGAACCGCGTAGAACTTGCGCGCCGCGTTCGCGATGGCCGCGTAAGGGGCGTTGGCCGTCTTGGCCACGATTTCGAACCCCTTGGGCAAGGCCTCGGCGTGGTCACCGTGGCTCATCCACACGGGGATCTGGGCACCCAGGCCCGTGAAGAGAGGGGTGTCGGCGGACACGCGGATGTCCGCGGGCCCGTATTCCCGTCGAGAAGCTTTGCTCACCCGCCCGCCGAAATGGGTGACCATCACCTGAAGCCCGTAGCAAATGCCCAGCACGGGCACGCCCAGGTCGAAAACGCCGGCGTCCGGCTTCGGGGCGCCCTTGGCGTAGACGCTCGACGGCCCACCGGACAAGATAACCCCCGTCGGGTGGGCCGCGCGGATCTTGTCGATGGGGTAATTGTAGGGGTGGATCTCGCAGAAAACATTCGCCTCTCGCACTCGGCGAGCGATGAGTTGCGTGTATTGGGAGCCGAAGTCGAGGATGACGATCATGGGTTCTCTCTCACGGGTTGTGCCAAAGGTTTTAAGTACAACGGCAGGGCGCCTTCCTGCCGGCCATCCACGGCCAGGTCGATGGAATAGCGGCCGAACGTCTCAAGCCGAAGCTGTTGCAGGTTCAAGATCAAGTTCGCCACCGCCGACTCATCCCCCGGCGCCACACCGATGCGAATTTCGGTCTCAAAGGGAGGCAAGGCGTGTTTGCCGTCCGCGTCGACCACGGCCACTTTCACCCGGTGGGGTCCCGCCTCAATGCGCTGGAACCGCAACCGCAACGCCACGGCGCAGGAAGGATGAACCGCCGGCGCGTTCGGCGCCACGATGGCGTCGAACGCGCCCAGCAAATTCAGTTTTCCCCCCGCCTCCGTGGCGGCGTCGCAAAGGGCGAACAGCTCCAGGTTCATCGGTGGCCGCGGTCCGCGGCGGTTAAACGATCCCCGAGGCCGGGGCGGTGTAGGTCGCTTTGCCGAAGCCCAGAATAGGCAGGAACACGAAGGGCAAGAGCACCATACCCACCGCGAACCCGAACCCCTGGCCGAAGGACTTGGCGAGCTTGAAATAAAGCAGGAACATGAAAACGATGTTGACGATGGGGATCAAGAAGAACACCAAGTACCACCCCGGCCAACTCACGATTTCGCACAACACATAGAGGTTGTAGAAGGGGATCAACGACGCCCAACCCGGACGGCCGGCTTTGACGAAAATCCGCCAACTCGCCACCAACAACAGGGCCAACACACCCAACCACACCAACATCCCGAACAAACCATTTCCCGATTGCATTGAGCTCTCCTTTGTTTGAGCGCGGGGTTATTTCTTCCCCATGCCGACGCGCTGGGCCTGCTGGAACAGCTTCCCTTCGTGCTTAATCTCCGGCGCGATGATTATTTCCGTCAGCTGGAATTCTTTAATGTTGGTGGCGCCCACCGCGCCCATACAGGTGCGGATCGCTCCGACGATGTTTTGGGTTCCGTCGTCCAAGGAGGCGGGGCCGTGCAGGATCTGTTTCAAGGTGCCCACCGTGCCCACCTTCACGCGCGTGCCGCGCGGCAGGTTGTGGTGCGGGGTGGCCATGCCCCAGTGGAAACCGAGGCCCGGCGCCTCTTCGGCGCGAGCGAACACCGATCCCACCATGACGGCGTCGGCGCCGGAGGCGAAGGCCTTGCAGACGTCGCCGCCCGTGCTCATGCCGCCGTCCGTGATGATGGAGACGTAGCGGCCGGTCTTCTTGAAATAGAAATCCCGCGCGGCGGCGCAGTCGACCGTGGCGGTGACCTGCGGAACGCCCAACCCCAAAACGCCGCGGCTCGTGCACGCGGCGCCGGGGCCGACGCCCACGAGGAGCGCGGCGACGCCCGTTTCCATGAGTTCCAGGGCGGCCGCGTACGTCACGACGTTGCCGATGATGACGGGGATTTTGAGCTTGTCGCACAATTTCGACATGTCCACCACGGGGCCCTTGGATGACTTGAAGCGCGCCGTCGTCACCGTGCCCTGGACCACGAAAAGGTCGGCGCCGGCGTCGGCGGCGATTTTGCCCACACGCTCAGCGTTCTGCGGGATCGACGACACCGCGCAGAGGACGCCCTTGGATTTGATCTCCTTGACCCGCTGGGCCACCAATTTATCCTTCACCGGCTCTTTGGAGTAGATCTCCTGGACCAGTTTCGTGGCGACTTCCGGCGTGGCGTCGGCGATCTTCTTAAAGAGGGGTTTCGTTTTCTCGTAGCGGGTTTGGATGCCGTCGAGGTTCAACACCGCGAGGCCGCCCATTTGGCCCATGGCCACGGCGAAATCGACGTCCACCACACCGTCCATGGCGCTGGCCAGGATCGGGATCTGCAGCTTGATCGGCCCGAGCCGCGTGGAGACATCGGCGTCCTCCGGGTTGACCGTCACGGTGCCCGGCACCAAGGCCACTTCGTCAAATCCGTAGGCCCGGCGGGCCTCCCTGTCACGACCGATAAAGAACGCCATGCGATGGTTCCTCCTGGAAGATTAAAATTGTGTCAAACGACTTTCGGAGCGGTGATGGCCTTTTGACCCTGGTATTTTCCCTGACGGTCGGCGTAGGACGTCTCGCACACCTCGTCGGACTCCAAAAACAACACCTGCGCGATGCCCTCGTTGGCGTAGACCCGCGCCGGCAAGGGCGCGGTGTTGGACATCTCCAGCGTCACGTGCCCTTCCCACTCCGGCTCAAAGGGCGTGATGTTGACCACCAAGCCCATCCGCGCGTAGGTGCTTTTGCCGAACGTCACCGTGACCACGTTGCGGGGAATGCGAAAATACTCCACCGACCGCGCCACGGCGATGCCGTGGGGCGGAATGTCCACGAACGTGTCGGTCCGGATTTCCTCGAAGGGCGCGCGGGTCGCGTCCTTCGGGTCCAACAGCGCGCCCGGCGCCGGCGCGTACAACCGGAACTCCCCCGCCACGCGGAAGTCGTAACCATAACTCGACAACCCGTAGGAAACGACGCCGGGCCGTTTCATCCCTTCGGCGAAGGGGTCGATCATCCCGTGGCCCAGCGCCATGCGCCGGATCCACGCGTCGCTTTTAACCGGCACGCGCTTTTACGAGCATTCCGAGTGGCCGCAGTCGAAGCACGTCACGCCGGTGCATCCGCTCTGCTGGGCCACGTTGGAGGAGAAGCAATCCGGGCAATAGAGCGCGGCCGAACGGTTCCAGAGCTCCAACCCGCCTTTGGCTTCTTCGCCGGCCGGGGCCGCGGGCGGCGTTTCCATCTGTCCGTGCTTCTGTAAGTGGGTGCGGAGCGCGATGGCGATGGCGTGGGGGATCGAGTCCACCCGTTGGGCGCCGAACCCGAAGGGCCGATCGCCCTTCACCGAGTTCAAGTGTTTCAGGATGCGTTTGGGATCCCCGCCCGCTTCGAGATATTTCGAGATCATGATGCCCACCACCGAGGTCAGGCCCGAAATGTCGGTGCCCAGGGGCGAGAGGCTCGTGAACAGACGGTAGGGCCCCGTCTCGTCGTAGTCGATGTGGATGTGCAGCCCGCCGTGGCCCGTGCGGATCTCGTAGTACTCCGAAGACATGCCCCGGGCGGTGTCGCGCGCCTTGGGTTTCGGCTGGGCGGCGCCGCCCGTGCCCAGATTCAAGACCTGCTGGCTCTTGGACCCGTCGCGGTAGATCGTGGTGCCTTTGCAGCCGGCCTTGAAAGCCTGCAGGTAAGCGGCCTTCACGTCCTCGCGGGTGGCCGCGTTGGGCATGTTGATCGTCTTGGAGACGGCGTTGTCGGTGTGGGTCTGGAACGCCGCCTGGATTTGCACGTGGAAAGGCACCGCCACGTCGTGGCTGGAGGCGAAGAGTTTCTGGAATTTTTCCGGAATCTCTTTAACGCCCCGGGCCGACTTGTGGTTGGCCTCGACTTTTTTCCACAGCTCGTTCTCGGCCAGACCGAAGTAATTGTTCCGCCGGGCGACCTCGCGGAAGAGCGGGTTCACTTCGTGGAAGACGTCGGATTCGTTGGGCTTTTCGCCTTTCTTGATGGCGTCCAGAGCCTTGGCGTTGTAGCGCGTGTAGGCGATGGCGAAGAAGGGCTCGATGCCCGCGCCCTGGAGGCCCGCGGCCAAGCCGATGGTGCCCGTGGGGGCGATGGTGGTGCGGGCGCAGTGACGCGGCAGGCGCGCCTCGCCGCGGAAGTGCGGGCTTTCGGCGTCAAAGATGGAGCCTTTCCAGTTGGGGAAAGCGCCGCGCTCTTCGGCCAAGGCCTCGGAGGCTTCCAGGGCTTTTTCGTTGATGAACCCCATGACCTTGGTGGAGAGCGCCAGGCACTCCTCGGAATCGTAGGCCACGCCCATTTTGACGAGCGCTTCGGCCCACCCCATGACGCCCAAACCGATGCGCCGGTTGCCCTTGGAGAGTTCTTCGATCTGCGGCAGGGGGTAGTTGTTGACCTCGATGACGTTGTCGAGGAAGCGCACGCAGGTCGCCACCGTTTCCGCCAGACGGTCCCAGTTCATCCGGCCCTGGGTGACGTCCCCCTCCACAAAGTTGGAGAGGTTGATGGACCCCAGATTGCAGGGCTCGTTGGGCAGGAGCGGCTGTTCCCCGCAGGGGTTCGTGCTTTCGATCTGCCCGAGGTGCGGGGTCGGGTTCGAGGCGGAATTGTTGATCCGGTCGATGAAGATGATGCCGGGGTCGCCCGTGCGCCAGGCGCCATCGACCATCTTGTCGAAGACGTCCCGGGCGTTGAGGCGTTTGCCGATCGGCTGCATGGTGCGCGGATTGAGGAGGTCGTATTCCTCGCCTTTCTCCACGGCGTTCATGAATTTTTCATCCACGGTGACGGAGACGTTGAAGTTCTCCATGACGCCGGGCTTGTCCTTCATGGTGATGAAGTCTTCGATTTCCGGATGCCAATAAGGCAGGATGCCCATGTTGGCGCCGCGGCGGGTGCCGCCCTGCTTCACGACATCGGTCATTTTGTCAAAGATTTGCATGAAGCTGATGGCGCCCGAGGCCGTGCCTTTGGTGGACTTCACGTTGTCCCCGGAAGGGCGCAATCGTTGGAAGGAGAACCCGGTGCCGCCGCCGGACTTATGGATGAGGGCCTGGGCCTTCACCGCGTCGGCGATGCCCTCCATGCTGTCCGGCACGGGCAGCACGTAGCAGGCGGAGAGCTGTTGCAGGTCGCGGCCGGCGTTCATGAGGGTCGGGGAGTTGGGCAGGAAGTCGAACCGGGCCATCATGGCGTAAAACTTGTCGCGCCATTCTTCGGTCAGCGTCCGGGCTTCGGGGATTTCCGTGGCGGCCTTGCGCAAATTGCCCAAAAAGGCGAAGAAGTTCTTGTCCCGCTCGTCGGAAGTGGCCAGGCCGTGGTGCAGGAGGGTCATGCGGCTTTTCTGGCCTTTGCGGGTGTGGACCTCGACGGTCTTGCGTTTGACGCCGTCCCACAGATGCCAGCCGTCGGCCTCCGGGGCGTGGAGGAGTTCGCCCAGGGCGATGTTGGCGGCGACCCGCTCCAACCACACTTCCGGCGCGGGGTCCGTGCGCAGGTATTTGTCGGTGATGACCTTGCGCTGGTTTTCCGTCAGGCGCAGGGTCGGGCGGGCGCGGGACGGTTCCGACGGGCGAACAGGGGCGTCTACTGGATTCATGGGTGTTCCTCCATCCTTCTTCAAGACAATTCGTTAAACCGTCGCCGACAGCGCGGCGTCCGGCAAAGGGGCATCGCCCGACGCGGGCACTTTCGACGTCGGGCCGTTCGGGGCGGGGCGGCGGGCGGCGCCGAGCGTCACGCGCCGGCGGTGCGCCTGCTTCAACCGCTTGATTTCCGTCAGGAAGGAATCGATGTCGCCAAAGGAGCGGTAGACGGAAGCGAAGCGAACGTACGCCACCGTGTCGATGTCGTAGAGGCGCTTTAAAATGCGCTCCCCGATCTCCGCGGTGGGAACCTCCAACACATAGTCCTGCAGGCTGTACTCAACTTCGGACACCAACTTTTCGATGGCGGCGGGCGGCACGGGCCGTTTGCGGCAGGCGCGCACGATGCCTTCCCGCATTTTGTCGCGGCTGAAGGGCTCGCGGCGGTTGTCGCGCTTGATCACCATCAAGGGGGTCGACTCGACCCGCTCGTAGGTGGTGAACCGCTTGCTGCAGTGCAAGCAGAGGCGTCGCCGACGGATCACCGACGCCGACTCCAACGGTCGGCTGTCGATAACGCGGTCTTCCGGATGGTCACACGCGGGGCATCTCATGGACTTTCCCTACAACAGGTGGGGTCTCCCTCCCAGGATTCTACCACATATTGATTCAACGCCCTCGACACCGGCGGCCACGGGTTGTGGCGGCGCGTATCTTACACCACCATCCCTAGTGAGTGTCAAGCGCGTTTTTTTCCGACGATCCAATACCCGCCGCCCGGCGGAAAACCGAGTTTTTGTAAATTTTTTCGGCCTCAAAAAAATTTACTTGCGCGGCTATTGTTATTGTTTCCTCCGTCGAAAACAGCCGGCGATTGCGGTCCCGGGAGAATGAGGGGTGTTCCGCGCGGGGAAAATATCCGGCGGACAAACGGGCCCGCCGAATCCCTTCCAGCGCTTTGCCCATGGGATTTTTGGAACCCCATTTCCGGGAGATGGCAAAATTGCTAAATTGGCCCCGTCCCAACCCGAACCATGAAAAATATCCACATCGCCTTGTTGGCCGCATCGCTTCCCTTCGTTCTTCAACCATCGGCAACGATTGCCGGCGAACGCACCGTCACCATCAAAGGGTCCGATACCCTGGTGATCCTAAACCAGCGCTGGGCGGAACGGTACATGACCGGTCACGGCGGCGCCGTCGTTCAGGTGACGGGCGGCGGATCGGGGACAGGCATCGCCGCGTTGCTGGCCGGATCGACGGACATTTGCGCCTCGTCGCGACCGATGAAAGAAAAAGAACGCGTCGCCCTGAAAGCCAAAACGGGCCAGGACCCGGTGGAAATCGCCGTCGCCAAAGACGGCATCGCCGTTTACTTGAACATCGCCAACCCGCTCAACGCTTTAACCACCGACCAGGTGGCCCTCGTCTACCGGGGCAAGGTCACCAATTGGAAAGACCTGGGCGGGCCCGACCAAAAAATCATTTTGTATTCCCGGGAAAACAACTCCGGGACCTACGAATTTTTCAAAGAACATGTTTTGAAGAAAAAAGATTTCACGCCCTTCGCCCAATGCCTGCCGGGCACGGCCTCGGTCGCCAACGCGGTGGCCCGGGACAAGCGCGGCATCGGCTTCGGCGGCGCCGCCTACGCCAAGGGCATCAAGTTCGCGGCGCTCCAAAGCGATCCGTTGAAAGCGCCGATCCTTCCCGATGAAAAGCACATCTTGGACGGAACCTACCCGGTCAGCCGCAATTTGTATTACTACCTGCGCGTGCCCCCGGAAGGGCCTATAAAGGATTTCATCGATTTTGCCCTCAGCCCCGAGGGGCAGGCGATCGTGGTCAAGGTGGGTTTTTACCCGATCCAGGGGAAAGCGAAATGACCCAAAAGAAAATGTCCGAGCGGGTCATTGAGGGCCTGATCCACGCCAGCGCCGCCATCGCCATCCTGGGGTTGGTGCTCATCTTCGTTTTCATCGGCAAAGAGGCCGTGCCCCTCTTCACCTCGCCGGAGGCCCGCGCCGAAGCCAGCCTTTCCAAAATGTTTTTGGCCCAAGTACCGGAGCCGGGCGAGCCGCCGACCCACATGTGGCAACCGGTGTCGGAAGTGCCGAAGTACTCTTTTTGGCCCCTCATCATCGGCACGCTCAAGGTCACCTTCGTGGCCCTGGCCTTCGCCTTCCCCTTGGCCCTGGGCGCGGCCATCTTCACGTCCGAATTCGCCCCCCCGTGGTTGAAAGAGGTGGTCAAGCCCGTCATTGAGCTTCTGGCCGGCATCCCGTCGGTGGTGCTGGGCTTTTTCGCCCTCCTCGTCATGGCCACCACCGTTCAGGATCTTTTCGGCTTGGATTACCGCCTCAACACCATCAACGCCGGCATTGCCCTGGGGCTTGCCGTCATTCCCATCGTGTTCACCGTGGCGGAGGACGCCTTGACCGCCGTTCCCCAGAGCTATCGGCAGGGTTCCGTGGCCCTGGGCGCCACCCCCTGGCAAACGGCTCGCCGCGTGGTGTTCCCCGCGGCGTTCCCCGGCATTTTCGCGGCGGGCATTCTGGGATTCGGCCGGGCCATCGGGGAAACCATGATCGTGCTCATGGCCTCGGGCAACCAGGCCATTCCCAGCTGGCATCTGGGCTACGGGTTCCGCAGTCTCTCGGCCACGGTCGCCTCGGAGTTGGGTGAGGTGGTGGCGGGCAGCCCGCACTATCACGTTCTCTTCTTTATCGGCGTCCTGCTCTTCGTGTTCACCTTTCTCATCAACTTGGCCGGACAAATTTGGGTCGGTCGCTTTCGCAAGAAATTGACGGGGGAACAATGAAACGCCGCTGGATCGACCTCACGAGCGTGTTCTTCACGGTTTTGACGGGGCTGGCGTGCTTGAGCGTCACCTTGGCGGTGGTGCTGATCCTGGGCAACGTCGTGATCCACGGCATCGGCCACATCAACTGGGACTTCCTTTCCTCGGCGCCCCGTTCCGGCATGACGGAAGGCGGCATTTTTCCCGCCATTTTCGGAACGGCGTTCCTGGTGATCCTCATGACCATCGCGGTGGTCCCCCTCGGCGTGTCCACCGCCATCTACCTCCAGGAATACGCCCCCAAGAAGTCCCGCTGGGTGCCCCTGGTGCGCATGGCTATTCAAAACCTCGCGGGCGTGCCCGCGATTGTCTTTGGCCTGTTCGGCCTGGGGTTTTTCATCAATTTCATCGGACGGGGATTGGACGCGTTCTTCTTCGACAACAAGCTTTACTTTGGCCAGCCCGCCATCCTGTGGGCGGCGCTGACCCTGGCGCTTCTCACCCTCCCCACCGTGGTGGTGGCCACCGAGGAAGCCCTGCGCGTGGTGCCCCGCGCCCACCGGGAAGTCGCCTATTCCCTCGGGGCCACCCGCTGGCAGATGGTGCGGTTCGTGCTTTTGCCCCAGGCCGTGGGCGGGATTTTAACCGGGACCATCCTGGCCATCAGCCGAGGGGCCGGCGAAGTGGCGCCGATCCTGTTCACCGGCGCGGCGTACTTTCTCCCCTACTTGCCGACGCGGCTCAACCATCAATTCATGGAACTGGGCTACCACGTCTATGTCCTGGCCACCCAATCCCCGGACGTCGACGCCACGCTGCCCATCCTGTACGCGACGGTGCTGGTCTTGCTGGTGTTGACCTTCGGACTCAATTTCACGGCGATCATCATCCGCTCCAAGATCCGACGGCGGTTGCAACGATGAGCCGCCTGGGCGCCGCCGAAAAAATCCGCGTGCGGAACCTCACGGTCCGGGCCGGGGCCAAGACCCTGCTCGAGGACGTCTCTTTGGACGTCGCGCAAAACGAGATCCTGTCCGTCATCGGCCCCGCCGGGGGCGGCAAAACCACCTTTCTCCGCTGCCTCAATCGCCTCACGGACTTGGAAGGCAATTTGGCCGTGAAGGGCGAAATCCTCTTGGACGACCAAGACCTTCTCTCCCCGAAAGCCGACGTGGCCGCGCTGCGACGGCGCGTCAGCATGATGTTCGCCGTCCCGACGCCTCTCCCCATGTCCATCGAAGACAACCTGCGCCTGGGCCTGCGGTTTCAGGGCGCCGAGGTTCCCCGCGGCCGCGTGGAGGAAAGTCTTCGCGCCGCCTTTTTATGGGACGAAGTGAAAGACCGGCTCGGGTCGTCGGCCCTGGACCTGTCCGGCGGCCAACAGCAACGGCTGTGCTTGGCCCGCAGCCTCATGCTTGCGCCCGACGTGCTGCTTCTCGACGAGCCCTGCTCCGGCCTGGACCCCATTTCCACCGCCAAAATCGAAGAGGCCTTGAAGGGTCTCAAGGACAAAATGTCCGTCGTGCTCGTCACCAACAACGTCAAACAGGCGTCGCGTACCTCCGACCGGACGGCGTTTATCTTGATGGGGCGATTGATCGAAGAGGGCGAAACGGGGCAGATCTTCACCAACCCCAAAGAACAAAGGACGGCCGACTATGTCTCCGGACGTTTTGGTTAAGACCCCCGCGAAAAATCCCGAACGCTCAACGACGGCGTTGGCGCCGGGCGCCGAGGTCCCCGTTTTGGAAGCGCGGGGGCTCAACCTCTACTACGGCGATTTTCAAGCGCTGAAAGACATCAACATCTCGATTCCCGACCGGGCGATCACGGCGTTCATCGGCCCCTCCGGCTGCGGCAAATCGACGCTGTTGCGCTCCCT
>Ga0268298_10001020_pt1 | contig 34373 bp, 47 predicted proteins | sample WWTPWeurt_MetaG_FD_194462 | JGI IMG/M metagenome (GOLD analysis project Ga0268298, IMG submission 194462) | Activated sludge microbial communities from WWTP in Nijmegen, Gelderland, Netherland - WWTP Weurt | ecosystem: Engineered > WWTP > Aerobic digester > Activated sludge | place...
GGTTGACCATTTCTGATAGTGCAAAGATCGGGGGCAACTTTACTTACACTCAAACCAAGGATATCGAATTCCCGAGCGGTGTCGTATCCGGCGAAGTCACCCGCAACGAACCCGTGGTGAACACCACAGTCCGGCCTGAACCGACAGCGACGCAAAAGGCCACAACCTGGTCATTGGATGTACTGCGCACCATGGTCACATTGATCCTGTTCGGCCTGTTGTTGGGATGGATCACCCCATCCTTCATGAAGAACCTGATGGAAAAGATCCAGACGCAGCCCGCTTCAAGCCTTGGTTGGGGCGTGGTGGCCTACGCTGCCTTCTTCTTCGCCCTGTTCTTTATCCTGGCGGTGATGATCCTTGGTGCAATTGTCTTTGGTGTCATGACTCTCGGCGGCGTGAGTGGCACCATCTTCTGGCTGGGTTTCCTGCTGCTCTTCGCTCTGGTCATAGGTTTTGTGCTTGTCACGGCTTTCCTGACCAAGATCGTGGTTGCCTGGCAGGGTGGGCGCTGGCTGCTTGGTCGCATCAACCCGGCATTGGCCGATCATAAAGTCTGGCCGCTGGTCGTTGGCGTCATCATCCTTGCTTTGCTGGTGAAAATTCCACTGGTAGGCTGGCTGATCGGTCTGCTTGTTCTGTTCATCGGCCTGGGAACCTTGTGGCTCTGGGGGCGCGACCTCTGGCAGGCGCGCAAGTTGGCTGCATAAATTTGAGAATCAAAAAAGGACAGGCGTCGGCCTGTCCTTTTTTGATTCAACACGATCTTACGGGCATTCCTTGGAATAGACGACAAGGCGTTCGATCTTCTGGGTACGCTCCACTACGCCGCCACCCTTGTTGATGGCAATGAACTGAAAGTCCAGCCAGGCTTTGTCGAGACCGCGGAAATTGGGATTGATGGTCTCGGAGTTGAACGTGGTGAAAAAGGTTCCCTTTCCATCCGTGCCCATATTACCGACCAACTGCCATTCCGAAGGATACAGGGCGCTGGGTTGGTCCACCACGCGATAGTACATCTCGGCGCGGGTGACATCCGGGGAGACCGCATTCATACTGATCTCCAGATCACGCGGGAAACAATTCAAGGTCAACAGATCGCTGGAAAATGTGATATTGACAAAGGCGCCCTTCCCCAAAGCATTGTCCACATTCACCGAAGTCAGGTTGGATGTTTGGGAAGCAGTATCTGCAGTAGGTTGCAAGGTGGGTTCAGCCGTGGCCGTCGGCGCAACGGTCGGCACATCCGTGGGAACCTGGGTCGGTTCCTGGGTGGGCAAAGGAACAGATGTCGGCGGGACAACCTCGGTGGGCGCGATCACAGTCACCACCACGGTTTGAACCACCGGTGTGGGCTGGGCCTGCTGGGCAGGCTGCACAACACCGCAAGCCGCCAATAGCAGGGCAAGGGTCAGCAATAATAATCTTTTCATTTCTCACTCCTGTTTTTGATGCGTGCATTCTACGTTACATCCCCGATTCCGCTCCTGACCCTTTAGGGCTATTTCCGCCAGCGGGCCTTTTCATTTCTGAAAGAAAACCCCTGTTTCCGGCGAAAAACTCTCATTTATTACGATATTTCTTATCAGGTATAATTCGGCGCATGTTAACCCCTGAACAGATCGAATCAAAACTTGAAAAGATCCTTTTAAAGGTAGAAAGACCCGGCCGGTATGTGGGCGGCGAACTCAATGCGGTTTACAAAGACTGGGATAAAGCAAAAACCCATGTGGCCTTTATCTTTCCCGATGTCTACGACATCGGCATCTCAAATGTCGGCTTGAAGATCCTCTACGATCAGGTGAACCAACGCGATGATGCCCTGGCAGAGCGCGCCTATGCACCCTGGTTCGACATGGAAGCGCTGCTGCGCGAGCATGAGATTCCGCTCTACGCGCTCGAATCAAAACGACCTTTAGCCTGCTTCGACCTCATCGGATTTTCCCTACCCTATGAGACCCTGTACACCAACGCCCTCAACATCCTCGATCTGGCGGGCATCCCTGTGCGCTCTGCGGAACGGGACGACTCTCATCCCGTCATCATCGCGGGCGGACATTCCGCCACCAACCCTGAGCCAATGCATGCCTTTATTGATGCATTCGTCATTGGCGAAGGCGAGGAAGTGATCCACGAGATCGTTGATGTTGTGCAGGAGTTCAAAAGAAGGAGGAAAGAAGAAAGCGATGAACTCTTTCATCTTTCCCCGTTTGACGCGCGAACCAGCCTGCTTCGTTCATTAGCAACGATCCCCGGCGTATACATCCCCCGCTTTTACAAGACCACCTACATGGAAGACCAGACGGTCGCTTCGGTTGAGCCGACCATCCCTGAAGCGCCCAAAGTCATCCATAAACGCATTGTCGCCAAATTGCCGCCACCGCCCACAAAGTTCATCGTGCCGAACATCGACGTGGTCCACAACCGCGTCTCGGTGGAGATCATGCGCGGATGCACCCGCGGGTGTCGATTCTGCCAGGCAGGGATGATCACACGCCCGGTCCGCGAACGAAGCGTGGAAGAGGTGGTGGATGCCGCCGATGCAGCAGTCCGCGCCACCGGCTTTGAGGAACTGGCGCTAATGTCGCTTTCCTCCTCGGATTACACCTACATCAAAGACCTGGTGGATGCCATCAGCAAGCGCTTCGAGGGCCGCAAGTTGACCGTGTCGCTGCCGTCGCTGCGCATCGAGTCCGTTTCGGTGGACCTGATGGAAAAACTCAAGCAACATCGCTCCAGCGGATTCACGCTCGCGCCCGAAGCCGCCAGTGAACGCATGCGCCGCATCATCAACAAGTTCATCCCCGATGAAGACATCATAAACACCACACGTGAGATCTATTCGCGCGGCTGGACGACCATCAAGTTGTATTTCATGATCGGCCACCCCAGCGAAACCCTCGAAGATGTGCAAGCCATCGCCGACCTGTGTAAGCGCGTCATCGCCGAAGGGCGCAAGGTGGCAGGCTGGAAGGTGAAACTCAACGCAGGTGTGAGCACCTTCGTGCCCAAACCACAGACCCCCTTCCAGTGGGTCTCATGCGATACCCGCGAAAGCATTCTCGAAAAACAGGCCCTGCTCAAGCGCGAACTCTTCAAAGACAAGAACATCAAACTCAGCTGGACCAAGCCCGACGATACGCTGGTCGAAGCCTGGCTTTCGCGCGGTGACCGGCGCATGTCTGAGGTGATCTATTCGGCATGGAAGAAGGGCGCAAAGTTCGACGCCTGGGAGGAAGGCCGCAAATTCGATCATTGGATGGAAGCCTTCCAAGAGAACGACCTCGACCCGGCCTTCTATACTTACCGCCAGCGCCGCACCGATGAGATCTTCCCATGGGAACACATCACGGCTGCCGTACGCAAGAATTTCCTCTTCCAGGATTTCCGCATGTCACTCGAAGGCCAGATTCGCGTGGACTGCCGATTGAACTGCTTTGCCTGCGGCATCCTGCCGACCTTTGCAAACCTGCGCCGCGAAAACCCGGGCGAAGGCTGGAAGTGCCCCGAAGTCAAAACCCCGTCCCGCAAAATGGAAGTTGAACTTCCGCTGGTGGGCGATTAAGGAATCCAGAATATAGATCAGGACTCCGCAATAAACTTGCGGTTTCTTTTTTCCCATGAACAAGACCATTCTCCTGGAACGCCTGCAAAACGAACGCGACCAGTTCGAGCACCTCCTCAACCGCGTAGGCTTTACGCGCCAACTGACCATGAAGGGCGTCTCCGGTAACTTAACGGTCAAGGAACTGCTAGCGGATGTACTGATGCGCGAGCAGTTCATCGCCGATCGCCTGAGTGAAGTGCTGCTCGGAGAGACCTACGCCCCATCCACCTCCTACACAGCCCTGGAGAACTTCCAGCGCGAGTTCGGCTACCCTGACTTCGAGTCGCCGCTGCTGGAGAAGGAAGGCTTGCACGCGCTTGCCCTGGATGGATACAAGAACATCGAATTCGATGAGATCGTCTCGGAGGAACTGGCAGTGTACGCCAGTATTCTGGAAGCGCTTCAAACCCTGACCCATCACCAGTGCCTCGACCACGACCTTTTCCACCGCGTCGCGGAACACACCTACCGACCCTACCGAAAGACCGGCGCGGCCATCCAACGCTGGCTAAAGATGATCGCCTCCAAATCCTGAAACCCATTATGCGAGTCCGAATCACATTCACCAAACAAGGCGCCTTGCGCTACATCGGTCATCTTGACCTGCACCGGGTCTGGGAGCGCGCCATGCGCCGCGCCGACCTGCCGCTTTCCTATTCACAAGGCTTCCATCCGCAACCCAAGATCAGCCTAGCCGCCGCCCTGCCGCTGGGATTCTCCTCCCGCGCCGAGGTGCTGGATGTGCGCCTGAACGAGGAGATCGCCCTGGAAGAGATCTCCAACCGCCTCAAAGACAACCTGCCGCCGGATATCAAGGTGACAGACCTACAATCTGTGGATGAGCGCCTGCCCGCTTTGCAAACCCGGGTACTCTCAGCGGAGTACGAGGTCCAATTGAAAGAAGCCATTGACGGGTCGGAGTTGAAGCGCAAGGTGGAGGAACTGCTCGCCTCCGAATCCATCCAGCGTGAAAGGCGCAATAAATTTTACGACCTGCGTCCTTTGATCGAATCGTTGTGTGTGGACGAAGAACAGGGACCCGGGTTGAAGATGACCCTGGCCGCCCGCGAAGGCGCGACCGGCCGCCCCGAGGAAGTGCTGCTCGCCCTGGGCATCGAGCCTGATGCCGCCCGCGTGGAACGCACACGCCTGATCTTTCAGGATTGACCTGGCATTCCCGTCCCGAATTTTTCGGGACGTTATATATCCCTACTTCTTGGAGGAGACTGTATGGCACTTTTGGTTGCAATCCCGCTTGCTTTCATCCCTGCCTTCTTTTTTTCATGGTTCATCTACTGGCTGGACCGTTACGAGAAGGAACCGCGCTGGCTGCTGCTGCTGACGTTCTTTTGGGGCGGCTTCGTGGCCATCATTGGCGCGCTCATCGTCAGCCTGATCTTCAACGTCGGGTTCTACGCCGTTCTACAAGATGAGACCCTGGTGGACATCGCAGGCGGCTCGATCACCGCGCCTGTAGTGGAGGAATTCTGGAAAGGCCTGGCCGTGCTGCTGGTCTTCCTGCTGTTCCGCAAGGAGTTCGACTCGATCCTCGACGGCATCATCTATGGCGGCATTGCGGGGCTCGGCTTCGCGGCCACCGAGAATGTGCTGTACTTCATGGGCCAATATGCCGATGGCGGTTGGGGCGCCATGTTCGCCAACTTCGCGCTGCGCGTGGGCGTCTTCGCCTGGGGACATCCCTTCTATACCGCTTTCACCGGCATCGGCTTTGCGGTCTCGCGCACCAGCCGTAACACGCTGGTCAAGATCATTGCCCCGTTCGTCGGCTATGGTTTCGCGATGCTCGCCCACACCTTCCACAACACCTCGCTGGTCTTCGTCTCCGGCCTGGGCGGGCTGGCGCTTGTGATCCTGCTGGAGTGGCTCGGCTGGCTGGTCTTCCTCGGCTTCATCATCTGGATGATCCGCCGCGAGCAGGGACTGTTGAGAGTGCACCTGCGCGAAGAAGTTGCCAGCGGCCTGATCTCGGACGCGCAATACCGCACCGCCATATCCTTCTTCCAATTCGGCGCGCGCATGGCGGCGTTGAGCGGCGGAGCCTATCGCGCCACCGATCACTTCTATCAATATCTTGGTGAACTGGCGCACAAGAAGGAACAACTTTCCAAATTCGGGGATGAACGCGGGAACACGGCCATCATCGAAAAATTGCGCGGGAACATCGCCACACTTGCGCCTCAGGCCAAGGTGTAACTCAAGCGCTTCAGATCGGAACTCAAGGCCGGGTGCTCGTCCCCGGCCTTTTCCATGCCTATGGTAAAATTCGCTTCGCCCGCCCCCGTAGCTCAGTGGACAGAGCGTCGGCCTCCGGAGCCGAAGAGCGCAGTTCGAGTCTGCGCGGGGGTGCCTGTGCCTACGCATACATTTGGAACGTAGCGCAAAACGCCTTGGATCTTGTCATCGGTGCGTGAGACGATCACACGAACGGTGAGCATGTGAATGGCGTTCTTTTTATCGGATAGGTCCTCCCCATGGAGGGCCTTTTTTATTTCTTCTGCAAGAATGGCGAGCTGCTGCGGACTTTCACCACGAGGCAGGCGCATATCCTGATCCAGATCGTTGATCTGTATCTCAAGCGAGGCTTTTTCCATTTCGGCTGATTGCAAACCATCCAGCAATGCGCGGGATTTTCCACGCTCGCCAATCGCTTCGGTGAGGTTCTTAATCTTACGATTTACGCCGGATAGTTCCCGGCGGATTCGGATGCGCTCTCCATCCTTTTGTTCATATTGCCGCGTGTAGTGATCGATCACAAAGGACTGGAATTGGATCAGACGTTCAAGGTCAAGGGCGAGGTCATCCAATTTCTTGAGCAATTCGTTTTCGAGCGCGCGGGCTGGAATGTCACGCGCCGGGCAGTCGCGGCGGCGGTATTTGCGGGTGCAAAAATAATATTCACGGCGCGGCTTGTTCTTTTTTGCGATCACCCGCCCATTGAGAGGAGATCCGCAGTGCTGGCAAAATATCAAGCCTGAGAAAAGAAATTGTGAGGCGTATCTGCGCGGATTGTGCGTCTTGGTGATCTTCTGCCGTTTGCGCCCAACAGACGCCGCCCGTTCCCAAAGATCCGCGGAGACGATGGGCGCGCAATAGTCGGGGATGATGAGATCGCCGTACTTGAGGATGCCCATATACAGGCGGTTTGGGAAAAAGGTCGTAAACGAATTGACCGCTGGAAATAATTTCGTTGCATCCATGATCTGCTTGAGGGTAGCCCCACGTGCGCGCATTTCATAGGCGAGGCGTACCGTAGGGGCAAGATCCGGGTCCGGCACCCATTTATAGGCAATGCGCGGCGAGCCGTCACGATGAATCCCCAACTCAACACGCTCGCGCATGAAGCCCCTGGGCGGGAAGCCGCCCATCACACCGTATTTTTGCAAAACAGCGCGTGATCCGCTTTTTACGTTGTTCGATAATGTGATTGAGAATTGCTCTGAGGCATAGTCTTTGAATGCCTCAAAGATAATGCCTTCGCGCCCGGCGGGGATGTAATCGGTCAGGCTGTGAAACTGGTAGCCCAGGTTTTTTATTTCTGTGCGATATAGGAGGGATTGAACAGCATTGCGAGCAAAGCGATCATAGGACCAAACCACCACACCCCCAACAGCCGCCCCATCCCTCAGCGCATCCATCATGACCTTGAGTTGATCGCGTTTTTTGGTGGAGGTGCCACTCTTCGCCTCGTCGGGAAACCAATGGGCAATCATCAAACCGTTGGCAGAGGCCCAGGCATTGATCTCGTTGATTTGGCGCATGACAGAAAGTTCCTGCTCTGTGCCGCCGCTATCTCGCAGATATGCAAATATCTTTGTACCCGGCTGCCATGGCTCGGGCGGCGGAATTAAATGTCCAGTGTTCATAATTAGAACAAGCGTTCTCCCTATAAAATTATAATGCAAAACCGCCCGATCTCAACCGGGCGGTTTTGCTGGGGAGGGGAACTGGACACAGCCCCCTCAGTATAGCACAAGTTTTCTATTCCCGTTTTTGCAGCATGGAGAGACCAAAGCGGCGGACCATTTGCATGGTGGTATGGGTATCGTCGCGGATCTCCAGAAGCACAAGGCACACCTGCCCCGCAGCAATAACAGACACTCCATTGATCACGAATATAAGAGCAGCAAGGGCCGCCAAAGATTGAGAGGCCAGAGCGTCATGGATGAAGTTTTCAAGAAAGGCATAAAGAATAACAGAACAAAGAACACCAGCAACAATGAGCAACCACCCCAAGGCAATGGTGATGAACGAGATGAAGCGCAGCGCCTCATAGGGTTTTGGTGCGCGTTCGATCTGCGCCAATTCCTTGACGAGGTTATCCTGCGTCTCAAGCGGTTGGCCGCATTTGGTGCAGAATTTATCAACGCCAGGCCGATAAGGGGTTTCACAGATACGACAGTGATTCATGTCTGCCTATGAGATCTCAATAGATGTTTTTTAAATAATCAGAAAGTTGAATGCACAATTCTTTTACATCTGCCAGTGAATCCGCAATAATTCTATGTTGCTTTGCGACATCTGGATTTTCGCTGTCTTTTTTCCAACGCCGATGACGCTCAATAAGAAATTCTATTTTCCCAATCTCTTCTTCGATAAGTTCAAATCTTAGTTGGTTTGTATTATCCATATCATCTATCCATTTATCACTTTATAGATCAGCCAATGCACAGGGAAGTAGAAAAGCACTATGGCAAGATACCCCCATCCTTCCCCGATGAGACTTAAGATCACAAACGCCGCGGAGATCAGGACCAGGGCGATTTGATAGCAATTCATTTTACCCAATGAACTCTTTTGTCAACGATTATTTTTTCAACATCCGGTCTGCATTGTGCTGCCAATTGAAGAGTGACCTTCATTCTGGCATAGACCAACAGGGCAAAGCGATTTGATTCGTTTAGCTGTTCATATAGTTCAACAAGCTCAATCACCTTTTCCATTCTTATCCTGCTTCTTGAGCCTCAACCTGGCGTACTCGATGGTATCGCCAATCGTCTCCCCCGTCATCTGGCTCGCAAGATAGATCAATTCCTGGAGTTTTTCATCCTGGTCAACCGGTAGATCGATGATACCGGCTGCTTGTAATCCCTCTTCGATTGGACGTTCAGCGGCCTCGGCTATGGCGATTGCATATTTATAACCACCACGCGCCTTGCGGTTGATAACGTCATTCACGGCGGTGCGACTCAAACCCGCCTTCGTTGCCAGTTGGGACTGTGACCATCCCGTGTTGTGTAGGATGGATGTAGTCCATTCGGGGAGAAAGTATTTCTTCGTCATTGTCAGATTTTCTTTACATACATTATTCCACCTACTACGTCAGATTTGCTTTTCGAGTTTGTCAGATTTACTTGACAAATACTTTATTGTGTCGTATGCTTCTGTCAGGTAAATCTGACATCAAAGAAAGGACTGAACCCAATGCCATTAGCCAAAGAACGAGAACTGATCGCCGTATCCAGCCAGGCGCACCGCCACCTCAAGGATGTTGTAAAGGCGATGAAGAGGAACGGCATTCCCACCAGCGGAACAAGCCTCGCCTCTGAATTGATTCTTTCCATCCCCATCCCCAAAGCCACCATCGAACAACCCAAACGCCGCGCGCGCAAGGAGCAGGGCCAACAGCCTGCCGCCCTGCCCGCGTAAATTTTTTTTCAATAGGAGAACCGAACACATGCCAACTATTTTGTACTCTGAAAAGATCGGGGCTACAACAGCAGATATGTACCGGCCTGGTACCACATACGGGATCGCTGTCCGCCTGAGCGAATGGGAGGACGATTTTCTCCCTTCGCACTACATGCTTGAACTGACGGTCATGCGAGGCGATGAGATTGTCGATAATCCCATCAAATTTTTCTCCGGCGGAAAGAGCCGCTCCACCATGATACGCATGGCGATTGAATCCTTCGACGCGCTCAAAGCGGCCCATCGCGATGTGGTCGAACTGATCGAGAGGAAATAGCCATGTTGAGCACAACCCCCGGCCCCTGGATCGTATCCACGAACGTTATCAAAGACAGCCCGGATCGCCGCATGATGATCTGCGTGGTGAAGGGCGAACAACCCAACAAGATCGTAGCCTTCACCGGCGTGGAAGGCGCAACGGATGCAGACGAATCCATCGCCAATGCCGCGCTGATTGCCATTGCCCCAGAGATGCTCGACGCATTGATCGCCATTCAGGAAACGCTCATGAGCGAAAAAGCGGTGATCGATCTCGAAGCGATCAACCAGATGATCTCGGATATTTTCGCGAAACTGGCGAACGAAGCGGGCGAGGAATTATGACCGCGCTGATGCTGTACCTCAATCGTAAGTCTTTATTCAATATCGAGACTCTCTTTTCCGTCGTTGCCGCTGCTGTACTGGACCTCGGAGTTTTGGCCGTCCTCGCCTCCTGGATCTTCTTCGGATAACTCATGCCCGTCCTGTCTTTCGCCACCCTCTCGCACGATCAACGCGCGCAAGTGCATTCCCTCTTTGCCGATGACGTATTCGGCACGGACCCGCGCACCTATCGCTACGAGATCAATTCCAGCGGCGATGTGACCGGGCGAATCAACGATCAACCTCCGTCATTGCCGAAGCGGGCGCATCAGTCCGCGCCGGTGAAGGTCACGATCATGGAGGCTCCTATCACAGACGCCACCCTACAGCACGCGCGCATGAGCATGGATGCGCTGGCCGCATCCATCGCTGAAAAGTTGTATCAGTCCAATCTCAAACTTGAAGAGGTGCATGTATGAATAACCCGAAAATTATCACCGTCTGTATCTGCCCGATGTGTGAAATGCCTTACGCGCTCGGCGTCAATGGCACCGTAGACGGTTGCGACCCATGTCTCAGGGTGGTGCGCAATGCCATCGATAACACCATCATCGATGAGCAGGAAGCGGACGCGGACACGCTCACCGACATGGAGAAGGCCATCGCATCATGAATCGCCTCATCATCCTCGCCCTGGCGTTGCTCATGATCTCTTGCGCGCCAGACCCACGCAAGCAAGCCACAGCGGATGCGATCCGCACCGACGCGGCGATCCGCGCGGCGGCGGCCAACCAGTCACGCGAGCAGGAAGCGCAGATCCACGAGATGAACATGCAGGACCGGAAAGCCGCGCAAGCCGAATGGCAGGCCACGATGACAAAGGTGATCCATTGGGGCGGCGTGTTCGCCCAGGTGACCATTGCCATGTGGATGCTGGGGCTGGGTGTTGCCGGGGTGTGGATGATGGTCTCGACCGGGCAGGCCTACGCCAAATACGCCAACCTGCGCGCGAACCTGATTCCGCTGGACCCGCGCACCCGTCAATTCCCGCTGCTGCGTTACGAAGGCAAGGGGTATATCACGCTCACCAACCCCAACGATAACAGCGTGCTCCTGCTGGACACTCGCAACAACGCGGACACCGCAAAGATCAAGGCCATGGCTAATGTGCAATACGCGGGAGCCCTGGCGCATGAGGCGCGCCTGTCTCACCGACCCGGCGACATTGCCAAGATCGAAGCCGCCCAGATCATTGATGGAGAATGAAGCATGAACATCGCAAATACCATGCCACCCAAACAAAATGGAGAAATGATTCGGCTGTGCCATAGATGCCAGACGCCATTGAAGGCTTCGATGGAAGTTGAATACTCCCGTTTTCTCAACGAGTTTTACTGTTCGTTCGCCTGTGCCGTAGATCGCTATTTTGAATACATGGAAAGCACATGCGTTGATATAGATAACACCATGCCTGAAAAAACCGAGATCAACAATGAGGGCTTTTTGTTTGTTCAAGAGGTCCAATCAGATGAAATCAAACCCATGAACGAAAACGAGTTCAACGCAATTCATCCCATAGGTACGCCAGTTTTGTATTACCCCATCGCTCATACACCTGAATATGTTGAAACCGTTACACGCTCCGAAGCGTGGACGCTCGAATCTGGTCATGTAGTTGTGAAGATCAAAGGGTTTGCAGGCGGTGTATCTATCGATCACATTTTAAAAATTTCACATGAGAGTGAAGCATGAACATCCAACCTCAAAACCAAAGCAACCGAGAATACCTGCACACCTTGCGCGCGGGCGCCTTCCTGCCCTTCATGCAAGCTACGTTCATGGCGCTGGTCATCACCATTGTCATCTGGCTCATTGCCGCCTTCGTCTTCAACGCCATGGATCCATACAAGCCCGCCATCCTGCTCGGGTCCATTGCCTGGGCCGTGATGCTCTTCCGCCTGTTCTCGCACTGGCTCAACCTTACCACCGTTGAGACCCTCATTCAACGGGACATCAACGGCGATGGAGTGATCGGTCAGACGGCGCCCGCGCCTGTTACTGAACCCGCGCCGCGCGTGGTGCGCATCCGCCTGGATACGATCAGCGCGGACCAACATTACCAATCGAACACAATCACCTTCCCCTGCGATGACGATCAACTGCAAGCCCTCGCCAAAGGTTTGATATCCGGCCTGCCCTTCTCTGAGAAATTCTGGACCGGCAAAGGCAAGCCGTTCTCCGTCAACATGTTTCGCGAGGTGCGCGATGTGATGAAAACGCATGACCTGTGCGAATACGTCAACGACGCGGACCCGCGGCAGGGGATCCGACTCACTGCGACAGGCCGGGCGCTGATGGAAAAGATCGCCTCCCCCACTCCCCCACAAGCCGACGAAGAGGACTGATTCCATGCAACGGACCGCACGCACGCACGCCGCACGCAGACTTTTGCGCCGATTTCTCGATTGGTGGAAGGACGCGCCGCTCTACAAATCCATTTGGTTCCTCCCACTGGTGATGACGCTCTACCTCATCGCCGTGGTCAAAAATTTTCTGACAAGGAGTCACTCATGACATCGACAACAAACTTTTTCAAACGCATCTTCAACCTCCGCAAGGCTGCGAAGAAGAATCCCGATTGGGCACGCGTGGAAGAACCAGACACCATCGCGCGGCCCGCCGTCTTTGGGATCTTCGGCATGTTGATCGCTGGCTTCTCTGTTCTGGCTGCGATCCTCATCATGACGACATCGCCCATCGAAATGATCGCGCGTTTCCTGGCTTCGTTCAACAGCACGCTCGCCTTCCCCGAACTCTATGCCGCGTTCGGCGCCGCGCTGATCGCGTTGTGCGATCTGGTGGTCGCCACCGTCTTCATGATGTTCGCGCCCGCCGATCATGATGACATCGTTGAGATGATCTCTGATCTGGATGCCAACATGCAGGAACGCATTGTCGAACTCGAAGCGTCGTTCAACGAAAAACTTTCTGCCATCGAGAGGCAACAATGACAAATGCGCAAATCCAATATCAGCAAGTGGCATGGATGCAGCCGCTCAAAGATGTGAAGAGCAACAAGATCTATTACATGCTCGGACTGGTCACCAACCCTGAGTATCCGAACACGTTCGCAGTCACGCCACAGGACGGTAAAGGTCAAACCATGTTCTTCTGCATCCGACATCAAACCGCCTACGGTTTGAGGGACGTCTGCCTGGATTGCAGAATGCAGGTGACGGACGCGGCTGTTGGGTAGGGTGTAACGACTTGTTACACCCCCTATTTTCAACGAAAAACGAAAAGAGGTATCAAATGTCGTCCAAAGCCGAAAAGACCGCCAGAAGGCTTTTACGCCAAAATCGTCACGGGCGCTCCTGGCGGGTGATTGCGCGCGAAGATTTCAACGGGCAGATCAACCATGCCACGTTGAACCGCTTCGCCAATAGCATGGGCGCATGGATACCGAAGGATGAAGGCTTGCAGATCGTGCTCGGATTGAAACACGTTCGCAAGGCGCGGACAGAGACATACACACCGATCAACGAAATGGCAACATCTCATCTGCGCAAAGCATTGATCGAACGCAAAGAGATGCCGCCTGTGCATCCCGCCATCCTTCGTGAATTCAAACGTCTCGGCTGGATCAAGAAAGACAAGAGGACACGCACACGATGAGACATATCGCCCCCGAAATTTTTTCCGATGAATATTTTGGCTCGCTGCCCATGATGCTGCGCGTGTTATGGGTGGGGCTGGTCGTTGCCGTTGCCGATGACCAGGGCCGATTCATCGATAACCCCGCGCTCATTCGCTCGCAAATCTTCCCATATGATGCGAAGATCTCCATCAAGGAAATTGACAATGCACTGAGCTCGCTTGCCAAGGCTCACAAGATCGAACGCTATACCGCTGGCACGAACGGAAGCGGCAAACGGCTCGTGCAGATACTCAATTGGTGGAAGTATCAAAAGCAGACGCAATGGGCAAGGGAGTCAATCCACCCCGCGCCGGTCCAATGGCTGGACCGCATCCGCATCCACAAGCCTGGAAACGGAAACGTACCTTACACCCTGCATTGGGACACCGAAGGCGGCTATGCAGAACCTAGCAAGGACGTACCTACCGACCTACCTACCCACTTATCAAGGGGATACACCAAGACCAAGACCAAGACCAAGACCAAGACCAACAATACACCAACCATCCCCAAACCCCTTCCTTCGGCAAAACAGGGCCGCGCGCTTTTGGCTGGTGGTGGTGGAAATAAAAAATCCTCTACCAAAAAAGGGAGAGGGAATCAAGATGCATGGATGGACCAGCTCACCGCACACGAACGCGAGACCGCACAAATCATCACGCCGATCATGCGCTCTTGTGGTCTGGGTCACTCGAAGATCGTAACCCAGTTACCAATAATGGCTACACGAATTAAACCTACAGACGCGAAACGGTACACCCTCGCCGCGCTCGCCTCTGTCTACGCCGATGATGACATCCGCAACAAACCCATTGTCGCGTTGCATCGCATGATGAACGATCAGGTCCCGGTCCTGTTCATGAACTCGAATACGTGGCGCAAGATCCCCGCTGAGATCCTCAAGGTTGCCGATGTGGATATCGACCGCCTGCCACGCGAATCGTCATCGACCACCTCCGCCAATGACGTAGTTGCAAGGGTTGCCGCCAATGTCCGCAACAATTGATCTGTATACCCTCGCACACGTCAAGAGCGATCCGGCTAATGATTACATCCTCGCAAAGGTCGTGGAGGGTCAACCCATGTATCGCCGTGTGCGCACCGAGGAAGAACTGCATCGAGCGGGCATGGAGAAATGGGTTGGCACCATCGCCGAATTATGGGACGCCATCGGTAAACCTGTGGACGAAAAGCGGCTGGATCTGTATTGCCGTCAATTGGTCGATGTGCCCCAAGGCCTGCTCGAATCAGGCATTGCATATGCGATCCGCAATAACACGTTTTCCACCGTGCCGCCCATCGGCTTGATCTGGGAAGGGATCCGAAAAGAACTGGCATTTCTCAATCCACGCAAGGGCGAAGACATCAAGGACAGAATTGAACGCTGGCAACAGAACGAGTTCAAAAAATGCGCCGTGGTCTTTTCCTGATAGGAGTCAAATGTCAACAACCTCACAAATCATACTGGTCGTGATCGACGAGCACGGCGGCGAAGTGGAAGGTACCGAAACGCTCGCCCTGGCTGCGAATGTCCGCCGTAAATCATACCTGCTCAAATGTGTACGCGCGCTGCGTCACAACAGTCTCATCACCATCATTCCCTCGTCTGGCGGGCGCGGACGGAAGACCATCTACCGCCGCCGCAATCGCAATCAGCCGGGGCAGCCGAGGCGACGATGAACAACAATACCAATGGCGCCGCCCTCGCCTTTGCGATCTGCTGCGTCTGGCCGTTCGTGGCGAATCTGCTCGTAATCGCTGGCTGGAGATTTTTGATCAACCGGGATTGGAGAGCGATCTTCAACCCCTCGAAATGGAGAAGCGAAGAATGACCGCACGCTATGAACTGCTCATCGAAGCCATCAACAAGAGCAACGATTTCATCCTGACGATGTTCCTGTTTGCCCTCGCTCTGGTGCTCGGCTGGCATGCGCTGAATTGGGTAACGCCCTTCCTGCGCCGCCCCTTGCGAGTGCTCTATATCGCGTCTCTGATCGGGATGTATTTTTTCGTCACTGTTTTTTTGGGTCAGTAGTGATACATATCCGCACCAAAAGGAGATTTTCCATGAAACAAACCACTGTTCTATTGCTCGCTCTCGTCCTTGCCCTTGTGGGCACCGGCGCCGTCAATGCCCAAGCCGCGGCCTACCCCGCCGAACTGGAATACTACGACGCGCAGATCGATCTGCTGCTCCCGCGCCTGGAGTCATTTCAATGGCAATACCATGCCATCAATGGCCGCTTCTTCCAGGCGCTCGAATCGCACACCAGCGCGCCCGATGTGCCCACGGTTCCCGATGGCATTCAACTCTCCCCCACCGACCAACCCGAGGCCCTGGCTTATTTCTGGCAGTATGCGGGCCTGCCGCTCACGCTGGCATGGTCCTACCGCATCGACACCTACAGCGGTCCCGATGGCGACGGCTATGTCCTCAGCGTGCAGACGCTGATCAACGGCGAGACCTGGCAACGCGCGGTCAATTACGGACCTGACACCTGGCGCTCTGCCGATTGGTATCTTGTTCAGCCGGAATTCTAGGAGCGCATCCATGCGGACAATCCGAATCATTCTCCCCATCCTACTGATAACCCTGCTGATCGGATTGTCCGCCGTGCCCGGTCACGCCGCGCCCATGCTGTTACCCACCAACCCCGGCACCACAAATCTCATCTCGTGGTGGGCGCTCAACGAGGCCAGCGGTACGCGCAACGACAGCCACAGCACCAACCATCTGACCGATAACAATACCGTCACGTCCAGCGCGGGGGTGCAATCCAACGCCGCGAATTTCGTCTCTGCAAATTCCGAATATCTATCCCGTGCAGATAATACGGCCCTGAGCGTTGGTGACATCGGCTTTACATTTTGCGGATGGTTTTACCTGTCATCGAAAACAGGCAATCCAACAGCCATCTCAAAAGGTTCATCGGAATATGCCATCCGCTACGCAACCACACCGGACCGGTTCCAATTCTCGATCTACGATGGATCGACATCGAACGCAGTCAATGCCAACGCTCTGGGTTCGCCGGGCACCAGCACATGGTACTTCGTTTGCGCCTGGCACGATGCAGACAATAACACCATCAACATACAGGTCAATGCCGGGACAACAAATTCAACAGCGCACAGCACAGGCGTAGCCGATGGCGCCGCTGTATTCACGATCTCAAGTCTGATCGGCACATCCCAATATTGGGCCGGTTTGATCGACGAGGTTGCATTTTATAAACGGGTGCTCACAGACGATGAGCGATCCTGGCTCTACAACTCGGGCGCGGGCCGCACCTATGCAGATCTCACCGCGGCAACAGCAACACCGACCCCAACCAATACCGCCACATTCACGCCAAGCAATACCCCGACCATCACATTGACCCCCAGCCATACACCGACCCACACCCCAACCATCACCCTGACGCCAAGCAACACCCCGACCGACACCCCGACGATCACATTCACTCCAAGCAACACCCCGACCAGGACGGCAACCGCATCCAACACACCGACACATACCCACACGCCAATTTTTACAGCGACATTCACCGATACCCCCACTTCCACTGCCACAGCGACGGAAACGCTCACGCCTACCGCCACCTTTACACCGACCATCACCTACACTCCCACGATCACCAACACACCGCTCCCCACCCGCACACCCGGCAACATTGCCACCGCCTTTTGGGATGGAGTGATCACCTATGGCGACGCGGCCAATGTAGCCGTGACATCTGGTGTTTTGTTGGTGTCCATACTCGGCCTGCTGGCCTATCTCGCAACCACCTACCTCCAAAACAGGAAACCTCGCAAATGAATCGCAAAACATTTTTCATCATCTTCGCCATCGGCGCCGCCCTGCGCATGTTCATGATCGCGCGCGCGACGCTCTGGTACGACGAAAACTTTACGCTCATTCTCGCCCGCCTGCCCTTTGACAGGATGATCCAGGCCACCGCGGGCGATGTGCATCCGCCGCTTTGGTATCTCATCGAGTGGGTGCTTTATCACGCGCTCCCCACCCTGCCCGCCTGGGGCATCCGCATTCCCGCACTGGTCTTCAGTCTGCTGGCCTTGTGGACATTCGCCGCAGTGCTGAAAGAGATCGACATCCCGTTCATCCAACCGCTGGCCTTCAGCCTCATGGCGGTCACGCCCATGCAGATCTGGTACGCCCAGGAAGGGCGCATGTACGCCCTGCTTGAATTCCTCGTATTGGCGGCATTGCTGGCAGGCCTCAAGCGTCAATGGTCCCTGTTATTCATTGCATCGTTCGCAATGGTCTACACTCAAAACTATGGCCTGTTCTATCTGGCGATCATCTCCCTGGTGCTGGTGATCCGTAGGAATGACATCCTCACCGTGTGGGGTGTGCTCTGGAACGGCGGCATGACCGGCCTCGCCTATCTGCCCTGGATCGTGACGATAGTCAACCAAATGGCAGAGATCCACGGTCGTTATTGGATCATGGACGCGGGCGCGGGCGCGGTGCTCAACGCGATCTACAAACAATTCTGGGCGGGCGCCATGTTGCCAGCCGGTCAGATCGTCTCGCATGTGGTGACCTTCGTTGTGTTGATCTTCGGCGTGCGCGAATTATTCAGGCGCCATAACACAGACGCCGCGCGGACCGTCTTCCTCATGGCCTTCGGGCCGGTCATCATCGCATGGGCGGCTTCCTGGTTGTGGCAGCCGCTTCTCTTATTCCGCCCGCTGATCGGTATCAGTCCGTTTTTGTACATCATCGCCGCGTGGCCGTTGGTGTATTGGGATCGGGTGCTCGGATTCGCCATGATCCCGGAAACAAAATACCGCCTGCTGGTTGCGATCTTCACCGCGCCGCTCTTCCTGTGGGGCCTCGCCGGGTATTACCTCAACATCGCAGACATCAAAGGCGAGGGCGCCACCGCGCCCCTGCTGGATACGCTCGCTTATGTCCGTGCGCACTGGCAGCCTGGCGACGTGATCTATTACACCGACGATGGCCCGATGGTCAACCTCCTGCCGTATGCGGGCGACCTGCCGCAATACCGCCTGCCCGCCTGCGATGAACGGATCGGCTTCGGCCCCGTGCTAGGGTCGTTGAGCGATACCACCCGCGCCGCCTTTGATATCCAAATTGCAGACCTGCCCGATGTGCCTCATCAACGCGCGTGGATCTTTGCGCCCCGGTCGCCTCTCCATCCCCAATGCTACGAGGACCAGATCGCCGCCCTCGCTCCCATTGGCGGACAACTCATCACCGTGGATGATAACGAATACATTTCATCCGGCGTTTGGCTTGCAAAGTAACCGCCCTATGAGCCTATCCATCAAACGCGCCCTAAAGATTGTTACCAACCTGAAGATCGCGCGCCTGCTCACAGGGCGACGCGGTTTGTACGGGAATCCGGGAGTCCCATTTACCGGCGAAGGCGTCACAGGCAACATCGACTTTATAGACGGCGGAGATCAAAGCGCGGGCGGGCTGGCAGGCTCCAGTCAGACCCGAAGCGATGACCGGCCTTATGTCGAGAACCTCGACGAGTGGAAGGACCGCATCCCCAAACGCTGGCGTTCGAAGATCCAACGCCTCGCGAAGAAAACCGTGGTCATGTTCAGCCTGGTCAAAGGGCTGCGGGATTCCACCCTGCCCATGCCCGCGCGCCTGCAACGCCTGCGCATGGGCCGCGATTTCATGCCCATGGAACGAGCTCAGATCCTTGAGGACGTGAACCGCAAACGGCTTGAGGTCTTCCACCGTGAGCGCGCGCGGCGCGGCGAAAAGTTATTGATCAACTCCCTCGCCAATCTCGGATTTGCCAACCGCTTCGTGAATGACAAGGGGCAGGCCCGCGTCACAAACCATATCCGTTTTGATCGCGTGGAACACAGCCCGCTCATCTACCGCTACCACGTAGATGCGCGCCGCCTGCCGTACAAGGTCAGCATCATGGACCTGTACCAGGATGGCGTATGCACAACGCTGAGCGCGTCGGTCGAGCACCCGGTGCGTGCGAAGATCGAACAGATAGAGACCTTCGTCACCGGGCTTTGGTACGAGATCGAGATCGCCGCCACGCTGGGCATCCCCAACCTCTGCAAGTTCTCCGAGTTATTGCCGCTCATTCCACAAAGCGCGTCTCCGCTGGCCTTCCTGGTTGGCTATGGCGAGAACAAGCGCCCCTACGTGCGCAGTCTGGAGGAAATGCCTCACTTCCTGGGCGGCGGGCAGACACAGGGCGGCAAGAGTAACTTCATGCACGCCATGATCTGCGCATTCATCGCGCGCAACAACCCGGATGACGTGCGCCTGGTGATGATCGATCTCAAATTCAACGGCATCGAACTGCACCGCTATAAGGGCATCCCGCATTTGATCACCGAAGTACCCAACGTCAAGGACGGCATCGCCGGGAATCCATCCGAGGGGTTGGAAGTGCTGCGCTGGCTGAAGGCGGAAGGCAACCGGCGCGGGCACATGCTGAAGAACGAGAACATCCAAAACCTGAAGGCATGGAATAAAAAACACCGCACCCGCAAACTGCCGTACATCATCTGCGCATCCGATGAACTCGCGCTGCTGCGCCTGGACCCCGCCGCCGGGAACGAAGCGTATAACCTGATCCGCGAAATATCATCCACCGCCCGCGCCGCCGGAATCCATCTGATGACCTTCACCCAATCCAGCAATAAACGGGTCATCGACGAAATGATCAAGGTCAACTTTCCGGGCCGCATCTGTTTCAGCGTTCCAGACGCCTCCTCCTCGATTCTATTTGTCGGCGATGGCTCGGCGATCAACCTCATGCCTGCCGGACGCGCGCGCTTCAAACACGGCACCGACAACTTCCTCGCTCAAACGCCGTTGATCCAGGCCAGCGAGATCGACGAAATCGTCCAGAATGCCAAGGCGGGCCGCGTCACCGCCAAACTCTCGAAGACCGGCGTCACCCCCGAAGAGGTGATAGAGTGGTCGATTGATAACAATAATTCGTCCCTGGCTGTGGCAGATGTCTACAACAAATTTGGGACGCGCCTTGAAAAAACAGCAGTGGAACGGCTGCTCAAAGAAATGGAAGGCGGCACCTTCCAGATCGGAGATCGTTACTATCAGGTCCTTCCGGGCGCCGGAAAACGCCCCCGCATTGTTGCGAAAATCGACGGGAGTGCAGTGTCCAGTACCTCGAATTCAACAGAGAAGATACAAGAAACAGCCCCCGAACCCACCTACCTAGCCGCTTCCTACCCCGCTCAAGCCGAGGCGGTGGAGCCCTACGAATGCCTGCGCTGCGGCGCTGTCACCACTACCAATCCCTGCGAATATTGCGGGATCCCCATCCAAATCGAAACCGAAAAAGGAGATTGAAATGACCAACAATACAACCCCGTACACCCGCCCCGAATTGACCGCGGAAGATCGCGAACAGGCCGAAGAATACGCCGGGAAAATGATTCGGCGCTATGGCATGGGCCGCGTCCTGGTCATGGTTGCCGCGCTCTGCCTGGAAAATGTCCGCCTTGTGAAAGAGGTCAACGAACACCGCGCCGCGCGTGGCATCGACCCTCTGCCCACTTTTGAGGTGTAACGATGTATCACAAACCATATCGTAGAAACGATGGATTTTGGTCTTGCAGCGTTTGCCGCTGGAAATTCCAAACTCGCCCAAATAAAGATAACTGTCCCGGCGTAATGCGCATTGAACGCGCGAATGATGAATACAAGACCGAGAAGCAATGGCTAAAAATTGGTTTTAAAGTTGTCGTGCCTAAAGGGAGAGTATTCCCTCTGAGTGACGCGATCTCCATTGTCCACTCAACCAATTGGCATCACTACTATCATCGTGATCATGTTCTCCTCATTACAGAAGAGGTCGTGTAACATGCCACTTGACCCTAGGATCGTGGTGGCAAGTCATGAAGGAGGGATAAAGATTGGGCCGTCTTTATACACACCTTGGGGACGATTTGATCTGTTTCTTTCCTATGGTTGGCACCTAATGCGCGCGAACAATAGGCGCAAATATTTCTGTAAATTATTCACCACTCACAACCCATACGTTACGCATCGAAGAAAGGATTAGTCATTCATGCCGCGCCCATCAACCGGAGAATATCCTCACAACTGGCCCGAAATAGCCGAGTCCACCAAACGCGAAGCGGGCTGGAAGTGTGTCCGCTGCAACGAAGCCCATAACATCGCCGAAGGCTACATGCTCACCGTCCATCATATTGACCTCAACAAATCCAATTGCGAATGGTGGAATCTGGCCGCGCTCTGCCAGCGGTGTCATCTGAAAATTCAGCATAAGGTCATCATTGAACGTCCCTACATGTTCGAACACTCCCCATGGTTCAAACCCTACGCCGCCGGGTACTACGCCTTCACCCACGGCCTGCCTCACGATAAAGAATTTGTGATGAGCCATCTTGACCAGCTGCTTGACTTTGGCCGTCCGTTTGCCCTCTTCCCTAATTTGGAATTTGCGAAATGACCCTTATCTTCCTCTTCGCTTTGCTCTCCACTCCCACAGATCGCATCCTCTGCGATCTGTGGACCCGCGCGCTCACCCAGGAAGCCTTTGATGCAGCCTGCCCGGTCCGCGCACTCGAAGGCTTGCGCGTGGATGTCTACAGCCTCGACATGCAACACCTGTGCTCGAAGCCCGCCCAATCCCTGCCGCGCATCCTACAGGATTGCAATCTCAACGCCGCGCTCGATCAATACATCCTGCGCATCGTCCAGCCCGCTCAAAGCGACCTGCTTTGCATGGTCGAGAGCGGGCACGAAGCAGCGCCCGCGCCGGAAGAGATCGCCGCGCAATGCCCCGGCGTCAGCGACTACATCATCAAACCGGCAGGATCCCGCGCCGCGGCGGATGAAACGCCTTTCGCCTGCCCCGTTCCGTCCCTGCCGCCCATCGGTCTGGGCTTGTACGACGCCACAGGCTCAGCCGATGATCTTGTCACGTATGATGAATTGCCATTGCTGGCTGGCAAACTCATCTGGTTTGGTCATGTCAACGTCACCACCTGCGAAGGCGCGAGCGGCGTCACTCCCCAACAAGTCGCCACGCCCTGCGGGTATCTCTCCGCCTACGATGATGTGATCGCATGGCAGAACCAGTTCAATGCCGCGATCCTCTCCGCGGGTCAGACGTATGGCGTACCCGCCCGCCTGCTCAAACGCATGATGATGATCGAATCGCAACTCTGGCCTTTTTACGACAAGGGCGAGGATGGGGAGATCGGCATCATGCAGATCACCGACAACGGCCTTGATACGCTGCTGCGCTGGGACCGGGCCATTGATCCCGATTACCTCGCGCGCGATGAGATCGCCCGCGCCTGGTCTCGCAACGTCACGCGCGATCTATTCCATTGCCAGGGCTGCGACATCAATCGTGCGGTCCAGGCGATCAAGGTCAACATGCCCTATTACGCGCGAATGCTAGCGGCCTTCCGTTGCCGGGCCGTCACCCTCAACCCTGCGCTCACCGGCGCGGATGCGTGGCGTCAGGCCGTGGTGGATTTCAACGGCTCGCCCGAATATTTGCTGAAGGTGGAACAATGAATCTTATACTGCATCTAAATAAAGAATTCTTCGAGCAGATTGCCATAGGCCACAAGGCGGAAGAATTTCGCCTTGTTACACCATATTGGGAAAAGCGCCTCGTCCAACGCCAATACGAATTTATCATTTTGCTTTGTGGGTATCCCAAGCGCGGGGATTTACAGAGCCAGATCATCCGCCCATGGCAGGGGTATACAATAAGAACTATCATTCATCCACATTTTGGCAAAAATGAAGTAAAGGTATTTGCAATCAACGTCTCCATCCCCATCTATGATCACATCTGGTTTTGGCGGGCGCGCCTGCCTGAACGCAAAGGCCACCCCTGCCGGGTGCTGGCCCGTGGCAGGATGAATAATATTCTGGTCGAATTTCAGGATGGGTACAAAGTTGTCACAGGGCGCTATGCTGTGCGAAAAGCCTCAACCCAGGCAAATTACCGCCTTCCCATTTGCGGCGAAATTTCGGGGGTGTAACAAGTCGTTACGCACACCTTTTTAGGGGAGGGTGGATGAGATTTTTTAAGCCATATCTTGGGTGACAATTCCGAAAGTTATGCTAAAATGCAGCATAGCACTGAACATTCGTGCTAAACAATAAAAAGGTCCAAAGTGTTGGTAGCACTAAGGACCGAAAAAAAGTGGCAGCCGTTTCTAGTCTCCTTTGGTCTGCGCGTTATAAATAATACTAAATGTTTCCGTAATCGTCAATGTAGATATATTGACGGGTGCCGGGGGCATCATTCTTGTGACGCGCTCATCGGCTGCCAATTCCCCTCGAATTGGCATTTTTTTATCCGAGGATGGCGCGCAGATATGGGGAGAATTTCTGCCGTAAACAAACAGGAGGTCGAATTTCGGCAGATAGTTACATTTGAGTTACCTAATGTCGCATCCACCCTTTTTGAATTTAATAGGAGGCCCAAGTGGCTAAATATATTTTGGTTAGAACAACCAACCAGCAATTTCGCTTTACACTCCACGCCGACAACGGCGAGAACATGCTCACAAGTGAAACTTATGTGACCAAAGATGGAGCATTGAGAGGGATCGGAGCAGTCAAGGTAAATGCTCCACATGATTCCAATTATGTACGCAAAATATCAACACGCGGTTTACGTTACTTTACTTTGAAATCGGCAAACAACAATGAAACCCTTGGGTATAGCGAAGAATATAGTTCTACTCAAGCAATGGAAAATGCCATTGCAACTGTAAAGCGCATTGCCCCTTCTGCTGGCGTTGATGATCAGACGTAAGTAACAATCGAATAATAACAGCCAGATAGGGGGCAATTCTGGCTGTACTTTTATAGAAAGGAATAGTAAATAATGTCACACCAAGATATTGGATATGTTTGGGAGCAACTCTACGGCGCTGTTTCCTCCATGATTGCAAGCGATTCATCCCTACATGATCGGTTGCTAGATGCTGTTGTTTCTCGTGTTAACAGGGTGTTTGGCTTTCAGGACGCAGTACCAGAAGAGATCGGTGAGCGATTGGAGACCCTACAAGTACGTTTGACAAAATTAGGCTCATTCGAAGATACGATAAAAGCAATGGAGAGCCGCGAAGTAACTGAAACGATAGAAGAGATTTTTCTAATCTTCAATAATGTAGCAAGAGAATATCCCAACAATTAAAATCAAAGTCCCCGTCAGGCGGGGATTTTGATTTGTGAGTGCAGCCACGGGATCGACAACACCGACCGGGCCATATCCAGGCTATCCCAAACCATGCGCACGCGCGAATCAGCGTCATGGATCCACGTCACCGGCACCTCTCCCACGTTGTACCCCAGCAGCCGGGCAAGATAAAGCGCCTCCACATCGAAGGCCATGCCGGTCAATTGCGATCTCCCAAAAATGGCGGTGGCCGCGGGCGCGCTGAAGAGTTTGTAACCGCATTGTGTATCCAGCACGCCGGGCACCAGGTCACTTACCAGCAGGTGAAAGGCCCGCCCGATCAACCGCCGCGCAAGGGTGGTTTTTACGCTTGTCCTCGTGATCTCACGCGAACCGATCACCACATCGAAGAAGGTTCCCATTTCCATAAATTTTTGAACCTCTTCGATGGGTGTGGAAAGGTCCACATCGCACATATAGCGCCACCGTCCGCGGGCGTACAGCATCCCCTTTTTGACGGCAAGCCCCTTGCCGCGAATCGGAATGCTCAAGGCGGAAATTTGCGAGTAGGTCAGGGCGTAGGCCTGGGCGATCTTGAAGGTGTCATCGGTTGAACCATTATCCACAATGAGGATCTCATGCGCGCCCTGGTAATTCGTGCAGAGATAGGGCACCACGCGCTCAAGGCAATTTGCGAGGCGGCGCTCCTCGTTGTAGCATGGAATGACGACGGATAATTTGATCATGGGGTTGGGGTCTCCGTAAAGGTTGGGGGGAGCGTGGGCGTTTCAGTGGGCGAAGCCGTGACGGTTTCGGTGGAGGTCAATGTCAGGGTGGGCGTGAAGGTGGGCGTCGCAGAAAGAAGCGGAGTGTTCGTCACCGTCACCACCACAGTCACCGGCACGAATTGAGTCACGTAGACGATCCGAGTCGCCATGACGATCACAGTTTGGGCCACATACACCACGCGCGTTTGGATCACCGGCGCGCTACTACCGCTGCCGCCTCCACTGGGTAAAAATGTCGGTCGGGGTGTACTGGTTCCCGTGCCTGCAAGCGCGGTCAGAAAATTCGGCGCGCCACCGGTCCCCGTTACTGTAGCCGTTGGGGTGCGCGTGCGCGTTGGAGTGCGGGTCAGCGTAGGCGGGCGGGTCATGGTGGCTGTGGGCGTGTTCGTAGGCCACAACGCGGCGCGGACTTTTTTCACCGGTACCTCAATCGCCGCCCATGTAAAAAATATCAGCACCACCACGCCGTAGACTGTGAAGACGCGCTTCAAGCCCTGCTCACGGATCTGCTTCACCTTATCCCGCTCTTCCGATTCGCTGCGGGTTTGGCCTTCCTCCGAAGAGATCGGGCGGTAGATGGTGCGTTTCACGAACCCCATGCCCAACCAGTAGGCAACGGGGAAGAGCGCGCACGAAATAATGGTTGCGATCTGTAAGGTCATCATACGAATGGGATCGATTTCAAAATACGGATGATGTACCCTGCCAACGTGACGGCGCTCAGGCCAAGATTTATTGAGATCGCAATGCCCACTACAAACATGGCGGGCGCAAGATTTAGGTTTCCGCGGATGAGCACGTTCGCGATCCTGAAGACGATCTTCACGCCATTCATCACCGCGTTTACAAACGTGCCCATGTTGCCGTTGTGATCCGGCAGGGCATCACCCACTAAGGCGATCCATAAATTGGCGGCGCCATCCAGCAAATAATCCCAAAAAGATGGTCCGCCACCGGATCCGCTACCATCGTGGGGCCCGACCGTACCCGTATCAGGGTTTGTGCCAATGTTGCCGTAATGGTAGAGATAATTCAGCACGTGAACCGTCACATTGCCACATTGCCATTTTGCAGTGGGACCGGAGCCCACCAGGTAGCACCCCTCAGCCTGAAAGCCGTCTGCACCCTGAATAAACCCCCAATGCAAATGCCAATGGTCATCCTGCTGAAAGGCGTTGCCGCATTCATCCGTGAAGGTGCCGTGCTTCAGGTTGCCCATATTCGCACCCGCGCTGAAGGAATGATCGAGCACGAGGTTCGCATTGGGCAATAGATGGGCGTACAGAAACGCATCATTGTTTCCGGTCAGGCGGACCGCCACGGTATCGCCATAATTGCAGATATAGGTTATGGTGCCTGCAACGCTGGCATAGACTGAATCATTCGCCGCGCCGGATCCCATATCCGACCCGCTCACCAGATCGACCGCGCCCCAATCGCCATCGGTGCCATACTCCGCGGCGTGGATTCCTAAAATGCCGAACTGCACCGCCTTGGAGGGTTGCCAGGGGAAACGCACATAAGATCCGCCGCCCGCGCCAAACATGGGCATGTTGGAAGGCGCAAGGTTCACGCCGTTTTTACTGAGCGGGAAAAACTGCATGGCGGTATTACTGCCGTTCGCCGTCTGCGCGAATGGGAAGGTGACCGTGCCATCGGCAAGCACCTTGACTGTATCCAGCCAGATCACATATTGATTGCCAAATTCATCGCCAGAGATGCTCCAAAAATCGTCCGGGTGGGTGATGTTCAACCCAACCAGAGATACATACCAATCCTCAAGGCCGATGGGTTGGGAGAAGGTAACGGCATAATACACGGCATTCGACGGTGGAGAGGTTTGCAACCAGGTCGTCAACGCATCACGCAGTACCTGAGAGATCGGCGAATTGACAGAGACGATCTGAGGCGCTTCCTGCGCACGCGCGGGCACGGCCACACCCGCCAAAAGCAGAGCTACGGCCACAAATGTAAAAAGATACTTTTTCATCTTCGGTTCCTTATGTCGCGGATGGCATCCCAATCCGCCTTGGAAAGGTTTTCGTTGAGTTTGCGCAGTTCATCCAATTGAGCATCGATGGCGCGATCTGAAGCCGTGGAGGTTTCGGCCACCGTATTGATAAAGACCTTTTGATCGCTGGACATGATGCTGGTGTTGACGCCGGTGAAGAGATAGATCACACGCTTGAAATTGGCGAGTACCGAATGCAGCGCCGCGAACACAACCCCAACATCCAACATCAATTGAACGTAAAACATAAGGCCCGTTTGCCGTGCCCAATTGGAGGCGAAGCAAACCCCTTTGGATAGCAACGGCCCTATATAATTTGTGATGGCAAGGCTGCATGTATCCGCGTACATGTTCACATCCGGCGTTACGGTAAAATCAACCAGATCGCCACCCATCCACGGGGAATCGCTCGGAAGCGGCCCGAAAATATATTGATTGATCATCGCTGCGGATTGTGCCGGGCTCTTCGTGAGGATGCTGTAATCTTGCCCGCTGCCGGACCAGTTATAGCCGTTGATCTCGTTCTTAATATCGTTGAGCACGCCATCCATTTCATCGAACAACGCGAAGGGGTCTTTTTTATTGATGTCTTCCCCAAACATGGTGACCATGGCTGTATTTTCCGGGCACCACGCAAAGAAGCTGACCACGCTGCCAACCAGGTAGTCGAACCATTCCGCCAGGTAATTGCCGAGGTTCAATAACTCGCTCGCAGACAATGCGCCTGGGAAGATCGGCGGCGTGTTGCACCCTGCCAGGGTGAATGTTCCCGTCACGCTGGTATCTGCTGGCAAAACCAAACCTTTGAGAGTGTAGGTCAGGTTGCCGGTATTATCTGTAAATGTCGCCGAATCATTATCTGCAACTCGAATGCGCCAAATCTGCCCGGTCTGAACCGTAAACTCGATCTTGTAATATTTGAAGTCGGGTGAATATTCCCAACAATCAACATTGGGGTTGGTCCCGTCCATTTCCTGCCAGGTGGCGCCGCCATCGGCGGAGACCTGAGCACGATATTTTTCAAGCAATTTCTCGGGGTTATTGTCGTAGGTGGTTTCGCCGTCGAACCATGGCCCGCGCGAAATTTCAATGATGTAGTGATTGCCGGGCACGAGACCATTAACTTCTGGATCAGCCGGGTTCGTGGAATTGACGCCGATCCCCGCCGGGTCAGTAACCGGGATCCATGTATAGGGTCCAAGTGATGTCGTGCTATAGCCTTCCGTCACGCAACCATCATATGGATCTATACTCGGGCCTGCCGTCGCTTCGTAGATGTTGTAGGCCATGAAGCCGTAATTGTCATCAAACGATGTGGAATTGACCCTGAGTTTGAATTGTGGAGTCGTGGCTGTACCCGTATGAATAAAAAAGATCGTGTTATCGCCGTCAGTCAACGCGCACAGCACCCCAGACGCACCGGGCAGGTCACCCCAACTGGTGCCATTATTTGCGGAGAATTCCATGTCGATATGCGGATCACCGCCATTCACTTCAAACCATTGGAAATCCGTTCCCAACAGTTCAATTGCATAATAGGTGTTCGGTTCAAGCGGCGTATACGTTCCGGGCGGCTCGCCCTCCGTCTGGTTTGTTCCAAGGTAGGCGCCATCGGGGGCATTGGCGCGCACTGTCAAAACGGTCTGGTTGATCTTGGTGCTATAGGTATAGTCGCACAGGCCGCTATCCTGCGGCCCCAGATCTATCGCGCGATACAGGTTCCAACTCATTGACCCGGTATTGTTGGAGAAGTCAGAAATATCCTGCACCCTCAACATAAATTGATACGCGCCGGTGATCGGCATCTGAAAATAAACCAGGCGGTGACCGAGTTTATCGGTTTGGATATTACATTCGGACCTTTCCCATGCAGCCAGGTCGCCCCAATTATCAGATCCGCTCGCGCCTATCGTCTGACTTTCTGCAACCTCCATTCCGTACTGGTCATCATTCATATCGCCATGACCCGCCCCGTAATAACCCCACGGGCCCCCGGTGGTCTCAAGCGCATACCATGCCCCAGGCACCAAGCCATACGAAAGATTATTTTCCTCCTGGGTCGGGTCATTGGTCAGCGCAGAGCCAACCATCAAACCAAATACCTTGCCGTTCTCCATTTGCGCCTCAACCGAATCGCTGCGGACAAGGATGTCCAGGGCAAAACTCAATTCACAGGTATCAGAAGGGCGGGTAAAGGTGGCGTGATAGATGTTAATACCAAGCGTCCCGGTATTATTGGCGAAATTCCCATCCTGATCGTTGACGCGCAATCCAAGTAATGGAGCCGGGGCCTGCACATAAACAAAATTTCCGGTGGTACATTGCACATATGCCCCGCCTTCCAGCAGATCCTCGTAGTTTTCAGGGTAGGGTGTGCCGATCAGGTTTTGAAATTGATATTCCATTTCGATATTTGGCGTCTGATTCGGTTCATTCCATGTACCACTCGCCACCTCAATCGCGTACCATTCTCCTTCCTGCATTCGCAGATCCTCCTGTGCATCATTGACCATTGTCCCCTCGCTCGTGCTTAGGATGTTGGCAGATAAAAGCAGGTCCATTTCAGGATCAAAACTGAACGATGCGCCGCAACCCACTTCAGCGAGTTCCAGTGCGATTCCTGCCGTGTAGCGATAGGGAGACAGGCCATTGACGGAGTTATTACCGAACGCGCCACTCTCGTCATTGACCCGGATATGAAACGTTACAGTAGGGGCCTCAAAATAGATGATCCAATAGTCTGGTGTCATCTCATCGCCGGGCATCACATCCACACAGACCGCATCCACCTGGAATTCCTCCCACGTCATCCATTCCACGCCATCGTAAGAGACCGCCGCATCGGTGCGATCCCCGGAGCCGTCGTTCCAGGAATTCTCCACCTTGACCATGTACAACGTCCCGATCTCGGTTGGGTAGATCTGATTATCGGGCGGCTCGCCATCGAACCCCAGCGGCGTTTCAAGTGTGGGGTTTATGTCGTAGGTATCCAGCACGGGCACATAATAGGTGTCCACACAATCCATGTCGAACGGTTCAAGCGATAAATATATTTTCCATCCGATGTTCATACTTGTGACAGGCCAGGACGAGGGGTAGGCGATACCGGTCTGCAAGCCAATGGTAAAGCCACCATCGTAATTGACCGGGAAATTGTTCACCGATATGATCCCCTCAAAAATTCCCCGACACTTGCCCGTTGTGCCCGAATCGCACGCCACGCTTTGGACAACCTCCGTCCCGCCTGGAATGGATAACACCATCCCCAGCGTGCCATTCGTATCACCCGCGGCGATCCAGGCGGCATCATATTCAAATCGGTAATGTACCGGGTAGTCATTGATGCAACGCGGATAAGGATCGCAATTGAGTTTAAAGGCCTTTGTAGGCTTGACGTGTATGCCTCCCATGTTGCCGATACTGTTCGGGGATGCCACGCCAACGGTCATATAGGGGGATTTGATATGCCCAAGTTCCAACGGGTCGCAATGACTGAAATCGCCACTATTGACACACTCCCAACCGGGATCAACCGGGTCGGTCGAATCAGGCGTATAGGTCACCGTGAGTTTGGGACGATAGTCCGCATTGCTGTAATCCGAGGAATAAAACTCGTACAGGTCGTCATGTTCCACATCCATTGCCAGCAGAAAGCCAAAGTAATTCTGCTTGACCAGCGCCTCAATGACGGTCGTATCTGTGATGGTGATCGCAATGGTGGAATTAATGGTCATGCCCGGCGTCATGCTGTAACTGCCCACCGGCTCGGGCAAAATATCGCCGTCGCCCATTACGCCCGGCTCAGCCCATGCGAGTTGGGTGTTATAACGCCAATCCCAATTGACGGAGTATTCAGCCCAATCGTTGTTGATCACATACACGTACAGGGTGCGTGCTGTGTTGGACCATTGGTTATCTTTGATGGTGAGAGTCAGCGTGGCGCTCGACACCGACAGATCCATGGGCAAGCCGGTCAGGTTGAATTCCATCAAAGCGCGGTGGGTCCGTTCCAATCCCACCGGCTCGCCCACCGAGAGCACCGGGTTCCCGCCTTCGTTCAAACCCGGTAATTCTTTATAGATAAAACTGTCCTTCATGGAATCGCCGTCCGGTTGGATATCCACGGTAATGGATCCCTCCTGCGCGGCAACGTTCCGTGCCGGGATGAGCGCGGAAAAGATGACAACTAAAAGCAAAAACGAATGTAGATTTTTTTTCATACGCATCCTTGATTTAAAAGACACCGGGCGCGAGATACCCTCGCGCCCGTGTGTTGTGCGTCCGGGGAGAACGCCGAATCCGTCGGTTAGAACGCCTTGCGGATCTCAGAGATGATCTTCGAGAGCAGACCCATGCCGAGGGCGATACCGACCGGGATAATGAACACCGGCCACAGGCCATTGATGATCTGACCGGCCTGACCCAACAGATTGGTGAAGTCGAGAGAAAGACTCATGTATGTGCGGCTCCTTTCGTTTGGATTTCGCTCCACCAGGCTAGCGGTCCAGCCAGTGGGAAACGATCTGAAGGAAAAATATGAAAACCGCAAGGGCCAAACCAGACACCGCCAATAAAATCAGCCACCAGCGGGCGAACCAGCCGAATGCCCAAAATAATTCGTGTTGAAGGGAAAGAAATTGCGCGAGATCCACATCAATCCTCGTTCAACGCTCTTGGAACAATTCGGGCCAGGATCGCGCCCAGGATGATCGCCATGAAGACCAGCGCGGTAATGACCACGCCAGAGACGAAGATCTCGGTCAATTCGGTGGCGATCTCGGTTTCCATGTTCCCGATGCTATTAGGTTCCAACAAAAAAAACAGTGACCAAAAAGCGCCCCGTCAACGACGAAGCGCATATCTTGGTATGGGTATCAAAAAGTGTATTTCTTCGGTTCCAACCTCCGCGGGGGTGCCAGTCCATCATCCGCCCAGATTCGGGCGGATTTTTTTATTGCGCCAAATGCACCTCCGGTCATTGGGATATTCTTACAAAGCCAGCTTGACCTTTCCGGCAGGCTTTGTACGTTAAAATTACTCCTGTGACCCATAAAAAGATTATCCTTTCTTCCGCGCTTCTGATCTTTGCCTACGGGTGCGGCACTGTGACCGTGACCACGCCCGAGCCTGTAACCCTGCCTGAATTCGTGACCGCAACATTGCCAGCAACCGCGATTCCCCTGCCTACGCAGACAGACACCCCACCTACTGCGGCACCCACCCTGCCGCCAACCCAGGGGACAACGACCACACAGGTCAACGTGCGCACAGAGACGACCACAGCCAGCCAAAGTTTTGGAGTGATCCCTGCTTTTACAGTGATACAGATCTTCGCCAAAGACCCAACCGGGACATGGTATCGCATTCAATATGAGGGCGCACCGAACGGAGCGGGCTGGGTGCGGGCTGAGTTCGTACAGGCAGATCCGAAGTCCATCCAAACCTGGGCATTGCCAGCTGGCAGCGCCAGCGGACTGGTGATCAGCGGAATCAATGTGCGCAGCGGACCGGGCAAGGATTACGACTCGCTGGGAGTGCTGACGCCAAAGGATGTGGTCTTGATCACCGGCAAGGATGCGACAGGCGGCTGGCTGCAATTTGACTTCCCGGGCGGGCCGGATGGGAAGGGCTGGGCAGCGGCAGAGTATTTGCAAGTGGAGAATGTGGCTTCACTGCCGACAATGGGTGAGACCGTAGTGGAGGCGACCGCTAAGGCCGGGCAAACGCCGGTCTCTTCAGAGGTGCTCATTGCTTCGGCAGATGGAGATTCGATGGCCGCGCCGCTGGCAAGAGTTACCTTATCACCGGGGGCTGCGCGTATGATCGAGGTTCGTGGAGAGGTCTCGAACCCGGAGGGCGACCGTGAAGATTGGATCGCCTTCACTTCGTCCAGGACGCGGATCTTGCTGGGTGTTCAGTGCGAGCAGGGCGTGTTGCAGGTTGAGGTATGGCAGGCGGGAGCATTGGCGGAGTCTTTGCTGCTCTCCTGCGGGGATAAGGTAGTTTTGAGCGTTACAGCAAATGTTGAATATCAATTGAAGGTGTCGCTGCCATCGGCGGGACGGCTGCGATTTCGATTGAGGGCCGAGGTTGGGGAGTAAACCGACAGCCTGGGAGGAGATACAGGCTCAAGCACGGGTCAGAAGCGGTTCTTCGTCCCAAACATCAGATTTCCATTTGTGAAGCACTTGTACCGAATTGTACAAAATCCGTTTTTTTGGTATAGTTGTGAACAATTCCAATAAAAGGCGAGGGCTAAAATGAACGCAAAGAAGATCCCTGATATTATCATTGGACGCCTGCCCGTTTATTTACGGGCGCTTCAGCGCATGGCCGATATGGGGTTGAAGACCACTTCTTCACAAGAGTTGGGTGAGCATGTGGGGATTTCGGCGGCGCAGATCCGCAAGGATATTTCCCAGTTCGGCGAGTTTGGCAAGCAAGGGACGGGTTATTCGATCGAGTTCCTGCTGAAGAAGTTGCGCGAGATCCTGAAGGTGGATCGCATTTGGGATGTGGTGGTGGTCGGGGCGGGCGATATGGGGCATGCGGTGGCGAATTATCAGGGGTTTCAGAACCGCGGTTTTCATATTGTGGCGATCTTCGACAGCGACAAGGCAAAGGTCGGGCAGACCATCGGCAAGTTTACGGTGGAGGATGCGGAGGGGATGATCGAGAAGATCCGCGAGAGCGGGGTGAAGATCGCGATGTTGACGGTGCCCGCTGTGGCGGCGCAGGATGTGGCGGATAAACTGGTGCAAGCCGGGGTGCGCGCGATCTTGAACTATGCGCCGATCAG
>Ga0268298_10001021_pt1 | contig 34352 bp, 43 predicted proteins | sample WWTPWeurt_MetaG_FD_194462 | JGI IMG/M metagenome (GOLD analysis project Ga0268298, IMG submission 194462) | Activated sludge microbial communities from WWTP in Nijmegen, Gelderland, Netherland - WWTP Weurt | ecosystem: Engineered > WWTP > Aerobic digester > Activated sludge | place...
CTAGGAATAAAGGAGGGTGAGGTGAATGGATTGCACATTGAAACAAAAAGACCTCAAATACAGAATGTACATACAGTAACACTTTATGTTGGTCCGAAGAATCAGGCAGACTGGATCCCGTACATTTACAGTTTACACCCCAAAAGGATAATTTTCAATCCAGGAACCGAGAACAAGGAATTCTTTGAAGAAGCCAGATCAAAAGGAATAGAATGCTCCGAAGCCTGTACCCTTGTACTTCTGAGTATAGGTAATTATTAAACTTTTTGAGCACCAACCTAAATACAATGTAACTGAAGTTGAAAAGCTTCATTACACTTTAAGTTGCTCTTTTCGCGAATAACTCTTTTTAACGATTGAAAGCCAATAAGTAATGATTCGATTACAAACACTTTTCTGTAAAATGTATTAACTTTGATTGAGGAACCTATGTATTCTAGATCTATCATATTTATTGTTTTACTAAGCAGTAGTTTTGCATCGTATTCACAGCGATTCTCAGATCAGGTCCCACAAACAAAGAGGTACGAACAGAAGGAGATACTGGATAGTCTTGAAGGTATTAACATGTACAATAAACTTATCGAATCGATAGGGGGAGATTCTGTCACTTTTAATAAAGCAGGTTACAATTTACAGGGTTGGAGTGAAGATTATTACAAGAACGGAAAATTGCTGCACAGAGGTTACTATAAGGATGGCAAGGCGATTGTATTCAAGAATTTTTACGAGAATGGTCAGTGCGAGAGAACTGTCATGAATCCTGATCCATTGCGTTGCAACATTGATATCTTTTACGAAGACGGAAAACAAAAGAAACAGATCAGTTATTATAACGGCCATCCTCAAAAAAAATATGAATATTACAATAGTGGATTACCAAAATATGCGGAAGAAAATGAAAAGGAGATGAAGTATCTCACATTAAGAAAAACCTGGTACAGTAACGGACAGATTGAAGAAGAAACCGAACTGAACGACGCCAAACATAAAAAATATAAACAAACGGTTTATTATCCCAGTGGGAAGATCAAGGAAGAAGGAAGTCTTGTTTTAACGGACGATGGCAAATATCAAAAAGAAGGAACCTGGATCTATTACGACACGAATGGTAAAAAGAGGAAAAGCGATAAGTTGAGGGATGGAAATAATATTGACAAGTAGTTTTTTAACTTTATACTGTTATTAAGTAGGTGGGTCTGCTTAAAAATTAATGACGGAAGTTTAAAAATTAGAAGTACATTTACCTATTAATCATTCTATGAAAAAGATAATAACCTTGGTTTTAGTTGGCGTGTTAGCTACTGGTGTTCTTAGCTCTTGCAAGAGTCATGAGAAGTGTCCGGCTTATTCAAAATCCAATAAAAGCACAAAACTTTAAAAATTAATGTATCCGGATTGAATGCATTATATTTTAAATAAGTTACTTAACATAATGTATATTATGTGTAATTTATTTAATTGATTTGTAGCGATTTATGTTTAAATTTTGAAGGGATTCAATAAAAAGATAGGAATTTACTCTACAGTTACAATCTCATTGGCAATACAACGACAGCTATACTCTTTCAGCTTTTTGTTGTTGTTTATATCATAATCCAATGATAATAAAAGTCCATTGTCGTCGATCAATGTGACACTATTCGTGGTAACGATCTTTCCGGGATTGTAATAAATACTAACCTGATCACCGGTCTTTACAGGATAAGCCGGATATGCGTCTGCCACGCTTCCTTTACTGGTTATTATAGCCGATCCGTTCACCTTAATGATCAATGTGTCTTTATTCGTCTTGTTTTCTGCACGAGGAATTACACTTAGATAATAACTGATCGTTGCCCTCTTTGGAGCAGGAGCTTCATCAGGCGGTGGATTATCAGACTTCTTCTTACAAGCTATTGCTATGACCAAAGCCAATAAAGCGAATCCCGTATATTTTAACTGTTTCATGCATAACAAAGATAATAAAAAAACTCCTTAATTAGAGCAACGATTTGATCCATAGTTTCCACATTTCGGGTTTGAAAACACTTAAATTCAGAAATCAGATCTTTTTCCTCTACCTTCATGCTGCAATCAATATGTTAAGTCCACCGGCTGAAGCTCTAAATATCAAAGATTTCGTGACCTGGATGGGAAACGATGGGATTTGTCGCACCAAGGTCAAAAAAGGTGCTGATATCGATCTTGTTTCCGCTATTGAAAATACAAAGGCAGTTGATTCTTTTTTCATTGGCAAACACTATCCTATAATTATTGATTCAAGTGATATCCACAGCATGGGCCGTGAAGCAAGAAAGCATTTCTCCACAAACGGGCGCGTCACCTCTATTAACTCAATGGCTATTATAGTTTCATCGCCAATTTCTAAAGTGATCGGTAACTTTTTTATGGGTATAAATAAACCGGAAGTACCCGCACGCCTTTTCAATAATGAAAGAGAAGCTCTTGTTTGGCTAAAGCAGCAAAATTTAATCCACTAGCTTTCACGAAATGACTCATTTCTCTTCTAAACAAACTGCAGAAATTCTGGATGTGATCATGGCCTATGCACGACTTGATTTTACTCAGAAAGTACGTATTGAGTCAGAGGATTCCACGCTTAACGGAATCAGTTTGGGCGTAAATATGCTGGGCGAAGAGCTCGAAGACTCGGTTATTTCTTTGAAGGAAAAAGATCAGATCATACAAGAGATCCACCATCGGGTTAAAAATAACCTGCAGATAATTTCAAGTCTGCTTAACCTTCAATCAGCTCTTTCAAAGAAGAAGGATATCAATGAAGTGATTGCTGAGTGCAGAAACAGAATTCAATCCATTGCCCTTGTTCATGAAATGTTGTATCGTTCAGCGAATTTTAAAAAAGTGAATGTTAGTCAATACATACATCGGTTATGTGATAATATTTGTGCCACTTTTAAAAGAGATGATTCTGAAATTGAAATGACTTATCAAATTTCAAATGATCATTTACTTGAAACAGATCAGATCATTCCCATCGGATTAATAATTAATGAGATCCTAACCAATTCATTTAAGCATGCTTTTCCTTCCAATAAGGGTATAATAAAGATCGTTTATAGTAGCAATGAGTCTGGAAACCGACTAGCTATTTCTGATGATGGAATTGGAATTCAACGATCAAAGGATCAGGTACACAAAGAAGGACTAGGCTTTCAGCTTATAGAAATGCTGTGTGGTCAATTAGACGGAGAAATGGATTTTATTTCTGATAAAGGTTGTAAATTTGTACTCGATTTCAAGTGAATAATAAACAAGTGAAAATATTGCTGGCTGAAGATGAAGACACCATTGCCTCTGCTTTGATACTTAATTTGAATCTGGCCGGCTATGAGGTAATTCACGCGACTGACGGATTAAAAGCGATTGAATTGTTCAAACAACATAATTCTTCCATCGCATTACTTCTTCTAGATGTAATGATGCCAGGTAAAAGTGGATTTGATGTTTTTTCTGAAATAAAGAAACTTAGCCCTTCTATTCCTGTTATTTTTCTAACTGCTCGTGATCAGTCAAGTGATAAGATCCAAGGCTTAAAACTTGGCGCTGATGATTATATCACTAAGCCTTTTGACCTTGAAGAATTACTGTTAAGAGTTAAAAACGCAGTTAGAAGAAGTTCATTGAGCGAAGTAAAAAATATTTTCAATTTCGGCAATTGCTCCATTAATTTTGACAATTATGAGGTGAAAGATGTGGCAGGACATACGCTGCCCCTTTCAAAAAGAGAAATTGGTCTGCTTAAACTCCTCACCTCTCAACCAAATAAAGTTGTATCAAGAGATAAGATCATTGAAGAACTTTGGGAAGAGAATGAAAATGCTTCCAGTCGTACGATCGATAATTATATACTGGGCTTCAGAAAATTATTCGAAAAAGATCCTAAAAATCCCGTTCACTTTATTTCAATAAGAGGTGTTGGATATAAATTCATTGAATAAACGAACTTATTACGGGGTGAATGTACCCAATTGCTTTTCCAGCCTTTTTAATTCCACAACTTTTTCCAAATAACCTAGTTTTTCGTAAGAGAAAATAAGGTTATTGATACAGCGCTTTACAATTTCGGTGTGACTGCAAGGAAGATAATATTTAGAATGAGGATCGAGATTCAATTGTTTTAAGAAGGTATCTATATCTTTTTGACTGAACACTAATCCTTTGCTGAATGGATTGATATAGAAAAGTATGTTATTTGAAAGCGTCACATTGTTCACGTCGATCAAATTGGCATTTTCACTTACATATGCCAAAACAAAATGTTGTGGAAGATTAATTCCATAGATTGGGATGGCAAGTTCTTTGCATATCAAGGCATAAATAACACTCAACATCAAAGGATTTCCCTTTTTGCTTTCCAGTACATTATTGATAAAGGAATTCTGTGGTGCGTGATAATTGGTGATGTTTCCGCTGAACTGATGAACCTCAAATAATATATGATTGATGATCTTCACCTTTTCCAACGCTGTAAGATCATCGTGCAATTCCAACCAAACATCTTGCTTAATAGTTGCCAGTTGTTTTTTTACCGTATTCTCATCCAGATCGGGATATTGATAATGCGCTAAGAGTAGCATCCCTTTTAATAGATCTTCATTCTCATTCTTAGCCCAATTGCCCAATGCTTTTTCCAGTGTTTCAAATTGAATGGTATGAATGATCGCCTCAATGCGTTTCTGCATCATAGCATCAAAGCTATTTTCCCAGGCAGTTTCCAGATGAGGAATGGCAGGAGGTCCAAGTATCACAAAGCGATCTTTTACCTGCACATAAATATCTTCATCCGGATCATCCAGTAAAGTGATCAAAGCGATCACTTCCTTCAGACTCATTTCATTTTTTCTTCTTGAGGCCATATTGAACAAAACAAATTTAGTGGTGGAAGCCCCCCTCCTCTGCCCTATTCCAATATCTTTTTTAACATTACGACGTTTATCGTATTCAACACCCTAAACTTGATAACATGTGTATCAATAAAAAAAGCCCCTTTTCAGGGGCTTTTTAATGATCTCAATTCACTTAAATTATTTATTTAAGATAAGTCGCTTAACTGTCTTCTCTTTTCCACTTTCTATGTTTATGAAATAAACTCCTGCAGCTTCATGGGTAAGGTCTATCTCTATACTTCCTGAACTGATATTTGGGTGTTTAGAGCTCATAATTGTTTGTCCTAATATGTTGGTAACCGACACATTCAAGTTCATTGAACTAGGCAAAGTCATGATCAGATTCACTTTACCATTACTAGGATTTGGCTGTAAAGTAATATAAGAACGCAACAATATGTTTTTAGCAATTCCTACATCACAGGCATCTACTGAAACAGTTGTCGCAGCATTTCCTGTTCCTACTGAGTTAGTGGCAGCACAATTTACTGTGTAAATTCCTGCAGAAGGAAATGTGATAGATGGATTGGCAACAAGATTGCTTGGTGAATACGTTACGCCTGCACTAGGTGTGCTTGTCCAAAAGAATGTAGGAATAGGATTTCCTATGGCATAAGCAGTAGTAGAAATGACTCCAACAGTATTACATACATTGATCGGCATATTCGCATAGGCAGTTGGTGTACTTGCAGGGTTGGTACATTGAGTTGCTGAGCTGGCAGTGAGTGATTGTCTGTATAAAGCAGTTGCCATAGCAGTCTGCATTCTTGTCTTTTGATCAGGAGTGAACATGATCAAGCTTCCGTCATCGCAGTAATCCATAAAGTTCATGAACATATCACCATTCGGGTCGTTTGGAGGACAATCATTCACGTGCAATGGATAAGCAGGCGCTCCCCAATTTTGTCCATTAGGACAACCCAAATTTCCACCTTTTTGCGGAGGAGTATCATTACAATAGTCAGTTGCTGCGCAATCACCGTTACCGAAACCATCGCCATCACCACCAATATGTCTTAAACCTAGCCAGTGTCCTATCTCATGAGTGGCTGTTCTTCCAAGATTATTTGTTGGCAACATCAAACTTCCTACATTACCATAACAACCGGCATATACCCATATTCCGTCTGTATTTGCAGAACCAACCGGTCCAAGTCCAGCTAATGCAGCGCCGGCAGGGAAAGTAGCATATCCTAATAAACTAACCTGATTGCTGATTCCTGATGTCCAGACATTCAGATAGTACTGAGGGTCCCAAATTGTTTTTGGCTTGATAGTACCATCAAAATAAGCTTTTAGAGAAGCATTGGAGCCAAAGGAGAATGGATTCGACCAGCTTGAATCCTGGTAACGCACCCTGTGAATTCCCGGCTCAGCTAATGTTTGTCCTAATGGATTTTTTGTCGCAGCGCAGAATGTGATCTGGCAATTGGCAGCTCCCACAGCGGAGAAAGCCGTTGCTGCTAGATTTCCTACATTCCATCCTGTTCCACCAAGGTCAGCATTCAGAACATTTAACTGAGAATTGATCTGTGCAGCGGAAATATTTGGAAAGGTTCCGGGTGCTTCGCCACCATGAATCACGTGAACGATAACCGGAATCGTGTAACTTGTTGCAGCTCTTCGGCCGCTTATGATCTCTTGTTTGAATTTTTCTACTTCTTTATTAAAGTATTCGTCCCATTCTTTTGGTGGAAGTTCTGTACCACATCTTTTTTGTGGTGCATTTTGAGGAAGCACTACTGGATTATTCTGTTGAGCTGTTAAGCTCAAAGAGAAACAAAGTGCCATTAAACTTAATTGTAAAGTTTTCTTCATGCGCGGTAGTTTTTATTGTTGTTATATATAATAACTGAATGAATTCAGATTACGCTAACCTAGTTAATTTTTACAAGATATGCAAATGTGCAGTTACCCCCCATAAAAAAAGCCGTATCAAGGCTGATACGGCTTTTTAATCTATTGAAGGAAATCTTATTCTCCCTTAGCTTCTTCTTTAGAAGCTTCATCTTTTCCTTTGGCTTTGCTTCTTCCTCTACGGGTTGTCTTTTTAGCTGTTCCTTCAGTTGTCTTCTTGTTGTTGTACAACTCATTGAAATCAACCAATTCGATCATCGCCATTTCAGCCGCATCACCTTGTCTGTTTCCGGTTTTAATGATTCTTGTGTATCCACCATTTCTTTCAGCCACCTTTACAGCAACATCTTTGAACAGTGTGCTCACAGCCTCTTTGTTTCCAAGATAACTGAATACAGTACGACGACTGTGTGTGCTGTCGGTCTTGCATTTAGTGATCAGTGGCTCAACATAGGTGCGTAAAGCTTTTGCTTTCGCAAGTGTGGTAAATATCCTTTTGTTCTCGATAAGAGCACAAGCAAGGTTGCTCAGCAAAGCCTGGCGATGTGCCATTGTTCTGCCTAAATTATTTATTTTATCTCCGTGTCTCATTTTATTTATGATTGTAGATTTAAGATTTAAGATTTTACTTCTAAAATCTAACTTCTTACTTCTTAAATTTATTAATCTTTATCCAATTTATATTTTAATACATTCATTCCAAACTGAAGTCCTTTTGCCTGAACAAGATCTTCCAATTCAGTTAAAGATTTCTTTCCAAAATTTCTGAATTTCAAAAGATCATTCTTATTAAAAGATACAAGCTCTCCTAATGTTTCAACATCTGCTGCTTTCAGGCAGTTCAATGCACGAACAGAAAGATCCATGTCAACCAGTTTTGTTTTCAATAACTGACGCATGTGAAGACTTGTTTCATCAAATTCTTCTTCGTTGCGTTTTTCTTCTGTATCCAAAGTGATCTTCTCATCAGAGAAAAGCATGAAGTGGAAAATAAGGATCTTAGCTGCTTCTTTCAAAGCATCTTTTGGGTGAATAGAACCATCGGTTACGATATCAAGGATCAAACGCTCGTAGTCAGTTTTCTGCTCAACACGGTAGTTTTCGATCACATACTTCACATTCTTAATTGGAGTGTAGATAGAATCAATGAAGATCGTTCCGTTTGGTGCTGTATTCGTTTTGTTCTCTTCAGAAGGTACATATCCACGTCCACGCTCTACTGTTAATTCCATTTTAAGACGAACAGAAGGATCACAATTAAAGATTACCAGATCCGGGTTAAGGATCTGAAATCCGTTCACATATTTACCGATATCACCGGCTGTGAATTTATCGCTTCCAGCAAAATGTACAGTGATCTTTTCGTTATCGTGATTATCTAATTGTTTTTTGAAACGAACTTGTTTTAAATTCAAAACGATCTCAGTCACATCTTCAACAACACCTTTCACAGTAGTGAATTCATGGTCAACTCCTTCAATTCTAACGCTGGTAACAGCATATCCCTCAAGTGATGAAAGTAATATACGGCGCAGTGAGTTTCCGATAGTGATACCGAAACCCGGTTCAAGAGGCCTGAACTCAAACTGACCTGCTGTTTCAGTTGAGTTGATCATGATTACCTTATCTGGTTTTACGAAATTTAAAATTGCCATATTTATTGCCTTATAAAATTTATAAAAAAATGAATTATTATTTCGAGTACAATTCGACGATCAGTTGTTCCTTGATATTCTCAGGGATCTGAGAACGCTCAGGACGACTGATGAACTTACCGCTCATTGCACTTCTATCGAAATCAATCCATGGGTATTTGTTAGCGTGACCGTTCAATGAATTTACAATTGTTTCAAGTGTCTGTGATTTCTCGCGAACGCTCACCATATCACCAGGTTTTAATGTAAACGAAGGGATATTCACAACATTTCCATTTACTACAATATGAGCATGACTCACTAATTGTCTTGCTGCACGACGTGATGGAGCTATTCCCATTCTGTAAACAACATTATCCAAACGGCTTTCGATCAATTGAAGTAATACTTCACCTGTGATACCGTGTAAACGGGAAGCTTTTTCGAAAGTTTTAGCAAATTGTTTCTCAAGGATACCGTAAGTATACTTGGCTTTTTGTTTTTCCATTAACTGAACAGCATATTCAGATTGTTTTGCACGCTTCTTTGAAACGCCATGCTGTCCCGGAGGATAATTCTTTTTTTCTAATGCCTTATCAGGACCGAATATTGGTTCCTTGAATTTACGGGCGATCTTTGATTTTGGACCTGTGTACCTTGCCATTTTAAATAATTGTTTCTTGCGGTGAAGCGAAGTTTAATTTACTTCACCTGGTTTTTGTTTTTATTATTTAAGTTGAAGACCCTATAGATCAGCAACTCCAATCCCCAACAAGGTTGGGGACGGCTTTTTTATTTTATTATACTCTTCTGCGTTTCGGAGGACGGCAACCGTTGTGTGGAATTGGTGTTATATCCATGATCTCAGCAACTTCAATTCCTGAAGCGGCGATCGTACGAATAGCACTTTCTCTTCCGGCACCCGGACCTTTTACGTAAACCTTTACTTTACGTAAGCCTGCTTCGAAAGCAGCTTTTCCACAATCCTGAGCTGCCATTTGAGCGGCGTAAGGTGTGTTCTTTTTTGATCCTCTGAATCCCATTTTACCAGCACTGCTCCAGGAAATAACCTGACCGGCATTATTGGTCAATGAAATGATGATGTTGTTGAAAGTAGCATTGATATGAGCTTCTCCACTAGCCTCTACCTTTACGGTACGCTTACGAGAAGTTGTCTTTGCTGATGCGGCAGCCGAAGCTTGTTGTTGTTTTGCCATTATATTCTAATTCTTATTAATTATTATTTAGCAGCCATTTTCTTGTTGGCAATTGTCTTACGACGTCCCTTACGAGTACGAGCGTTTGTTTTACTGCGCTGACCTCTTACAGGTAAGCCACTACGGTGACGAATACCTCTGTAACTGTTGATATCAGTCAAACGTTTAATGTTGAGCTGAACTTCAGAACGAAGAGCACCTTCCACTTTAAATCCACTGTTAATGAAATTACGGATCGCGTTCTGCTCATCATCTGACCATTCGCTAACTTTCTTATCGAAGTTGATTCCACACTGAGTAAGGATGAGGGCAGCCCTTGCAGGACCAATTCCGTAAACATAGGTTAAACCTATAATTCCTCTTTTGTTCTTTGGTAAATCAATACCGGCTATACGTGCCATGTTATGCTATTTAAATTTTTAATTTATTACTTCTGTCTTTGTTTGAACTTCGGTGTCTTTTTGCAGATCACGTACAATTTCCCCTTGCGACGAACAATTTTACAGTCGACGCTTCTTTTTTTGATGGATGCTCTTACTTTCATATGAATTTCCTGTTGCTTATTCTTTTTTATTTATATCTGAACGTTATTCTTGCTTTTGTAAGGTCGTAAGGGCTCATTTCCAATCTCACTTTATCTCCGGGAAGGATCTTGATGTAATGCATCCTCATTTTCCCTGAAATATGTGCCGTCACCATATGTCCATTTTCCAACTCTACACGAAACATAGCATTACTCAGTGCTTCTGCTATTGTTCCGTCTATTTCAATATTTGCCTGTTTCGCCATTAATATTTTACCCCTGCTGCATCATCATTGCGTTTGCTCCTCTTCCTTTGATCCTACCCGACTTCATTAAACCATCGTAGTGACGGTTCAACAAATAAGTTTCGATCTGCTGCAAGGTATCCAACACTACTCCTACAAGGATCAACAATGAAGTTCCACCATAAAAATCAGCGAAAGCACTGTTAACTCCCAGTTTCTGTGCAAATGCCGGCATGATCGCTACACCTGCAAGGAAGATAGATCCTGGCAAAGTAATTCTGCTCATTACCTGATCAATGAATTCAGCTGTTTTCTTACCTGGTTTTACACCGGGAATAAAACCACCATTACGTTTCATATCATCTGCTAATTGATTTGGATTAACCATGATCGCAGTATAGAAATAGGTGAAGAGGATGATCAGAATGGCGAAAATCAAATTGTACCAGAAACCATATCTCTCAGAAAAGACACCACTTGAACTTCCTGCAAATCCTGAAATAGCAGCCGGAATGAACATGATGGCCTGAGCGAAAATGATCGGCATTACACCTGCTGCATTTACTTTCAAAGGAATGTATTGTCTAACTCCACCGTATTGTTTATTTCCTACGATCTTTTTGGCAAACTGAACAGGTATTCGCCTTGTCCCTTGAACCAACAAGATACTTCCAACGATCACAAGTAATAAGATAACGATCTCGATCAAGAAGATGATCAATCCACCATTACCTGATGTTCTAGATTTTACTTCAGAAAGAAATGCGAATGGTAAACGGGAAATAATTCCGATCATAATGATCAAAGAGATACCATTACCCAAACCTTTGTCAGTGATACGTTCTCCAAGCCACATAACAAACATAGTTCCGGTTACGAGGATGAAGATACTTTGAATCCACCAGATGCTTGAAAGATCAGTGAAAGCAGCCGGAGCTGTAGATTTGATTGAAGCGATGTAACCCGGAGCCTGAACTGCGGTCACACCGATTGTTAAGAAACGAGTGTACTGATTGATCTTCTTTCTTCCGCTTTCTCCTTCTCTCTGCATTTTTTGAAAATAAGGCACAGCCATTCCCAATAACTGGATGATGATGGATGCCGTGATGTAAGGCATGATCCCTAGTCCAAAAATGGAGGCACGAAGAAAAGCTCCTCCTGCAAACATATTGATCAAACCTACGATTCCGCCCGAATCGGAATTACTTTGCGCTGCGTTGAGAGCATCAACGTTTACGCCGGGAAGCACAACATAAGAACCGAGACGATAGATCAAAACAAGTCCCAGAGTTACCAGGATTCGCTGTCTTAACTCCTCAATGGTCCAGATATTACGCAGAGTATCTAAAAAACGCTTCATATAATTATTTTACCTGAGTAGCTTTACCACCCTTGTCTTCTATTGCTTTTTTTGCAGTTGCAGTGAATGCATGAACGTTGATGTCCACTTTGCTTTTCAATTCACCACGACCTAAGATCTTGATAACATCATTCTTTGATGCCAAACCGTTTTTGATCAATACTTCCGGGTTGATCTCTGTTACTTTGATGTTCTCAACTAATTTCTGGATCGCATCCAAGTTGATACCACGGTATTCAACACGATTGATGTTTTTGAAACCATATTTTGGTAAACGTCTTTGAAGTGGCATTTGACCTCCTTCAAAACCTTTTTTACGAGAATATCCTGAACGGGATTTAGCTCCTTTATGTCCACGGGTTGCTGTTCCTCCCCCGCCTGAACCTTGACCGCGTCCTCTGCGGAAATTTGTTCTTACTGAGCCTTTCGCCGGTGTTAATCCACTTAATTTCATGACTTGTTATTTTTAAAGCAAATGCTTTTTTAAATGTTTTCTACTTTTAATAAATGTTTCACCTGATCGATCATACCTTGAATCGCAGGGTTCACTTCTTTTTCAATTGTCTGATATGATTTTCTCAATCCAAGTGCTGTCAGTGTTGCTCTTTGAACAGGAGAACGCTTAGACTTACTTTTTACCAGTGTTATTTTTACTTTTCCCATTTTTTCCCAGTATTAACCGTTAAATACTCTGTCTAATTTTATTCCTCTTTGTTGAGCTACAGTGATAGGATCACGCATTTTCATCAAAGCATCAAGAGTTGCTTTTACCACGTTATGCGGATTACTTGAACCTTTTGATTTTGCTAATACATCTGTTACACCTACGCTCTCAAGAACGGCACGCATCGCACCACCGGCAATTACACCTGTACCGTGAGCAGCTGGCTTAAGGAATACACGAGCTCCCCCGAATTTTCCTTCTTGGGGATGTGGAACTGTTCCGTTAAGAACAGCAACTTTAACAAGACTCTTTTTAGCATCTTCGATGCCTTTGGTGATCGCATCCGTTACTTCATTTGCTTTCCCAAGTCCTTGTCCGATCACACCTTTCTCATTCCCTACAACCACAATGGCTGCAAAGCTGAAGTGACGTCCACCTTTAGTAACTTTCGTTACACGTTGGATGGCAACCAATTTATCTTTTAATTCAATGTCGCTTGACTTAACGCGTTTTACTACTTCTTTTGACATTTTAATAATTTTAGAATTTTAAACCTGCTTCGCGGGCACCTTCGGCCAACGATTTTATTCTTCCGTGGTAAAGAAAACCGTTACGATCAAACACCACTGATGTTATGCCGCTGGCTAAAGCTTTTTCACCTATCATTTTTCCAACCATTTTCGCCTTTTCAGACTTATTTACTTTGGCTGCTTTAATTGTTTTATCAACAGAACCAACAGCGATCAAAGTCTTTCCAGCTTTGTCATCTACTAATTGAGCATAGATCTCAGCGTTACTACGGAAAACATTCAATCTTGGGCTTGTTGGCTCACCCTTTACGCGCTTGCGGATCTTTAATTTGATCTTCTCTCTTCTATTTAATTTACTTTTTGCCATCTTGATCGTATCTTTTTTTTCCCGATAGTTGCCGGGAGATTAATTATTTAATTACTTTTTAGATGCTGATTTACCTGCCTTACGACGTAGAACCTCACCTGAGAACTTAATACCTTTACCTTTGTATGGTTCCGGCTTACGCAGACTTCTGATCTTAGAAGCTACCATTCCTAATAATTGTTTATCTGCACACTCCATGATCACTGTAGGATTCGCTCCTTTTTCTGCAGTGGTCGTTACTTTGATCTCTTTTGGAAGTTCAAAAGTAATGTTGTGTGAATAACCTAATGAAAGTTCAAGTAATTGTCCTTTATTGGCAGCACGGTAACCTACACCAACAAGTTCCTGTGTAGTTTTATATCCTTCGCTAACTCCCTTCACCATATTGGCAATAAGTGCGCGATATAAACCGTGTAATGCTCTATGACGTTTCTGATCAGTAGGACGAGTTACGTTAACTGTATCGTTCTCTACTTTCACAGTGATGTCTGAATCAACTTTTTGTGTTAAGGTTCCTTTAGGACCTTTAACTGTTACCAAACCTCCGGCAATTGAAACTTCAACTCCTTTTGGTATAACAACCGGTGCTTTTCCTATACGTGACATGATTAATTTCCTCCTTTACTTGAATTATGAAACATAACATAAAACCTCACCACCTACATTCAGTTTCTTAGCTTCTTTATCAGTGATAACACCTTTAGAAGTAGAAACGATGGCAATGCCTAAACCATTCATTACTCTGGGAATGCTGTTCGCGCCGGAATACTTACGTAAACCAGGACTAGAAACACGATCCAGTGTACGGATAGCTGACTGTTTTGTAACAGGATGGTATTTAAGCGCAATCTTAATTGAGCCCTGTTTGTTTTCAGTCGTTTCGAATTTGTAATTAAGGATATAACCTTTTTCGAAGAGGATCTTCGTGATCTCTTTCTTTAAATTGGAAGCCGGAACTTCCACTACCCTGTGATTTGCTCTGATGGCATTACGCATACGCGTAAGGTAGTCTGATATTGAATCTGTCATTTTTATTTAAGTTTATATGTTATTCCAAACCGGTCACTACCGGACGAAATAATTATATGAAACAATTATTTACCTTATTTTAAGGGGCGCAAATATACATATATTTACAATACCCTGCAAGTTGAATTACCAACTTGCCTTTGTAACCCCAGGAATCAGTCCAAAAAGGGCCATATCTCTGAAAACATTACGGCTTACGCCGAAAGTTCCCATATAACCTCTTGGTCTGCCTGTAAGCTTACAGCGATTGCGCATACGTACTTTGCACGAATTACGAGGTAATTTCTGGAGTTCTTCCCAATTACCGTCTTTTTTCAGTTGTTCGCGCTTTGCAGCGTACTTAGCAACAAGTTTAGCCCTCTTTACCTCGCGGGCTTTCATCGATTCTTTTGCCATTATTTATCTTTTCTTTTAAAAGGAATACCAAATTCAGTTAATAGGGCGTGTGCTTCTTTATCTGTGTCCGCACTGGTCACAAATGTGATATCCATACCCTGGATCTTGCTTACTTTGTCAATATCGATCTCCGGGAAGATGATCTGTTCTGTTACACCTAAAGTGTAATTTCCACGTCCATCAAATCCTTTATCGTTCACTCCTTTGAAGTCACGAATACGCGGTAAAGCGGATGCGATCAAACGATCAAGGAATTCATACATCTTATCGCCACGTAAAGTAACACGTACCCCAATGGCAACACCTTTACGAAGTTTGAAGTTAGAGATATCTTTTGTTGAGAAAGTAGCTACTGCTTTCTGACCGGTAATCGTGGTCATTTCTTTCACTGCTGATTCGATCAGTTTTTTATCAGACACGGCATCACCGACACCCTGATTGATACAGATCTTCTCCAGTTTCGGTACTTGCATTACTGTAGAGTACGAAAACTGTTTTTTAAGGTTTTGAACGATCTCGTCGTTGTACTTCCCTTTTAAACGAGGTTGATAGGTTTTTGCTGCCATTATTTAACTGCCTCCTTAGTTTTACGTGAAATACGTACTGATTTATTAGTTTTTTCGTCGAGCTTTCTACCCAAACGAACACCTTTACCACCTTCAACAAACATCAGGTTGGAGATGTGGATAGAACCTTCTTTTTTAACGATTCCGCCATTTGTGTTCTTAGCACTTGGCTTTTCGCTTTTGCTTACCATGTTCACACCTTCTACGATGGCACGCATCTTCTTGGTGTCAATGGAAACGATCTTACCGGTAGAACCTCTGGACTCGCCAGAAAGTACTTTCACCGTATCGCCTTTTTTTAATTTTATTTTAGACATGACTTCTTTTTACTTTTTTTACTTACAATACTTCCGGGGCAAGAGAAATGATCTTCATGAATTGTTTATCACGAAGTTCACGGGCAACAGGACCAAAAATACGGGTACCTCTGATCTCATCTGTTGCATTCAGTAATACTACTGCGTTATCATCAAAACGGATGTATGATCCGTCATTACGACTGATCTCCTTCTTGGTTCTAACGATCACTGCTTTGCTTACAGTTCCTTTTTTCACGTTACCGCTAGGTAAAGCGTGTTTAATGGTCACAACAACCTTATCCCCGATAGAGGCATAACGCTTACGAGTACCACCCAATACACGAATCACCAGCACTTCTTTTGCACCGCTGTTGTCCGCTACTGTTAATCTTGATTCATTCTGTATCATCTTACAATTTTTTTGAGATCAAAAATATTATTTTACTTTTTCTAATACTGCAACCAGTCTCCAGTTCTTTGTTTTACTAAGAGGACGAGTTTCAGCAATGCGAACTGTATCACCGATACTGCACTCATTCTTTTCATCATGAGCAACGAATTTACTGGTCTTGTTCACGAACTTACCGTACTTTGGATGTTTTACTTTACGCATAACAGAAACAACGATGCTTTTACTCATCTTGTTGCTGGTTACTACACCCACTTTTTCTTTTCTTAAATTTCTTTCTGTGTTTTCCATTTTATCTGATCAATTATTTTTTTGACTTAACTGAAGCATTTTTACGTTTGCTAGCTTCTGAACTCAAACGTGCAATGAACCTACGTGTTAAGCGAATACTCAAAGGATTTTCGATAGGAGAAACTGCATGGTTCACTTTCAATTTATTTAAACCTGCTTGTTCCGTTTTTATCTTTTCGGCTAATTCTTGATCCGATAATCCTGCTATTTCTTTGTTTTTCATTTGTTTTTGTTTTTTTGACCAGATCAATTAAAGTAACGGTTCAATCAATCTCGGGATTTATTCTATTTTACTGCTTCTGCTTCTACGTAATCTCTTCTTACAACGAATTTGGTTGTAATAGGCAACTTTTGTGCAGCTAAACGCAAAGCCTCCTTAGCAACTGCTAAAGGAACACCTTCTGCTTCAAACAAGATGCGTCCAGGCTTAACAGGTGCCATCCAATATTCCGGAGCTCCTTTACCTTTACCCATACGTACTTCAGCCGGTTTAGAGGTAACAGGACGGTCAGGGAAAATCCTGATCCAAACCTGACCTTCTCTCTTCATGAAACGAGTGATCGCGATACGGGCAGCTTCTATTTGACGGGCAGTCATACGTGACTCTTCCATCGCTTTGATCCCAAATGATCCGAAGGCAAGTTCATGACCACGCTTGGCCTTTCCCTTGATCTTCATTTTTTGGGACTTTCTGAATTTTGTTCTTTTAGGTTGTAACATGACCTTAAATTTTTCTAAATCTGATTATTATTTATCTTCTTTTCTGGTTCTTTTTCTTCCACCAAATCTTGGCTTATCATTCGATCTCTCTGTACCAGGTCCTTTTTTCTCTTTTGCAGCAGATCCGTTCGGGCTAAGATCTCTCTTTCCGTAAACTTCTCCACGACAGATCCAAACCTTCACTCCGATCCTACCATAAGAAGTATGTGCTTCAGCAATTGCATAATCGATATCCGCACGAAGTGTATGCAAAGGAGTTCTTCCTTCTTTGTATCCTTCTGTACGTGCCATCTCTGCACCACCTAAACGTCCGCTTACTTTGATCTTGATCCCTTCAGCTCCTAAACGCATAGTGCTAGCCATTGACATTTTTGCAGCACGACGGAAAGAGATACGTCCTTCGATCTGACGAGCGATACTATCAGCAACTAAACGTGCATCCAGTTCCGGACGTTTGATCTCGAATATATTGATCTGAACTTCCTTCTTGGTTAGTTTCTTGATCTCTTCTTTCAGTTTATCCACTTCTTTACCACCTTTTCCGATGATGATTCCCGGACGGGCAGTATTGATGGTAACTGTGATCAGTTTCATTGTTCTTTCAATAACGATCTTAGAAATGCTTCCTTTGGCCAAACGGGCTTTCAGGTAATTGCGGATCTTCTCATCTTCAACTAATTTTTCAGAATAGTCGTTGCCGCCATACCAGTTAGAATCCCATCCTTTGATGATGCCTAATCTGATACCTATTGGATTTACTTTTTGTCCCATTTCTTAAGCCTTTGTTTTTGTGTCAATGATTAATGTTACGTGATTGGTACGTTTTCTGATCCTGTAACCGCGTCCCTGAGGAGCAGTACGTAAACGTTTCACCTGAGGTGCGCTGTCAACTGAAACAGACTTCACGAATAAAGTTCCTTCTTCTGCGCGTGAATTGCTTTTTTGTTCGTAGTTAGCAATTGCCGATTTCAGGAGTTTTTCCAATCGTGTAGAAGCTTCACGGGTATTGAACTTCAATACATTTAAAGCTTTGTATACATCCATTCCTCTTACGAGATCAGCTACCTGAGCCATCTTACGCGGTGAGGTTGGACAATGATTTAATTTCGCAAAATAAGTAGTCTTATTCTGGTCTTTGCGCTTTTCAGCTACGAGTCTTTTTCTTTTTCCCATCTTACAGTATTTTATGGTTAAGCGGCTTTCTTGTTATGACCAGCGTGACCTTTGAATATCCGTGTAGGCGAAAACTCTCCCAGTTTATGCCCTACCATATTTTCTGTAACATAAACAGGAATGAATTTATTTCCGTTATGAACAGCGAATGTATGCCCTACAAATTCAGGTGGAATTGTTGAACGACGTGCCCACGTCTTGATAGCCGACTTCTTGCCGCTAGCATTCATTTTATCAACTTTACCTGCAAGGTTGTGGTCGATAAAGGGGCCTTTTTTTAGTGATCTTGCCATTTTTCTTTTTTTAGTTTTGAATCCCGAATTAGATCGAGACCATTAAACATTTATTTATTTATTTTTTCCTTCTTTCTATGATGTGTTTGCTAGAAGCTTTTTTCGGGTAACGGGTTTTGAATCCTTTAGCCGGAATTCCTTTACGTGAACGTGGATGTCCACCTGATGCACGTCCTTCTCCACCACCCATTGGATGATCGACAGGGTTCATCGCAACTGGCCTGTTTCTTGGACGGCGGCCTAACCAACGGCGGCGACCAGCCTTACCATGCACGATCTGGTTATGATCAGGATTTGATACAGAACCGATCGTTGCTTTGCAAGTGATCAGGATCATCCTTACTTCGCCTGAAGGCATACGTAAGATCGCATATTTACCATCACGTGCAGATAATTGTGCAAATGAACCGGCACTGCGTGACAATGCTGCTCCTTGTCCAGGGCGTAATTCAATATTGTGAATGATCGTTCCTAAAGGAATTTCAGAAAGGAAAAGTGTATTTCCTACTTCAGGAGCTGCTCCTGCACCACTCATCACTTTTTGTCCAACTTGCAAACCTTGTGGTGCAATGATGTAACGTTTTTCTCCGTCCTTGTAAACTACAAGAGCGATACGTGCTGAACGGTTTGGATCGTATTCAACTGTTTTTACAGTTCCTTCGATCCCGTCTTTATCACGTTTAAAGTCAATGATACGGTAAGCTTTCTTGTGTCCACCACCAATGTAGCGTACAGTCATTTTACCGGTGTTGTTGCGTCCTCCGGACGATTTGGTGCTTTTCACCAAACTTTTCTCAGGCCTGTCAGCAGTAATTTCTGCGAAGTCGGTCGTAAGTTTATATCTTAACGACGGAGTAAGTGGCCTATATTTTTTTAATCCCATTGTGCTTTTCTTTTATTGATTAAATACTTGCGTAGAAGTCGATCACTTCGCCTTGCTTCAGTGTTACGACTGCTTTTTTACTGCGATTCACACGTCCGATTGCTAATCCACGAGTTGTATTACGTGTCTTCACTTTACCAACATACTGCTGAGTATTGACCTTATCAACCTTCACACCGTACATTTGTTCGATCGCGTTCTTTATTTCTGTTTTATTTGCGCTTTTAACTACAATAAAACCATAACGGTTAAACTTTTCGCCTAACGACGTCATTTTCTCTGTAATGATCGGTTTGATTATAATTTCCATTTTACTTGTTTAAAATTGTTTCTAAAACTTTCACTGAACTTTCAGCCAAAACAAGGTTCTCTGCATTAAGGATATCGTATGTACTGATATCAGATGCATTCACCACTTTTGTACCTTGAATGTTACGTGAAGAGAGATAAACGTTCTTGTTCACTCCGCCCAAAACAACCAGTGTTTTTTTGTCGGATAGATTCAAGTTCTTCATCAGATCCAGATAATTCTTAGTTTTTGGAGCTTCAAAATTGAAATCTTCTAAAACCATGATCGCATTGTCTTTTGCTTTGTATGTCAAAGCAGAGATACGAGCCAAAGCCTTCACTTTCTTGTTCAATTTGAAAGAATAATCACGTGGTCTTGGTCCGAACACGCGTCCACCACCAATGAATAAAGGTGATTTCATTGAACCTGCACGAGCTCCTCCTGTACCTTTCTGACGTTTTAATTTCTTAGTTGTACGTGCGATCTCAGCACGTTCCTTTGATTTATGAGTTCCCTGACGACGGTTAGCAAGATGATGCTTTACATCGAGGTAAATACAATGATCATTTGGTTCAGCATTGAAAATGGCATCAGCCAGTTCAACTTTTTTAGCTGTTTTCTTACCGCTTATGTTTGTTACTTCTACTTGCATGATTACTTCTCAATTAAAACGTAAGACCCTTTGGCTCCGGGGATCGATCCCTTTACAAGAAGTACATTCTTGTCAGCCATTATTTTTACCACTTCAAGGTTTTGAACTTTTTTACGGGCCCCACCCATTCTACCCGGTAATCTCTTACCCGGAAGAACACGTGAGGGATCAGAAGATGCACCCATTGAACCGGGAGCTCTTTCACGATCATGCTGTCCGTGTGATTTGTTCGCGTGTCCAACACCACTGAAACCGTGACGTTTTACAACACCTTGAAAACCTTTACCTTTTGTTGTACCAATTACGTCCACAAAGTCTCCTTCAGCAAACAGATCAACTGTGATCACATCTCCTAGATTCTTTGCAGCTTCAAAATGACGGAATTCTACAATTTTACGCTTAGGTGTTGTTTTTGCCAAAGCGAAATGCCCTTTCATTGCCGAAGAAACGTTCTTTTCTTTTTTCTCGTCAAATGACAACTGAATGGCGGTGTAGCCGTCGTTTTCATTGGTTTTTACTTGCGTAACAACGCAAGGACCTGCTTCTATAACTGTGCATGGCACGTATTTGCCATTGGCATCGAAGAAACTGGTCATTCCTATTTTTTTACCAATTATTCCTGACATTTTGTTTTTTGTTTATTATTTATTTCGTGTTAATTTTTTCTGTTGTATTCTCCACCTAACTAAACTTTGATCTCCACCTCTACACCACTTGGTAATTCAAGTTTCATCAAGGCATCAACAGTCTTTGAAGAAGAGCTGTAAATGTCTAATAAACGCTTGTAAGAACACAATTGGAACTGGTCACGTGCCTTTTTGTTCACGTGTGGGGATTTCAATACTGTAAAGATCCTTTTGTTAGTAGGTAAAGGAATAGGACCATTTACAATGGCTCCTGTTGCTTTTACAGTTTTTACGATCTTCTCAGCTGATTTGTCAACGAGGTTAAAGTCGTAAGATTTTAGTTTGATTCTGATTCTCTGGCTCATTTTAAAGAACGTGTTTGTTTAATTTATATTAAGCTTTTGCTGTTTTTCCTTTTGCTTTTGCAATTACATCTGTTGCAATGTTGTTCGGTGTTTCAGAGTAATGACTGAATTCCATTGTAGAAGTTGCACGTCCTGATGTTAGTGTACGTAATTGTGTTACGTAACCGAACATTTCAGAAAGTGGAACTTTTGCTTTGATAACCTGTGCAGTTCCTTTTGAATCCATTCCCTCGATCTGACCACGACGACGGTTCAAGTCACCTACAACATCACCCATGTTTTGTTCCGGTGTCAATACTTCAACTTTCATGATCGGCTCAAGAAGAACCGGCTTACATTTTGGTAATGCCTCACGGAAAGCAGTACGAGCACAGATCTCAAATGACAAAGCATCCGAGTCAACTGCGTGATACGATCCGTCAGTTAATACTACTTTCAATCCTACTAGAGGATATCCAGCTAACACACCATTTGCTAATGAAGCTTTGAATCCTTTTTCAACAGAAGGGATGAATTCGCGAGGAATATTACCACCGGTAATTTCATTCACAAATTGCAGGTCTCCATTCTTTGCTGTATCGAAATCAGGATCAACAGGACCAAGCGTACAACGGATGTCAGCGAATTTACCACGACCACCTGTTTGTTTCTTGTATACCTCACGATGTTCAACTGTAGAAGAAAGTGACTCTTTGTAGGCTACCTGAGGTGCACCCTGATTCACTTCAACTTTAAATTCTCTTTTTAAGCGATCTACAATGATCTCCAAGTGAAGCTCACCCATTCCGGAGATGATCGTTTGTCCAGAATCTTCGTCTGTTTTTACACGGAAGGTAGGATCTTCTTCAGAAAGTTTATTTAATCCAACACCTAAACGATCAAGATCGCCTTGTGTTTTTGGTTCAATAGCAATTCCGATAACCGGCTCAGGGAAATTCATCGCCTCTAGAACGATAGGGAATTTCTCAGCACAAAGTGTATCACCGGTACGGATATCTTTAAATCCAACAGCTGCACCTATATCTCCTGCTTCAATGAATTCAATAGGATTTTGTTTATTAGCATGCATCTGGAAGATACGGGATATACGCTCTTTATTTCCTGAACGGGTATTCAATACATAGGATCCTGCATCTAAACGACCGGCATACGCACGGAAGAAACACAAACGACCAACAAATGGATCGGTTGCAATTTTAAATGCCAATGCAGTAAATGGTTCTTTAGCGTCAGGTTTACGAGTCACCTCTTCACCTGTATCAGGATTAGTTCCTTTAATATTATCTCTGTCAAGTGGACAAGGCATCAATTCCATAACCAAATCCAGCATGGTTTGAACACCTTTGTTTTTAAATGCGCTTCCACAAACCATAGGAACAATTTTGTTCGCTACGCAAGCTTTGCGTAATGCATCCAATACTTCGCGCTCAGTGATCGTTTCAGGAGCATCGAAGAATTTCTCCATCAATTTATCATCGAATTCAGCAACTGCTTCAAATAATTTCTCACGGTATTCAGCAACTTCATCCTTCATGTCATCCGGAATAGGAACTTCTTTGAAAGTCATTCCTTTATCTTCTTCATTCCAAACAATACCACGGTTATTGATCAGATCCACAACACCTTTAAAGTGTTCTTCTGCACCAATTGGTAATTGAAGAGGAACTGCATTTCCACCCAGGATCTCTCTTACCTGCTTAACAACAGCTAAAAAGTCAGAGCCCTGGCGGTCCATTTTATTAACGAATCCGATACGAGTTACATTGTAATTATCGGCCAGACGCCAGTTTGTTTCAGATTGTGGCTCAACTCCGTCAACTGCAGAGAAAAGGAATACCAATCCATCCAGAATACGTAGTGAACGATTTACCTCTACAGTAAAGTCAACGTGACCAGGAGTATCAATGATATTGATCTTGTATTTATCACCACGGTAATTCCAATGACAAGTTGTGGCAGCTGAAGTGATCGTGATACCACGCTCTTGCTCCTGTGCCATCCAGTCCATTGTTGCTGCTCCATCGTGCACCTCACCAATTTTGTGATTTACACCTGTATAATAAAGAATACGCTCGGTACAGGTTGTTTTACCTGCATCGATGTGGGCTGCGATCCCAATGTTTCTGGTATATTTTAAGTCGCTCATTTAATTATTCGGTATTACGAGTTCAGTATTAATTATTAAAATCTGAAATGAGAGAATGCTTTGTTAGCTTCTGCCATTTTATGTACGTCTTCCTTCTTTTTAAAGGCTGCTCCTTCTTCTTTTGCTGCTGCAACGATCTCTCCGGCTAATTTCTGAGCCATTGATTTCTCATTTCTTTTGCGCGCATATAAGATCATCCATTTCATGGCCATGGATATTTTACGGTCAGGACGAATTTCAGAAGGGATCTGGAAGGTTGCCCCACCTACTCTTCTTGATCGAACTTCCACCTGAGGAGTTACATTTGATAATGCCTTTTTCCACACTTCAAGACCATCTTCATTGGTACGCTTTGCAACAGTTGCAATTGCCTCGTGAAAAATGCTTGATGCTGTGTTCTTCTTACCATCATACATCAGGTTATTTAAAAAGCGGGTTACCAATGTATCGTTATAAACTGGATCTGGTAATAAAACGCGTTTTTTTGCTCTCGACTTTCTCATGTTATAATGTCTTTATATTATTTTTTCTTAGCTGGAGTAGCTGCAGCACCCGCCTTAGGACGCTTCGCTCCGTATTTTGAACGTTGTTGTTTACGCCCTTCAACTCCGGCAGTATCCAAACTACCGCGTACGATGTGGTAACGCACACCTGGAAGATCTTTCACACGACCACCACGCACAAGCACAATCGAGTGCTCCTGTAAGTTGTGTCCTTCTCCCGGAATGTAAGCGATCACTTCTTCCTTGTTGGTTAAACGAACCTTAGCCACTTTACGCATGGCTGAATTAGGCTTCTTAGGTGTAGTTGTGTACACTTTGGTACATACACCACGGCGTTGTGGACATGAGTCCAAAGCGGCCGATTTACTTTTGTTGGTAGCCTTATGGCGTCCCTTTCTTACTAATTGCGAAATTGTAGGCATCTTAAATCCTCTGTATTACTTGATTTTATTGGTGTTTCAGCGTTTTTTTTACCCTAATTTTGTTTTAGGGAGGGCAAAGATAAAGAAATAATTTTAACTGACAAGGACTTAGTTAAAATAATTTAGACTAATTGCCAATGAATCAGACAGATTATGCCGAATATGATTAAAATCGGGAATTTGGATGAGATCTAAAAAAAATAAAGGCTTCCAATTTCTGGAAACCTTCAAATCTAAAATGTTTTAGCCATTAATTAGCTTTTCATGATCTCGATGTCTTTCAGAAGTTGTGACTTCTTAATTTCGAGATTCTTACTGTAGCTTAAAATGGCTGCAATGGTTCCGGATGAGGGATTGAAAGCTAAACCTTGTTTAGTTTCAGATTCGCTGTTTTGTAAAATTCCGGTAAGATCAAGTTCAAGAGTAGAGGTTTTTATCATAGGCTTTGTGTGTGTTTCATACTATTATTTAAACGAAATCAGGGATGGATTATTGCTAGAAACATATATTTTCATGTAAATATAAAACTCTGGTAATCAGTAATTTAATAAAATACACTTCGGCTTAGAGACTATTATAGTCCAACACAAGATAATAATTATTGTACTTTTAGAGAGCTGCAAAGAATTAGGTCCTAAGAATTAAGCCTGTCAATTTGCTTTTTCATAGGAAGTTTAGAACATGAGCAGTATTTATTTCCGGATATAAGAAAGAAAAATAAACTAGGTGAATAAAGACCTTCATACTGACAAGCGTAAGCTGGTAAAAAGAAGAAGAAGAAAGATCTCCATTATCATCGCTCTTTGCTTTTTCATCTTTTTCAATGTCATCAATTACCTTCGAGATAACTACCACGCCGAAGATCAAGATCAAAATGAATCCGGATTTATAATAAAGGCAGGAGACGCGCACGCAAGTAACAATCCTTTACCAAAACTATGGAAATTTAAAGCCGGTGATGATTCCGCCTGGATAAAGAAAGATTATGTGGATACAGATTGGGAAGATGTTAGACCCGCCCTTCATCTTGATTCGGCAGATTCAAAAAGTTTTAAAGGAATAGGATGGTTTAGAGTACACTTTAAATCGAAAGAAAAATATTCAAGTGGCGTGGTTGCTTTGGAGATCGAGCATTATGGCGCATCTGAATTCTATTTAGACGAGAAACTGGTCTACTATTGTGGTGAGGTTTCTTCTGATCCCGATGAAGAAGAAGTTGCCATGTCACGTTTACCTGTCATTTTTGCTATTTCTGATACTAACGAACATTTGCTTTCGGTTCGTTACTCTAATCATCAGTATTTGAAGTTCAAAGAAAGATATGATGTAAATACAGCAGGATTCGTTATTAAAAATGCTAGCGATCCATTATCCAGCTTGTTCAATATCAAAGCAAATGAAAAAATAAATTTTTGGTTCATTGCTCTCTTTATATTTTTCCTAACTCTTGGTATCGTACATCTATTGCTCTTCCTTTTTTACACCAAAATGAAGGAAAACCTTTATTATTCCCTTTTTGTCTTCCTCTTCTCCTCCATTATCATTTGCCTTTACTTATTGTTAAGTACCTATGATCCTAAAGTGTATCTGATCGTCGTTACTCATTACCTGGTCTTAATGGTTTCCTTCATGCTAAGTATTGGTCTTTGTCTTTATTCACTCTTCAAACCAAACTTGTGGAAAAAAATGATCATTATCCAAATCATCATCAGCATTCTCTGTTTGGTCACTTCCTATAGTTCGCAACTTAAAGGCATATCGGGGATCTTCATTTTTGGAAATTTTCTTTTCACCTGTATTGAAGCAGTTCGTACGGTAATATTTGCAATGCGCAGAAAAATGATGGGTGCGAATATAATCGGAACAGGGGTTCTTGTGTTCTTTATGTTCATATTCATACTCATTTTAGAAGGGATCATTGTTGGAACTGTGAAGTATGACGGACCTGGCGATACTGTAGAGTATATAATGATACTTTCACTTCTTTCTATCATCAGCATTCCAATTTCCATGAGCATTTACCTGGCTTATGTTTTCTCCAATACGAATCGCAGTCTGGCTGTAAAACTCGAGGAAGTGGAAGAACTTTCAGCTCGCTCCATTGCACAGGAAAAAGAGAAACAACAGATCCTGGCCGATCAGAATTTTACATTGGAAAAACAAGTAAAAGAACGTACAGCTGAAATTCACGAGCAGAAAAAAGTAATTGAAGAAAAGAACAAAGACATCATTGACAGTATCAATTATGCGAAACGAATACAGGCAGCCATGTTGCCCGAAGAAAGTGTCTTCAATCAGATCTTTGCAAACTCCTTTGTTATTTATGAACCGAGGGATATAGTTAGTGGTGATTTTTATTATGCAACCGAGATCAATGATAAGAAACTGATCATTGCGGCCGATTGCACCGGACATGGAGTACCCGGAGCCTTGATGAGCATGGTTGGTTGCAACATCATCAATAAACTGGCGCATGAGAATGGTATTGTAGATCCTAAGCAGTTAATTGAATCCTTACACGTACAATTGCGTCAAGCTTTAAAGCAGGATCTGGCAGGCTCTGTGAACCGTGACGGAATGGATGTAGCTGCAGTATTAATCGAGGGAAAAAAGATCACCTATGCAGGGGCAAATAGGCCACTCATCTGGTTCAAGAATAACAATGAACTGATGGAGATCAAGCCGGATAAAACACCGGTTGGAGGATCTCATATCAACAGAATAGAAATAACCGACCATGTGCTCAATCTAGACGATGTAAAAGAACTCTTTTTGTTCAGTGATGGATTTGCCGATCAATTTGGTGGTCCGGATCACACCATAGGAGGTAAAAAGCTGATGGTTTCCAGATTCAAGCAATGGTTAAAAGAGATCATTGAGCTGCAGTCGGATGATCAGGCTAAATTCCTGAAAAGTGGATTTGACCAGTGGAGAGGAAACAACGAGCAGGTAGATGATGTAATGGTGATTGGGATAAAGCCTTGAGTAGGGCTGGAATTCCAGAAAACTTACGTAAAAAAATCAATCAAATTTTTGTTAGTGCAAATAATTTAATACATTTGCCATCCCAAATTTAACATTTGGCTTTAGCCATCTAAAGAAGAGATGGCCCGTTCGTCTAGGGGTTAGGACGCGTCCCTTTCACGGACGAAACACGGGTTCGATTCCCGTACGGGCTACACAACCAAAACCCTCGCAAATGTGAGGGTTTTTTGTTTTCGATACTAATTTTTCATCGCCTTAATCGATCCAAACTCTTCCCTACCCTCTTCTCACTCGGTATTTGCGCCATCTGTATCCTTCGCGCATAATGAATGGAATCTAAAATCTCCTTCTGCTTCTCCTCTATTTCTTTCTTTTGATGTTCGGTTTCTTTGTTTTTAACTTCAATCAGTACTTTTTGTTTTCTTGTTACGCTTAGTGTTTTGAATACATACCCAGCAAAGATGATCACCAATAATAAACCACTGGCCACAGAACCGATCACAATGTTTTGTCTTCTGTTCTTCTCTTCTGCCACGGCCTGTTGTTTTTCTAATTCTTTTTTGTGTTCTGCTTTTGCAACTTCCTCTTGTTTTTCATAGGTGTATTGCATTTGTTTTTTGATGGCCGCTTTCTGATTTTCCTGATTATTAATACTATCTTTCATTTTAATTTCCAGCTCATACATTTCAAAGGCTTCTTTGTATTTGTTTTGTTTTTTGAAGATTTGTTTTAGTCTAATTGCTGAGTTTTCAATATTAGCTGGATAGCCTAATTCTTTGGCTAATTGCATACCTCTATTAGCATAACTGAACCCTTCTTTTAGATTGCCTTGTTTATAATAAATAAACCCAATGTTGTTTAAAGAAAATGCTATTCCACTTTTATCCCCTATCTCTTCCTGAATCTTTAAACTCTTGTGAAAATACTCTAATGCCTTGGGGTTATCACCTTGTACTATATAAATAGCTCCAATGTTGTTTAAAGAATTTGCTATTCCACTTTTATCCCCAATCTCTTCTCTAATCTTTAAACTCTTGTGATAATACTCTAATGCATTGGGTATGTCGCCTTGGTCTGAATAAATAATCCCTATGTTGTTTAAAGAAGCTGCTATTCCTTCTTTATCCCCAATCTCTTCTCTAATCTTTAAACTCTTATGATGATACTCCAATGCCTTGGGGATGTCGCCTTGGTCTTTATAAATAAGCCCAATGTTGTTTAAACAATGTGCTATTCCTTTTTTATCCCCTATCTCTTCCTGAATCTTTAAACTCTTGTGATAATACTCTAATGTCTTTGGGATGTCGCCTTGGTCTGAATAAATAACCCCAATGTTGTTTAAAGAAGCTGCTATTCCTTTTTTATCCCCAATCTCTTCTCTAATCTTTAAACTCTTATGAAAATACTCTAGTGCCTTGGGTATGTCGCCTTGGTAATTATAAATAATCCCAATGTTGTTTAGCGAATAAGATTTTTGTTTTGCAAAAAATAAATGTTCAGATTTGATAGTACTTGATAGATTAGATTCGGCAATCTTTAATCTTTGTTTTGCAATTTCCATTTTGACTTTGTTATCAGTCTCTGCATTAAATAATAATTTAAGAGTTAAACATTTTGTGCTATCATGTTTGGCGTTTTTAAGGGCTATTTTAAGAGAATCAATGGTTCGATTCTGCCCTGTCAGCAGGAAAGGGAAAAGGAATATGAACAGGTGGCGAAACACAGGGTTAATTTATCAGAAATATACGTGAATATTTTCCATAAAAAAAGGCCGTTTTAAATTGTAAAACGACCTTTAAACTGGAGAAAAATATTTTCTATTTCAAAATTATCAATTTATCTCTCAATACACCTTCTGAAGTTGAAACCACGACATTGTAAGAGCCAGGCGCCATTTCAGAAGTGTCGATCTTGATCTCACTCTGCCCATCCTCCACATTTGCTCCTTTGTTTGTATAAACCAATTTACCACTCATGTCATAGATCATTATATCCGCAACAGAAGGCTTGTTCAATTTAATACCCACAACGGCATAGTCCTTTGCAGGATTCGGATAGATACCAATAGAGCTGTTCTCCACAAATTCCACAACTCCTGTTGGTACACTTTGCGTGGCCGATCCGCTTTGTATGATCTGATGACTGATAGCATCCTGTATCCAAACTACATACTCGTAAGTCAGATTGGTAGCGATCCATGTGTTGAATGAGCCCGATGCCGGAGTACCTGAAGCAATACTCACAAGCGTGGCGGTATGATTGAAAGTTACATTTTGCGGAACACCATCTGTTGTATTGATGAAAGTTCCATTCCCATCCGGGAACATTCTGCGCATCACATGATAAAAATCCTTTTGAGAATAATAAGCTCCGGGAAAATTATAATGTTTTTGTATCAGTGCCTGATAGATCTTTAGAGGAGAAGCTCCTGTGATCGTGACATAAGGCGTTACTGTTGCCGATCCTGAAATAGCGGTACCATTCACAGTCAGACTGGCCGTGATGGTGGCATAAGCTGGCCTGTTCTTGGCTGCATCAATTTCGGCCTGGGTGTGATTGAACATATATTGATCACCTCCGATCACTGTATGAGGTATGCCGGAAACTCCATAATAATTTATCCTCGAAGTGGCATGTGCATTATTACTTGGATCATTCAGAGGCCACCAAGCTTGATTTTTGATCACATTCACTCGTCCCCCTGTATTGGGAGTATTAGAATTCACCAAGGGATCAAAGGTAGCATTCAAAGAAACACAAGGGCCACAAGACTCAGAAGTAAATTCTTCAATTAAAGCATTCATCAGCTGAGGCGCAGATGCAACATATACAACTGTTTTAGCAGTGTCATTGGCGTTACCCACTTCCGGTACCCCGTTCACATCACTGACCCAAACTTTGATATTATTCGTTCCGGGCACCAAGAGAGCCGGAGATGAAAAAGAAAAAGAAGAAGTTGAAAAATAGGAAACGGACGGTGCGAAGGTTATCGTTTGCGTTACTACAGGATTCGAATTCACTTTGTAGTTCAATACCGCATTGTTGGCATTGGAATAACCCAATTCTCTGAATGTCCCGCTTATTGTTTGATTACCTGCACCCGCCATGTAGCGTGGCAGACCTGTGATGCTTGTAATATTTCCATCAAGACTCGGACGAACCGTAACAGAAAAATTATCATAACCGGCCATATATTTATCATTTGAAATATCATGAATTGCCAAACGTATGGTTTGACCTGTGTAAGCACTTAAAAGAACGCTTCTTTCATTAAAAGCCTTTTGATACATTAAATACCACGATTCTCCTGGTGTAGAGTACAGTGGTGGATTCGCTAAAAAATCAGCCTGAGTTGTTCCCGTAGTTGAAACCCTTACTTCATAGGCTTCTTGAAATGAATTAAGATAAGATGCCGCTTCCCAGCTGAAGGCCGCATTGGCCGGAACTGTAAAGGAAGGTGAAATGACCCAGTCATTCGAGGTGCCCGTCGGTGTGTAGGATGAAGTTGTCAGTAATGCATTTCCATAACCAACGACCCAACTCCAGACATTACTGGTAACGCCGGCATTAGCACCGAAACTATAGGATGACATTCCTAATGTTGTGTTTCCATCGCCGTTAATTTGCAACCAACCTGCAGGCAGTGCCGGTGGTATTGTTGAATTAAAATTCTCTGTCCAGGTTTGCGCACTTAAGGAACCTGCAGTTAAAAAGGCCAGAATTGATACGATCTTTTTCATGACGTTTGATAGATTGGTTAAGTAAATATAGTCAAATTAATAAGACTTCAAAAGCCAATTAACAAAATCAATAATATTGCTGCCGTTGATGAAAGCAACTCCTGATCCTTCATTCGCTTAGAAGTAGCGTTCCATTTTTTGAGAAGTTATTCTCACGAAACAATTTTCACGTTTAGCAGATTCATTTCATCCAAATGAGATCGCGGACCTGCGAAATAAAATAATTCTTATTTCTTCAATCGGCTTAAGGTATTCCCCACCCTCTTCTCACTTGGTATCTGCGCCATCTGTATCCTCTTCGCATAACGAATAGAATCCAAGATCTCTTTTTGCTTCTCCTCTATTTCCTTCTTCTGTTCTTCCGTTTCTTTGTTTTTGTGTTCAATTAAGGCTTTTTGTTTTCTTGTAACTCTTAAAGTTTTAAATACAAATCCGGCAAAGATGATTACCAATAACAAACCAATGGCCACAGAACCGATCACAATGTTTTGTCTTCTGTTTTTTTCCGTAGCCACTGCCTGTTGTTTTTCTAACTCCTTTTTATGTTCGGCTTTTGCAACTTCCTCTTGTTTTTCATAGGTATACTGCATTTGCTTTTTAATTGAGGCTTTTTGAGTTTCCTGGTTATTAATGCTGTCGCGCATTTTAATTTCTAACTCATACATTTCAAATGCTTCTTTGTATTTGTTTTGTTTTTGGAAAATTTGTTTGAGATTGCTCGCTGAAGATCTGATTTGTTCAGGGAAACCTAATTCTTTGGATATATGTATTGCTTTTTGGGCATAAACTGTAGCTTCTTGCAGGTTGCCTTTCATAAACACTATTGAGGCCAAATTAATAAGTGAGTTTGCAATTCCTTTTTTATCTTCCAATTCTTGGTGAATTTTTAAACTTTTCAGATGATACTCAAAAGCTTTTTGTAAATCAATATGGTCGTAAATATTTGCAAGGTTCATTAATAGTCTCGCAACACCTTGTTTGTCATTGTTTATTTCGCTTAAGCCTAAGCTTTTGTGCCAATAGTCAAGAGTTTTAGCGGTGTCGCCACTTAATAAATGAATTAGCCCAATGTTATTTAAAACCCCTGCAATACCGCTTTTATCATTTAACTCTTCACACATTTTTAAACTCTTTATGTTATACTCAAGTGCTTTTTGATGATCGCCTTGGTCCTGATAAATATTGCCAATGTTTATCAGCGAAGCAATTATGCCGTGTTTATCACCCATTTTTTCATTAATTTTAAAACTCTTGTGAAAATATTCGAGAGCTTCTGAAATATTGCCACGACCTCCATAAATAAATCCAATATTGTTTAAACTATACGACTCGCCTCTTTTATCACCTATTTCTTGGTTTATTTTTAAACTTTTTTCATAACATGCTAAAGCTTTTGAAATATCTCCACGATATTCATATACAATTCCAAGATTGTTTAACGAGTTCGCAATTCCATTTTTCGCTCCAATTTCTTCGTAAGCTACCAAACCCTTTTGCCAAAATTCAAATGACTTCGGAATATCTTTTAGATTATAATAAATAACACCAAGGTTATATAAGGCCTCTGCAGTTTTAGTTTTATTTCCTAGTTCTTGTATAATTTTTAATGCTTTAAGTTTATATTCTAAGGCTTTTGTATTCTCTTCGTTTATAAGATATATATCGCCAATTTCGTCTATTGCGGCCGCCTCAATTTTTTTATTAGAATATTTTTTAGAATCTGTGATTAAGCTATCCCAGTATCCGACTCTTAAACAAGAACTTTTTCGCCCGATTGAATGCCTTAATTTTAAAGTCAGAGAATCATGCTTAGCACTTTTTAAAGCAAGTTTTAAGGAGTCGATGGTTCTGTTCTGTGCAAAAAATGGAACGCAGATAACGCAGATGATTATGATAAACAATGATCTTGTTTTGAATATGTCCGAACAAATCCTCAATTTTTCATCAATTTATTTAGCATTCCTAAAACCCTCTTCTCACTCGGCACTTGCGCCATCTGTATCCTCTTCGCATAACGAATAGAATCCAATATCTCTTTTTGCTTATGCTCTACTAATAATTTCTGTTCTTCCACAATCTCCTTCTGACTTTCTATAATGCTTTTTTGTTTCTGTGTCACTTTAAAACGATTGTACATAAAACCAGCGAAGATCATCACTAATCCCAATCCACCAAACAAAGCATATTGTTGATTTTTCTTCGCCTTGATCTCCGCTTTTTGTTTGGCCAACTCTGCATTTTTAATTTCAGATTCTTTTGCGTGAGCCACGGAATCGGCAGCAGCTTCTTTTTCGTATTCATATTTGAGTTGCTGTTTAACACTTGCTTTACGAGTAGATTCGTTATTTATGCTATCGCGCATTTTTATTTCCAGCTCGTAATTCGCCAGCGCGAGTTTGTGATTGTTTGTGGCTTTGTAAATCTGTTTATACAAACTCGCTGCATTTCGTATGTGTTCTACATTACCAATTTCTTTTCCAATACTAATTGACCTTGAACAAAGCTCAAGTGCCTTGGCGTAGTTGTTTAGTTGAAAATAGATAGTTCCGATATTAAAAAGTGAATTGGCTATTCCTTCCTTATACCCAATTTCTTCGCGAATCTTTAAACTGTTTTTGTTATACTCCAATGCTTTAAGAATTTCACCTTGCCTTCTATAATTATTACCAATGATGCTTAATGTACTGGCAATTCCCCTTTTGTCTCCGATCTTTTCTCTTAATTTTAAACTACGACGATAATACTCCAAGGCCTTGGGGTAATTATTTTGCTTTTCATAACTTACCCCAATATTATTTAGTGAATAAGCAATACCTACTATATCCCCAATCTCTTCGCGTATCTTTAAGCTCTTTTCATTATACTCTATAGCCTTCTGCATATCTCCTTGTCCACTATATATGAAAGCCATGTTGTGCAATGACATAGCTACCCCCTTTTTATCACCTATCTTTTCTTTAATCCTTAGACTATTGCTGAAATGATCCAAGGCTCGCATTATATCGCCTTGACTATCATAGATCATTCCAATGTTATTCAATGAATAAGCCATTCCAAGTTCATCACCGATCTCTTCTTGCATTTTTAAACATTTCCTATAACACTCCAATGCTTTAAGAGTATTGCCTTGATTTCTATAATTAACTCCAATGTTGATCAACGTCATCGCAATATTTTTCTTATCCCCGATCTCTTCTTGAATTTTTAAGCTTTTGTAAAAATATTCTAGGGCTTTTGGATAATTACTGCGAGTTTGAT
>Ga0268298_10001022_pt1 | contig 34337 bp, 29 predicted proteins | sample WWTPWeurt_MetaG_FD_194462 | JGI IMG/M metagenome (GOLD analysis project Ga0268298, IMG submission 194462) | Activated sludge microbial communities from WWTP in Nijmegen, Gelderland, Netherland - WWTP Weurt | ecosystem: Engineered > WWTP > Aerobic digester > Activated sludge | place...
AGCTCCACGCGGATCGGGAAGCGGCCCTGCAACTCGGGGATCAGATCACTGGGCTTGGCCAGATGGAAGGCGCCCGAGGCGATGAACAGGATGTGGTCGGTGCGCACCATGCCGTGCTTGGTGGTCACGGTGGTGCCCTCCACCAGCGGCAGCAGATCGCGTTGCACGCCCTGGCGCGAGACTTCGGCGCCACCGTGGTCCGCCCGCGACGTGACCTTGTCGATCTCGTCGATGAAGACGATGCCGTTGTTCTCGGCATTGGCCAGCGCGGCAGTCTTGATGTCCTCGTCGTTGACGAGCTTGGCGGCCTCTTCGTCCACCAGCAGCTTGAGCGCCTCGGCGATCTTGAGCTTGCGCGTCTTGGCCTTGCCGGCACCGAGCTGCGAGAACATGCCCTTGAGCTGCTCGGCCATCTCCTCCATGCCCGGCGGGGTCATGATCTCCATGGCGCTGCGCGGCTCGGCGATGTCGAGCTCGATCTCCTTGTCGTCGAGCACGCCTTCGCGCAGGCGCTTGCGCATCACCTGGCGCGCGGTGTTGTCGGGCGCCGGCGTGGCCGCGGTGCCGAAGCCGATCTCGGCGTGGCCATGGCGTGGCGGCGGCACCAGCACGTCGAGGATGCGCTCCTCGGCGGCGTCCTCGGCGCGCACGCGCTGGCGCTTGATGGCGGCATCGCGCTCCTGCTTCACGGCCAGATCCACCAGATCGCGGATGATGGTGTCCACGTCCTTTCCGACATAGCCCACCTCGGTGAACTTGGTGGCCTCCACCTTGATGAACGGGGCATCGGCCAGCTTGGCCAGGCGCCGCGCGATCTCGGTCTTGCCCACGCCGGTGGGGCCGATCATCAGGATGTTCTTGGGCGTGATCTCGGCGCGCAGCGCCTCGCTCACCTGCTGCCGGCGCCAGCGGTTGCGCAGTGCGATGGCCACGGCGCGCTTGGCGGCGGCCTGGCCGACGATGTGGCGGTCGAGTTCGGAGACGATCTCCTGGGGCGTCATGGACATCGGGTCACCCGAGCGTTTCGATGGTGTGGTTCTGGTTGGTGTAGATGCACAGGTCACCGGCAATCACCAGCGCTTGCTTGACGATGTCCGGCGCGCTCAAGGGCGTGTGCGCCAGCAGGGCCCGCGCCGCCGCCTGGGCATAGGCGCCGCCCGAGCCGATGGCGATCACGCCCTGCTCGGGCTCGAGCACGTCGCCGTTGCCGGTGATGATCAAGGAGGTTTCGAGGTCGGCCACGGCCAGCATGGCTTCCAGGCGGCGCAGCACGCGGTCGGTGCGCCAGTCCTTGGTGAGCTCGATGGCGGCGCGCGCCAGATGGCCCTGGTGCTTCTCGAGCTTGGCCTCGAAGCGCTCGAACAGTGTGAAGGCATCGGCGGTGGCGCCGGCAAACCCGGCCAGCACCTGCTCGCGATAGAGCCTGCGCACCTTGCGCGCGGTGGCCTTGACGACGATGTTGCCGAGGGTGACCTGGCCATCGCCGCCGATGGCCACTTGCCAGCCTTGCGGCGTCTGGCGCCGCACGCTGACGATGGTGGTGCCGTGGAATAGGTCCATGGAGGGTGTGCTTCGCAAGAGGTGAGGTGCCGCTGCACAGCGCGGCGGCACGGTGATCAGTCGCGCCGGACCTGCACCCGCGCGTGCTCGTTGATGCCCATGGCGCCGAAGAACAGCGCGATCAGGCGATGCGAATCGGTGAAGGTGACGCTGCGGTCCTGGCTGCGCTTGGACAGCACCCAGTTCAGCAGGTCGCCCGCGGCGATGAAATCCACCCGGATCAGGCGCGCGCAGGACACCGTGATCAACGGGGCGAGACCCAGGCGCTGATCCAGGCGGCTGAGCACGGCGCCGATGTCGCCCACCAGTTGGCCGGACAGATCGACGCTGGCCACCTGCACGGTGTGCGGCGTGTCGTCGAGCAGGTTGCTGTCCATGAAGCTGGTGGACACCTCGCTGATGATGGACATCGGCGGCGTGCTGGTGGACAGCGTGGCGCCGCTGATGCGCACCACGCATTCGGCGCGCTCCCACGAGGGCGGCGACACCTCGTAGGTGACGCAATAGTCGATGGCGGATTCGTCGAACTGGTCCGGCCGGTTGGCCAGGCGCAGGGCCTCCAGCCGGGCCATCCAGAACGCCGGGTCGGCGTCGCGCGTGCCGGTGGGGGCGGCCTCCTGCAGCGCGTTGAGCAACTGGTCGCCACTGAGCCAGCGCATCTCCACCCGCTGCGGGGCCCACAGCCGGAACAGCGCGGTGAGGTGCGAGGCGGCCTCGGCATCGATGAGCTTGATGGCCGACCAATCGAGCACCCAGGGCAAGGGCAGTTGCAGCAGCGTGGAGCGCAGCCGCGCCACGGCGTCCACATCCAGGTGCGGCGGGCAGGCCCAGCCCACCTCACCAGCCTGGCGTTGCACGGCCGGAGAGTCCTCCGCCGCCGCGGCATTGGCCACCAGTTGCGGCAGCGAGAACCACTGCGGCGACGAGCTGCCGAACAGGTTGGCGTAGTCCATCGCCAGGGTTTCGAACTTGGCCTGCTGTCCGATGGCGCGGTACAGGTCGAACAGCACGTACCAGGTCTCCGCGTGCTTGTGCCGGTCGCCGCTGGCGTCCACCAGCTGCGTGAGCGCGTTCTCGCAGTGGGTGAAATCGGCATTGGCGAAGGCGATCACCGCCTCGTCGAGCTCGGGGTCGTGTACCGCCTCGGTGACCTCCATGGCACTCTGCGGTTCGACTTGGGCCACGCTGGTCTCCGGTCGCGCGGCGGGCGGGGCTGCCGTTGGTGCGATCAAGGGTGCCAGGCCCATGCCCATCGTCACCGGGGCCGGTGAGGCGGTGGTGGGGGCATCGAACGCGGGCAGCGGCGGAAGGGCGGGCAGGCGCTCCTCGGTGCGGGCTGGCTTGGGCGGCGGTGTCGCCGGCGCGGCCTTGGCCATGGCGCCGGGCCGGGTGGCCCTGGGTGTCTGGAAGGCCAGCGGTTCGGTGGGGGCGCTGAAGAAGCTCGTGTTGCGACGGCTGGTGTTGCGGAAACCCTCGCCCACCATCTGCTGCTCGATCTCGTCGATCTTGGCCTTGACGTGGGTGTCCTGCCGCAGGCTGGACTCGGACAGGCGCACCTCCGAATCATCGATGCGCGACGAGCCGCCGAGTGCCGCCAGCTGCTCGGGCGAGAGGCCTTCGCGGCGCAGGCGGCGAAGCGTGTCGAATTCGCGCTTGCGCACGAAATCATTGCGCCGCTTGCGCTCCACCATGGCCTTGAGCTCGGACTTCTCGACGTCGGCATCGCGCAACTCGTCCTGGCGCGAATTGATGTCCGACCATTCGGTGGCCGGATTGGAGACGAACTTCACCACCCGGCGGAAGAAGCTCTCGTTGTCCTTGGGTTCGGCCATGGCTGCCTGCTGCTCGGTTCGCGTTGCCCGGACTCAGTCCCCGAACATCTTTTGCTTCATCTCGCGGCGCTGCTGCGCCTCGAGCGACAGCGTGGCGGTGGGGCGGGCCAGCAGGCGGCCCAGGCCGATGGGCTCGCCGGTCTCGTCGCAAAAGCCGTAATCGCCGGCCTCGATGCGGCCCAGCGATTGCGAAATCTTCTTCAGCAGCTTGCGCTCGCGGTCGCGCGTGCGGAGCTCGAGCGCGTGTTCTTCCTCGATGGTGGCACGGTCGGCCGGGTCGGGGACGATGGAGGTGTCCTCGCGCAGGTGCTCGGTGGTTTCGCCGGCGTTGGACAGCAGATCGTCCTTCAGGGCCTGCAGCCGGGCACGGAAGAACTCCAGCTGCTTCTCGTTCATGTACTCGGCCTCGGGCATGGCCATCAGCTCGGGTTCGGTCAGGTCTCGGCCGGCCTTGGTCTTCCAGGCATTCACCAGCTTCGGGTCCGCTTTGACAGCGGGCTTCACGGTTTCCATCGGTTCAGGGTATCCACGGGAAGGAGGCTTCGGCGGTGAGAAGCGCTCCGAAAATCGATTGATCGGAACAGGGGGCACCGAGGGCACCGGGATGATGCCGGCCTTGTTGGTCGGCTTCGGTGTCGGCGCTGCGGGTGCAGCCTTGGGCGCGACCGGTTTGGGCGCGGCCGCGGGCTTGGTGGGTGCCGCCTTGGCGGCGGGCGCATCCACGGCAGGGGCGGGAGAAGTCTTGGCGGTGGTCTTGGCAGCCGGCTTGGCGGCGGTCTTGGTGGTGGCGGCTGCCACGGGGGCGGCCACAGGGGCGGCCACAGGGGCGGATGCCGCCGTGGCGGGAGAGGGGGTCGACTTCTTGGCGGTGGTCACGGGCGCTGCTTTCTTGGCGGGAGCATGTGTCGCAGGCGCGGGCGCAGGCTTGGCAGCCGTGCGCTTGGCAGCGGGTTGGGCAGGAGGCGGTGTTTTCGCCGAGGACTTGCTCAATTCAGGTCTCCTCGCTTGGGCGTTATACCTGTGAACCACCTCGGGCTGCCGTTCAATGGATCATCGGGCAGCTCGATCGGGCGCGCGGATTGTAGCCACGGGCCTGCCCTAGACCAGGCAGCCGTCCAAACCGTGCAACAGAATGTCCTTCGGCAGGTCCACGCCGATGAAGACCATCTTGCTCATCTTCTTCTCGCCAGGCATCCATTTCGGGCCCAGGTCGCTGCCCATCAGCTGGTGCACACCTTGGAACACCACCTTGCGGTCGCTGCCCTTCATGAACAGCACACCCTTGTAGCGCAGCATCTTGGGGCCGTAGACCTGCACGATCGAGCCGAGAAAGTCTTCCAGCTTGGCGGCATTGAAGGCGCGGTCCGAGCGGAACACGAAAGACTTCACGTCATCGTCGTGCTGGTGGTGGTGCGGGTGATCGCAGTGTTCACCATGCTCGTGGTCGTGATCATGGTCATGCTTGTCGTGATCGTGGCCCTCGGTGAGGAACTCGGGGTCGATCTCGAGCTTGGCGTTGAGGTTGAAGCCGCGCAGATCGAACACGCTGGCGATCGGCACCTCGCCGAAATGCACCTTCTGCTGCGGCGCGCGCGGGTTCATGTGCTTGATGCGGTGGATCAGCGCGGACACCTCGGCCTCGCTCACCAGATCGGACTTGCTGATGAAGATCTGGTCCGCAAAGCCGATCTGCCGGCGCGCCTCGAGCCGCGTGTCCAGCTGCGTCTCGGCGTGCTTGGCGTCCACCAGCGTGAGGATGGAGTCGAGCAGGTAGCTCTCGGCGATCTCGTCGTCCATGAAGAAGGTCTGCGCCACCGGGCCGGGGTCGGCCAGGCCGGTGGTCTCGATCACCACGCGATCAAAGTGCAGCTCGCCTTTGCGGCGCTTCTCGGCCAGCTCGGACAGCGTGGTGCGCAGGTCCTCGCGGATCGTGCAGCAGACGCAGCCGTTGTTCATCTGGATGATCTGCTCGTTGGTGTCGGCCACCAGGATGTCGTTGTCGATGTTCTCTTCACCGAACTCGTTCTCGATCACGGCGATCTTCTGGCCGTGCGCCTCGGTGAGCACGCGCTTGAGCAGCGTGGTCTTGCCGCTGCCCAGGAAGCCCGTGAGGATGGTTGCAGGAATCAGGCCGTTTGCCATGGGGAACCCAGTGATGTTCAGGAGGGGAGAAAGCGCTGCGCCGTGGCGAGCCCGAAGCTGCGCGGCCACAGGCAGGCTGCGTTCGCGCGGCCGTACTCGGGGCATGTGAGGGCGGCGAACTGTGTTGCAAGCCCGATGCCCTGTCAAGCCGATCGGGTATTCTCCGCTCATCGCCACCCACGACACCCGCCGTGTCCGAACCCCCTCCTAGTCGATCGCACCATCGCGGCACCGCCCCGGCCGCCGAGCGCCGCAGCCTGTTTGACCGCCTGGTCGATTTCGTGTCGCCCGGCCCGGACTCGCGCGAGGAGCTGATGGAAACGCTGGCCGATGCCGAGCAGCGCGAGCTGATCGCACCCGAGTCGCGCGCCATGCTCGAAGGCGTGATCCGCATGGCCGACATGACGGCCGGCGACGTGATGGTGGCCGCCCCGCGCATGGACCTGCTCGACATCGCCGCGCCCTACGACGAGCTGCTGGCCCTGGTGATCGACACCGGCCACTCGCGCTTCCCGGTGTACGAGGGCCAGCGAGACAACGTCATCGGCATCCTGATGGCCAAGGACCTGCTCAAGCTGCAGCGCGCGCCCGAGCTGAACCTGCGCACCCTGCTGCGGCCGGCGGTGTTCGTGCCCGAATCGAAGAACCTGAACGAGCTGCTGCGCGACTTCCGCTCCAACCGCAACCACCTGGCGATGGTGATCGACGAGTTCGGCAACACCGCTGGCCTGCTCACCATCGAGGACGTGCTCGAGGAGATCGTCGGCGAGATCGAGGACGAGTTCGACGACGCCGACGCCGAGAACGGCATCTACACCCTGGCCGACGGCGCCCAGCGCGTGGCCGGCGACACCACCATCGCCTCGGTGAACATGGCCTTCGGCGTGGCGCTGCCGTCCGACGAGTTCGACACCATCGGCGGCCTGGTGGCGCACGAGCTGGGCCGCGTGCCCCGCCGCGCCGAGACGGTGCAGGTGGCCGACCTGGCCTTCCAGGTGATGCTCACGCGCGGCGGCGCGGTGCGCTGGTTCCGCGTCACCCGCGTGGCGGCCGCGACCGGCGCCTGATGCTAGGCCCCACAGACGCCAGCCGGGCAGGGCGCCCGAGCCCCTGGCTGGCCGACATCGGCATCGCCCTGGTGGCCGGGCTGCTGCACACCGCCGCGTTTGCGCCGGTGGAGGCCTGGTGGCTGCAGCTGGCTGCACTGGCGCTGTTGGCCTGGCGCCTGCTGGGGGCCACTGTCAAGCGCGCCGGCGGGATCGGCATGGCCTTCGGCGTGGCCTGGTTGAGCTCGGGCCTGTGGTGGCTGTACATCAGCATGCACCGCTTCGGCGGGCTGCCGGCGGGCGTGGCGGGGGCGGCGGTGCTGCTGCTGGCGCTGGCCTTGTCGATCTACACCGCGCTGGCCTGCATGGCTTTCGCGCGCTGGCGCTGCGGGCGGGCCTTGCCCGATGCGCTGCTCTTAGCCGCCGTGTGGCTGGCGGCCGAGCTGGCGCGGGCCAGCTGGTTCAGCGGCTTCCCGTGGCTGGCCTCGGGTTATGCGCACACCACCGGGCCACTCGCCGCCTGGGCGCCCTGGATCGGCGTGTATGGCATCGGCGCCCTGGCCGCCGCCCTGGCCGCCGGCGCTGTGCAGGCGGGCCGGGTCGCGCCCCGGCGGCGCCGCGCTGTCGTGCTGCCCTTGGCGGCCTGGATCCTGGTGCTGGGCGGCGGGCAGATGCTGCCATCGTCCTTCACCACCGCCACTGGCACGCTCAGCGTGAGCCTGCTGCAGCCCAATGTGGCGCAGGACCTGAAGTTCGACCCGGCGCGCATGGCCGCCAATTTCGAGCGCCTGGCGCGCGATGTCGAGGCCGCTCGCGGCGCCTTGGTGGTGACACCGGAATCGGTGGTGCCGCTGCCCATGTCAGCGCTGCAGCCCGGCCAGTGGCGGCGCCTGCAACGCGCCGTGGCCGTGCCCGGGCGCGCCGCACTGGTGGGCATCTTCATGGGCGACGACGAGCACGGCTATGTCAACTCGATGGTCGGCCTGGATGCCTCCAGCGATGGCACCGGCCCCCGGGCCTACGTGTACGGCAAGCAGCACCTGCTGCCCTTCGGTGAGGTGGTTCCCTTCGGCTTCAAGTGGTTCGTGCGGGCCATGAACATCCCGCTGGACGACCAGGCAGCCGGCAACAACAGCCAGCCCCTGGTGCTGGGCGCACAGCGCCTGCGGCCGCTGATCTGCTACGAGGACCTGTTTGGCGAGGACATCGTGGGCAGTGCCGTGGGCCCTGGGGCCGCCACCATCTTCGTCAACGCCAGCAATCTGGCCTGGTTCGGCACGCTGATGGTGCAGGACCAGCACCTGCAGTTCTCGCGCATGCGCGCGCTCGAGTTCGAGCGGCCCTTCATCCGTTCCACCAACACCGGCGCCACCACGGTGATCGACCATCTAGGCCACGTCACGGCGCGCCTGCCCGCCGCTGAGGTGGGCACGCTCGAGGCCCAGGTGCAGGGGCGCATCGGCGACACGCCCTACGCGCGCTGGCTGCACCGCTTCGGCCTGAGGCCGCTGTGGGCGGCAGCGGGTTTGCTCATCGGGTTGGCCGCGCTGCGCCGGCGCTGATCGCTCCCGCGCAGGGCGCCCGGTAAACTCGCGGGTTCCCCTTGGCAGCCGCAGCGCGCGCCCATGCTCACCTTTCAGCAACTCATTCTTCGCCTCCAGGACTATTGGGCCCAGCAGGGTTGCGCCTTGCTGCAGCCCTACGACATGGAAGTGGGTGCCGGCACCAGCCACACCGCCACCTTCTTGCGCGCGCTCGGCCCCGAGCCCTGGAAGGCCGCCTACGTGCAGCCCAGCCGCCGCCCCAAGGACGGCCGCTACGGCGACAACCCCAACCGCCTGCAGCACTACTACCAGTACCAGGTGGTGCTCAAGCCCGCGCCGGCCAACATCCTCGAGCTCTACCTCGGCTCGCTCGAGGCCGTGGGTTTCGATCTCAAGCGCAACGACATCCGCTTCGTCGAGGACGATTGGGAGAACCCCACGCTCGGCTGCTGGGGCCTGGGCTGGGAGGTGTGGCTCAACGGCATGGAGGTGACCCAGTTCACCTACTTCCAGCAGGTGGGCGGCATTGATTGCAAGCCCATCACCGGCGAGATCACCTACGGCCTGGAGCGCCTGGCCATGTACCTGCAGGGCGTGGACAACGTCTACGACCTGGCGTGGACCGATGGCCTGAAATACGGCGACGTCTACCACCAGAACGAGGTGGAGCAGAGCACCTACAACTTCGAGCACAGCGATGTGGAATTTCTGCTGCACGCCTTTGGCGCGCACGAGAAGCAGAGCCAGTACCTGATGACGCAGCAACTCGCGCTGCCCGCCTACGAGCAATTGCTCAAGGCCGGCCACAGCTTCAACCTGCTGGATGCGCGCGGCGCCATCAGCGTCACCGAGCGCGCGGCCTACATCGGCCGCATCCGCAACCTGGCGCGCGCCGTGGCGCAGAGCTATGTGGACAGCCGCGCACGGCTGGGCTTCCCGATGGCGCCCAAAGACTGGTCCGCCGAAGTGTTGGCCGCGATCGAACAAAAGAAGGCGGCCTGAGCGATGAGCACCCGAAACCTGCTGGTCGAGTTGTTTGTTGAAGAGCTGCCGCCCAAGGCCTTGAAGAAGCTGGGCGAGGCGTTTGCCACCACGCTGGCCGCATCACTCAAATCACAAGGCCTGGCGGCCGCCGACGCGGCCGTCACCCCCTTTGCCTCGCCGCGTCGCCTGGGCGTGCATGTGGCGGCCGTGGCCGCCAAGGCCGCCGACCGCGCGATGCAGCAAAAGCTGATGCCCGTGGCCGTGGCGCTGGACGCCAAGGGCGTGCCCACCCCCGCGCTGTTGAAGAAGCTCGCCGCATTGGGCGCTGATGCCGCCGTGGTGCCCACGCTCAAGCGCGCGATGGACGGCAAGGCCGAGGCGCTGTTCCTCGACAGCCTGGTGCCCGGTGCCACGCTCGCAGAAGGCCTGCAACGCGCCATCGACGAAGCGCTGGCCAAGCTGCCCATCCCCAAGGTGATGAGCTACCAGCTCGAAGCCGGCGCAGGCGCCGACTTCCGCCCGGGTTGGACCACCGTGCACTTCGTGCGCCCGGCTCACGGCCTGGTGGCCTTGCACGGGGCCGACGTGGTGCCGCTCGCGGTGTTGGGCCTGCAGTCCGGCCGCCACACGCAAGGCCATCGCTTCGAGGCCGCGGTGAGCCCCGTGGCCCTGCGCGATGCCGACAGCTACGCCGCGCAATTGCGCGACGAAGGCGCCGTGATTGCCAGCTTTGCCGAGCGCCGCGCCGAGATCGTGCGCCAGCTCGGCGAGAAGGCCGCCGCCGAGGGCCTCAAGCCCATCGACGACGAGGCCCTGCTCGACGAAGTGACAGCGCTGGTGGAGCGGCCCAATGTGCTGCTGTGCCAGTTCGAGCCGCAGTTCCTCGAGGTGCCGGCCGAGTGCCTGATCCTCACGATGAAGGCCAACCAGAAGTACTTCCCGCTGCTGGATGCGGCGGGCCGCCTGACGAACAAGTTCCTGGTGGTCAGCAACATCCGCCCGGCCGATGCCTCGCAGGTGGTGGGTGGCAACGAGCGCGTGGTGCGCCCGCGCCTGGCCGACGCCAAGTTCTTCTTCGACCAGGACCGCAAGAAGCCGCTCGCCGAGCGCGTGGCCGGCCTGGACAAGGTGGTCTATCACAACAAGCTGGGCACGCAGGGCGAGCGCATGGCGCAGGTGCGTGCGGTGGCCAAGGCCATCGGCCAGCTGCTCGGCGGCCCGGTGCTGGCCGAGCAGGCCGACCGCGCGGCGCTGCTGGCCAAGGCCGATCTGCTCACCGACATGGTGGGTGAGTTTCCCGAGCTGCAGGGCATCATGGGCGGCTACTACGCGCGCCACGACGGCGAGCCCGAGGCCATCGCCTTTGCGGTGGAGGACCACTACAAGCCGCGCTTTGCCGGCGATGCACTGCCGCGCAACCCCGCCGGCCTGGCGGTGGCCTTGGCCGACAAGCTCAACACCCTGTGCGGCATGTTCGGCATCGGCCAGATCCCCACCGGCGACAAGGATCCGTTTGCGCTGCGCCGGCATGCGCTGGGCGTGATCCGCATGCTGATCGAAGGCCGCCTTGCGCTGAGCCTGTCGCAGCTCATCGCCGTCACCTTTGATGCGCTGCCAAGCAAGCTCGCGCAAGCGCATGCCGAGGTCAGCACCTTCATGAAGGAGCGCCTGATCGGCTACTTGCGCGAGCAAGGCTACAGCGCGCAGGAGGTCGACGCGGTGGTCGAGGCGCGCCCCGACCGCTGGGCCGAGTTTCCGCAGCGCCTGGCGGCCGTGCGCGCCTTCGCCGCACTGCCCGAAGCGGCCGCACTGGCCGCCGCCAACAAGCGCGTCGGCAACATCCTGAAGAAGTCCGAAGGTGGTGCGGCCATGGCCGTGGATGCCGCCTTGCTGAAGGAGCCCGCCGAGTCGGCGCTCTATCAAGCCCTGCAGACCATCGCCCCGCAAGCCGACGCCGCCTTCGCGGCCGGCGACCACACCGCCTCGCTGCAGGCCCTGGCCGGCCTGCGTGGCCCCGTGGACGCCTTCTTCGATGGCGTGATGGTCAACGCCGAGGATGCGGCCCTGCGTGCCAACCGCCTGGCCCTGCTCGGCGCGCTGCATGCGGCGATGAACCGCGTGGCCGACCTGTCTCGCCTGGCCGCCTGAGCACGGTCTTGAGCCTGCCCACACCAACCGAGACCCACCCATGCAACCCGTCGTGAAGTTGGTGATCCTCGGCCGTGACGGCATCCTCAACGAGTTCCGCGACGACCACGTCAAGTCACCGCAGGAGTGGACGCCGGTGCCCGGCGCGCTGGAGGCCGTGGCCCGCCTCAACCAGAGCGGCTGGCACGTGGTGGTGGCCACCAACCAGAGCGGCATCGGGCGCGGCATGATCGACATGGCCTCGGTCAATGCCGTGCACGCGCACATGGCCCAGCGCCTGGCGGCGGTGGGCGGGCGGGTGGACGCGGTGTTCTTCTGCCCGCACACGCCCGAGGACCATTGCGACTGCCGCAAGCCTCTGCCCGGCCTGATGGTGGAGATTGGCAAGCGCTACGGCATCGATCTGCACCTGGTGCCCATGCTCGCCGACACCCTGCGCGACCTGCAGGCCGCGCACGCCGCTGGTTGCGAGCCGCACCTGCTGCGCAGCGGCCGCGCCGCCAGCCTGGACACCGAGCAGCTGGCGCAGATCCTCGCGCAGGTGCCGAACAGCCGGGCGCATGCCGACCTGAGCGCCTTCGTCGACCACCTGCTTCGCCGCGACCACGTGGCCATCTCCGGACTGGGTGATTTCCGATGATGCTGCTCAGCGCGCTGCGCTCCTTGATTTTCGTGCTCTTCCTGGTGGTCACCGTGATCCCCTGGGCGCTGTCGGTGGTGCTGGTGTCCATCGTGGCGCGTGGCAATGTCGTCTACTGGATGTGTGCCGGCTGGCTGGCCACCGCGATCTGGGGCGCGCGCGTGATCTGCGGCGTGCGCCACCGCATCGAGGGCATGGAGCACCTGCCCACCAAGGCCGATGCCATGGCCGGCGTGGTGCTGGCGTCCAAGCACCAATCCACCTGGGAGACCTTCGCCTACCCCGCGCTGATGTCGCACCCGCTGGCCTATGTGTTCAAGCGCGAGCTGCTCTACGTGCCCTTCTTCGGCTGGGCCATGGCGCGCATGGACATGATCCACATCGACCGCAGCAAGCGCGCGCAAGCCTGGGCCCGCGTGGCCGAGCAGGGCAAGAGGCTGATGGCCAAGGGCCACTGGGTGATCATGTTCCCCGAGGGCACGCGCATCGCGCGCGGCGCCAAAGGCAACTACAAGAACGGCGCCAGCCGCCTGGCGGTGGAGTGTGGCGTGCCCATCGTGCCCATCGCTGCCACGTCGGCGCGCTGCTGGCCGCGCAAGAGCTTCCTGCTGCGCCCGGGCGTGGTGGACATCTCGATCGGCCGGCCCATTGCGTCCGTCGGCCGCGAGCCCGATGAGCTGATGCGCGAGGTGGAGGCCTGGATCGAGGCCGAGATGCGCCGCCTCGACCCCGAGGCCTACCGCTGAGCGCGCTGAGGCCGGGTTCTTCGTAGAATCCGCGCCCATGGCCAGGCCGAGCCACGACACCGATCCGCAGCAGCTCTCGCTGTTCGAGGCGGGGCCGTCGGCGCCTGTTGCCCCGCCTGCCGCGCGCACCGTGGCGCCATCGCCCGCGCCGCAGGCCTTGCCCTCCACGCTGTTGCAACAGCCCGCTGCTTTGCCCACGCAGCCGCACCCGTCGGCCGGCAGCGCCGCCCCCCGCTTTCATCACCCGCGCGCGCACCGCCAGGTCACGCTCGGCGAGCACCGCGTAGGCTATGAATTCCGTCGGGCCAAGCGCCGCAGCATCGGCTTCGTGGTGGGCTCGGAGGGCCTGAGCGTGAGTGCCCCGCGCTGGGTGTCGATGAACGAGGTGGACCAGGCACTGCAGGCCAAGGCCGGCTGGATCCTGCGCAAGCTGCACGAGCAGCGCGAGCGCGCCGATCGCCTGCAGGCCTCGCGCATCGAATGGCGCGACGGCACCAGCCTGCCCTTTCTCGGCGAGAGCGTGGTGGTGGTGCTCGACCCGCGCGTCACCGGTGCCGTGCTCGACCCCGGCGGCGAGGCCCTGCCTGGCGTGCCGCGCATGACCCTGCACGTGGGCCTGCCGCAGAGCGCCACGCAGAGCCAGATCCGCGAGGCCGTGCAGAGCTGGCTGCAGCGCCAGGCGCGGCGCGTGTTCGAGGCGCGTTGCGAGCATTTCGCGCAGGCCTTGGGCGTGCGCGTGCGGCGCCTGTCGCTCAGCTCGGCGGCCACGCGCTGGGGCAGCGCCAGCGCCGATGGCTCGGTGCGCCTGAACTGGCGCCTCATCCACTTTGCCATGCCGGTGATCGATTACGTGGTCACCCACGAGCTGGCCCACCTGCGCGAGATGAACCACAGCTCGGCCTTCTGGGAGGTGGTGCGCTCGGTGCTGCCCGATTTCGAGCGCAGCCGCGGGGCGCTGCGCGACGAACTGCTGCCTTCCCTCGAATGAGGCCTGCGCCTCGCGGCGCATCCATCGGCTTGCGGATGCGCGCTTGCGGCCCTTGGCACAGACTCGCCGCCGAGAGCTGTCGATCAAGACACCAGGGAGGCTGGCGAGGCGTTCAACGCGAGACGCGAGGTCGGTTGGCGACGGCGGGCCCTGCGGGTCCGCCGTTGTCGTTTTTCAAGCGCCCCGTGGCCGAACCGCAGCCTGGCCCTTGTGTCAGACCTGGGTCAGCGGGCCTGCCCATGATGCCGCCCGGCCCGCGTTGAACGCGCGTGCAGCCGCCGCTACCATCGGCATCCCCCGCTCAACCAGGACTCACACCATGTGGAAGCTGCTTCTCGCCTTCATCGTCTTTGCCGCCGTGGCCTTGTTCGTGCTGAAGAAGTCGGGCGGCAACGTCGACATGGGGGGTGAAAAGCACGACGTGTCCACGCCCGCGCATGTCGCCGAGCCGGCTTCGGCTGCCGCCTCCGCTGCAGCCGCCGCAGCCGCATCGGCGGTCGCGCCGGCGTCCGCCGCATCGAACTGATTCCTGGCTGTACGGCAGCCGGCCAGCGGGCCGACTGCCGTGCGCCTCAAGTCGGCGCATTTCGGGTAAATTGACGTTCACGTCAACCGCCATGCCCCGATGAGCGCCAGCGCTGCCGCCCGAGAAGCCAAGACCTTCACGATCACCGAACTCGCCGCCGAGTTCGACGTGACGCCGCGCGCCATCCGTTTCTATGAGGACGTGGGCCTGCTCGCGCCGGCGCGCCAGGGCCGCAACCGCGTCTACACGCAGCGCGATCGCACGCGGCTCAAGCTCACGCTGCGCGGCAAGCGCCTGGGCTTTGCACTGCAGGATATTTTGCAGCTGGTGACCATGTACGACAGCGAGTCCGACACGGCCCCGCAGCTGCAGGCCTTCCAGGTGGCGCTGGCCGCGCACCGCCAGAACCTGGAACAGCAGCGCGAGGACATCGAGATCACGCTGGCCGAGATCACCCAGCACGAGCAGCGCTGCCGCAGCCTGCTGGCCAGGCAGCCGGCCGCGCCCAAGCCGCCGGCCGGCCCCAAGCGGCGCTGAGGCGGCGCGCGGCTATCATTGACGTTGACGTCAACGTCAATCGCAGCCTGCCATGTCCAGACGCATCCCCACCCCGCCCGACGCCGACTTTGGCGCCCGTGTGCGCGCCTCCTTCGCCAAGCAGGGCGCGATGACCACGCTGGGCGCCAGCATCGATCTGGTCGAACCCGGGCGCGTGGTGGTGCTGCTGCCGCACTCGCCACACCTGAGCCAGCAGCACGGCTTCGTGCATGCCGGCATGGTGGCCGCGGCGCTGGATTCGGCCTGCGGCTATGCGGCGTCCACGCTGATGCCGGCCGACGCCGGCGTGCTCACCATCGAGTTCAAGCTCAACCTGCTGGCGCCCGCGCGCGGGCCGGTGCTGCGCTGCGAGGCCGAGGTGACCAAGGCAGGCCGTACCATCAGCGTGGCGGACGCGCGCTGCTGGCAACCGGGCGCCGATGGCGAGCCCAGCCTGGTGGCCACGATGACCGCCACGCTGATGACCGTGACCGGGCGCGAAGGTGTCCGGCACTGATTTCACCAACGTTTCAAAACACCCGCAGGAGACACCATGAGCCAGCTGCCCGGACTCGACTTCCAACTCGGTGAGGACATCGACGCGCTGCGCGACGCCGTGCACGATTTCGCCCAGGCCGAGATCGCCCCGCGCGCGGCCGAGATCGACCGCAGCGACCAGTTCCCGATGGAGCTGTGGCGCAAGATGGGCGAGCTCGGCGTGCTGGGCATCACCGTGCCCGAGCAATATGGCGGCGCCAACATGGGCTACCTGGCGCACATGATCGCGATGGAGGAGATCTCGCGCGCCTCGGCCTCGGTGGGCCTGAGCTATGGCGCGCACAGCAACCTGTGCGTGAACCAGATCAAGCGCAATGGCAGCGAATCGCAGAAGGCGCGCTACCTGCCCAAGCTGATCAGCGGCGAGCACGTGGGTGCGCTGGCCATGAGCGAGCCGGGTGCGGGCTCCGATGTGATCAGCATGAAGCTCAAGGCCGAGGACAAGGGCGGCTACTACCTGCTCAACGGCAGCAAGTTCTGGATCACCAACGGGCCGGATGCGGACACCCTGGTGGTGTATGCCAAGACCGAGCCCGAGCTGGGCGCGCGCGGCGTCACTGCCTTTTTGATCGAGAAGGGCATGAAGGGCTTCTCCATCGCACAGAAGCTCGACAAGCTGGGCATGCGCGGCAGCTCCACCGGCGAGCTGGTGTTCCAGAACGTCGAGGTGCCGGCGGCCAACATCCTGGGCCAGCTCAATGGCGGTGCGCGGGTGCTGATGAGCGGGCTCGACTACGAGCGCGCGGTGCTCTCGGCCGGCCCCATCGGCATCATGCAGGCGGTGATGGACAACGTGGTGCCCTACATCCACGACCGCAAGCAGTTCGGCCAGAGCATCGGCGAGTTCCAGCTCATCCAGGGCAAGGTGGCCGACATGTACACGGTGCTGCAGGCCGGCCGCGCCTTTGCCTACACGGTGGGCAAGAACCTCGACAGCCTGGGCAGCGAGCACGTGCGCCAGGTGCGCAAGGATTGCGCCAGCGTGATCCTGTGGTGCGCCGAGAAGGCCACCTGGATGGCGGGCGAGGGCGTGCAGATCTTTGGCGGCAATGGCTACATCAACGAGTACCCGCTGGGCCGCCTGTGGCGCGACGCCAAGCTCTACGAGATCGGCGCGGGCACCAGCGAGATTCGCCGCATGCTGATCGGCCGCGAGCTTTTCGCGGAGACCATGTGAGCCACACGCTCGGATGCTGGCGATGAACGACGACATCGGCGATCTGTTCGACAACAACCGTGCCTGGGCCCGCGCCACCGAAGCGCGCGAACCCGGCTTCTTCACCCGCCTGGCCAAGCAGCAGAACCCGCGCTACATGTGGATCGGCTGCGCCGACAGCCGCGTGCCGGCCAACGAGATCACCGGGCTCGATCCGGGCGAGGTGTTCGTGCACCGCAACGTGGCCAACGTGGTGGTGCACTCCGACCTCAATGCGCTGTCCACCATCCAGTTCGCGGTGGAGCACCTCAAGGTGGAGCACATCATGGTGGTGGGCCACTACGGCTGCGCCGGCGTGCGCGCCGCGCTGCGTGGCACGCGCGTGGGCCTGGCCGACAACTGGCTGCGCCATGTGCAGGACGTGCGCCTGCGCCACCGCAAGCGCCTGCAGCATCTGTCGCCGCAAGCGCAGGAGGACATCCTGTGCGAGATGAACGTGATCGAGCAGGTGGGCAACGTGGCGCTGTCCACCGTGCTGCAGGACGCCTGGGCGCGCGGGCAGAAGATTGCCGTGCACGGCTGGGTCTACGGCCTGAGCGACGGCCTGCTGAAGAACCTGGAGGTCACGATGGACCGCCCCGAGGCCGTGGTGCCCGTGTTCGGCGCCGCGCTCAAGCGCTACCCGCGCGACACCCAGGCCGACAACGATTGAGCCATCGCGGCCCATTGGCCGCCGCGAAGTTGCCGCAATGGCGCCGGGATGGCGCCGTTCGCAACAGCCACGGCAAGCATTGAAGTGAGCCGGCGGCAGCGATGTCTCCATGACATGCGAACAGGGCCGAGGACGCTCATCCTGTGTATATTGATGAGGTGACCCGTCTGCTTGTCTGGGGTCAGCGCGACGGGCTTGATGTCGGAGTGCAGTCGGAGGAGTTGATCGATGACCCTGGCGCGTTCAGCTGCCTTGCCCTTGGCCCGGCGAGCACTTGTGGCGTGGTTCGTGCTGTTGACAGCCGTGGTGGCGGTGCATCCCCTGGTGCTGGACGATGAGCTGTCCGACCTGCTCTTCTTCTTTGCTGCCGGCGGCAGCATGGGTGCTGCGCTGCTGTCCAAACTGAGCGGCAGGCTGAAGCATGGGACCTGGCGCGGCCACTGGCTCATGATCCTGTTTCTGCTGCTGCAAGGCGCGGGCGGGTTCATCCAGGCCTGGGCAGACAGCCACGGAAGCGATCTGCGCATGCTGAGTTGGCAGGACGTTTTCTACACCACCGCCTATGGGTTCGCCCTCATCTACATGGTCTCCACCGCACTGCCCCTGCGTGCCGAAGGGCGCATGGCGGTGCTGGTCGATGGCGGTCTGCTGCTGCTGGGGATGGTGCTTGTCGGCTATCAGTTCTTGCTGGTGCCGAGCATCGAGGCCCTTGCCGCGGCCAGCCCACACGGCGAGACCGAGATCATTCGCCTGTGGTACCCCTGCTGCGCCGACCTGACGGTGGCGGTGCTGCTGGCCGCCGGCCCGGCCACGCGGATGAGCCGCCTGAGCTACCTGCTGATGCTGGTCGGCTGGTTCGCCTGGGCTGCGGCGGAGTCGATGTTTCACCTCTCCTCGCTGATCCTGCCCGAGCCTCCCTGGTATGTGAAGGTGTGCTTGATGACGGGCTATGTGCTCATCTCGGCCAGCATTTGCACGGATCACCGCACCCAGGGCCGGGCGGACCCTGGCGCCCCCATCATGCGCTTGGGCGCCAGCATGCTGTTTGCGGTGTTCGCCTGGATCGCCGCGGCCGCGACCCTCACCTCTTTGCATGTCAGCGGACGCAAATTGGACCTGGTGGTGTTGGCGGCCCTCGGGCTGATCCTGGCATTGATCGCGTCCCGACTGGTCTGCGCCATTCAGCGCGTCGCCTTGTTGAGAGAGCAGGTCAACCGGCTGCAGAACTCGAACTCCATGGCCGCGGCAGCAGGGGTGCATGGGTACGGCAGTGGCGCAGGGCAGAGCAGTGCCTTGCTGGTGCCTGCGGCGGGGCTTGAAGATTGAGAATTTGTTAACTGATGAAGTGAGCGCAAATGCGGTTGTCCCCGTGACAGGAGCACTGGGCTTTGACCGCTCATCCTGTGTATATTCAAGGTGTGGCCCGGCAGCTGGGCCTGGGTCAACGCGGTGGGCTTGGTGTCGGAGTGCAGTCGGAGGAGTTGATCGATGAACCAGGCCCGTTCACCTGCCTTGCCGCTGGCGTGGCGAGCGCTTGTGGCCTGGTTTTTACTGCTCACGGCCGTGGCTGCGGTGCAGCCGCTGGCGGTCGACGCGACGCTGTCCGATGCGCTGTATTTCTTCGTGGCCTTCGGCAGCGTGTTGGCCACCCTGGTGGCCAAGCTGATCGGCAAGCTCAAGACCGGCGCATGGCGCGGACACTGGCTCATGGTCTTGTTCTTGTTGCTGCAGAGCACTGGCGGCTTCATCCAGGCCTGGGCCGACAGCCACAACGTGGACTCGCGTGTGCTCGGTTGGCACGACCTGGCCTTCACCTCGGCCTATGGGTTCGCCCTGATCTTTACCGTGACCACGGCGCTGCCGTTGCGTATGGATGGGCGCAGGGCGGTGGTGGCCGATGGCAGCCTGCTGGTGCTGGGGCTGGCGCTCATCGGCTACCAGTTTCTGCTGGTGCCCAGCATCGAGGCCCACGCTGCGCTCGACCCGCAAGGTCGGCCCGAGATCCTTCGCCTGTGGTACCCGTGCTGCGCCTACCTCACGGTGGCCGCATTGCTGGCTGCAGGCCCCGCCACCCGCCTGAGCCGCCTGAGCTATCTGCTGATGCTGTGCGGCTGGGCGGTGTGGGCCGGGGCGGAGTCGGGGTTTCACCTCACGACGCTGAGCGTGGCCGAGCCCACCTGGTACGCCAAGATCGGCTGGCTGATGGGCTATGTGCTCATCGCGGCCGGTGTCTGCGCGGACGATCGCGACGAGGCCCGGCCGCAGGAGCACGCTGCACCTGCCATTCGTCTGGGGTCCAGCACGCTGTTTGCAGTGTTCTCGTGGCTGGCAGTGGCCGCGACGCTGGTTTCGCTGCACTTCAACGGCCGCAAGCTGGACCTGGTGGTGCTGATGGGGGTGGCGCTGATCCTGGCCTTGATGATGTTTCGGCTGGTCTGGGCCAGCGATAAGGTGTCCGCGCTGAGTGAGCAGGTCTCGCACCTGCAGAACTCCAACCCCGAGACGCAGACCGTTCGCCTGGATCATTTTCTCGATTGGGTGGATGAGTCGCTCGGCCAGGGCATGCTCGCTCGCTACAGCCTGATCCTGCTCGAGCTCAACCCGCAGGTGGTGGCAGGCGAAGCCGCACTCGATCCTGGTGCCTTGGCGCGCCGCGTGGTGGCGGCACTGCAGCAGGAGGGCATGGGTTCGGTGGTGGCGCAGGACGACGCGGGGCGCTTCCTCTTCTCGCGCAGCGGCCTGGAAAGCGATGAGGACGTGCTCGCCTATGCCTGGTGTGCCCTGGCTGCATTGCAGCGCGTGAGTGACGGCCCCGCAGCCGCAGCGGGCGGCGCGGTCGCCGACTTGCGTGCCGCCGTGGCCACCGCGCCCAACGATGGCAGCAGCGCGGCCAGGCTGTACCAGGTGGCGCAGTCGCGCTTGTCTGGGCCCCTTCAGTCGGGGCCTCGGGTGAACATGGGGCTGCCATCGAATCTGGGTCTGCCGTGACGAGCCTGCTGCCGGTGACGCAGACCAGCCTGCACCTGTTCGTGGGCTTCATGTCGGTGGTGCTGGCGCTGAACGTGCTGATCGCATTCGAGGCGCGCACGCCCCAAGCCAGGCTGCATGTGCTGTGGTTGATGCTCGCCGCTTGGGTGGCGGTGCAGGGCGGGGCGGTGGACTCGCCCTTGCCGGCCCACTGGCCCGCATGGCTCGAGCGCTTGAACTATCTGCCCTTGAGCTCGGCGCTGATCGTGGGTACCAGCCTGTGGTTGCACCTCAACCGCGCCAGCCTGCATGCCAGCCTGCACCCCACGCGGCGCATGGTCTGGTTGGCCTGGGCTGTGTGTCAGGTGGTGCTGTGGCTGGCCCCTGCGCCCCAGCGCGCGGACATCGCCTCGGCCCTGGTGCTGGTGATCTGTCTGCACGGCGGCCTGGTGGCGGCCTGGGCCCTGCACTGCCGCACCGACGGCAGCGTGCGCAATGCCGTCCTGTTGACGCCCGTGGTGCTGGCTGCCGCCTGGTGGGTGAGCGAGCGGCATGGCCTGCTGCCGCACACGGCGCTGGCGCCCTACATCCTGATGGGTGGCGTGGGCCTGTATGCCGGCCTCGCTGCGGGCCTGCAGGTGCACCGCATGCTGCAGGCCCGGCACTTCTTCGTGGCCACGCAGGAGGTGGAGTCCTATGCGGCGCGGCTGCGGGCGTCCAACACGGCGCTGCACCAGATGAACCAGGCGCTGACCGAAACGCTGGCCGCGTCCGAGCGGCAGAGCCAGCAGCTCATGGCCTTCGAGCGCGAGCTCAACATGCAGGCCGTGGCCAAGGACAAGGAGAAATCCAAGCTGCTGGGCCAGGTGGTGCACGATCTGCGCCAGCCCGTGCAGGCCATCGTGCTGTCGCTGACACCCGCACGGCGCAAGCTGGAGCAGGGCGATCAGGCCGGCCTGGCCGAGCTGCTGGACATCGTCTCGCACTCGGCCGGCATCCTGTCGCGGCAGATGTCCTCGCTGCTGCAGCTCACCAAGCTCGAGGCGGGGGTGTTCACGCCCAAGATCCAGCCGGTGGCGCTGGCGCAGGCCGTGCGCTTGAGCTGGTCGCAGCACGAAATCCGCGCCCGCAAGCGCGGTGTGCGCTGCGAGATGGTGCTGGACGAGGCCGAGTCGGTGTTCGTGCCCACCGACCCGACCATGTTCCACCAGATCGTCGACAACCTCATCGCCAACGCCATCAAGTACGCTGACCGCAGCAAGCCTGTGCCGCCCTTCGTGCGCCTGCGTGCCCGGGTGCTGGACGGGCAGGCCTGGATTTCGGTGCAGGACAACGGCGTGGGCATCGCGGCCGAGCACCTGGACAAGGGCGAGATCTTCAAGCCCTACTTTCAGGGCCACAACGAGTTGCCCGAAGAAGAAAAAGGCGTGGGTCTGGGTCTGTCCATCGTCGCCGCGCAGATCGCGCTGCTGCCTGGGCATGCGCTCGACGTGCAATCCCAACGCGGGGAAGGGGCCACCTTTTCGCTGCGCCTGCCCACCTGCGCAGCGCCGAGCCCACCGTTGGCCGGCGAAGCGCGCCGGCCGGCACGCACTTCGATCATCCAGGACCGCTGCATCTGGGTGGTGGAGGACCACGCCATGGTGCGCGAATCGATGGGGCTGCTGCTGCGCGGCGAGGGCGCGATCACGGCCTGCCTGGCCGACACCAAGGCGCTGGCGGAGCTGTTGTCCGACACCTACCTGTGGCCCGACGTGATCATCAGCGACTTCCACCTGCCGCAGGGCGAGACGGTGCACCACGTGATCCAGATGCTGGAAGTCGAGCTCGGCTCGGTGCCGCTCATCGTCATCTCGGGCGACGACCTTGCCCCTTCGGAATTCGCCGCCGATGCGCAGGTGTACACGGTGATCCGCAAACCCGTGGACACGACCACGTTGCTCGATACCATCTCCCATTTGCTTGCACAGGAGAGATCCCCATGAATGACCCGGTTGTCATCGTCTCGGCCGCCCGCACGCCCATCGGTGGCCTGCTGGGCGATTTTTCATCGCTGGCGGCCTGGGAGCTGGGTGCCGTGGCCATCCGCGCCGCCGTCGAGCGCGCCGGCATCCCCGGCGACGCCGTCGACGAGGTGCTGATGGGCAATTGCCTGATGGCCGGCCAGGGCCAGGCCCCGGCCCGGCAGGCGGTGAGGCGCGCCGGCCTGCCCGATTCGGCCGGTGCCGTCACGTTGAGCAAGATGTGCGGCTCGGGCATGCGCACCATGATGTTCGCGCACGACATGCTGCTGGCCGGCAGCGCGCAAGCCGTGGTGGCCGGCGGCATGGAGAGCATGACCAATGCGCCGCACCTCATGTTCGCGCGCAAGGGCGTGAAGTACGGCGCCGCGCAGATGTTCGACCACATGGCGATGGACGGCCTCGAGGACGCCTACGAGCGCGGCAAGGCCATGGGCGTGTTCGCCGAGCAATGCGTGGCCAAGTACGGCTTCAGCCGCGAGGCGCAGGACCAGTTCGCCATCGCCTCCACCACCCGCGCCAAGCTGGCCAACGAGGACGGCAGCTTCGATTGGGAGATGGCGCCCGTCACCTTGCCCGGCCGCTCGGGCGACACCGTGGTCAAGTTTGACGAGCAGCCCTTCAAGGCCAAGATCGACAAGATCCCGTCACTCAAGCCGGCCTTCAAGAAGGACGGCACCATCACCGCCGCCAACGCCTCCAGCATCTCCGACGGCGCCGCCGCGCTGGTGCTGATGCGCGAGTCCACCGCGCGTCGGCACGGCCTGGTGCCCGTGGCCCGCATCGTGGCGCACTCGGTGCACGCGCAAGCGCCCGAGTGGTTCGCCACCGCGCCGGCCGGCGCCATCACCAAGGTGCTGCAGAAGGCCGGCTGGGACGCCAAGAGCGTGAACCTCTGGGAGGTGAACGAGGCCTTTGCCGCCGTCACCATGGCCGCCATGCACGACTTCCAGCTGCCGCACGAGATCGTCAACGTGCACGGCGGCGCCTGCGCGCTGGGCCACCCCATCGGCGCCTCGGGCGCGCGCATCGTGGTCACGCTGCTGGGCGCGCTGCGCAAGCGCGGCGCCAAGCGCGGCGTGGCCTCGCTGTGCATCGGCGGTGGTGAGGCCACGGCGCTGGCGGTGGAGATGGTCTAGGCCCCACCCGGCCGGCGAACTGTCGGGCCAAACCCCCGCTGTTTCTGGCGGTGGGCCGTGTGGCGCTTGTCTACACTTTGCCGGACCGGTGTGTGCACCGGCCGGAGACCCGAAGATGACCGACGACGGCCCCATTTCCGGGCGCCATGACGCATGGCGCCGCCGTGACATCCTGCTGGCGGGCAGCGCCTGCGCCCTGGCGGGCACGGCACGTGCGCAGTCGGTGGCCGAGGGCGGCTACCGCTTCTCGCCGGTGCCGCAGCAGGCGATCCCGCTCGTGGCGGGCTACTGGAACCCCATCCTCGCCTGGGTGGCCGCGCGCAGCGGGGTGAAGCTGCAGCTCAAGATCAGCCGCACCTCGGCCGAGACCACCAAGTACGTGCTCGATCAGGACGTGGAGTTCGTCTTCACCAATCACCTGTTCAGCCCCGAGCGTGAAGCGCTGGGCTGGAAGGTCTTCGGCCGCCGCCTCACGCCGGCGGTGCACGGGCAGCTCATCGTGCCTGCCGACTCCGCCGTCACCGACCTGGCGCAGCTGGAGGGCCGCGAGGTGGTGTTCCCGGGCCAGGAAGCCTTCGTGGCCTACAAGGTGCCCCTGGCGCACCTGCTCTCGCGCAAGATCAACGTCAAGTCGGTGTTCGGCGGCAACATGGACGGCGCCTTCGCCCAGCTCTACAGCGGCAAGGCGGCGGCCTGTGGCTGCAATTCGCAGCTGGCCGAGGCCTATGCGCGCCGCGAGAACCGCAAGTACCGCGCGCTGTGGACGTCCGAGCCCTTCCACGACCTGGCCCTGATGGCCGCCTCGAAGGTGCCCGAGCGCGAGGTGAAGGCCGTGGCCGCCGCCTTTGCCGAGATGCACAAGGACCCCAAGGGCCTGGAGACGCTCACCCAGGTGTCGCAACTGGTGGGCCTGACGCACGAAGCGCACTTCCTGGCCTCGGACGGCCGTGAGTACGACGCCTACAGACGCTTCTACCAGACCGCGCCTGCCGCGCTGCGCTGAGCCGCGATGCGCCTGATCTCGCTGCTGCCGCGTTCGCTGGTCGGGCGGGTGTTCGCGCTCTATGCCGCCACGCTCAGCGCCTTCGTGCTGATCGGCCTGGGGCTGTTTCTGCAGCACCAGTACGAGAACAGCGTGCGCGCCGCGTCGGACGATGCGCGCACGATGTTCAGCGTGCTCGTGCCCATGGTGAGCGACAGCGCCGTGATCGGTGACTACGACACCATCCAGCGCCAGCTCGATCGCGCCATCAAGCTCAACAGCGTGGCCGAGATCCGCTTCCTGGATGTCCGCGGTGCGCTGCTGAAGGCCACCGACCAAAGCGACAACAGCGGCACGCCGCGTTGGCTGACAAATCACGTGGCCCGCCTGCTGCTGGACCGCAGCGAGCCGGTGGAAGCGGGCGGCACCGGCTACGGCACCTTGACGCTGCACTTCTCGGCCGAGCAGATCGCCCATGGCCTGTGGCACGACGCCATCTACGCTCTGAGCCTGGCCGCCTTCAGCCTGCTGGGCGGCGTGTTGCTCATCCGCCAGGCACTGGTGAGCTGGCTCGGGCACCTGGACCGCATCGGCCAGCTGGGCCAGGCGCTGGATGGCGGGCAAACACTGGCGCGCGAGGCCTTGGCCGGCGATGCCCCGCTCGAGTTCCGCAAGACCTTCGAGGTGCTGGACCGCGCCGCCAGCAGCCTGCAGGCCCATCGCGAGCAGGCCCAGGCCACGCTGGAGGCGATCGACGACGCCGTGCTCAGCTGCGATCTGGACGGCCGCGTGATGCTCGCCAATTCCGGCGCCCAGCGCCTGCTGGGCCTGCCGGCGAAGGCCATCGTTGGCCATTCGCTGTCGAAGTTGCTGCCCGAGCTGGCCGAGGCTGGCCTGACGCTCGATGCTGACGCCACCCAGCGCCGCTGGCAGCACCGCGAGCTGCTGCGGCGCGCGGCCGATGGCAGCCAGCATGTGCTCGACTCCAACGGCTTCCCCATCGTCGACGCCGACGGCACCACCGTGGGCCAGGTGCTGGCCCTGCGCGACGTGACCGAGCAGCACCGCCTGGACCGGCATCTGCGGCAGATCAACGCCACGCGCGACGCAGCCGTCACCCGGCTGCGCGTGGCGCTGGAGCGCTCGCCGGTGGTGGTGGGCACGGCCAGCCGAGGCAAGGACGATCTGCAGGTGGTGTCCGACCTGGTCTCGCGCCTGGTGCAGAGCCTGCAGGAGCGCAATGAGCAGCTCGATGCCATCTTTGCGCTCAGCCCCGACGGCTTCGTGTCTTTCGATGACGCTCGTGTGGTGCGTTATGCCAGCCCCGGCTTCTGCCGCATCACCGGCCTGTCGGCCGACATGGTGGTGGGCGTGGACGAGGACGTGCTGCTGTTCCGCATGCTTTCGCGCAGCGACCGCAAGTCGCGCCTCACCAGCATGGCGATGCTGCGCGACAGCGCGGTGCCCGACGGTGAGCGCGGCCCCACGCAGATCGAGCTGCAGCGCCCGCAGCACCGCGTGGTGACGCTGGCCCTGCACCAGAGCCAGTCCGGCGTGGTGTCGCAGGTGCTGCACCTGCGCGACGTCACCCACGAGAGCGTGGTCGACCGCATGAAGACCGAGTTCCTCACCACCGCAGCGCACGAGCTGCGCACGCCGATGGTGAGCATCTTCGGCTTCGTGGAGCTGCTGCTGATGAAGGACCCGCCCGAGGCCCGCCGCAAGCACATGCTCGACGTGGTGCACCGGCAATGCAAGGTGATGATCGAGCTGGTGAACGAGCTGCTCGACCTGTCGCGCATCGAGGCGCGGCGCGACATCGACTTCGCCTACCGCCAGGTGGACCTGGGCGCCGTGGTGGCCGAGGTGGTGGAAGGCTTCCACCTGCCGGACGGCCGCCAGTCGCCGGTGATCGATTGGCCTGCACACACGCTGCATGCGCGCCTGGACCTGGGCAAGATGCAGCAGGCGGTGCGCAATGTGATCTCCAACGCCTACAAGTATTCGCCGCAGGGCGGCGAGGTGCGTGTGCGCTTCGTGGACGAGACGATGGCGGCCAACGCGACATCGCAAAGACTTGGCATCGTGGTGCAGGACCAGGGCATCGGCATGACGCCCGAGCAACTGCAGCGCGTGGGTGAGCGCTTCTACCGCGCCGACGCTTCGGGCAACATCCCCGGCACCGGCCTGGGCATGCGCCTGGTGCGCGAGGTGATCACGCTGATGGGCGGCTCGCTCGAGCTGCAGAGCACGCCGGGCAAGGGCACCACGGTGACGCTGTGGGTGCCAGCCGAGCTCGAGCCCGAGGTGGCCCCGGCGGCCTTGGTCTGAGCCGGGCCTGTGGTCTACTTTCGGCGGCCCCTTCACGCCCGCCGTGAAGGGCAGCGCCCACCCCGAAGCGAAGACCCGCCATGCTGCTCAGTGAAGACCACCTCGCGGTGCAAGACGCCGTGCGCCAGTACGTGCAAGCCGAGATCGCGCCCAAGGCGGCGCAATGGGACAAGAGCCACCAGTTCCCGGCCACCGAGCTGCGCGGCCTGGCCTCGCTCGGCTGCTACGGCGTGGCCGTGCCGGCGGAGTGGGACGGCGCGGGGCTCGATTACCTCTCGCTCGCGCTGATCCTCGAGGAGATCGCGGCCGGCGACGGTGCCACCAGCACGGTGGTGAGCGTCAACAACTGCCCGGTCTGCTCGATCCTGATGGCCTATGGCAACGAGGATCAGAAGCAGCGCTTTCTCAAGCCGCTGGCGCGCGGCGACATGCTGGGCGCCTTCTGCCTCACCGAGCCGCACGTGGGCTCGCAGGCCGACGGGCTGCGCACCACCGCCGTGCGCGATGGCGACCACTACGTGATCCACGGCGTCAAGCAGTTCATCACCAGCGGCAAGAACGGCGACGTGGCCATCGTCATGGCCGTCACCGACAAGGCCGCGGGCAAGAAGGGCATCAGCGCCTTTCTCGTGCCCACCAACACGCCGGGCTACCACGTGGCGCGTATCGAGGACAAGATGGGCCAGCACGCCAGCGACACGGCGCAGATCAACTTCGACCAGTGCCGCGTGCCAGTGGCCAACCGGCTGGGCGAAGAGGGCATGGGGCTGAGGATCGCCCTGAGCGGCCTGGAGGGCGGGCGCATCGGCATCGCTTCGCAGTGCGTGGGCATGGCGCGCGCCGCCTTCGAGGCCGCGCTGGCCTACAGCAAGGACCGCGTCGCCTTCGGCCAGCCCATCTTCAATCACCAGGCGGTGCAGTTCAAGCTGGCCGACATGGCCACGCAGATCGAGGCCGCGCGCCAGTTGATCTGGCATGCCGCCAGCCTGAAGGACGCCGGCCGCCCCTGCCTGAAAGAGGCCGCGATGGCCAAGCTCAATGCCAGCGAGATGGCTGAAGGCGTGTGCTCCGCCGCCATCCAGGTGTTCGGCGGCTATGGCTATGTCAGCGATTTCCCGGTGGAGCGCATCTACCGCGACGTGCGCGTGTGCCAGATCTACGAAGGCACGTCCGAAGTGCAGAAGATCCTGATCGCGCGCGCGCTCGGCTGAGCCGCGTCAAAGGGTGTCGAACACCTTCTGAATCTCGGGCTCCCAGGCTTCGAGGTCGGCGTCCTCGATGGCCAGCCATTTCATCGCGGCGGCGCGGTGGTCCTTCCACTCGCGGTCGGCGGGCAGGCCTTCGATGCGGCGCATCAGCTGCTCGGCGATCAGGCCGGTGGCCACCAGGGTGTGCACTTCGGGCTCGATGCCACGGTCGCCCAGCGTGGGCAGGTCGTGGTGCAGGCGCACGGCGGCCACCAGCGTGGGCGTCAGGTGCCAGGTGCGGCACACCAGTGCGCCCACCACGGCGTGGTCGCTCTTGTGGTTGACGTTCTCGGTGGCCACGAAGCTGCGATCGATGCGCGCCTCGCCCTCGACGATGGTGCCGCCATAGTCCTTCACGCACTGCATCATCACCGGCATGCCCACGTGGCAGAACAGGCCGTAGGTGTGCGCCAGGTCGGCCGCCATGCCCGGCAGTTGCGTGGCGATGTAGCCCATCGCGGCGGCGCGCCGGGCCGACAGCTCCCAGAAGCGCAGCAAGTGCCGGCTGGTGGCGGGCACGGCGCGTTGCACCGCCACGCTGGTCATCAGGCGCACGGTCTCGTCCAGGCCCAGGCGGTTCATGGCCTGGCCCACGGTGGTGACGGGCGCCCCGGCCGTGAACAGCGGGCTGTTGGCGCGGCGGATCAGGGTGGCCGACATGGCCACGTCGCCGTCGGCGATGGTGCCCACGGCGGTGAGGTCGGGCTCGGGGGCGGCCAGCAGCGACTGCAGCTTGGCCAGGGCCTCGGGGCAGGGCGGAATGCGGATGGTCTGCAAGGGCCCCTTGCGTCGGGCCTGGTCCAGGTCGTCGCAGATCTTCAGCGTGGGGGGCGGAGCGACGTTGGGCGCGGCGGTGACGGTGGGCAATGGGGCGGCGAGGACGGTCATGTCGGGCGGCATCGGGGCGCCATTGGGGACGAACCCCCAAAGGGCGACCGGCAGGTCGCCTCCTGTTATCGGCGGGTGCGGCCTGGACTCAAGTCCAGCCTGGCAGGAATCTGGCGCGGGCCGAACGCGCCTTGGCGCTCAGCCCAGCGGACGCAGGTAGAGGCGATCCGAATACGTGGCCAGCCAGTGCGGCCGGAAGGCCACGAAGATGGCCACCAGCATGCCGGTGAGAAAGGCCTCGCCCGAGGCCGACAGCCAGCGCGCCATCAGCAGGTCGGCCGGGTCGCTGCCCACCGGCGCCCCGGTGAGGCCCAGCGAGACGGCGCCCGCCCCCGCCGCTGCGAGCATGGTGACAAAAAAACCACGCCCCAGGATGTAGATGAACAACTGTTGCGGCAGCCAGCGCCGCACCGCCGCCCCGCCGATCACGGCCAGCGTGGCCGGTGCCACCCCCAGCCACACAAAGCGCTGCAGGGCCTCGGCCGCATCCAGCCCGCCCATCATCATCGTGATCAAGGCGGTGAGCGCCAGCGCGGGCATGGCCAGCGGCCAGCCGGCCAGCAGCACCAGCAGCGCCGCACCCGAGAGCGGCTGCACGATGGGCATGGCCGCATAGCGGTCGGCACCCCACAACAGCGGCAGGGCGGCCCACCAGGCCAGCCAGGGCCAGGGCGGGCCGGCGGCGTCGAGCGCGCGCCACGGGCGCAAGGCCAGCGCCAGCAGCAAGGCGGCGCATGCAAGGGCCAGGTTGAGCCAGTTCATGCTGCCATTGTGCGCGGCACGCGCCTTCCCGCATTGACCTGTTTCACGCACGGCGCTAGGGTGGCTGCATGAAGCCCCCCATCGATTTCTGGTTCGACTTCTCGTCGCCCTATTCCTACATTGCCAACGAATGGGTCGATGCCCTGGCGGCGCGCCATGGCCGCACGGTGCGCCGTCACGCCATCCTGCTGGGTGTCACCTTTGCCGCGGCCGAACTCAAGAGCCCCGTGTCGCACCCCATCAAGCGCGAATACAGCCTGCGCGATTTCGCGCGCTCGGCGCGCTTCGAGGGCCTGCCCTACGAGCAGCCGGCGGCCTTCCCCATCCCCACGCAAAACGCTGCACGCGTCTTTTGGTGGCTGCACGACAGCCGCGGCCCGGCCGAGGCCGCGCAATGGGCGCGCAGCGCCTTTCGCGCCTGCTTCACGCGTGGCGTGGTGCTCAACGATGCCGCTGCGCTCAAGGCCCTGGCTGCCGAATCGGGCCTGGACGCCGATGCCGCCGAGGCCGCCTGGAACAACCCCGTCTGGAAGGACCGCCTCAAGCTCGCCAACGAGCAGGCGATCGCCGCGGGCGTGTTCGGCGCGCCCTTCTTCCTGGTGGACGGCGAGCCCTTCTGGGGCAACGACCGCAAGCCGCAGATCGAGCGCGTGCTGGTGAGCGGCGGGTTCTGATCCCTTGACCTCGCTGATGCTGCAAGAGGCGCTGTCGGCCGCCGACAGCCTGGCAGCGCAACTGGCCCACGACGAGGCCCGCTGGGCCGCGCTGGGCGCCGCATTGCGGGCCGCACCACTGCACGCCGCACTGACGGTGGCGCGCGGCAGCTCCGACCACGCCGCCGGCTACTTCGCCTACCTGGCCATGGCGCGGCTGGGGCGCATCGTGGCCTCGCTGCCGATGTCGCTGGTGACGCTGCACCATTCGCCCCTGCACACGCGCGACACGCTGGCCCTGGCCATCTCGCAATCGGGCCAGAGCCCCGATGTGGTGGAGCCGATCCGCTACTTCCGCGCCGGCGGCGCCACCACCGTGGCCCTGGTCAACGACGCGGCCTCGCCGCTGGCCCAGGCGGCCGAATGGGCCATGCCCTTGCACGCCGGCCCCGAGCGCAGCGTGGCCGCCACCAAGAGCTTCATCGCCAGCCTGGCGGCGGGTGCGCGCCTGGTGGCGCATTGGCAGGCCGATGCCGAATTGCTGGCCGCGCTGCAGGCCTTGCCCGACCAATTGCGCAGCGCCGCGCGGGCCGACTGGAGCGCCGCCCTCGAGGTGCTGCGCCCGGCGCGCAACATCATGGTGGTGGGGCGCGGCATGGGCTTCCCGGTGGCGCTGGAGGCCGCGCTCAAGCTCAAGGAGACCTCGGCGCTGCAGGCCGAGGCCTTCAGCAGCGCCGAGATCCAGCACGGGCCCATGGCCCTGGTGGAGCAGGGCTACCCGCTGCTGATCTTTGCCACGCGCGGCCCCACCCAGGCCGGCCTGCTGCAGCTCGCCGACGCGATGCGCCGCCGCGGCGCGCGCGTGCTGCTGGCCGCGCCGGCCGACGTGGCCGTGCGCGACCTCACCCTGCCCACCGCCACCGTGGTGGACCTCGATCCGCTGTGCGCCATCCAGGCCTTCTACGTGCTGGCCGCGCAGCTGGCCGCGGCCCGCGGCCTCGACCCCGACCATCCGCGCCACCTCAGCAAGGTCACCCGAACCAGCTGAAGCGGCAGCGCAGGGGCCGGGGCGAGAATGCGCCCATGACCGAAACCGCACCGCACATCCACTGGACCGACGACGAGGGCCAGACGCAATCGGCGCGGTGGCGGTCGCTGGCCGGCCACCCGCCGCCCGAGAAGGTGGTGATGGTGGGCGACGAGCTGTCCGCCGACCAGGCACTCAAGTGGATGCGTGCCGGCACCGGCCTGCTCTGGGTGGGCGACTACCAGAACGCACGCCACCTGCTGCAGGCGCTCGGCCGGCGGCTCGAAGCGCGACAGCCTCGCGCACCGGCGGGCCAGGCCAACACGCCGGCGGCGATGAAGGCCGCGTTCCTTGCCCAGCGCCAGGCGCAGGCGCAGCGCGCCAGGCTGCTGGGCCTGCTGCTGCTGCCTTTTGATCCCGACCACGGCGTGCCCCTGCGCCGTGCGCCCGATGTGCGCGCCGCCGGCCTGCAGGCGCACGGCCGCGCCAGCAAGCACTACGTGAGCTCGCTGCGCGAATTGCTGGGCCTCGTGGGCGCGCACGAGTGGCGGCGCAAGGGGGTGCCGGTGGCGGCGCTGCAGGCCCGCATCCACCCGCATGCGGGCGTGTTCTCTCCCGTGCGCGGCGAGTACGTCGAGCTGGTGGCCAACGCGCCCTTGCCCGCCGCCGCGCACCGCGACGGCGCCTTCGACATCGGCACCGGCACGGGCGTGCTGGCCGCCGTGCTGGCGCGCCGCCAGCTCAAGGTGGTGGCCACCGACAGCGACGAGCGCGCGCTGGCCTGCGCCCGCGACAACCTTACGCGGCTGAAGCTGTTGCCGTCCATCACCCTCACGCAGGCCAACCTTTGGCCTGAGGGGCGTGCGGGCCTCGTGGTCTGCAACCCGCCCTGGGTGCCCGCGCCCGCGCACACCGGCCTGGACGCAGCCATCTACGACCCCGACAGCCGCATGCTGCGCGGCTTTCTGGCCGGCCTGGCCGCGCACCTGGCGCCTGGCGGCGAGGGTTGGCTGATCCTGTCAGACCTGGCCGAGCACCTGGGCCTGCGCACGCGCGAAGAACTGCTGGGCTGGATCGCTGAAGCCGGCCTGCGCGTGGCCGAGCGCATCGACACCGCGCCCGAGCACCCCAAGGCCGCCGATTCAGCCGACCCGCTGCACGCCGCGCGCGCGGCCGAGCTCACATCGCTCTGGCGCCTGGTGGTGGCCTGAAGGCCCTCAGTCGATCTTCACGCCGCGTGCATCCAGCAGTTGGCGCGCCACATCGGCGCGGTCGGTGATCAGGCCGTCGGCGCCCATGTCGATCACGCGGCCCATCAGCGGCGCGTCGTTCACCGTCCACACCAGCACCTTCAGGCCCAGGGCATGGGCCTCGGCGATCCTGGCGGCGTCGATGTCGCCGTGGAACACCGACCAGTAGGCGCCGCCCGCGGCCTTGATCATGCGCGGCACCGAGCCGTGGTCCTTGTACTGGAAGCCGGCCGTCCACACCGAGCTGCCGCTGCCCTTGGCACCGATGTTGTCCATCCAGCTCTGCTGTGCCGTGAGGTAGACGGTGGGAATTTCCGGCGCGATGCGCTGCACCACCTGCAGCGTGCGCCAATCAAAGGACATGATCTGCACGCGCCCGGCCATGCCCGCCGCGCGCACCTCGTTGACCACCGCGGTGGCGAAGGGCTCGGGCGGCAGCGAGGCCTCGGGGTGCTCGGCATTCACCTTGGTCTCGATGGCGAAGCGCAGCTTGGTGTTGCCGCTGCGCTTGACCATGTCGAACAGATCGGCCAGGCGCGGCACGCGCGTGCCATCGATGGCCTGCTGCTCTGCAAACTGCCGGGCGTAGCTGGTGCCGGGCTTGATGCGGCCGATGTCGTAGGCCTGCAGCTCTGCAAAGCTCAGGCGGTGGATGGGCTCGGTGGCCTTGTCGAGCCAGCGCCCTTGCGCGTCACGTGTATGGTTGGGATTGAGCGCCTGGTCGTGGTGGATCACCAGCACGCCGTCGCGCGTGATGGCGATGTCCAGCTCGAGCGTGCTCACGCCCAGCTCGATGGCGTGCTGAAACGAGGCCAGCGAGTTCTCGGGGCGCAGGCCGCGCACACCGCGGTGGCCTTGCAGGTCGAGCGCAGCGGCGGCGCCGACCAGGCCGGCCAGTCCGAGGGCCAGGGCCACGAATCGCAGGGTGTTCAGCGGGCTTGTCATGATGATTCCCTTGGTGCTTCAGACCGTGGCAGACGCGTTCAGGCGCAGCCCGGTGTGCGCATCGAACAGGTGCACCGCAGCCGGTGCCCAGCCCAGGCTCAACGCGTCGCCCACGCGCAGGGCCAGTTTGCCAGGCACGCGGGCGGTGAGGGTGCCGATGGCGGTGTCTACCTTGGCGTAGGTCTCGGGGCCGGTGGGCTCGAGCATGGCGAGCTGGCCGGGCAGCGCGTCGGGGCTGTCGGGCGGGTTCACCTGCAGGTTCTCGGGGCGCACGCCGTAGTCCACCGAGTCGCCGCCCTGGGCCACCGCGCGGCGCTGGGCGGCGTCCAGCGGCAGGCCGGTGTTGCCGGCATACAGGCGATCTCCCGCGCGCGTGGTGTGCAGCAGGTTCATGGCCGGTGAGCCGATGAACTCTGCCACGAAGCGGCTGGCCGGCCGCTCGTAGATGTCGTCGGGCGTGCCGAACTGCTGCACCTGGCCGTCCTTCATCACCGCGATGCGGTCGCCCAGCGTCATGGCCTCCACCTGGTCGTGGGTGACGTAGACGGTGGTGGTCCTGGTGCGCTGGTGCAGCAGCTTGATCTCGGCGCGCATCTCCACGCGCAGCTTGGCGTCCAGGTTGGACAGCGGCTCGTCGAAGAGAAAGAGCGCGGGGTCGCGCGCCAGTGCGCGGCCCATGGCCACGCGCTGGCGTTGGCCGCCCGAGAGTTGGCCGGGCTTGCGGTCCAGCAGGTGGCCGATCTGCAGCAGCGTGGCCACGCGTTGCACTGCTGCCTCGCGCTGGGCCTTGGGCACCTTGCGCATCTCGAGTGCAAAGGCGATGTTCTGCGCCACGCTCATGTTCGGGTAGAGCGCATAGCTCTGGAACACCATGGCGATATTGCGGTCCTTGCTGGGCAGATCGGTCACGTCGCGCTCACCGATGAAGATGCGGCCCGAGCTGGGTGCATCGAGCCCGGCGATCATGTTCAGCAGCGTGCTCTTGCCGCAGCCCGAGGGGCCGACC
>Ga0268298_10001024_pt1 | contig 34299 bp, 24 predicted proteins | sample WWTPWeurt_MetaG_FD_194462 | JGI IMG/M metagenome (GOLD analysis project Ga0268298, IMG submission 194462) | Activated sludge microbial communities from WWTP in Nijmegen, Gelderland, Netherland - WWTP Weurt | ecosystem: Engineered > WWTP > Aerobic digester > Activated sludge | place...
ATTTTGGGTGACAAACAGCTGCTCGCCGTGATCCCCGGCGGCTCGTCCTGCCCGGTGATGTTGCCCGACGAGCTGGTGAAGGTGCCCGGCGACCCGCGCTTCGAGGCGTACAACGGCAAGAGCGTCCTGGACCTTCCGCTCGGCGTGGAGACGTACCGGGCGGTCGGCGGCATGCTCGGCACTTGCTGCGCCATCGTGCTCTCGGAAGACGCCGATCCGGTCTTGGCGCTGCACAACCTCATGCGCTTCTACCGGCACGAGTCCTGCGGCCAGTGCACGCCGTGCCGCGAAGGCTGCGGCTGGATCGAGCGCATCTTGAACAAGATCGTCGAAGGGCACGGCACCATCGACGAGCTCGATCAGCTCCATCGGATCGCCTCGGACATCTCGGGCAACACCATCTGCGCCTTCGGCGACGGTGCTGCGCAGCCCGTCCTGTCGTTCGTTCGCAAGTTCCGTAAACAGTTCGAGGACTACGTCCTGACCGGCGGCAAGTCCCAGACCAAGAAGCTCGTGGCATGAGCGTCGGATCCCTCTTCTTCGCAGTCTGCGCGCTGGTCGCGCTGGTGGGCGCGGTGAGTACCGTCGCGGCCAAGAACCCCATCCGCGGTGCGGTGGGGCTGTTGGCCACGATCATCGGTATCGCAGCGCTGTTCTTGAAGCTCGCTGCCCAGTTCCTCGCGGCGATCCAGCTCATGGTCTACGCGGGCGCCGTCGTGGTGCTGTTCGTGTTCGTGATCATGTTGCTCGGTCCCGACGCGAACCTCGGCGACAAGCCCGGCAAGGTTCGCCTTTCGCGCTGGGGAGCGGCCGTCCTGTTCGTGGTGCTGAGCGCCCTGGCGTTCTTCGGCATGCGCGGTGGCTGGGGCAAACCCACGCTGCTCGGGCCGGTCACCGCCGACTTCGGCTCCACCGAGGCCGTGGGTGGCATGCTCTTCCACCAGGGCCTGGTGCCCTTCGAGATCGCGACCGCGCTCTTGATCGTCGCGGTGGTCGGTGCCATCGCCGTGGCGCGCACGCGACAAGCGCCCAAAAGGGCGGAGGTCGAGCGTCACGAGACCAAGCGCTTGTTCGCCGGGCCACTGCACCCGCGCGACGCCGAGCGCCCGCTGGAGAAGGGGGCCTCGCGATGAACCTCATGGGTCAGTTGGTGCAGCACTACGTGCTCTTGGCGTCGGTCATCTTCGTGATCGGCGTCGTGGGGTTCTTGGTTCGGCGCAACGTGCTCGTTCAGTTGATGAGCATCGAGCTGATGCTGAACGCCGTGAATCTGGCGCTGGTGGCCTACAACCACCAGCACGGCGCGAACATGAATGGTCACATGTTCGCATTCTTCATCATCGCGGTCGCCGCTGCGGAAGCCGCTGTGGGGCTCGCCATCGTGCTGGCGTTTTACCGGCTACGCGCCTCCGTCAACAGCGACGAGGCCGACACTCTGAAGCACTGAGGGAACGAACATGCACGGGCTTCAGAAGATCTTTCCTCCGACCGAGTTCGCGCTGCTCGCGGTGATCCTCGCGCTGCCGCTGCTCGGCGCCATCGTCAACGGCATCTTCGGCAAACGTCTCGGCAAAGAGGCCGTGACCACCATGGCGCTCTTCGCCGTGGGCGGCTCGTTCGTCGCGAGCCTGTTGTCGTTCCTCATGCTCCGGAGCGCCCAAGCGGCGCACCACGGCGAGGCGGTGCGCTTCCTCTGGAAGGGCTGGGAGTGGACCCGAGTCTCGGCGCGCAGCGACATGGGCAGCGTGCCCATCGACGTGAGCTTCGCGTTCGACGCGCTGAACGGCGTCATGAGCCTGGTGGTCACCGGCGTCGGCTTTCTGATCCACCTCTACTCGACCAAGTACATGGAGAAGGATGCGGGCTACCACCGCTTCTTCGCCTACCTGAACTTGTTCATCTTCTCGATGCTGGTGCTGATCCTCGGCGCGAACCTGCCGGTCTTGTTCGTGGGCTGGGAGGGCGTCGGTCTCTGCAGCTACCTGCTCATCGGGTTCTGGTTCGAGGAAGAGAAGAACGCCCAGGCCGGCAAGAAAGCGTTCATCACCAACCGCATCGGCGACTTCGGCCTCCTGGTCGCCATGGCGCTCCTCCTCTATTACGTCGGCGCCCTCGACTGGTCCGGCATCGACGGTGGGCGCGCGAACCTGCTCACTCGTGTGCAGATGTGGCCCATCGGCAACCAGGTGCCCGGCAGCGGTGTGTTCCAGGCGAGCGCTCCGGCCTTCTTCGAGTGGCTGAATCGGCCCCGCTTCGTCACCGCCGCCACCCTGGTGGGGCTGGCCCTCTTCTTGGGCTGCGCAGGCAAGAGCGCCCAGTTCCCACTCTACGTCTGGCTGCCCGACGCCATGGCTGGCCCGACGCCCGTGAGCGCGTTGATCCACGCGGCCACCATGGTCACCGCCGGCGTCTACCTCGTCTGCCGCATGGCGGGCGTCTTCGTGCTGTCGCCGGCCGCCATGTTCATCGTCGCCCTCGTGGGCGCGTCCACGGCCCTGCTCGCCGCGAGCATCGCCTTCGTGCAGAACGACATCAAGAAGGTGCTCGCTTACTCCACGGTGAGTCAGCTCGGATACATGTTCCTCGGCGTGGGCGTGGGCGCGTTCACCGCCGGCTTCTTCCACGTCGTGACCCACGCCTTCTTCAAGGCCTGCTTGTTCCTCTCGGCGGGCTCCGTGATCTACGCGATGCACAAGCGCATCCACGACACGGACGCCTCCCAGGACATGCGCAACATGGGCGGTCTGCGCAAGTTCATGCCGCAGACGTTCTTGGCGTTCGCTGCGGCCTGGGTGGCGATCATCGGCGTACCGGGGACCAGCGGCTTTTTCTCGAAGGACGAAATCCTCTTCAAGGCGTACACCTCGAGCGTCGCGTTGCCCGTGTCGGGCGGCAAGCTCATCGACCCGCGCTCCGGCAAGGTGGCCCTCGAGCTCTTCCAGTGGCCTTCTTGGGGCGGCAAGCTGCTCTTTGCCATGGGCGTGCTCGGCGCGGTGATGACCGCGTTCTACATGTCGCGGCTGGTCTTCGGGATCTTCTGGGGCGAGTTCAAGGGCTGGAAGATCAAGAAGGGCTGGAAGGAGCCCGAGCACGACGAGCACGGCCACGACCAGCACCACCACGGTGACGAACCCCTCGAAGGTCCCAAGCCGAGCGAGAGCCCGTGGCAGATCACGGTGCCGATCTTGGTGCTCGGCGGCCTGAGCCTGGTGGCAGGTTTGCTCAACGCACCGCTCCTCCACCTGACGCCGCTCGAGCACCTGCTCGAGCCGGTGTTCGAGTTCGCCAACGGCAAGGCGGCCGTCGCCAGCGGCGCCAACGGTCCGGGCGTGGCCGCCATCGAGGGCGCGAAGTCCCTCGAGCTGCCGCTGCTGCTGCCGGGCGTCTTGGCCCTGTTCGCGGGCGCCGGCGGCGCGTTCTACGTCTATATCCAGCAAGCGGGCGGTCCCGCGCGCGCGCTCGCCGAGAAGTTCCCGAAGCTCTACGAGCTCGTCTACGACAAGTGGCGCGTCGACGAGTTCTACGAGGAGACCGTCATCGGCGCGGTGGATTCGCTGGCCGAGTTCGCGGTGCTCTTCGACAAGTACGTGATCGACGGCATCATCGCCCGCCTGTCGGCCTTCGTGGTCGCCGCCGCGGGCACCGGGCTTCGCTTCGTCCAGACGGGCCACGTCCAGGCCTATGCCGCCGTGATGGTGGTGGGCATCGGCGGACTCGGCTGGTTCTTCGTGGCGCCCCACGCCGCGGTCAGCGTCAAACCCAACGACGCCGCCGGGCAATACGAGCTCAGCGCCGCTCCGGGCCTCGGTTACAAGTACCGCTGGGATCGGGACGGTGACGGGAAGCCCGACAGCGAAACCTTCGGCGACGAGCAGACCATCACGGTGCCCGTCGAACGTGGAAAGTCCAAGAAGGTCATCGTCGAAGTGAAGAACGCCTTCGAGCGCATCGCCCGTCGCGAGGTCGTGCTGCAAAGACCCCAGGTCGACGCGTCGAAGGGAGCGGGCCCGGGCGTCATCCAGATCGAGCAGGGCGCCGACGGCCAGCTGCGGGGTGTCATCCCGGGACAGAACCGGCCCCTCGAGCTCCGGCCGGGCGCCGAACCGGGTCGCCCGCAAATCGATCCCGGCGTTGCCCGCCCGAACCCATTGCGCATGCCGGCCCCAGGACGCGGCGCACCGCCAGGTGGCGCGCAGCCCAGCCAGCCAGGAGGCGGACAGTGAGCCCCGGAATGAAGATGGCCTTCGAGGCCTGGCCGTACCTCGCGGCGTTCGTCGCGGGCGTCATGATCCCGCGCCGCCAGGGCCTGTTCGAGCGCATCGGCATCGGCGCGGTGGCCGCGCTCTCGTTGGTGCTCGTGCTCGGGCTCTGGCCCGGCGACGCTGCCAAGTCCGCAGTTGCGACGCCGCCGAAAGAGTGGCCCCAGCTCCTGAACGTGATCGTGTTCTTGCCCATCTTGGGCGCGATCTCGGTGCTGTTCCTCCCGCGCCAGTCGCCGAAGCTCCTGCGTCGCTACACGATGCTGATCCTCGGCCTCGACCTCCTGGTGTCGCTGGTTCTCCTGGGTGTTCCCATGGCCCAGGGCTGGCACTTCCAGTACATCCGCGACTGGCTCCCGAGCTTCGGCATTCGCTATCACGTGGCCGTCGACGGCGTGTCGACCTGGCTCGTGCTGCTCAGCACGTTCACGACCCCCATCGCCGCGTACGTCTCGTTCGGCAGCCTGAAGACGCGCACGAAGGACCTCTGCTTCTCGTTGCTCTTGCTCCACGGCGCGATGCTCGGCGCGTTCGTGTCGCTGGATCTCTTCCTGTTCTACGTGTTCTGGGAGCTGATGCTCGTGCCGATGGTGATCCTGATCGGCATCTGGGGTGGCATCGAGAAGATCAAGGCGGCCTACAAATTCTTCCTCTACACCATGGCCGGCAGCGTGCTGATGCTGGCGGCGATCCTCTACATGGTGTGGACCCACAAGGAGCTCGCGGGCTTCGTCACCTTCGACTACCTGGCCCTGAAGAACCTGGTGTTGCCGAAGACGGCAGCGATGCTGTGCTTCGCTGCGTTCCTCTTGGCGTTCATCATCAAGGTGCCGATGTTCCCGTTCCACACCTGGCTCCCGGATGCCCACGTCCAGGCGCCCACGGGCGGGTCCATCATCCTGGCGGCCGTGCTGCTGAAGCTCGGGACCTACGGCTACATCCGCTTCTGCATGGGCATGTTCGCCGGTCCGGCCTGGACGGCCGCGGCAAACCTGGCCGGGCTGGCGGTGGGTGGAGGCATCCTCTACGGCGCCCTGGTGGCCTGGAAACAGGACGACATCAAACGGCTCGTGGCCTACTCGTCCGTAGCCCACATGGGCTTCGTGATGCTCGGGCTGTTCGCCGCGACCCGCGCGGGCATCGAGGGAGCGCTGCTCCAGATGGTGAACCACGGCATCTCGACCGGCGCGCTCTTCCTCTTGGTCGGTGTCATCTACGATCGCCGCCACACCCGCGAGGTTCGAGAGTTCGGCGGGCTCGCCAAGGTGATGCCCATCTACACGGCGATCTTCGTGGTCGTGACCATGTCGAGCGTGGGCGTCCCCGGTACCAACGGCTTCGTGGGCGAGTTCATGATCATCATGGGCACGTTCGTCTCGCTGCCTCTCGGCTCCCACGGTCAGCTCCAGGCCACGCTGGCGTCGGCCGGCGTAATCCTCGCCGCGGTCTACATGCTGAGCCTGGTGCAGAAGGTGTTCTTCGGGCCGCTGTCGAACCCGAAGAACAAGGGACTGCCGGATCTGAACGTGCGCGAAACGCTGGCCTTGGCGCCGCTCATCGCCATGATCTTCGCCATCGGCTTGTTCCCTGGAGTGTTCCTCGAGCGCACGCGGGCCTCGGTCCAGAGCGTCATCGACGGCTACCAAGAAGGGCGGAAGGCCTACATGGACATGGACCCGAGCGGTCCCGCCAAGCTTCGCCCCCGCAAGGGTGGAGTCCTCGAGACGGGCTATCCAGAGCCGCCGAAGCCAGCGGGTGAAGAGAAGAAGGACGACACCAAGACCGCGCTCGCCGCGCCCGCCGCCGCCCCGGCAGGAGGTGCAGAATGACGCTCTGGTTCGGCCTCTCGCCCATCCTCGCTGTGGGGTTCGGCACGCTGCTTCTGATGCTGGCGGAGGCCTTCGGCCGGTCCAGCGATTCCAAGGACCCGACCGACGCGGGCTCGGGCCGCGCGGGGGAGCTGGCCCTCGGTGCGGCGGTCGTGCTGATCGCCGGCGCGGCCTTCTCCGTGGGCGTGTGGCTCGTGGGGCCGGACAAGCTGCCGGGCCTCGAAGTCACCCAGCCCTATCTCATCATCGATCGCTTCACGATCTTCTTCTGTTTCGTGCTGTGCATCGGCGGGGCCTTCGCGGCGCTGCTCGCCGGTGGCTACTTGCCCGAGCACGGCATCGATCGCAGCGAGTTCTTCCCGCTTCTGTTGCTCAGCACGGTGGGGGCCATGGCGCTCGCCGCCTCGGGCGACCTCCTGAGCTTGTTCATCGCCCTCGAGACCATGTCGCTCGGCGTCTATTGCATGGTCGGCTTGCGCCGGAGCCCGCGGGCCGCCGAAGCTGCGTTGAAGTACTTCCTGCTCGGGAGCTTCGCTGCGGCGCTCATGCTGTTCGGGGCAGCGCTGCTCTACGGCGCCACCGGACACACCGACCTCCAGGGCATCGGCGAGGGGATCCGCACCATCGGTGAGCCCCAGAGCACGGTGCCCGTCGCGCCCGTGCTCGTGGCCCTGGTGCTGACGCTGGCGGGCCTCGCCTTCAAGGTGAGCGCGGTGCCCTTCCACATGTGGACGCCCGACGCCTACGAAGGCGCTCCGACGCCCGCCACCAGCTTCATGGCCGTGGCCGTCAAGGCCGCGGCGTTCGCCGTCCTGCTGCGCGTGCTGATGGTCGCCTTCGGCGACGCGCGCCTGATGAGCTGGGGTTCGGGTTGGCCGCCGGCCCTCGCGACCCTGACGGTTCTCACCATGACGGTCGCAAACGTCGTGGCAGGTCGTCAGAGCTCGGTGAAGCGCATGCTCGCCTACTCCTCCATCGCTCACGCCGGCTACGCGCTCCTCGGAGTGGTCGCCTGCATGCGCTCCGAAGACGGGCAGGCCAGCGTGCTCTTCTACCTATTGACCTACACGGTCTCGACGGCAGGCGCGTTCGGCGCGCTCATCGCCTGCGGGAGCCGTGGCGCCGAAGCCACCAGCTACGAAGACCTCTCCGGTCTCGCGAAGCGCCACCCGGGTGCCGCGCTGGCCTTCAGCGTGTTCCTGCTCTCGCTGGCCGGCTTGCCGCCGACGGCCGGGTTCTTCGGCAAGCTCTACGTGTTCCGTGCCGCGATGGACGCGGAGCTCTACGTGTTGGCCGTGCTCGGGCTGCTGAACAGCCTGGTGGGCGCGTACTACTACCTCCGCGTGATGGTCTACATGTACATGCGCGAGCCCGCTCCGGGCGCCGAGCCCGCGGTGCCCATGCGCTCTGCGTTCGTGACGAGCGCGCTGGTCTTGGCAGCGGTGTTGGTGTTCGCGCTCGGCATCGCGCCGACCTGGTCCCTCGACATGGCGAACGCCGCGAAGCTGGTGGTTTCGGCCCGCTGAGCCGAGCTCGAGCTTCGAAACCCGAGCAGGCGTGGTCGAGGCGTGCAGGCCTCACAAAAGCAAAGCGGGGCGCCCGCTCGGGCACCCCGCTCTACGCGCTCGACGCGGACGGCTCAGCGTCCGAGGTCGAACTTCACTTCTTGCTTCACCGTGCTGATGATGAACGGGTTGTAGGTGAGCTTCAGGGTGCTGGCCTTCTGCGGCACCTCGAAGGTGATCCAGCCCTTGGCCTTCTCACCCTTGGTGACGCGCACGCTCTTGAGCTCCGGGTCGCAGCCACCGAAGGTGCTGGTGTACGAGTAACCGTCTCCGTCGGTGACCTTGGCGTAGAAGGGGTTCACCGGGACGTCTTTGTCGGCGCTGCCTTCGATCTGGACTTCGACGCCGAGCTTGATGTTCCCCTTCTTCGGCTTGAAGTAGTAGGGAACCTTGCACTCCTTCACGTTCTCGATGGTCATCGAGAAGTCGGGCGCCTTGGCCGTTTCGCCGACCTTGTAGAGCTTGGTCGAGTCGAAGCTCGGCGTCGTCCCGGTGCCGGTGCCCGTACCGGTGCCCGTACCGGTTCCGGTGCCAGTGCCGGTGCCAGTACCCGTACCGGTCCCCGTGCCGGTGCCCGGATCGGTGGTCGGCGGCGGAGGAGACTTCTTGCAAGCCAAGAGCGCACCGAAAAGAACGGAGGCGCACGCGAAGGCCGTGAACGAACGGGAGCGAGTCTGCATCGACGATTCCTTGTCTCTGACACCCAGAAGGGAGCGTCGGGACGTTACACAGCCTCGGGCGGGTTGAAAACTGCTCCGAGCGTCTGGCCCCGCGCTTGCTACGCGCCGTGGTACGCCGCCGGCCGGCTTTTCTTCCTCTTGCGGCACATTCAGAAAAAGTCTTTGAATTCGAGTGTTTGTCAGGATAGCACTGACCGGGAGCCAGAACCTTGATGCCCATCTCCGCCCGCACCGCTGCCACCTTCGTTGCCACTGTCGCCATCGGGGTGGGCGGGTGCGGCCGATCCCAGCCCTCGGGCGCCACCCCGCCGCCGAGCGCGTCGGCCGAGCAAGCGCCGGCGCCGAGTGCCTCGGCACCGCGTGTGATGAACGCGACGCCCTTCTCCGAAGAAGCCGTGCGCGCGGCGGTGAACCCCAACAACGAGGAACCATACCGTGGACCCACTGGGTCCGTACGTGGCGTGGTGAGCATGAAGGGCGATCCGCCGCCGGCCCTGCTCGCGGTAACCGAGAAGATCCCCGACAAGTGCAAGAACGCGCGCGCGTTCTACGGTCGGCTCTTCCGCGAAGGCATGGTGCGAAGCGTCGCCGACGTGCTGGTGACCGCCACCGACTACAAGGGCTTCTTGCCTTCGAAGGGTCAAGCCGTGACCGCCAAAGGCGAAGACTGCGCCTTCGATCGGCGCACGTACGCGGTGACATTCGGACAGAGACTCGACGTGCAGAGCAAAGACGGCGAAGCGTACGTGCCCAAGTTGATGGGTGGTCAGATGCGCGCCGACATGATCGCCGTTCCCGGAGGGAGCGCCGTGAAGCTCTACCCGCACGTTCCGGGGCGCTACACCCTCCTCGACCAGATGCACCTGTTCATGACGGCCGAGGTGTTCGTGCTCAAATACTCGACCTTCGACGTCACGAAGTCCGACGGCAAGTACGAGATCACGGGGCTCCCCGTGGGCGAAGTGACGGTGAGCGCGCTCCTGCCTCAGACCATGTCCGTGGCCCAGAAGAAGGTGAAGATCGAAGAGGGCAAGACGACCGTCGCCGACCTCGAGCTCACCTTCGACGCCAAGACCTACGAGAAGGACAAGCCCAAGAACCCGAAGGTCGTCATTCACTGAGCCGCGCGGCGCTCGACTGCCTGCTCCAACGGATCGCTGGGGCTCGAGAGCGCCCAGCCTTGGAGCCAGTGGCCGGCGGCCTCCCGGGACACGCGCCGCCGCAGGAGCTCGGCGAACAGACGCACACCGAGCGGGCTCGGGTGGAGGGGCTCGGCGCCGACACGCGCGAGGATCGAGCCGAGTTCCCCCTTGGAAGCGTCGAGGCTGGAGCAGACCAAGAGGGCGATGAAGGCGTCGCTGTCGTCGGGGTCGGCTGCCAACACGCGCTCGGCGAGGGTTTGCCCGAGGTCGGTGCGACCCAATGCGGCCGCGCGCAGCGCGAGCTCGCTGCTACTCACACCAGCGCGCACGCCGAGCGCGCGCACTTCGTCTGCGCTCGCTGCCCGAAGCGCGCGGTCCACGTCGGCGCGGGTCGGGCGCGCCTCGACTGGCCGCCGGGCACCCAGTGGGTCCGTGTGCGGGCCAGGCTCGGTAGTCGGCGCCACCTTTGGCGCTACGCGTTGGGCGGCGCGACTCGAAGGGTGCAGCAGCAGAAGAGCGCGTTTCCAGCGCTCTGATTCGTCGCCCTGGCCCAGCTTGGCCAGCGCCTCGATCACGATCAATGACGACGCTTCGTCGCTGGGGTCGAGCGCCACCGCGCGCCGGCCCGCTGCCAGGGCGCGCCCTGCCTCGCCCCGTTCGAGCGCACAGCGCGCTTGCTCGCGCCAGAGGGGAGCGAGCTCGGGATCGAGCTTCGCCGCCTCGGCGAACGCAGCCGCAGGGTCTTTGCGCTGCCGGCACAGCACCGCACCGAGCCGCGTCCAGAGCTCCGGGCTCGAGTCGTCCTCGATGAGCGCCAGGCGATACTCGCGTTCGGCGCGCTCCAGATCGCCGTGGCCTTCGTCGATCACGCCTTGGGCGTAGTGAGCGTAGGCGAGCGGAGGGATGTAGGGACCCTCGATTTCGCGCCCCGCATGGATCCGCGTGACCGAGTCGGAGCCGAACAGGCAGCCCGTGACGCTCGGGCAAACGCAAATCGCCAACAAGAGCCCGCGGGCAGCGGTCACAGTGCCTCGGCCAACGCTGCGAGAAACAGCGTGTTTTCCTCGGCCGTGCCCACGGTGACACGCAGTTGGTGACGGAGCCGCCCGCCCCGAGCATGGAAGCTTCGCACCAGGACGCCGCGCGCACACAAGCCCTCGAACACGTCGGCAGCCGGTTTCTCGGTCCGCACCCACAGGAAATTGGCCTCGCTCGGCGTCACTTCGACGCCCGGAAGTCGGCCGAGCTCCGACGTGAGGCGAGCTCGCTCGGCGCGCACCGTCGCGCAAGCCTGCTGGATCTCTGCCCCGAGCTCCTCGAGCACCGTGGTCGCGAGCGCCTGGGAAACACTGGGCAGGTTGTAGGGCGAGCGGACCTTGTCGATCTCTCGCACGAGCTCGGGCCGCGCGACGAGCCAGCCGACCCGCAGCGCCGCGAACCCCACTTTGGACAGAGTGCGGAGGAGCGCCACGTTTTCGTGCCGCCGATAGAGTTCGAGGTGGTCACCCTCGGCGTAGTCGACGTACGCCTCGTCCACCACGACCAGGGCACCCCGCGCTGCTTCGATCACCCGCGCAAGCCGGTCCGGACTCATGCGGTTGCCGGTGGGGTTGTTGGGCGTGGCGATGAAGACGAGGTTCGGCGGGCTGATTTCCAAGGCGTGGAGCAGCGAGCTCTCGGCCAGGTCCCAGCTCGAGTCGAGGGGCACTTCCACCACGTTCACGCCGCGAGACTTCGCGCTCAGGCGGTACATGACGAATGTCGGTGTCGTGGTGACGATGGTCGGACCGCGGCTCCCCGAGCGCGGTCGCGCGAGCGCCGTGAGCAGGAACGTGATCACTTCGTCACTGCCGACGCCGGCCAAGATCTCGTCGGGTCCAACGCCGACTTTCCGCGCGATGGCAGCCCGGAGCGCGGCGCTCCGGGCATCGGGGTAGCGCTCCCACGCCGTGTCCGCTGCGACCTCGGCGAGCCGGGCGCGCGCCGGAGCCGAGAGCAGGGGAGGGGCCTCGTTGGCGTCGAGCCGGAGGCGATAGCTGCCGGAATCGGGCAAATAGGCGGCGAGCTCGGCCAGCTCGGGGCGCAGGAGCAGGGACAGGTCGGTCGAATCGGCGGTCATCTTCCCCCCTGACGAAGCTTCGCGAGGGCCCGTTCGGCTTCCTCGCTCGTGATCGCTCCGAGTTCGACGATGGCGGACGCCACGCGCTCCACCTCTTCACCCATTGCGCCCACGGCGGCGGCCACCGCGCGGGCGTGCAGCGACATGTGCCCGCGCTGGATGCCCTCGGTGGCCAGCGCTCGCAGCGCCGCGAGGTTCGAAGCGAGGCCGGCGGAGGCGGCCACCTCTTGGAGCTCGGTGGCCGTCGACACGCCGAGCAGGCGCAGGGAGAGCCGCGCCGTCGGGTGCACGCGCAGCGTGCCGCCCACGATACCGAGCGAGAGCGGCAGCTCGAGGCTGCCCGTCAGGTCTTCTCCGTCGCGACGCCAGATCGCGAGCGGCCGATAGCGGCCGCCCTCCGCAGCGTAGGCGTGGGCACCGGCCTCCACGGCGCGGAAATCGTTGCCCGTCGCCAGCACCACGGCGTCGACGCCGTTCATGATCCCCTTGTTGTGGGTCGCCGCCCGGTACGGGTCGAGCTCGGCGAAACGCGACGCTTCCACGATCAGGTCGATGATCTCGGAGCCGGAAGGAGTGCCGTTCTGCCCGTCGGGGCTGGGGCGCAGGGCGAGGTCGCGTGCGTGCACCCGGCAGGTGACCTTCACGCGCCGGCGATCGCAGAGGTTGGTCAAGATGCGGAGCCCCAAGCTGCCTTGGGAGAGCTCCGCCACGCGGGGACCGATGGCCTCCGCGATGGTGTTGACGAGATTGGCCCCCATGGCGTCGCGACAGTCGACGTGGACGTGGACCACCAAGCTGCCTTGGCCGAGATCGCGGATCTCCACCGCGCGGGGGCCGCCGCCGCGTTCCACCAGGTTCGGCACCGCACGCGTCCCGAGCTCGAGGAGCTCCGCCGTGTGCGCCTCGAGCCGTCCAATGGCCCGTGCGGGATCGCTCACGCCGTACACCTGCACCTGCGTGGTCATCCAGCTTTCGACCATCTCGGCGGAGAACCCGCCGGCGGCGCGCACCATCTTGGCGGCGTTGGACGCGGCCGCGATCACGCTGGGCTCCTCGACCACCATGGGCACCAGGCGATCGTTGCCGTTGATGCGGAAGTTCAGCGCCACGCCGAAGGGCAAGGCATAGGTGCCGAGGACGTTTTCGACGACCTTGTCGGCGGTCGCAGCGTCCAGACCCCCGTCCGCGACGGCTTCGCGGAGCTCGGCGACGTCGAGCCCCGCCCGGGCCGCGATGCGCGCCTGGCGCTCGGCCACGCTCAGTCGGTAGAAACCCGCGATGCGGGAGCCTTCTTCGGGCGGGGAGCTCGGTTCCTCGGGGAGAGTCATCTGGGTCACAGGGGGCTGGGAGCCGAAGGCTCCGACCGGGCGTTTTCTATCACGGTGGCTCGGCGAGGTGCACGCCACGGGCGCCGAGCGAGAGAGGAATCCGTTCGTGTCCGAGCTCACTCCGAAGCTTGCACAACGCCAACGAGGGAGCACGCTCACCCACGAACAGGGCAATGTCGCCGCCTCCCGCGCCGGAGGGCAGGACGACGGCCGCTTCGCTCCGAGCGGCCTGGAAGAGGTCGGCGACCTCGCGCGTCACGATGGGCACGCCGGCGCAATCGCCGAGTTTCGCGAGACCTTCGCTCTGTAGAGCGAGCGCGGCGACCAGACTCTCGGCGTCAGCGCTCCGTGCTGCCTGCGCCGCCGACTCCGCCGCGGAGCGGAGTGGGGCCATCACGCTGTCGAAACGTGTCGGCGCCTCGCGCGCCAGTCGGGCCACGCTGGCCGTGAGCTCGCTGGTGCTCGCGGGCTCTCCGCCTGCCCACACCTCGAATACCAGGCGCTCGGGTAGCGAGACTGGTTCGAGCTCGAGCTCCTCGCCGCGTCGCCGGGCCAAGAGTGTTCCGCCCAGCGTGCTGACGGCGACGTCGATGCCGCTGCCCCCAGCTTGCGCCGAGCGATGAGCGATGAGCGCGGCCCTCAGGATCTCTCGTGCGAGCTCGGGGCTCTCGGTCCGACCGCCCGCGCAGGCCAAAGCGTACAGGCTTGCGACGACGATGGCCGCGCTCGAGCCCAGCCCGAGCTTGCCGCGCGCACCGCGGAGCGCGCTCGAGTCGAACCAAGGAGCCGGCGCAGCGCCGAGCGCCGCGCGCACCTCCGGCGTCACCAGCTCCGCAGGTCGTTCGCTGTCGACGAGCACGTAGCGATCGACGGCGGAGACCAAGGCGGGCGCGCCGTACAGCACGGCGTACGCTCCTGAGATGACGACCTTGCCCGGAGCACGGGCCTTCACGCGCGCCCTCGAAACTCGGAGTCGGTCAGGGTGGCGTCGGGCCCGGGCCCCGAGAGCCGCGTCCCCTCCACCCCTGGCACCCGACCGAGAGCTTCGGCTACGGCGCTCGCGTGCTCCGGTCGGGTCAGCACCTTCACGTGAGGCCCGGCATCCATCGTGTAGTAGGCCGGTATGCCACGTGATCGGAGTGCCCGCACTTCGCTCATCACGGCCAAGGTAGTCGGCTGGAAATAGACCACGGCAGGTCGGGCCGCGAGCATGGATGCGTGCATCATCAGCGCGCTCTGCTCCATGGCGTCGCCCAAGCGTTCGAGATCGCGCTCGAGCACCGCGCGCCGGATCTCCTGGTAGACGCGCGGCGCGTCGTCGACCCAACTCGCATAGTAGGGGCTCGTGGCTTGGGTGTGTTTCATGCCCTCGGTGGAGCCGATGGCTTTCGGACCCTTGGCCGTGAGCGTGACCAGCATCGCGAGCGGAAAGTCCTCGCCGCGAGCCACGCGCTCGGCGCGCTCGGCTCCGGCGGGAAGCGCACAATAGCCCCCGAACAGCGAGCGTGCGGCCGACGCGCTCGAGGCGCGCGCCACGGCCGAGAGCTCTTCGAGCGAGAGCTCGAGCCCGAGCGCTCGCGCGGCTGCCAGAGCCAGCGCGGCGAAGCCCGAAGCGCTCGAGGCCAGACCCGCTGCGGTCGGGAAGTCGTTTTCGGAGATCACGCGCGCGCGCAGGCGCGAGCCGGCTCGCGCGCGCAGTCGATCGACGAGCGCGCTCACGCGCTCGAGGGGTCGCCCCTCCTGCGCGACGCCGTCGAGCACGAACGAATCGGTTTCGTAGCTCTCGTCGAAGCGGACCTCGGTGAGCGTCGTGAGGCCGTCCAGGGTGAGCGAGAGACTGGGGGTTGCCGGCAGGTTCCGCGCGATGTCGGCCTTGCCCCAGTACTTTGCCAGGGCGATGTTGGCGTGGGCCCGCGCACGAGCGGTGTGTGTCATGGCCGCCTCGCTTCCACGCGCGTGGCGAAACACTCGAGGTCGGCCGCGCGAAACGCCTCGAGCACGGGTTCGGGGCCGGCTTCGCACAGCGCGATCACCGCGCCGCCGCCCCCGGCGCCGGTGAGCTTGGCCCCGAGCGCGCCAGCGCTCCGCGCCACGGCGCACGCGTTCTCGATGGCCTCGTTCGATACCAAGAGCCCCGATAGCAGCATCTGGTTCAGGTCGAACAGGCGGCCGAGCGCCCGGAGATCACCGGCTTCGAGCGCGAGCCGAGCGTTTTTCACCAGGGCCTCGATGCCGGCGAGGGACTTCTGGAATACCTCTGGGCGCTGCTCGCGTTGGCGAGCCACGGCCTCGACCATGGACTTGGTGCTGGCCGAAGGCCCCGCGATGGCCACGACGAGCTCCAGCGAGCGCGCGAGCCGGATGGGCTGGGCGCCGCCCTCGCGGGTGTACCAGAGGCAACCGCCGAGCTGGGCCGCCGCGGTGTCGATGCCCGAGGGATTTCCGTGGAAGATGCGCTCGAAAGCCAACGCCGCCTCGGGCACGAGCGCTTCGTCGAGGTTCGCGTGTTCGCACACGGCCCGCGCCACGGCCACGGCGATGGCGGCCGAGGAACCGAGGCCGGCGCCGAGGGGCAGATCGGATCGCGCCTCCACCCGCACCGCGCCCGCGCCGAGCACCGCGAGGAGCGCGCGAAAGGCGCGCGCCAGATCCATTTCGTCGTCTGCACGCACGGTCCGCCCGGCGATCACCAGGCTGGCCTCGTGGGCGGCGGAGGCTCGGGCTTCGGCCCCGCGCTCGATGCCTGCCGCGATGGCGGGCACGCCATACACGACGGCGTGCTCGCCCAGCAGGATCACTTTGCCAGACGCACGGGCCATCAACTCCGCCGGAGCGTCAGAACGCGCGCGGCGCCCTCCAAGAGCTCCAAGGCGTCGGCGCGAAAGCGCCCGCGGCGCAGCGTGGCCAAACCTTGCGCGACCAGATCGTCGATGCGCGCTTCGACGTGCGCGCGTGCGCCGCTTCGCTCGATGACGGCGATGGCCTGCTCGAGCTCGGCGTCGGTGGCCTTGGCATTGCCGATGGCCTGCTTCAGGCGTCGGTGATCGCGCCCGCGTGCCTTCTTCAAGGCCGTGAGGACGAGGACGGTCTTCTTTCCGGAGCGGAGGTCGCTGGCGAAGGGTTTCCCGGTGTCTTTCGGGTCTCCGAACAGGCTCAGGAGGTCGTCTCGGAGCTGGAACGCCACGCCCACGGGAAGCGCGAAGCCGTCCAGCGCCTCGAGCAAGCGCGGAGGAGCTCCCGCCATCAGCGCGCCCATCCGGAGCGGCCCGCGCACCGTGTAGCTGCCCGTCTTGAGCTCGTACACTCGCTCGATGTCGGCTGCGTTGGCCAACAGATCGAGCTGCTGCCCGGCCACCGCGTCGAGCTGCATCTCCGCGAAGCAGGCCAACACTCGCCGCACGCGTTCGGGCTCGAGCGCCACCTTCGAGAGCGCTTCGGTGGCGAGCGCCACTGCGTAGTCCCCGGCGAGGATCGCCGAAGCCTCGCCCTTCTCGCGCGACCTCAGGCGGCGCGTGAGGATGGTGTGCACGCTCGGTCCCCCGCGACGCGTATCGTCGTGGTCCATCCAGTCGTCGTGCACCAGGAAGTAGGCGTGCAGGAGCTCCAGGGCGACTCCGGCATCGAGAGCGGGCTCGAGGCTCGCCGTGGCGCTCGCCGCGCGATAGCCGGCCACGAGCAGCGCGGCCCGAGCACGCTTGCCACCGCGCAGCGTGAGGTCGCGGAGCGCCGCTGCCATCTCGCTCACGCCGGCGCCGTGCGCCTTGGCGCGCGTCACGTGGTCGTCGAGATAGTGTGCGAGCCGGCCGTCCACGTCGCGCCGCACTGCGCTCAAGAGCGCCGCGAAGGGGTTCTTGGCGATGGCCTTGGCTTTGGCCTTGGGCGGTCGCCGCGTGGGCCCGCGACGACGCGCGGAAGTCCTCGACCTCTTAGGCATTTTCCGGCAGAGCGTAGGGAGGCACGCCGGGCCTGTCAATGGCGCACCCGAGCCTCTCCGCGCTTCTCTTTTTGCGCCATGTGTGGCCCGCTTCCGTGGGCCGCATGAGCGAGATTGGCAAGCGCAAGGACGATCACCTCGACCTCGCCATCCGTGGCAGCGTCGGGTTCCGTCGGACGACGACGCTGTTCGAAGCCGTGCGCTTCGTTCACGACGCCCTCCCCGACCTCGGCATGGACGAGCTCGACAAGAGCCTGACGCTGCTCGGGAAGCGATTGCGGGCTCCGATCTTGATCGCCAGCATGACGGGCGGCACCGAACGGGCAGCCCGCATCAATCGGGAGCTCGCGGCCTTGGCCGAGGCTCGGGGCTACGCGTTCGGACTCGGCAGCCAGCGGGCGATGCATCGAGACCCGGCGCTCGTCTCCACCTATGACGTGCGGAGCGTCGCCCCCAACGTGGTTCTGTTCGGCAACATCGGGCTCGTTCAGGCTCGCGAGATGCCGACGGTGGAGCTCGCCGAGCTCGTGGCGAAGGTCGGTGCCGATGCGCTGTGCGTGCACCTGAACCCCGCTCAGGAGTTGGTGCAACCCGAAGGCGACCGGGACTTTCGCGGAGGCCTCGCCACGCTGGAACGCTTGGTGCGAGAGCTGCCCGTTCCCATCGTGGTGAAAGAGACGGGCTGCGGCCTGTCGTCGGCGGTGGCGCGTCGCCTGCGCGGAGCGGGTGTGCGCCACGTGGACGTCTCCGGCGCAGGGGGCACGAGCTGGGTCGGGGTCGAGACCGAGCGCGGCGATCCGGCGCGCCGTGCGGTCGGCGAGACGTTCTGGGATTGGGGGATCCCGACCGCGGCGAGCGTGGCGCTGGTGGCGGGCCACGGCTTCGACACGATCTTCGCCACGGGCGGCGTGAGCTCGGGCCTCGACGTCGCCAAGGCGGTGGCGCTCGGTGCCAGCGCGGCCGGCTTGGCGCGACCCGTGCTGCAAGCCCTCGAGACGGGGGGCGTCGCCGGTGCCAACGCCTTCTTCGATCGCATCGAAGCCGAGCTCGCGACCGCCATGCTGCTGGTCGGTGCCCGAGACCTCGCGGCGCTCCGCCGCGTGCCCAAGCTCCTCGGACCCGAACTGGAAGCTTGGGTCACGCGCTCCGGTTGACGAGCGGCGCTGCTCAGACCTCGACGTGGATGGCGATCAGCCGTCCGTCGATGGCTTCTCCGTGAAGCTCGAACGTGAGAAACCCGGGTACGTCCGCCACCTCGAGGGCGACCGTCAGGTGGTCGGGCCCGGCATCCAATAGGCGATACGTCGAGTCGCGCTTCCGGTCGAGTGTCGCGAGCACGCGACTGCGACCCTGGCACAACGTGCCGTCGGCCAGGCGCAAGAGGACCTGCTCGTGCAATACGTCGCGGCGTTCGTCGTGGCCGCCCGTGACCAGCACGGCCAGGAGTCGCGCGACGAACATCTACGAAGTCTAGCCGACGCTTCCACGTCGGGCGACCGCGGGCCCGGCGATTTCCGTCACAGCAGGCCTTTCAAGCGCGGCACGATCTCGTCCACTGCGCCTTCCCCTTTGATCGAGCCTTCGATCCGGCGTTCGGAACAGCGCCCGGCGTCGTCGGGCCGGGCGAAGAGGGGGATCAGACGCGACGTGCACTGGGCTTGTCGGAGCCCGACTTCGTGCTGGTCGTGGTCGAACTCGAGGAGTCGCAGGTTGGGGAAGACGGTGTCGAGCTTGCCCGCCTGCGCCGCGTCGTGGAATCGCACGCACGGTTCGCACCATGGCGCGCCCACGTAGACCACCAATGACTTGTGATCGCTGGCTGCCCGCGCGACCTCCTTCTGGATTCGGTCCGCGACGTTGGCGCCCGCTTCGACTTTGACGATCTCGACTTTGCCCGCCGGGGCGACCGGCGGCTCCTTCCGCGCGGGTGCCTCCTCTTCGCACGCGCCGAGGCTGGCCGGCAGAAGCACGACGAACGCCGAGAGGGTGCGGCGACAGGGGAGCATCGACACGCCGAGAGCCTATCTCAACGACCCGCCAGCGGCGACAAGGGCTCCGTGCGACGGCGCAGCGGCTTCGACGGAGGTCGGCTCGCGTGGCCTCTCGCGAGTCCTCGAGCGCTGGTGTAGGTTGCGCCTGCCATGGCGCCGAGCATGGGACCCGGGAGGCGACGCAGCGTGCGCGTGCTGCTGGTGGTCGCGTTGCTCTTCCCGGGTTGCAACTTCCTGTGCGGAAAGCGAACGGGTGTCGGTACGGTCGACGCCTCGTCGGACGAAGCGCCCGTCGGCGTCGAAGTCGTCAGCAGCGGCGCCGAGCCCAAGGTTCGCCTCGAGGTCGGGCGCTGGGCGGGCATGACCTATCAGCTTCGTACCGAGAGCGAAGGTTCGTTCGGACGCGCAGGGGATCCTCCGGTCAAGGCTCCGACCTCGGTGCTGGAGCTGCGCGTCGAAGTCGAGCGAGGAAGTGCCGATCCGAGGATCGAGGAGCGGGATGGCCGGAAGCTCCGCTTGGTGGAAGAGCGCGCGACGCTCGAGCGCATCGAGCTCCAGAATCCGAGTGTCCCTTCGGACTTCTTGGCCAAGTTGAACGCGGCGTTCGGCCTGCTCAAGGGCCTGACCACGCGCAGTTTGGTCGGCGAAAACGGCGAGGTGGTCGAGGTCACGACGGAGCACGTCGGCGGCGTCGTGCCGCCGCCCGAGATCAAGAAGATCTTGGACGAAGCGCTCGGTGCCCAGCGCTTCTTCCCGTTCCGGTTGCCGCCGGTGCCCGTCGGCCTAGGTGCCCGCTGGCGCTTCAGCGTGCCCATGGAGGCCCGGGGCATGAAAGCGATGCAGGTGGCCGACATGACCCTGGTCGGGCTCGGCGAGCAGACGGCACGCATCGGGATTCGGGCTCGCCATCAGGCTCCTCGACAAGAGGTGCCGCATCCGACCGAACCCGGGCTCAGCGCGACGCTGGTGAATCTACGGGGAGACGCCGACGGCGAGATCGTCATCGATCGGCTCACGGCCTGCATCCTCAGCGCGCGTTTCAGCAGCACCTCCTATCTCACGCTGACCTGGATGGATCCGGACGGGCACGATCAGACCGCTACGTTCCTCCAGGCGCAGGTCCAACGCATGACGGGCAGCCTGGGGGCCCCGACCGACGCCGGCGCGGACGCAGGCGACGCCGCGGTGGATGCGAAGCCCGCAGCGCACGACGCGGCGTCGACCGCACCCAGCGAAGAGGAAGACCCGACGGAGTGAGCTCAGGCGTCGCCGGCGTCGACCTGCCAGGCCTGCACCAACGCGTCGAGGAAATCGGCTTCGGCGTCGGCGAGTTCGTCGGCTCCGGCCACGGCTTCTGCGTTGCTCAAGACGTTGGCGAGAGCGGCCTTGGATAGGTGAGCTCCCAGAACCTGGATGGTCTCGTCGAGCAGGTCCGTCTGGCCGAGGAGCGGAAGCGCGTGTTCGACCACGCGGGCGGCGTCGAGCTGGGAGCCGATTTGTTGCAAGATGACCTCGAGGTAGCGCGCGATGCCCGTGACCTCGGGGTCGCTGAGCTGGTCGTCGGCGTCCGCCGCCGTGAGCATCACCAGGGCGAGGCGTGTCTCCAGCGGCACGTCACCCAGGGCCTCGATCAAGGCGCCGAACTCGTCCTCGCTCATGCTGGCGAGCTCCTGATCGAGGTCCGGCAAAATCGAGCTCGAATCACCCCAGGTCGCGTCGTCGATGTCGAGCGTGTCCACCCGCCGGATGATCCAAGAATCGCCGCCGTTGTACTCCTGGTTCATGAGGTAGCGGTACGGGATGTAGCAGTAGCCGCCGTCGCCCCAACTCGTGCCCCAGCTGTTGCGCACGATGAAGAGTTCGTCCGGATCCGAGTAGCCGACGCACAACATCGCGTGCGCACCATGGGACTCGCGCGACTCGGCGCCGCGGCCAGGCATCGGTACGAGGCCGGGCTTGCGCTGACGGTCGAACGACGCGAAGAGCTGGACGCCGAAGATGATGGGGTTGCCCTCGGCGAGCGCCTGCTTCCAGGCGTCGAGCTCGGTGGGGACCGCGGCCACGTCTTCGATGAGGAACTGCGAAGCCTCTTGGAACGCTTCGTCACTCGGGCGTTCGTTGACGCGCGCGACCTCGAAGGGCCAGGTCTCTTCCGAGCACGCGCCGTGCCGCGTGAGGCTCGTGATGGCGTCGCCGATCATCGAGCCCCCGTCCTCCGTCTCCATGCCCGCTTCGGCCCGCGCGTTGTAGTAGATGAAGAGGCGGCTCACGTCGTAGCCCGCTTCGCCGAGGTGCCGCTTCAGCAGGTACTCGTACGCGCCCGCGGTGGCGTTGGCGACGCAGCTACTCGTTTCCGCTTGATCCTCCACGGGCGTGAGGTGGGTGCGGAGGTCCACCTTCGGCGGCAAGCCTTGCGACAGCTCGTGACGTGCCGTGAAACGTCTTGCGTCCTCCGGCGGCTTGCCGGCGCGGTATCCGCAGACTCGGCGCGAGGTGCCGTCGGCTCGCTGGATCAGGAAATTCATGCTGGTCTCCGAGAGAGCGGCGGGACCCTAGTACGGAGAACCCACGAAGTCGACGCAGCGCAAGGCACTACGGCGTCACGGCGTCAGCCGAACGGGGGGACGACGAATTCACCGCCCACGGGGGGCATCAGCGCGCGTCGCATGCGGCCGTTCTCGAGCACTAGGAACACGCGCTTGGGATCGTCGAGGCTCGTGTCGAAGCGGTAGCGCACCTTGCTCGGGGCCCAGCCCTCCACCTCGAGCACGCGGACGTCGAGGCCGGGGATGCTCACGTGATCACCGACGTGGAAAGGCAAGCTCGGCGCGCGAAACATCTGGGACGTCGGGTCTTCGAACATGTGGCCCTTCTCCACGCTGAGCTCGAGGGTGTCATCCGCGACTCGAACCACGTGCTGAGGGCTCGGCGCGTTGCACAGCACGCGCCAGCGCCGGGGCATCGGGCTGCCCCGGGCGTGTCGGACGTAGGGTGGGTAGATCAAGGACGCGATCTCGCCGCCCGAGTTGATCAACACGAGCTCTTGCTGCGCGACCTCGCGGTCGTCGATTTCGGCTGCCAGGTGCTTGTGACGGATCCCGCTCACGATGCTGCGCCAGAAGATGGCGTGGTCATGGGTGAAACGCAGGGCAAACCCCAGGTGGACCGCTGCCACGGGCAGGCAAAAGAAGGCGAACGCGAGGCTCGCGACGCGGCGCCGCTCCGCGGGGTCGCCGAGGCGCGTCAGCGCATCCCACAGGATTGCGCCGATGAGGGCGCTGCCGCCGAAGCTCGCGATCAAGAGCAACCGCACCGACGGAATGGTCCCGACCAGAGGCAAGAGGCCGAGCAGGGAGCCGAGAGCCGCCGTGGCCAACAGGCGTCGTCGCCGAGGCTCGGCGCGCAAATAGGTGACGATTGCCAGCGTCGCGATGAGCCCGATGGGCACGAGCGCAGTCGCAGCCTCGGGCGCCCGCGTGAGGAGCTTTCCGTAGAACTGCTCTCCCGGCACGAGCAAGAGCTCGGTGGCGATCATGGCCGGCATTCGCAGCAGAGCTTCCGAGAAGAACTGCTTCGGTGCGTCGAACGGTCCGATGTACACCACGGAGCCCGCTGCCCCGTAGCGCAGCGTGACGTGGAGGAGCAGGTAGACGGCGGCGGGAGCCACCGCGAGCGAGAGCGCGCGGGCCCGCGCGACGAGCGGCTCGCCGCGGCCCACGAGCTCGTAGGCTGCGGCATAGGCCAGCGCGCAAATGGCGTATTCGCCACCGGCGAGCGCTAGGCTCGCGCCGAGTAGGGCGAGCAGCGCGTCGCGCCGTCGACCGCCCTCGCGGAAGGCGAAGTACGCAGTGAGCCCGAGGGCGCCGAACGTCGCGCTGACGAGCGCAGTTCGGTTGCAGATCCAGGCGATGGGCGCGACCAGCGCCGAATCGAAGGCGAGGATCGCCGTCGCGATTCGCGCTGCGCCTTCGCCGACCCAGCGGCGCGCCAGTAGGAAATACGAAATCAAGAGCGCCACGAGCCAGAACAGCGAATGCACGTGTTGAGCGCGCGACGAGAGGCCGAGAAGCGCCTGATCGACCCACAACAGCGCGCTCGAGAGCGGGCGCAGAAGACTGAGCTTGAGCTCCGGGTGGCTCCACCAAGGGGCAATCCCCGCGTCCTGGAGCGGCGCGAGCTCGCCCGGCTTGCGTAGGAACGAGTAAAGGTCGACGGGACTTCGCGCCACAGGGTAGGTCCCGTCGACCATGGCGCGATTCAAGAAGTCGTCCGCGGCGAGCCCGGCGCCCAGCGAAGGCCAATGCAGCCAGAGCGCGCAGCCGACCAGCACCGCGAGCAGCACGACGCTCTTCGCGCTCACGCGCGGCATGTGCTCCTCGCCGCCGCCTCGCTCCTCATCGCCGGCGCCGAGCATTGTCGATTTCCCCGCCGCCGCAAGCTACATTCGCCGAAAGTGACCGGCTCGAAAGCCCGATTGCGCCTCGAGTCGTGCCCATGTTGACGCCGTTTCGCATCCTGTTCGACGTCGCGGTGTTCCGGCTGCGCCGCCTGGAAATGGCCAACCTGGGCGGCGCCGTTTCCGTGATGTTGGCGCTCGGTCTCGCCCTTCCCGAGCTCGCGTATCGCACCGCGTTCGCGTTGCTCCTCAATCTGCTCGCGTACCTCACCAACGACTATTGCGACATCGACCGCGATCTCGCTACGGGGCGGGCCGACGCCAAGACGCGATTCCTCGCCGCACACCGCCGCGCGGCGCTCCACGCGCAGATTGGGTTGGCGGCGGTTCTGGCGGTTGCCGCGCTGGTCACTCGCCCGGGTCTCTTGGTCGCGTTGGTGCTGGGCGAAGGGCTGTGTCTCTGGTACTCGGCACACCTGAAGCGCGTGGCGTTCGCCGATCTGGTGGCGATGGCAGTCTGCGGCGGCGCCATGGCCCTCGTCGCCGTGCCGCTCGATCGCCTGCTCGGGCTCGTCTTGGTGATCGAGCTCGGACTCTTCTCAGGAGCCTTCGAGCTCATCCAGGTGCTGCGCGACCGCAGCGAAGATGCCGCCGCCGGCACGCGCACCACCGCCGTGGTGCTCGGCGAGCGAGGGACCCTCTGGCTACTGCGCGGGACGATCCTGCTCGCCGCCGGCTTCGCGACGCTGGTGCTGCACCGATTCCTCGGGCCCCTGCTGCTCTTGGCCGCGCTCCTGCCCTATCGCGCCGGCGAAGCGCGGAGTCACTGGAACCGACTGCGGCTCGTGTTTGGTCTGGTCTGGCTCGGGATCGTGGTCACGACGGTGCTCGACACGCGCACCCATGGCCTCTGGCTCCAGATCGCGCAAAGCGCAGCGCTGTGAAGTCCCGCGCGCTCGCATCCACGAGCCCGCTCGGCCGCCCCGCCCCGCAGGAAGGAGTCTTCCGCGGGGCTCCAGCCCGAATGGCAAGCGGAGCTTCAGAACGTGAAGCGCGCTGCCGCGCCGCCGCCGTGCGGGGTGGCGTACGGCGCGACGTTCAGCCGCGCACGCTTCGGCGCCTTCAGCGCCGACTTCTCTTTCGCCGGCTCGGAGTCACCGCTGGTCAGGAGCACGATGCCGGTCACGCCCAACGTGATGGCGACGCCGAAGGCCATGTCGGCGATGAGCGCGTTGCGCTCGACCTTGTCGGCGTTGTCGGTGGTGGGCGTGTCGTTGAAGTCGCTCTTCGCGCCCAGGGCCTTCACGCCGAAGAACGCGCCGACGGCTGCGCTTGCGCCCGCGATGCCGAGCGTGACGTAGGCCGGCACCTTGCTCTTGGGCTGCGCCGGCTGCGCGGGCTCGCTCTTCTCGGTGGGCTCCGCGGCGGGCGGTGGGGTGTCGACCGGTGCAGGCGCCGGCGCGGCGGGACCCGCGTCCGAGGCCTTCAGCTCGAGGTTCTTGTCGACGCGCTGACCGGCCGTCACGTCGATCTTGAGCTCCTGCTTTTCGTACCCCGGGTTCGTCACCGTGATGCTGTGCGCGCCGGGAGCGAGCTTCAGGATCATGGGCGTTTCGCCCGGCTGCGCGTTGCCGTCGACACTGACGGCGGCGCCCGGCGGATTCGTCTGCAGGCTGAGCTCGCCGGTTTGCTTGCCCTTGATCTCCGAGAGCCGGGACTTGATCTGCCCGATCTTCTCGTCACCGAGCTTGCTCACCTCGGCGCTCGCCAGGAGCTTCTCCATGGCGGCCGCCGCATCTTCCGTCTTCCCCTGCTTGTCGAGGGCCAGCGCCATCCAGTACTCGGCGTGGGGGCTCGGCAAGATGTCGTGCGCCTTCTTGAAGCTCGAGTAGGCCTCCGCGTACTTGCCCGCGTTGAAGGCCTTTTCGCCCTCCTGGTAGGCCTTGCGCGCCGCGTCCCGCTTCTTTGGATCCGGCTTGGCGTCCCCGGCCGCCGCCTTCCCCTGAGCCATGGCCAGGGGCAGGGCGCTCGTCGTAGCGAGCGAGCCGGCCACCGCCAGCGCGAGAACCTTCGAAAACGAAGCGGAAATCCTGCGTGCCATGATGGTGCCTCCGGCGCCGCGGCTCTACCCGGCGCGACCCCGAAAGGCTAGACCCATCGCAGCTCGGGGGACAAGCCCGGTTTTGGCTATAGTGTCGTCGGCGCGGGGTTTTTTCGCTGGCATGACCTCCCCTTCGGACAACGGATCATCGAGCGGCCCCGTGGCGCCGCCCAGGAACACCCTGCGCCCCCCCGAATGGAGCGCAGCGCGGGACGGGCCGCGCTCTGCCGCGTCGCTCACGTTCGAGCTCCACTTCTCCGAAGCGCCGGTGTCGCGCCGCACGGGACCGCGCGCGGAGCTCGCCCACTACGCAGCGCGAATCCGGACCGCTACCGAGCGCGAGGACACCGAGGGGGAACGCAAGGCGTGCATTGCCCTGGCACGCGCGCTCGTGACGCGTGGAACGGAGCTCGACACCGCGACCCGGCTCGCGCGGCGCGCGCTCCTGCTCGGGCACGACGCGAACCTGCGCGAAGAGCTCTCGAACTGGTTCGCTGCGCTCGGCGAGCCGGGCCTCGCCGCAGCCGCACTGCGTCCGCTGGTCGCCGACCTCACGGGTCCGGCCGCCGCCCGCGTGCTCACTCGCATCGGCGTGTTCCTGGGGCGCGCGGGAGACGCGGCGGGTGCCGCCGACGCTCTGTTCGATGCGGCGCGCGAAGATCCCGCCGACGCTGCTGCTCCCGAGCTCCAAGCGGGTATCGGAGCGTGGGCTCCGAATGCCGTGTCGCCCGAGCGCGCGGCCGAAGGCTACCTCGAGGGCTTCCGCCGGCGCGAAGCCATGGGCGATCGCGCCGGCGCGTTCGAAGATCTGCTGCGCGCCTTCGAAATGGCTCCGGGAGAGCCGGCGCCGGCGGAGCGTTTGGCGGGGACGCTCTCGGTGCGCGGCCGCACGGCCGCGGCCGACGAGGTCCTGCGCGAGCACGCCAGAGCGAGCGGAGAACGCGGCAGGAGCGTGCATTTGCGCCGCCTGCGCGAGGCGCTCACGGCAGGCGACGTGCCGCGCGCGCTCGGCGCTGCGTTCGATGCGCACCTGGAGGCCGAAGGCGAATCGGCCACCGTGGTCCTCGGCGGGCTCTTCGAACGCGCGGGGCTCTACGAGCTCGTTGCGGCTCGCTCCGAGCTGGCGCTCGCCGAGCTCTACGGAAGCGAGCGCGCTCGCGCGCGCAACGCGCTGGCAGAGCTGTACGCGGGACCGCTGGCCTCTCCGGACCGCGCGGTGGATTGCTGGATCGACGCCTGCATCTCGGCTCCGCGCGAGCCCGAGGCGCGGGCGCGCCTCGAGCAGGAGCTCGACAGCACCGGCGATGCCGCGCCGCTGGTCAGCGCGTTTCTCTCCATCACGCTGCATGGCGCCGATTCCGATCGGCTCCAAGGTGCCATCGCGCTGGCCGAGCTCGCCGAGACCCGTCTGCGCGATCCCGGCCTCGCGCTCTGGGCGGCCGAGCGCGCCGTCTCGCTGGGCGCGGGAGCCGAGCTCGCCGACCTCGCAGCTCGGGTGCGCGCTGGTGCAGAGGCACAAGATCGGCGCATCGCGGAGCTCGCGTCCGACGGCGGCCCGGCGGATCCGGTCGAACGGGCCAGCGAGCTCGCGGGGATCCTGCGCGGTCGTCCCGAGCGGATGGACGAGTACCTCGCGGTCCTCGCGGAGCTCGCCGCGGCTCCCGGGGAGCACAACCGCTGGCAGCGCGCGCTCGAACGCGCGCTGCGGCGCGCGGGCCGGATGGAAGAGCTCGAGCGGGTGCTCGAAGCCGCCCTGAGCCGCACCGAAGGTGCCGAACGCGATCGCGTCGCCCTGGCGCTCTCGGCCCTGTACCGCGCGCGGGGTGACGAGCGGCGTGCCCTGGCTGTGCTCGAGCCCCTGGTGGGAGCCCCGGGAACCCACGCGGCCTTGTGCGCTTTCGTGCTGGTGCTCGCGGCTCGTCGCGAGGAAGAGAGACTGTGGGCTCGCGCGATCGCCCGACTCGCCGCGCCCATGAGCTCTTCGGTGCGCGCCGTCATGCTCGCCGTGGCCGCCGAGGCGCTGCTCTCGTCGGGCGACGTCGACGCGGCGCGCGAAGCCGCCGAGCAAGCCACGCGCGCGGACCCGTCGCAAGCACGGCCCGTGGGGGTCCTCGCCACCATCGCTCTGGCGCGGCCGCCGGACCGCGAAGTGGCGGAGGCTCTCGAGCGCGCCATGGGGTTCATCGTCCCGCGCGCGCAGCTGTGCGAAGCGCTGGCGGTCGCCCACGAGAAGTTGGGCGATCCAGCTCTCGCATTGGTCTTCACCCAGCGCTGGCTCACGCTGCGTCCGGGCGACCCCCACGCCATCCGTACGCTGCTCGGTCGCGTCACCGAGTCGGGCGATGCGCAGCGCATCGGGGACGCCTTGTCGTGGCTCTTGTCCCAGCCCGAACCTTTGAGCGACCTCGCGCCGAGCTTGGCGGCGGCGCTCCTGCGCCTTTCGGAGCTCGACCCGGCCCGCGGGGCCACCATGGCGCGGCGAGCATTGGACGTGCTCGGTCCGAAGTCCGAAGAGCTTCGAAGCGCCGTGCTGGCGGTGGCCGACGCGAACCAAGAGCCGGGCCTCGCCCTGGCGCTCTTCGAGCGCACGTTGGCGGTTGGGGCGGAGTCCAGCTCCCGCGTGAGCATGTTGCTCGAGCTCGCGCTGCGGCGCCGAACGGTGGGTGACGCCGACGGAGTGGCGCGCGCGCTGGCCCACGCCGTGGCCGAGGGCGCTTCGGGGGCGGAGGTGCTCGCGCTGCTCGGAGACGCACCACCCGCGCGGAGCTCCGATGGCGAGCTGTCGCTGCTCGAAGCGCGAGCGGAGGCGCTCGCGAAGATCGACGACGCCGACGTCGAGATGAAGACGCGTGCGTATCGCGATCTCGGCGCGGCGCGTTGGGATCTCGCGGGGGACACCCACGGGGCGCTCCTCGCGTGGCGCAGGGCGAGCGAGCTCGACCCGCTGCACGGGCCGCAACGCCTGGCGCGAGACCTGGTGAGCTTCGCAGGCTACTCCGAAGCCCTGAAGTACCTGGAACAGATGGCGGCGGGACAGGCGGAGTCCAGAGAGCGCTCGCGCTTCTTGGGTGTGGCCTCGACGGTGGCGCTCGGGGCAGGCGAAACCCGCGAAGCGCTGCGCTTCGCGGTGGAGGCGCTGGAGCTCGATGCGTCGCACGCCGACGTGCTCGCCGTCGCCGAACGCGCGGCGAGCGGCGACGATCTCGACACTCTGGAGAGGCTGTACGAGAAGCTCTCAGACGCCGCGCTCGGCAGCTACGGCGAACGTGCGGTTCACTACCGGGCGGCGCGGCAGTTCGAGCGGCGGGGTGAAGTCTCGCGGGCGCTCGACCACGCGCTCCGCGCCTTCCAGGCGGTGCCCGCCGAAGGCGTGACCTTCGTCTTGATGGGGCGCCTCGCCGAGCGTGCGGGCCGCGGTCGCGACGTGGTGCAGACGCTGTCGAAGGTCGCCGAGAGCGTCAGGAACCCCGACGTTCGGGCCGGCTGGCTGAAGCGCGCGGCCGCGTTCGGCGGGGGCGACGAAGAGAGCACCCGACTGCGCGTCGACGTGCTGCTCCGCGCGCTGTCGGTGCGGCCAGAGCCCCCGCTGCTCCTGTCGCTCGGACAAGCGCTGCGCGAGCTCGGGCGCGCCAACCCCGAGTACCGCGACATCGGTACGCTCCGCTTCGAGCGCGCGCTCGCCGCACTTCTGCCGCGGCTCGAGGGTCCCGATGGCGCACGCACCGCGCTCGCGGCCGCCAGCGTCGCGCTCGATCTCGAGCTCGGCGGACTCGCGGTCCAGGCGCTCGAACGCGCCATCGTGTGCGACGCGGACGTGGAGTGGTACGGCGAGCTCGTGGAGCGTGCTGCCGAGCTCGGCCGGCAGCGGGAAGCGTGCGCCGCGCTCCTCCGCCACATTCTGGAACGGAGCGCAGACAAATACGGCAACGTCGGCCGGCATCTGCTCGAGCTCGGCGCCCACATCGCGCGCTCGGTCGACGACGGCAATACGGCCGCCCGGCTGCTCGTCGCCGCGGCGGAACGTGACCCGGACGACACCGACCTCGGACGGCGCGCCGCCTTGGCAGCGGAGCTCGCGGGAGACGAGACGCTCACCGGTCGCATCGCCGCCCACGTGCCGACGTCGGAGCGCATCGGCAGTCTGCTCGAGGCCGCGGCCCAGGCCGAGAAGGCCGGCGACTCCGTGCTCGCCATCGAGGCCCTCGAGCGGGTCGAGCACGAGCCCGCCGCGGCTGCCGAGGCCCGCCGGCGCGCGCGCACGCGCTTGCGCGAGCTCTACGGGCTCACGGGCAACCACGACAAGCTCGAAGAACTGCTCGAAGCCGAAATCACCTCCGGCGAGCTCGGCGGCGCCGCGTTGGCCCGAGCCGGGCGTGATCTCGCCGCGCTCCTGGCGACTCGCGGCAAGCTCGAGCGCTCGCTCATCGCCCTCGAGCGGACGCTGGGCAGCGTGCCCGACGATCTCGGGCTCTTGGAAGACCTCGCCACCCTCGCCAACCAGGCGCGCGACCAGCGCCGCCGGGCGTTCGCTCTGGCCAAGCTCTGCGACCTCTTGAACGATCGCGCGAAGGCGCGCTACCTGCGCGAGCTCGGTCCGTTGCTCGAAGAGATGGGCGACGATGACGGTGCGACCAGCCGCTTCGTCGAGCTCTCGGCGCTCGAGCCCAACGACGTGGAGGCTCTCGCGGCGCTGGAGCGCGCGGCGGAGAAGCGGGGAGACTACGAGCGTGCGGTGGCGCTGCTGGCGAGGCGGGCAGCGCTGGCGACCCGCGTCGACGACGTCCGGCGCGTGCGCCTGCGGCGCGCCACGCTGCTCGAGGAGCGGCTCGGTCGGGCCGATGAAGCTCGCAACGAGCTCGAGGCCCTGCTCGCTGCGACCGGAGATCACCTTTCGGTGTTGCGCGTGCTGGCGGACCTGCACGAGCGGCTCGGCGCACCGCTGCGTGCTGCACCTCTCTGGATGCGTGCCAGCGCGGTGACCACCGACCGGAGCGAGGCCGCGGACCTGCTGCGGCGGGCCTGTGAAGCGTTCCTGGTCGGCGGCGACGTGGATGGCGCGCGACGCGTCCTCGAAGGCATGGAGGCCTGGGCCGCCTCCAGCGAGCTGGTCGAGCTCGCGGTGGAAGTGGAGCGTCGCGGCGACGACCACCGCGCGCTGGCTCAGGCGCTGGAAGAGCTCGCGGTCACCGTGCGCGATTCGAAGCGGCAGGTGGCGCTCTGGGTCGAAGCGGCGCGGGCTCACGATCGCGCGGGGTTCCCCCACGACGCGCTGGCGGCGGCGGAACGGGCGGCGGAGCTCGCGCCCACGTCCGGCACGCCACAGATCTTGGCGCGTTGGCTCGAATATCGCGTGCGCGGCCCGACCACTCGCGAGCAGGCGCGCCTCGCCGTCGCGCGACTACGCGCCGTCGACGACGCGCTCACGCGATCCGAGGCCGAGCTTCGCGGATTCCTCATCGCCGAGGCGCTCGACAGCGCCGTCGGGACCGGTGCCGGCATGCGCGAGCTGATGAAGCTCTCGGCGGAGCTCGGCGAGTCGCCCTTGATCTCCCTTGGCGTGGCCGAGCGCCTGAGCGAAGGTGGCGAGCACGAGAAGAGCCTGGCCTTCTTCGAGCGCGCGCTGGCGGGCGACCTGCAAGGGGTGCGAAACCGCGGTCGCGTCGCCATCTTGGCCGCCGACGCGGCGCGTGAAGTGGGGGATTTCGCGCGCGCGTTCGACTTCGTGGGGCTGGCCGCGACCGAGCCGGTGTCGCGCGAGGCCGCGCTCTCGCTCGCCAACCAGCTCCGCTCCGAGCAGCTCGCGCTCGAGATCGCGCGTGAGCGCGCGAGTGAGCGCAGGGACGCGCCCCTGGTGAAGCGCACCGACACCGATCCGAGCTTCCCTGGCATCGAGCCGGTGCCTCACACGCAGCCGCTGCCGGCAGTCGTGAAGACCCCGAGCGCGGTGCCCAGGAAGCCGTCGAGCCCTGCACTCGAACGGCCCGCGAGTGTGGTGCCCCAAAAGCCGCCGAGCGCTGCGCCCGACCGCTCCGCGTTCGAACGACCTCCGAGTCCCGAGCCCGTGGCGCTCGAGCGTCCCGCGAGCGCCGCCCCCGAGAAGCCCATGAGCGCCGCGCCCCCCAGCGTGGAACGCTCTCTGCCGGGCGCTGCTCGGGGCGCGCCGAGCGCGCGACCGGACACCACGTACCGCTCCGCAGCCCCCCCCGATCACGTCCTCACGCCCGACGCCCCGGCGGTGGCACCGAAGAGCGCGCGCCCGTCGCCGGGGGCAGTGCCGACTCCGGTCATCCAGAGCAAGCCGTCGGAGGCACCGCCGCCCGTCGAAGCGCGTGTCGACATGCCGCCGGCTTCGCTCCGCCGCGTCTCGGGGACGTTCCCTGCCGCCAGCGCCATGGAGGCCGAGCTCCTCGACCGGTTGGTGAAGGGCTCGCTGGACGCCGGCCTCGAGCTCGTGCGCCAGCTCGAAAACCGGCGCAGCCGCTCCCACGACTTGGTCGCGGTCTGCCGTCGCATCGCCGCGCTGGCGCCCGGCGACCGCGAGCTCTTGCGCCAGCTCTACGTGGCGGCGCTGGCCGACAAGAACCACGTGTACGCGCGCGCCGTGGAGCACGTGCTCTCGCTCTACGACCCCGGGGTGGACGCAGCTCCTCCGCCCAACCTGAACGAGCAGCCCGAAGACCCGGTGCGCCTGCGCTCGCTCTTGTTCCGTGACCTGGCGAGCCCCGTCATCGAAGCGCTGTCCCTGGTATGGGAGAGCGCGAGCCACGTCTTCCGTCGTGACATGGCTGCCTACGGCGTGACGGGCCTCGAGCGCATCCAGCTCAACGCGCCCACTCCGCTCGCCAAGACCTACACGGGCGCGGCGCGCATCCTCGGGCTCACGCGCACGCCGCTCTTCCAGCGTCGCACGTCCGGGTCCATCACGCTCGGCGTCGCGCTCTTGACGCCGCCCGCCGTCATCGTGTCCGGCGACGTGTCACGCGAGACGTCGGAGCTCCGCTACCACATCGGAGCCATGCTGGTGGCCGCGTTGCCGGAGCACGTGCTGCTGTTCGGTAGCAACGAGGAGCAGGCGCGTTCGATCCTGAAGGGCATGCTGCTCGCGTTCGGCCCGCCCGAAGAGCACCGCGCCGAGGGCGCACAAGCGGCGAGCCTCGCCGAGGTGCTCTGGGAGCGAGTGCCCGCCCGTGCGCAGCGCCGGCTGCGCGAGATCTGCCACGAGCCGGGTGGCATCGACTACGAGACGGCGATGGACGCCGCACGCCGTGCCGCGCGTCGCGCTGGGCTCTTCGTCTCCGGCGATTTGGCCGTCGCCCTCCGCCAGACCTGCCGGCAAGAGGGGCTGCCCGTCGAGGCCGTGCTCGCGCCCGGCAGCCTCGCCAAGCTGGTCGCCGAGAGCCCCGCCATTGCGGACCTCGTGCGCCTCGCCACCAGCTCCGAATACGCGGCAGCCCGCTGGCAAAGCACTCGGGCGAGCAAGCCCATGGGAGCGAGCTAGACTGAGGTGCATCGAGGCCATGTCGGAACCGTCGGCAAACGCGACACGGTTGTCACACCCGGACGCGGTGCGCCCTGAGCGATCGCGGCGATCGGCCTGGTTTTCCCGATTGGCACACCTATCGCTACTGGTGGGGGTCGTGGCCCCCATGAGCTCCGCCTGCATCGTCTCCGATCCGGCGGAATACGGCGTCGCCAAGCAGACGCCCCCGTTCCTCGACGCCACCGCTGCGGCGCCGAGTGTCCTCCACCGAAAAGACGTCGCGTCGAACCAGACCTTCCAGGTCACGGTGCCGTTCCGCTCCGAAGACGTCGGCGACGAGATCGTCGCGCAGCTCTTTCTCGACTACAACACCGACGGCGAGTTCTTGCTCCGGTTCGAGCAGGTGCCCCCCGGCAAGTTCGAGGAGCAGCGCACCATCGACATACCGTCGGTGAGTTTGAGCAACACCATCGTCGACCCGGGCTGCTACGTGATGACGTTGGTGGTCACTCACCGCAGCAATTTGAACGCCGAGAACCGTCCGGTCGATCCCCAAGACACCAGCATCCTGACTTGGATCATCAACTTCGACGACGACGGCGAGAACCGGGTGAACGGATGCCCCAAGGCGGGAGGCGTCAACTGATGCGCGCGCTCGCGGTCTTCGCCACGCTCGTGCTCGCGGCTCTCGGCAGCGGCTGCTCGGTGCAGGCTCTCGAAGACACTTCGTTCGATCCGACCAAGAACCGTTGCAGCGCCGACAGCGAGTGCGGAGACGGCACGTGCGATCAAGAGCTCGGGCTCTGCCGCGCGAGCCAAGGGCAGTTCGCCAAGGTCCTGTTCGAGGTGACGCCGCCTTCCAACGTCGACCACTACGGTGGCCTCTCGTTCCTCATGCCCGAGGAGCTGGCCAGCGGCGGCGGTGACTTCGACCTCGCGCTGGGCGTCGTGAGCAAGGTCACCGGAACGGTGCAGGCGAACCAGCAGGCCTACCCCGGCGCCTGCAGCACGACGTACGGTGCGGCCAACGCCGACGCGACGCCTCAGGTCGAGCTCACCTTCACCTCCACCACGAACATTTTGGGGCTCCCGGCCCAGCAGTACTCTGCCAAGACGCAATACAACGACAAGACGGGGGAGTTCGACTTCGAGCTCTGGTTGCCGGCGGACGAATACGACGTCTACGTGCAGCCCCCGGCCGACGCGACCACCATCAACCCGGGCTGCACGGTGGTGCCGCAGCTCCGGCGCCACATCCAGGTCGCGTCGGGCGACGTCGCGCTCGCCATTCCGCTCCAGACGCCCAAGCTCCTGAGCCTCGAGGTCGTCGTGCCCGGCTTGAACGCCGTGGACAAGAAGCCCCTCGTCGGCTGGAGCGTGGCGGTGCTCGACCCTACGACCGGCAAGGTGCTGTCGACGCCCGTCGAGCTCGCGTACACGCAAGATCCCAACGACACCCAGAACCAGCACTACTT
>Ga0268298_10001025_pt1 | contig 34200 bp, 28 predicted proteins | sample WWTPWeurt_MetaG_FD_194462 | JGI IMG/M metagenome (GOLD analysis project Ga0268298, IMG submission 194462) | Activated sludge microbial communities from WWTP in Nijmegen, Gelderland, Netherland - WWTP Weurt | ecosystem: Engineered > WWTP > Aerobic digester > Activated sludge | place...
TTATGAAGGTCTCGGGGATTATGCCGGTGCCGTAAAGCAATGGAGCCTGGCTCTGGAAAAGGTACCTGATACTCGACCGGTGCTTGTGAGGCGAGCGGCTTGCTATGCCAAACTGGGCGATAAGTCGGCAGAGAAGCGCGACCTGGCTAAGGTGAAGATAGTAGACCAGGGTCTCTAGCGGCAGTTGCCGGACATGCAGTCTTTGGCGGATGAGACGACCGGGCTCTGTTTTCACAAACTTAGGCGCAAGCGAAATTATTGATAATTTCGCTCAATCGGATGCTTCCGTGAAGTCAAGAGAATTATGGGAGATTTTCGACAGAATTTCCTGTGCGCCTCGGTTGATGAAAAGACTTACAGGGCCTGCCTGAGTTTCTTGGGCGTGGTAGCTTTAAGGCGCTGCAGTCTTAGGCGCTGCGATGACTGCAGCTATTTTGTTTTTGCTTTCTGTGTCTTGATTTGTTCCATAAACTCTTTGAAGCGGGTTGCCTCCGGCAGCATGTTACGGGCGCTGGAGATGTCCTTGAGGGCTAGATCGTATTTTTGGTCTTGCAGGTAGCAATGGGCGCGCATGGCATAATGATCAGGTTGGAAGGGTTCCATGTCTACAACTTGATTGGCAATGGACAGGGCTTCGCGTGGGCGTTTGTCGGCTAACAAAGCCCAGGTTTGCGCTACCTTACCGGCCGTGTTGGCCGGTGCCAGGCGACTGGCTGTCATAGCCAGGGCCTGTGCCGTTTTGGGATCTTGAAAGTTGGCGAAGGCTAGCACAAACCAGGCTTCCGGTTGAAGTTCATTGAGTTTGAGGGCTTCTTGCGCATGTAAGAAAGCACTGCCGAAATCTCCTTGCATTTGTTCTGTCAGAGCCAGCATTGATTTGGCCAGGGCCGACCTGGGTGCAAGCAGGCTGGCCAGGCGGCATTGCCGGAAGGCCTCTTCTTGCTGTCCCCGGCTTAAGAGGGCGGCGGCTCTCTCCACTCTAGGCAAGTACCAGTTGGGGCGAAGGTTGGATGCTTCCAGAAAGAGTGCGTCTGCTTCCTTCATTCGGCCGAGCTGGCGCGCCGCCAACCCGGCAAAGTAAAACGCGTTCGGCTTGAGATAGAAAGTGTAGGAGTTTTCAGCCTCCGTTCCGGCATTGGTTGCTTCCGAATGCCGTTGCTTTTGCGGATGCACTTGCGTTTCCGATTGCGGTGGCGTTTCCAATTGCAGTTGTCTTTGCGATTGCGGTTGTCTTTGACTTTGCAGTTTCCGGTCTGTCTTTTGGAGCAAGTTGCGGCAGAGTGCGAGAGTTTGTTCCAGGTCGGCTCTTGCGGCATCCTTCTCACCTAGCAGCAAGTACGCTTTGGCTCGTGCTAGCAAAGTTTCCGCCTTCAGTAAAGTGTAAGGCGCTGTGTCTTTAGTATTTATATAGTTGAGACTCTTCCGGAAGCAGGTCAGTGCTTCTTGGTTGCGCTCAAGACCGGTCAGGGCCTCGCCTCGCAAGAGATTGGCGTAAATATGATCAGGTGATATTTTGAGAGCCAGATCGGCATCTGCCAGACTTGCCTGGTATCTATTGGCATTGAGTGCACTGGCGGCCCGGCACAGGTAGAGGCGACAGTCGTTCTGAGGTACATTGACGGAAGGAGGCAAGACCAGAGCCTGCGAAGCCATTTCAAAAGCCTGTTGGTGAGCACCTCTCCCATACATGGCCAGGCTCAGGCAGAGGCGGTTGATTTTGCTGGCGGGACTTAGAACAACAGCCCGGGCCGCACAGTCGGCCATCTCTTTAAAATTGGTTTCGTTGTAGTAAATCCAGGCCACGGCGCGGTGCCCATCGGCGGCAAAGGGATCTGCGTTCAATTGCTTTTCGGCGAGTTCATGCAAGTGTTCGTGTTCATCGGTTTCCGGTAGGTAGGGAAAGGTCTCTACTGCACCGTCGGCGAGCCAGAGTGAGTCTGCCGCTTCCGTTCTGGGTTTGAACCTGTCGCGACTGCCGGAGTTTTCCTGCGAGACTGTTTCACCGTCGACACTTAGTTCGAGAGGCGCACCGCCGGTAGTGCAAGAAGTAAGGGTGAGCACCACCACTGAGGCCAGCAGTGCGATCCTCAGCCCAGCCATGATTTCTTGCCGGCTTCATGCAAGAGTTGCTTGATCGGGATACTGACCGAAACTTCCGTCTGAGTGCCGGGAATTGTCAGTGGAGTTTCCAATACAATCTGTTTGTTTTCGTCTCGCCGGAGAATGGCAGTGCCCTTGATGGCAATAGTGTGCTTGCCGAGCGGGGTTTTCAGGCGCAGGGCGAAGCCCTCATTGAAATTGCAACGCAGTCCGTTCTTACTCTTGTCTATGATTGATTGAAAGTGAATGCGTTTTCCAACAATTACGGCTTCCATTTCTACCAGCGGTGCCACCACGGTTTTGATGGGAAGTTCCTTTTCTTTTTTGATCTTGATGTCGATTTCAAGTTCGGCGTTTTGTGTGGATTCGGATTTGGATTTGGGTTTGACGTTGAACTCTTCCACTTCGGTGAGTTCGCGGGTCAGTTCGCTGACCAGATCTATTGCTAGTTGCAGTCCTTCTTTGCCCTTCTGGGCAAGACTGTTTAAAGATTGACGGGCGCCTTCCAAATGAACTCTTGCGCGTTCCTGGTTTTCCGGACTCAGTAAGTCCTGAAACTTACGTTCCATTTCTTCATAGGCCAGCCTGGCCATTTTTGCCGAATCGCTTTCTTGAGACGCCAATTTCTATTCTCCGGAACCTGAGACTGTTTGGTTCTCTAATAATAACACCGCCACCTTGCAAACAAGGCGGCGGTGAGGAGTTTAGCGTGCTTAAGATCTACTGGTGATTTACTGGTGATTTACTTGTGGAGGAGTCGGAAGGTATCGCGAACCGTCAGTTCTACAAACAGTAGAGCGAAGGCGGTCATGAGCGCTCCCAGGATACCGGCCCAGAAAAACGCCGCTACTGTTTCTACGGTCTTGATATGGGCATCAAGCAGGTTGGTTCGAGCTTGAAAGTCCAGGGCGGAATAGATGCCGATTACCACAAATGCCAGCACTGGAGTCCACATATAGAGGACGGAAGGGAGCTTCGGCTCATTGTTTCGGTTTTGGTCTTCGGGCATAGTATCCACCATCCGGTTGGAAGTAAGGGACAAAGTAGCGTCGTAATTGGAAACGATATTTCGATGATATCTACGGCTTCCCGAAGGCGTAATCCATCTCAAGGTGGAGTATTTTTGTATACCAGTTGCCGCTTAGGCCTTGCCGAAGGGCTTAGGCAGCCGGTCACCGGTCCGCGCCTGGCTCCGGCTCGAAAGCGTGAAGCAGCCCTGGTTGTCAATATTTACCATTGGGAAGGTTTGCTTCCTGTCAGTAATCATACTTTTGGCTTAATTGCCTTACGGCTCAATTGTGTTTGTAAGGCTCCATTGCCGGGACAATTAGCCTGAGGCTTAAGGCTCCATTGCCGGGACAATTAGCCTGAGGCTTAAGGCTCCATTGCCGGGACAATTAGCCTGAGGCTTAAGGCTCCATTGCCGGGGCAATTAGCCTGAGGCTTAAGTCTCTGGTCGGGAAAGCGCTCTCAGGCAATGGTCAGCTTGGGGTACATGCCGGGGATGACGCGTAGATGCCCTTCCTCGATGAGTGCATCGATGGCTTCCAAGATCGTGTCCTGATTGCGATGGGCGCAGGCGCCATAGAGCGAGAGTTTGTCGAAGCCCTTGTCGGCAAGTTTCTTGGCTTTGCTTCCAGCCAGAATTGAGGCTACCGTGGTGCGTCCTACCTGACCTTTCAATTCTGTGGTGAGGCTGACTATGGCCTGGCTGAGATTATCGCCTTTGCCGGCCTGACTTTTGATATTGGCGGCATCGGCCGCGCTTATGAAACCATCCTGGTCGAACTGTCTGGCAGCAAGGGCCTGTCTGGCTTTCTTGATGGTTTCTCTTTCCGGGTTGACGGCCCGGTGGGCACGGCTGGGGGTGGGGCTGAAGGTCATTCTCAAATGCGGGTGGCAGACATCGCAGCCGCTGCAGTCGTTTACCAGTGCCTGTCCGAAATATCCCAGGATGGTGCGCCTTCGGCAGAGCGGCGTCAGGGCGTAGGAAATCATGCGCTCTAGCCTGTCTTCGTCTTGTTCCTTGCGACGGGTAAGGATGGATGTATCCAAGTAGGAAGGAATGGTTTTGAGTGTAATGCCGCCCGGGCTGAGGGTTAGCAAGCCCAACTGGTTGAAGAGATCGAGGGTGGAGTGCAGCGGTGTTTCTTTGATGTCGGGCACCGCCTCCAGTATGGCGGATGGTCTGACCGGGCTACCCTGGCTGAGGCGCAGAAATTCGTAGACTTCGAAGATTTGCTTTTCGGTAGGATAGTTCATCTTCGTCAGCCAGCGCTGGGTGTAGATGTCCTTGGGTTGGTAAAGTAAGGTGCAGGTGGCTGGTTGTCCGTCGCGCCCGGCCCTGCCGGCTTCCTGATAGTAGTTTTCCAGGGAAGGGGGCAAATTGTAGTGCACTACTTTGCGAATATTGGCTTTGTCTACGCCCATGCCGAAGGCCACTGTGCAGACAATCACTTTCACTAGATCATCTTCAAAACGCTTCTGGGTAGCTTTGCGCATCGGTGCCGGTAAGCCGGCATGGTAAAAGGCGGCTTTGATGCCTTCGCCGTTGAGGCGCTTAGAGAGTGCTTCTGCTTCTTTGCGGCTGCTGACGTAGACGATGGCGCTGCCGCCATGACCGGCCGGATCATGCTTCAGTCGGGCGAAGAGATGCCTGTCTTTGTCGGCCGGATTGTCGCATTTTTCCACTTCCAAAATTAAGTTAGGGCGATCGAAGTCACCTTTCACCACTTCCATATTGAGACCAAGGTTGGTGATGATGTCCTTCTGCACCTTGGGTGTGGCAGTGGCTGTCAGAGCCATGACTGTGGAATCCGGCAGCAGGGCGATGAGCGACTTCATATGCCTGTACTGCGGGCGAAAATCATGACCCCACTGGCTGATGCAGTGGGCTTCGTCTATGACCAGAAGGGAAACTTTTATACTCTGAAGGAGGGCGCGAAAGCGTGGAGAGTCCAGTCTTTCCGGAGCCACGTAAACCAGTTTGTAATAGCCCGAGCGCACCAGGTCGATGCGTTCCTGCAGTTCTTCCGGATGCACCGAGCTATTGAGCACGGTGGCGTTGGTAATGCCGCGCTTCCTCAGTCCGCTGATCTGATCTTCCATGAGGGCGATGAGCGGCGAAATTACGAGAGTGACTCCGGGTAAAAGCTGGCTGGGAAGCTGGTAACAGAGGGATTTCCCGTAGCCGGTGGGCAGGAGATTGAGGGTATGCTTGCCTGCCAGGGTGAGGGCGATAGACTCGCTCTGCTTTTCACGCAGTTTAGTGAGACCAAAGACTTTGGAGAGAGTTTCTTCGGTGCTTAAATTGGTGGTATGCAATATCGAGCCTCCTGTTGGCAATAAGTTTACTGCCTTTTCAGTCAGCTTGAATGTGTAACCGCACATTTAAGAAGTGAGTATATGCGTCGCATATGCCGGGTGGCAGCGCCTCGCTGCTCGGCGTATAGAGCCGGGCTTGCTTCCGGTCTTTACGGCTACTGCTTTCGCGTGGCTGCCAGTTCTTCATAACCTGAGAGCGGACAGTGTTTTCTTTCGAAGCACCACTCTTGCGAAAGGTTTTGTACTACCAGTTCCACCGTGGTGTAGACAATGCTGCCTGGTAGCAAGTGCCCGCCGAGGCATTGCCCGGCACCATCCGCGATACCAATGTGGATGTGGCTGCCCGATAATGCCACCACGCCCGTGCAGGAAATTATCTCGAAGGGACCGCTCAGCATGGTTCCCTCCGGGGCATCGGCAAAACGCAGATGGGCCGTCTTAAGACTACCAACAAGAGAAGTGATGACGCCGGCCTGCACCTGTTCTTCTGCCAGCAGCGCTTCGATAGCTTGGAAGATTTCTTCGCCCGGCTTCAAACGTAGCACAAGCGTTTCTACTGAATCGGATTCCGTTTTGCCGGGATCTTTTGCGCCCATCTCAGTGGCCGGACACATTTGTGGATTCGGTGGGTGCTTTCTGCCCGCTGTGGGTCTCGAAACCTTTGCGGCTGACGCGGGCTTTGCGCTGCGCTTCCTGAGCGAAGCCCACCATCTTTTGCCATTCCAGAGTGTCGCCGGGCACGCTGGCGATGCCGAAGCTGTATTCCCAGTCTGATTGTCCTTCTCTCAACTTGCCTAGATTGCGGGCGCAGACATCGGTGAAATTGGAAGCGAACATGGCTGCCAGATTACTATCGAGACCCGGCATCAGGAGCGCGAAGTATTCATCTTCAAAGTGTGCGAACCAGTCGATGGAGCGCTTAGTTTCCGAGATCTGGGCCAGGGTAGTGTGCAAGGTTTCTCTGTCTTCTGCGGCCAAATTGCTCGGCAACTGCCCATTTTTTCTAACTTCCAAAATGACTATGCTCAAAGGCCACATCTGGGTGCGGGCTCTTTCGAATTCCTTTTCAATAAGCCAGATGAGAAACTCAAAGCGCAAAAGACCGGTGCGAGTGTCTGAGAGCCCGGCGGCGAACTGCTCGGCTTCTCTTTTGTTGTAAGACCATTTGGTAGTCAGCCTGGCCGTGATGTCCTCATCGTCCATGCCTTCATTTGAGATAGTGACGATGCCGCTTTGTACAAGCCGGTAAAGAGCATGCAACCATTGCCTCTTGGTCAAGTCTGCCAGTTCCACGGCATCGGCTACGATAGGGTTTTCGCAAAGGGCGATATAGAGATCCCACATGTCATTTTCCAGGTCCATGCCGCGTTCCGTCAGCATTTCCTTGAACTCGTCTTTGTCGGAACAGAATTCTTTTGCAAAAAGCCCTGAGTACATGGTTAAGCCCAGCGACTTGAGATACTTGTTTTCATCGAAGAGCGAGGCGGCATCAAGAAGAAACGACTCCAGTCTGATCTTGATGCTGACGATGGAGGGGCGGTGTTCCGGCAAGAAGCGGAACCAGCCTTCTTCTTGCATGACGAATTCGTAGAGCACGTCGATGCCGCTGTCTCTCAAGGAGGAAGCATGCACCGGTTTGCCGCCATCAAAAAAGATGGATAGAATGCCGTCTTTGCCGCTCACTTCCAGCACCCCGGAATTGTTATTGAGGGCGATGGTCTGCAAGAGTCCAAGGCTGGGCATGGTTTTGAGATTGCCCTCGAACACCAGGGTTTCCCTGTGACGGTTTTCAGCATGAGCTGCATAACCCATTGGTGGTCCCTGGGTCCTGTGGCTGTCCATGCCGCTCTGGGAACGGTTGGGGTCGCCCATGGCCGGTACCGAGCCCTGTGATTGATTGGCGGAAAGGGAACTGTTGCTGGAGAAAGTACCGGAGACGGAGGCGTTGCTGGTACTGGATCTGGTCTCGAAGGGCGAACCGGAGCCGCTGTCAAAATTCGAACCGGAGTCTGATTTGGAAAAAGCCGAGCCCGAAAAGGAATTATTGGGTGAAGAATTATTGAAAGCCGGACCGGAATGAGAAGAACTGGGTGAAGTGAAAGCCGGACCGGAATGGGAGGAACTGGGTGAAGTAAAAGCCGGACCGGAATGAGAAGAACTGGGCGAAGTAAATGCCGGACCGGAGTGGGAAGAACTGGGCGAAGTAAATGCCGGACCGGAGTGGGAAGAACTGGGCGAAGTAAATGCCGGACCGGAGTGGGAAGAACTGGGCGAAGTGAATGCCGGACCGGAGTGAGAAGAGGTGGGTGAAGTGAAAGCCGGACCGGAATGGGAAGAACCGGGCGTCTGCGCTGTGCCCGCGGCGCCGAAGCCTCCCTGCATTTGCTGGGCGGTAGCCTGATTTGGGGATAACAGGAAGTCTGTACTCATGCCGGCCAGAGCAGACATGCCGAAGGCTGACGGTTTAGACTGCATAGCCTTCCAGAGGTCTTTGATGTGGCGCAGTACCTCCTGGGCATCCACCGTGTTGATTATCAGTTTTTCGCCTCGACCGCCACTTTCAGTGGAGGGTTCGATGGTGAAGGTCATATCGCCGGAGTCTTTATGGCAAATGACTGAAACCGTCAACGACTGTGAGCCAAGAAAGCCCAGGGAGGTAAGGAAAAAGGTCTTTCCCGGCTTCCCCGCCGCCCGCTGCATAATTTCTTGTATATGATCGGCGCTCGGAAAAGCTTTGATCTTGTGCATGGTTTGATTTTTGCGGGCCGCCAGTTTAGCTTTCTTGAGCTTCTCAAAGGCGACGCGCTGCTCTGTATTGAGGTTGTAGAGCTGGTTTTGTTCAAGGAACATCTCAAAAATGTCGGAACGTTCCAGTACGCCCTCTTTCTGCGCATTACCGAAGGCGTCCAGCGCGCGCAGATAGGCATTTCTAGCAACTTCTTTCTTCCCCGCCGATTGTTCGAAGAAAGATTGCAGGGTCGATACTCTCGCCACCAGCACACTAGGTGGGTGTGGCAGGTGTTCCATCAGACCTTCCAACTCGCTCATCAGTTGCCGACAGCGAGTGAGGCGACCGGCTGCTTCTGCCGTAAGGGCGTTGGCTGCCGCCTGTCTGGCTTTTTGTAAGTTGGTAAAAATAGAATCAATGATCAGTTCAGCGGCAGGCAGGTCGGCGCCCACCAGGTCTTTTCTTATACGGAGCGCCTGATCAAAGAGTTTGTCGTGCCGGGCGGAATTTTCATGTTTACTGAGGGGGTTGAACTCCGACTGCTCGATTAATTCTTCGGACAAATTGAGATAGTAATGGTCGTCCTTGGGCGTACAGACCTTCAAGGATTTTTCCAGAAGTTCGTCGGATGCCTTAAAGTTGCCTGACAGAGACAGGGCTTTGATCAGCCCGCAGGTGACCGAAAGCGCATGAGAAGACATGGGCTCAGCAGCAATCAGCTTGGCGCGAAGTTGATTGTAGGCTTCGCTGAGTCGATTGTCCTTGATAAGCTGGCTCAGTCGTTCGATTTCTTCAGTGCTTGGCAATTTATGCTTCACTTTGAACGAGGTGTTATTAGGTGATCTATTATCTTCCCACTATTTTGCTAGTTCAACACAAGTCAAGGTAAGCCCCGCCATGGCCAATTTTTTGAGGGATAAAGTCAGTCTGATAATAAAAATGGCGGCTCCGGCGGCGTTATTGCCTGCTTTTGCTCTCTCCGCCTGCCTTTTGATGGGCGATAGTTCATCAACTCTTGCTCAGACCGGGGCGGCAAGTGTCTCCGGGGCGGCGGCCCAAACCGGTTCGAAAAGTGTAAATCTGGCCGGGCTTTACGCTCAGGGGAATTATACCGGTGCTCTTGCCGCGGCCAGGTCCGAACTTGCCGCTGCCGCATCCAACAGAACCACGCGGGGCAAGGCTCTCAGCAATCTTTCTGCGGTGTTGCGCTTCACCGGTAGTCCTCAGGAGGCCCTTGATGCCGCCCTTGAGGCCCACGAACTCTGTCCCAATGACGCCGTCGTTCTCGCTAATCTGGCCACTCTCACCTGTGCTTATGGTGATCGCGATCAGGCATTGCCGCTCTATCAGGAATGCCTCAGGCTTTCTCCCCGTGACTGGCTGGCCCATATGGGTCTGGCTCAGGCGCTAGCCTTCAGCTATTCGGCTGATTTGACCGATGGAATCAAGGCTCCTGACCAGTCTGTCAGTCAGTTGCAGCAGGCCAGGGTGGAACTGGAGAAAGCGCAGAGTTTACTTGCGGAAATTAAGGACGCTCCCGGCAACTATTGGCTGCAACTGGGGGACAGTAATCTACTGCTCCGGCAATATAGCCGTGCCCTGTTCTGTTATGAGCAGGGGCAGCGGTCGCCCGGTAGAGCCGAGGAGCGCAGCCTCTGCCTGGAGAAGGCGCTGCAGGCCAGGCTGGCTCGGGGTGATGGCGCCCAGACCGCTGCTCTGGCGGCTCGGGTATTGCAGAATCCTGTGGTGGACGCGGAAACCTACAAACTTATCCTGGTTCGACTGGTGCCCTCGCTTCCGACCGACGCGGGCGGGCGCCTTCTCACCGCCGTTGAAAAGCGATTGCGGTCTGATCCGCTCCGTGAAGAAGATGCGGCACTCAAGCTCTCCCTGGGCAGGCGGCTGGAAGAGTCGGGTCGGCTCGGCGAGGCGAGAAAGTACTTTCTGGCAGCATACAAAAGTCGTCCTGAAAATCTCTCCTTTGCTCTAGCCCTCTCCCGCTGCCTCTTTCTTGATGGCGAACGGCAGCGCTCGCAGCAGATTGTGGTGGATCTCTTCAAGTCGGTGCGCAATAAAGAGATGGATGCCGGCAATTTAGTGGCGCTCAGGGCAGCCGGAGCTGCTCTGGAGCTGACCAGAGCCGATAGCGGCGACCTGGCATATTCACTCCGTCAGGCTCTCAGTGCTGCTACTGCCGGTGGTGGCAGTGCCGGCGGCGGTAACAGTGGTAACAGTGGTAAATTATATGTCAGCCGAGCCACAGTAGGCGATTGGCAATGCGCCTGCAATATGAACAGTATCCGATATGTGCTGCTCAAGCGCAGCGGCGTCGTCTATGCCCACTTGCAACCGGCCTCTCCGGGCAAGGCCATGGTTCTGCTTCGCTTGCCCAAGCCCCCCGGCGACGCGGCTAGACTATGGGGCGGGCTTGAAAAGATGGTGAAGGTCAAGTCCATCAGTCCCTTGACCACGCTGAGCGATTTCCCCAACTTTGCCAAAACCATTCTGGACGCGGAAGAGGCTTACTATGAGCCGGTTGTAAGTGTCTATAACTTTGCCATGCCGCCCATGCGCATTCAGTAAAAAGCCGCTTTTAACGCCGGGGAATGCAAGGGGGCAAACTGGAAACCATGGCATATTAGAGATTTGCAATCTGAATCGGTGCTGTTCAGGCTTTTCCGTCATAGTGGCCTGAAAACTCTCGAACAAGCCGAATTTGCAGAGCGGATCTGGGACGTTTTTTGAAAAATGCCATCTTCAGTGCCGTCACTACCACCTTTTGTGCATATAAAGCTTATCTGATTTATCCCCGATCCGCACTTTCCCTCTGTAGACTTACAGCGTGAGGTCTTGGGGCTGTTTCCACAAGAAAATTCATCGCTTGGGACGCCTCTTTTCCTGAACTTTGTTTCCCTTAACATCGTCTTGGTTAAGTGCTGGCTGCGGGAGGTATTTGTGGGACGACTTTCAACCCTCAACTTCAAGAAATGGATTGATGACAATCGGCACCTCTTGAAACCGCCTGTGGGCAACAAGCTAATCTGGGAAGACCGCGAATTTATTGTCATGGTAGTGGGCGGACCCAACAAGCGTACCGACTACCATGTGAATGAGGGCGAGGAATTCTTCTACCAGGTCGAAGGCGACATGGTTTTGAAGGTCTTCGATGAAGGCAAACTGCAAGATGTTCCTATCAAAGAAGGCGAGATCTTCCTTCTGCCGCCTGGTGTGCCGCACAGCCCCCAGCGCCCTGAAAAAACTGTCGGTCTGGTGATCGAGAAGAAGCGTCAGGAAGGGGAACAGGACGGGTTCGTCTGGTTCTGCCAGAACTGCGGCGAGAAACTCTATGAAGAGTACTTCCATCTAACCAACATCGTCACTCAGTTTCAGCCCATTTTTGAAAGGTTCTATGCCTCACCTGAGCATACGACCTGTAAGAAATGCGGCACCCGTACTACAAAGCCGGTATAAATGCGGTTCGCTGAGCGACACTCGGAGGCTGACCAGTTTTGAAAATCGATATTCACACCCATCTGCTGCCGGAAAATTTGCCTGACTGGAAAAGTGAATTCGGTTATGGCGGCTTTATTCGCCTAGAGCATCACAAACCATGTTGCGCCCGCATGATGCGTGATGACGGTAAGTTTTTTCGGGAAGTGGAAGAGAATCTCTGGAGCGGCGCCGCCCGTGTCAAGGATATGGAGCAAACCGGGGTGGCTAAGCAGGTGCTTTCTACCGTTCCTGTTATGTTCAATTACTGGGCTAAACCCAAAGACGGTCTTAACTCATCGCGCTTTCTCAACGACCATCTGGCTGAGGTTGTCGCTCAAAACCCCGATCGCTTTTACGGGCTTGGCACCTTGCCTTTGCAAGACACCGATATGGCTTGTGCCGAACTGGTGCGCTGCGTCAAAGAACTGGGCATGCAGGGGGTACAAATAGGCTCCCATGTGGAAGATATGAACCTTTCCGATGAGCGCCTCTTTCCCGTTTTTGCCGAAGCCGAGAAACTGGAGGCGGCAATTTTCGTGCATCCCTGGGACATGATGGGTGAAGCACGCATGACCAAATACTGGCTACCCTGGCTGGTTGGCATGCCTGCCGAAGTTTCCCTGGCCATTTCCTCCATGATTTTCGGCGGTGTATTTGAGCGCTTGCCCAAGCTGAGGGTTGCCTTCGCCCATGGTGGCGGTGCCTTCCCCTTTACCCTTGGTCGTATCGAGCATGGCTTCGAGGCCAGACCTGATCTCTGTGCCGTGGACAATCCTCACCCACCCAGCCATTATGTGGGCAAATTCTTTGTGGACAGCCTCGTGCACGACGGGCGTGCTCTCAAATACATCCTTGATCTCTTTGGTCCCGACTGTATTTGTCTGGGCACCGATTATCCTTTCCCACTGGGTGAAGCTGAGCCGGGCAAGCTCATAGAGGATAGCCGGCTTGCTCTCAGTCAGCCGGTGAAAGATAAACTACTCTACGGTACTGCCCTCAAGTGGTTGGGGCTTGAATCTAATTGATGAAAGAGGTAAAGACCAGGCATGACTAAATCGGAACTGCTCAATTCACAGACCCATTTCAACTTTGAGGCCAGCCTTGAGTTTGCTCGCTCAATGGATGAGCAGGACGAACTGAAAGAGTTTCGTCAGGAATTTATATTGCCCTCAAAACTGCGCGGTAAAAATGGCGAAAGCTGTGTTTATCTGGCCGGCAACTCCCTTGGTTTAGAGCCGAAGCGCACCCGCGAATATATCAATGAAGAGCTTGAGGATTGGGCAGACTTGGGTGTGGAAGGGCATTTCCATGCCAGGCACCCCTGGTTGCCTTATCACGAATTCGTCACCGAGATGTCGGCTCGAGTTGTGGGCGCGCTGCCCTCGGAAGTAGTGGTGATGAACACCCTTACCGCCAACCTGCATCTGATGATGGTTTCCTTTTATCGCCCCGAAGGCAAGCGGGTCAAAATCGCCATCGAAAAAGGTGCTTTTCCCTCCGATCAGTATGCCGTTGCTTCGCAACTGAATTTCCATGGCTTTTCGGTAGAAAAGCACTTGTTGGAATTTACGCCCCGTCCCGGTGAAGACACACTGCGCATCGAGGACATGCTCAAGCTCATCGAAGAGAACAAAGACGAGCTGGCTTTGATTGTGCTGGGCAATGTCAACTACCTCACCGGTCAGGCCTTTGATGTAGAAACCCTGGTGCAAGCTGCTCATAAAGCCGGTATTGTCTTTGGTCTGAATCTGGCGCATGGTGCCGGTAACCTGCTTCTCAAACTACATGACTGGCAGGTCGATTTTGCCGTCTGGTGTTCTTACAAATATTTGAACGCCGGCCCCGGCGGATTGGCCGGCTGCTTCGTGCACGAACGCCATGGTCAGTCTTTTGATCTGCCGCGCTTTGCCGGCTGGTGGGGACACAACAAAGCTAATCGCTTCAAAATGCCTGATCGTTTCGAGCCCCTACCGGGCGCTGAAGGTTGGCAATTGTCTAATCCTCCCATCTTCCAGTTGGCGGCTCTGCGCGCATCACTGGAAATTTTCGACCGTGCCGGCATGGCTAGAATTCGTGCCAAGGGCGACAAGCTGACCGGCTTCATGGAATTCCTCTTGCAAGAGATCGCTGCTCAAGCTGCTCCTGGTTATCTTTCCATTATCACGCCTGCAGGCGCCGCCAACCGTGGCTCACAATTGAGTCTGCGTTTCCAGGGCGGCAAAGGCATCCTTGATAAATTCAAAGATGAAGGAGTGGTGTGTGATTTCCGCGAGCCCGATGTAATCAGAGCTACACCGGCACCGCTCTATTGTAGTTTCGAAGATGTGTTCAGATTTGCAGAAGTAGTTAGGCGTTTTGCCGCGGAGGGAAAATAGATGTCTAAGGATGCTGGTACTACCGGTAATGCGTCGCGCTGTCATGAAACGGAAGTGGCACTTGTGGGGGCCGGTCTGGTTGGGTCTCTGTTGGCTGTATTTCTTGCCCGTCGCGGCTTCCAGGTAGATCTCTTTGAAAGACGCCCTGATATGCGGAAAGAGACTATTTCCGCCGGGCGTTCCATTAACCTGGCTATCTCCACCCGTGGTATCAGAGCCCTTGAGAAAGCCGGCATGGACTCAAGTGTATTGGCTCAAGCCGTGCAGATGCGGGGTCGCATGATTCACACCAAGGCCGCCGACGGCGTAGCCGGTGAATTGGTCTTCCAGCCCTACGGCAAAGACGAGAGCGAGTGCATCAACTCCATCTCCCGCGCTACTCTAAACAAACTTCTCATGGACAAAGCGGAAGCCAGCGGTAAAGTGCGTATACACTTCCGGCAGAAAGCCTCTGACATCGACTTTGCAGAAAACATTCTCACGCTGGAAGATGAGAGTTGCTTCGCTCCCGGTGCAAGCGGCGCTCCCGTGCCTTACAAATGCGCCGCCGATATCGTCATCGGCACCGATGGCTCCGCTTCCAAACTCAGGGAAGAAATGATGAAGCGCGATGGTTACGGCGCTACCACTTCCCGTCTTGACTATGGCTATAAGGAACTGGTGATTCCGCCAGCTCCCGACGGCGGCTTCCTCATGGAGCGCAATGCTCTGCACATATGGCCACGCGGCAGTTTTATGCTGATCGCCCTGCCCAACTTCGAAGGCAGCTATACCTGCACACTCTTCCTGCCCTTTACCGGTCCGGTCAGTTTCGAGAAACTAACTGATAAGCACGAAGTGCAAGAATTCTTCCAGAAGGAATTCCCCGATGCCGTGCCGCTCATCGAAAATCTAACCGATACCTTCTTCGAGAACCCCACCGGTCATATGGACACCATCAAGAGCGGTCCCTGGAACGTGGACGGCTCGGCGCTACTGCTCGGCGATGCCGCCCATGCCGTTGTGCCCTTTTACGGGCAGGGCGCCAACTGCGGTTTTGAAGATCTGACCGTGCTCGACGAATGCATTGATGACCATCTTAAGAAAGGCGGCAATCTCTACATCGATCACCGCGTCTCCGGTGAAAATCGGGACGGCCAAGACTCCGGTGCAGGACATCGCCGCATGAAAGAGGGCGGCTCCAACTGGAAGTCTATCTTCGACGATCTTTTCAGCCGCCGCAAAGTCAACTGCGACGCCATTGCCGATATGGCCGTGGAGAACTTTACCGAGATGCGCGACAAAGTTGCTGATCCGCGCTTCCTGATGTTCAAAGCGGTAGAGAAAATCCTTGAAAAGAACTTCCCCGGTGAATACCGCTCACGCTACTCTCTGGTCACCTTCAGCAATGCCCCCTACAAGTTGGCCATGGATGTCGGTGTTGTCAGCGATGAGATTCTCGGCGAACTCTGCCGCGATATTAAAGTCGCCGAAGATGTAGACCTGGTTAAAGCCAAGGCGCTCATTCAGGAAAAACTGGCGCCGCTACTGGCCACCATGCCCGTAGAAAAGGCTGCCCTGGCCGGCAAGTAAGTCGGACCATAGCTTAAAGTTCGGCCGATAAATGTTGCCTGAGAATTTGCGCCAATTGCCGGAAGGCGGCTGGTGTGCCTGCTTGGGGGGCGCTTTTGCCAGTACTTCCGAAAATGCCCGCTGCAATTCGCGCTATGATTTGAACGGTAGCTTACCGTTCATCTAATTGTAATTTGCCGGTAGGGCGATTACCTAGAAAGTTTCCCATGCACGAAACCTTTCCTTCCTGTGGCTTATCAGGCAGGCTTCGCGTTCTCACTGGTAGCTTTGTTGTTCTTGCAGCTTTCTCGTTTTGTCTACTCTTCCCCGCCGAGGCCCAGGGCAAAGAACGACTTTTTAGAGGTCTTGTGGTAGGTGTGTCCGATGGTGACACTATAAAAGTAATGCGCGACGGCGCACCGCAAACGGTGCGACTCAATTTCATCGATTGTCCCGAGAAGAAGCAGGATTTTGGACAGGTAGCTCGATCTTGCACGGCTTCGCTGTGCTTCAAGCGCACGGTGCTGGTGAAGGAGAGCGGTCGCGATCGCTACAATCGCAGCCTGGCAGAAGTAGTGTTGCCCGACCGGCGGGTGCTGAATCTGGAGCTTGTGAAGCGTGGCTATGCCTGGTGGTATGAACAGTATGCGCCCAAGGCTGTAGAATATAAGTTGGCTCAGGCAAAGGCTCGGGATGGTCGCAAGGGACTCTGGCAGCAGTCGCGTCCGCTGCCGCCCTGGCAGTTCCGTAAGGAAGCCAGACAGGGTTCAGTCAGGCTGGCCCAGAGGTAAGGGCGTTGGTTTGGTGAGGTTTTCACAGTGCCGGTTGAAAGTTTGAAATCAATGATTCGGACTTTCTGCGCAAAGTTTGATGGGATGTTGGTCGAGCTTGGCTTTACGAAGGTCGCCCAGGACAATTTACAGGCGCTGGTTAAGGTGTTCTCTAGATACGGCTTTGAGCCGGATAGCGTTCGATTGTCTATAGAAAGTGCCTGTAAAGAGGGCTTTGGTTCCATGTGCGTTATGCCCCTCGGGGAGTCTCTAGGGTGCATTTCCTTGAGTGTGGAAAAAAAAACGTTTTGGAATTGTCGGTTACCAAATTCACCCATTTCTTGTACATCTGGGAGCACTCAGGTTGCTTGAGCAGATTCTAGATGATCAAGCAGTTCTGTTTGATCATGTTACTCATGGGTTTGGTCTGATTTACAATTTGATTCCTTCTCAGTTCACGGATACCTCCGACCTATCCCATTTAACAAGCTATTTCGATAAGACTCTCGGAGACCGCAGCGATTCTCTGTGCGAATTTTACAGGGAAGCGATAGTTCATTTTGTAGTTCCTGCCATGTGGAGTTTTGATGCCGGTAGTAGTCAGGTACTGGCTCAGTTTCCACTTTTGGGCATGGATGCCGGACAGATCGAGGAAACAATTTTTGAAGCGAGGAAGCTTGAAACTATTCCCGGTCGGCGTGGTTTTGGTGAGCCACTGGTGTTCGATGAAGATGTTATTTTGCGACCCCCGCTCTTGGCTGTGAGTATGGTGGCACTTTTACTATCTCAAGGTTATGTGCAGTTTGCGCTTGATGGCATTTCTCGAACGGTTGAATCCGGTCGTGCTGGTGACTTCGGCTACAATGACAAGATTGTTGAAAGGGTCAATACCTTAGCGGCCAATTTTGATTTGTCCTGACCAATACTCGTTTTGGCGTTGTCCGGCCATTCCAGATATAGTGATTCTGACTTCCATGATGCAGGATTTGACTTCTTACTGTGCCTTGTTTATTGCATCTTCGATATGGTGAAGCTTCTCTAAAATCTCCTCAAACTCAGGTGGGTCTTGATAGAACATTCCGGCCTTTATCATTGCTGAAAAATCAGACGCCAAAACTGTCTTGAAATGATCTCGGGGAACGATGCGAAGATTGCCGTTTATACAGTCGTCGTAGTTAGCAAAGCCATAGTGGAAGAATTGTTTTTTGTGTTTTACCACTTCTCCTAGAAGGTCACGTGAAGCTTCGGAGCAAAGGTTTTCGATGTCGTTCGACATCTTGAACAAGTCGTACCAATGCCGTGAAAGCCTATCTGCTGTCTGTCTTTGCTGGGGTCTATGATATTCGACATGTGCCAATGTGGCCTTCTCCCAGAAGGTTCGCAGTAGCGCCAAAACGTCGACAGAGGCCTCGGGAAAGGTTATGTCTTCTGTATATTCTGAAATGTAGGTTTTTACGACATGCTGCTCGGCGGGCTCTGTCACATTTCTTACCCCGAATTCCAAAAGGACTTTTGACTCTATGTATCCACCTGTTTTAAGCGCTGAGGGGTAGTGAACAGAAAGCTTCTCCCCATCATTTTCTAAGTCAACTTTCCAGTCTTGTCCAGAGAACTCAGCCTCCAGTACGCTTTCAAAGTATGGCTTAATCGACTCAGTAGAATGTTTTTTGAGTTTCTCTTTTAGGGATTCAGAAAGCCGCATCAATTGCATGCGGCTTTCTGTGCCAACAGTCTGAGTGGCAAAATTTCTGTAATCTATCGTGACATCAATGTCTTCGGAAAAACGATCAATTGCCTTGTAGACTTTTGAAAGTGAGGTGCCACCTTTGAAAGCCATTGTACTTCTGTTCGGCATTTGAAAGAGTTTGTCTAGAGCCCAGCAAACCCAGATGTCTTTCTCGATGATGCGCGGCAACATCTTCATCGATGCCGCATGCTTTCCAATAAGTCCTGCTTGGTCCCTCGGATTCAGGCTGAAAAATGGTTCTGCCATTATTCGTAAGCCTTGTCAAATCGCAGTAGTGCTTGAGACATCCAGCCTGGCATTGACGGCGCCGAAGCTTTTAATTGTTCGTATTCTTCTTCGCTGAGTTTGGAGCGAATAACAGCAAGGACTTCATTCGTAACACCTTCTTTGCCCAAATACCAGAGAGCTGAGATCACCATCCCTACCATGGTGCCTGTTCTAACAAGCTTCTTTGCACTTATGTGCTGGAGTCTTACTGGCACGCCGTTTACTTCAAATGTCTTTGATCGTCCAGCCGTGTAAAAAATCGGACGCACTGGAACTTGTGTAGACAGTCCAAGGCGACGCAATGCCTCTGCACCGTGTATTTCCACTGGAGCATTAGCCTTTGCCGCTGCAACCTCTAGCGGCTCTAATGGAAGCGAACCGAACCGAGATTGTTCCGGACGAACGAAAATCCCCCTTGCCGGTTTTTCAATAAACCCGCTACTCACAAGGCGATTAAGCGTCTTGTCAATGTTCGATCTTTCTGCAATCGTTGAAAAGATTGCTGGCGTGAACGGCTTGCCTGGTGGCAATTCTGTTATTTTCTTTCGAATTTCTTCGGCTGTCGACATGACGATTGCTGGAAGTATGGCTTAAGGAAGTGTCCTAAAAAGTATAGCAAATTTCGGACACCTTTGCAACCTTTGCTTATCTCTGTTCTTGCCGAGTCCTTTTTGACGGGCTTTTATAGCCTTTGTGCATTTAATTATTCAGGCGAGCTTGCTTTTCAGGGCTTCCCTCTCTTTGATTGTTTCTTCCCTACTACTGCGCGAATTCACCGATGGTATTAAGCCCGCATGGGAAGCTATGTTTCGTGCTCCCCTGGCTATGTTGAAAAGTTTCATCAGCAATCCGCCGGCTAATCATGCTGCGTTAACCCTGCTGACCTGCTGCAATCTTCCAGTTCGAGAAAGTTAGTGTATTCTGGAGACTGTTAGAACCTCTTTGCCTTGGTTTATGCTCTCAAGAAAATTCCAGTTTGTGACTGTGGCAGTCTCTTGCCTGCTCTCCCCTGCTTTTGCCTCTGAGGGTGAGCTACCGTCTTTGACAGCTGACTTTGGTTACAGAGATAGTCTGCCGGAGTCCGATTTGCCGACCAGCAAGTGGTACGGTAACAGGCGGCTGAATTCCTGGGGACCGCACCAGGCAATTTACCCGCCCGTAGAAGTTCCGGCGGGCTGTGATCCGGTGCAGTGGAAAAGAGCGCGCATCGTTGCCGTAGCTAAGAAGTATATTGGGCTTCCCTACAAGCATCACCATATTCCGGCCTGGTCGCCGGAAGAAGGTCCGGGGCTGGATTGTTCGAATTTTACTGCCTGGGTCTACAACTATGGGCTGGGAATTAAGTTTAACAGCGATGTCCATAAACAGGCGGAGGGCAGGTTGGCGCCGGGTAGAGTCTTGAATGCGGGTGAGGCTTTTGAGCCTGGCGATCTGCTTTATATTCTCAAGGCAGATCGCTCTAAGATATCGCATGTGGTGATTTTCATTGACGCTGACCACATTATTGATTCACATGCAGGCAGTGTGCAGGTGCGCGAATTTGCCGGTTGGTACAAGACCCATCTGGCTCTTGCCAGGCGTGTTATTGAATAGTTCTTGGGTAGCTCAATTACCGATATTCAGCCATACTTACTCTCCAGGCCACACTAACGGCATAGAGCCCGACCAACAGAAGCGCAGCCAGTGCGAGTCTCAAGGGGATGGTGAAGTATGGCTGGGTGAGTTTCAAAGGCAATTTCAGGTGTCAGCGGCTGAATCGTCCGATTACTGAGATTATTGACTCTAATTCCTTATCCGACAAGGATACCTTTTTGTCTATGTATCCAACTGCGCAGATTTCAATTTCTTCGAAGATGTGATTCAGCTCGAAGGCGGTCTGCAAGCCTGAAGCCGGGTCGCAAGCAGAGCTTTCCTTGGCAAGTGACTCTAGAGCTGAGCGGTAAGGCGCGGCGGCCTTGACTTTGGCGATACTTTTGAATGCCCCTTTCCAATCACCCAGTTTGCAGAGCAGCTTTGCTCTCTGAATTTGGAAGAGGGTCTTGAATTTGGCGTCCGCACCTTCCAGGCGACATACACTCAAAGAATCTCGGTAGTGCTTCTCTCTGGCTGCGGCTGTTGTGCTGATGTCGCCGAGTAATTCCAGAAAACGACATTCAGATAGTTTCAAGGTCAGGCGTTTCTGAATAGTATTGACCGGAATCGACAGAGCTTGTCTGACGAAGGCTTCGTAAGCTGAGTTTTCCGTAAAGGCTTCTATGAGCTTTCTTTCTGCGTCTGTCAGATTATCTGGAGCGGCGGATACTTCTTCTTCCTCATTCATTTGAAGGATTGGTTGGACTGTAGTATTGCCTTCGTTAAGAAGAAGAACCAGTCTTGCCAGGCGTTTTGCATACTGCAAGTTTTTCAGTCGGTAGAGCAGAGCGCTTTTCTCGGCTAAAAGTGAGGTTACTTCCCAATCCTGAATTGAAAGTCCGTTCTGGCTGGCCCGCTCTAAGGCTTGGTCAAGGCTTTGGATGGCCGGCTCCCATTTTGACTGTTTTGTCTGCGCGATGGCCTTGCGCACCGGAATGCGAATGCTTTGTTTCAGTGCTTTGTCTAGTTCGTTTAGCTGACTTGTGCCCTCGGTGTAGTCTCCTTTGTGCATAAGGGAAACAGCTTCGATAAGTTTTCTTCTCTGGTCTTTCTGTTCTAAGGTCGTGGCGGCAAGTTTTTGAATTAGATCTGTGGTGGTGAGCTTTTCACCGAGGGTAATGGAGTTCAAAAGGTAGGCCCAGGTTAGTACCTCCGCCAGGCATTCTGTTCGGTTTGTGCAGGCGTAGGCGCTGGTCCAGAGCCCTTTGCTTTCCGTCGCGGCTATAAGTTTCTCGAAGTTTTCGGCTGTCAGGTGTGCTTTTGCCAAGTTCATGGCTTGCAGGCGTCTGCCTATACATCTTGTCCAGAAGTGAGAATCTGCTACCTGACAGTTCAAATCTAGTTGGTGCATGAGCTCGTGCATTAACGTTCTCAGCTGATTGCCTTTTGAGGTAGTCAGTGATCTTTCTGATATGGCTATGTAGCCGGGCAGGGATAGCCCGTATATTGGGTTGGTGTGAGCGTCGTCAGTGTTCTCAACCTTGATCAGTCGTATTGGTCCGACGCTACTAACCATGGTATTAATGTCAGGGTGCGTATCTGTGATGTAGTTGAAAAGTTCGCTTACGGTAGCGATTTCGCTGGGCTTCCACTCAATTGCTGCCGGTTCTCCAAAGATTCTGCCGCCGTGATACTGATGGTCACCGGCATTTAAGAAAATGAGGTTTGGGGTAATGACCTTTGCCTCATTCACAGTTATGTCGTCTTTTACTTCCAAATAGCCTGAAGCGGAGGGGCTGCAACTAATTCCTAGAAGCACCACCATGAGTATTCGATGGCATTTTGATCTTATCAGTGCGATGCTCCTTTCCCTATGCTGGACATGGAATTGACACAAATGATATTCCAGAATTGTCGCATAGTTAAATGCCGCCGGGCTGTTTGATACAGGGGCTTCTGAGATCTAGCAGGAGTATCTCATTACTCCAATTCTTCTAAAGGCGCCGGATAACTATTTGTGTGTTTTCTATCATTAGAGGTATTGTAAATGGCAGAACCAGTCGAGTCTTTCCGCGAAAAGTCCGTCCCCAGGCAACTGGAAGAGGCGCCGAAGGCAATACGCGAGGGCGATGTTGGACCAGACTTTGGTCAATATATTACACCCGTAAAGCCTCCAAGAGAGTCGCATGGTAAAGCGGCAGACTCAGTAGATCTTCTTTACCCTGATAAGAAAGTGGTGATTGAGTTCGATGGATCGGAGAAATCGGAGAAAAAGTATTCTTACAAGTTAGACAAGTCTCCTGCACATGACGGCAGCGCATCTGATGTCTCCGATTCGGAGCGTCAGCAGGCTCAGAGAACCATTGATAATGAGTTTAGCCGGCTCATTCCGGAGGCAGATCGCAAGGCGATGGGTGCGCTTACGAATGCTTTATTGAGTGGCGACAATGAGAAGTTGGCAGAGACCATTCAGACCCTTGGTAAAGATCCGGACAAGCTGAAGAGCTATGCTGGAGAAGTTAACAAGGCTCTGGAGAATAATGGTGCGGATACCAGGATTGTTGCAAAAGCAGACGGTAAGTGTTTTGTATATGGAAGTGGCGCCCTGGGTCTGGAGATTGATCCAAAAACAGGTGACACTGGGGTCTTCAGGCTGGCAAGAGATTTCGACGGGAATGTTTATCAGGGCGACGAAGCGCTTAGCGCCGATACCGGCAAAGTAGTTAGGACTATTGCGAATGAGACAACAAACAGAGTCAACGGTGATGCGGCAATTCACCCTCCCAGCGGTGATTATCTGGCATTCGAGCACCCGGGTTTTAGGGATGTAAAGTCTATAGACCCGCTGATTAAGGATGACGGACGGGGTCTTCCGAAGGAAGTGATAAGGTCCCTGGTGCCGCCGCCGCCTGTCAGGCGGTTGATTCCTCCGCCGGCTTTCCTTGCCGAACCGCATTAATGGTGAATTGGTTCCTTTGCAAGGGCTGGTTAGAGGTTCGGATTGCTCTGCCATGGGAAGTTTGACTCGCGTGATTCTTTACGCTTTGAGTAGCGGAACCGGGGGCGACACTTAATGCTGCTTGTCGCTGGATTCTTTGAGAAAGTGATTGAGTAGCGAGGTCAACTTTTCACCGGGCTCTCCCAGTCTTTCGATGAGGGTATTGTGGTTTCTTTCTTCTACCATCACCACCTGTCCGTAGTCTGCCAGTTTGGCTCGCTGACAGGCGGAGAGAAACTGTACCGCCTTGTCCTTTTTCAGGCGCCAGTCGTTGGAAAGAGCAATGAGAAGACTGAGCTCTGGACTGCCGATTGTGGCTGTGCTACTGCGCTGCCTCAGAAGTTCCAGGGGCGAGGCGGAGTTTAACCTGGCGGGGTCGTCACCGAAGACCGCTTTGAGAATGGCTCTGTCCTTTCGATCTGCCTTTTGATAAGTCTGGCTTAAATCGAGAGCAGCCGGGTCGAGCAAGATCAGTGATTTGATGGACATTAGCTCCGGGCTATCGTGCTTGTAAAGGCTGGCTGTAAGCAAGGCAGCCAGGTGACCGCCGGCCGAATGACCGAGCAAATAGACTCTTGTCTTGTCGCCGCCTACCTCAGCACTGTTTTTGAGCACGTAGCTAAGGGCATGTTCGAGATCTTGCAGTTGTTTGGGATGCTTGTTTGCTGGTGCCAGCCGGTAGTTAATGCTGACATAGAGAAAGCCCAGTTTGACAAAATAGGCGGCTCGCTCTTTCCCAAAAGCTTTGTCTTCTTTGTCTCCGCCGCTCCAGGCGCCCCCGTGTATGGCAAATATAATTGGTTTCAGCCGCGGTTTTGATGCGGTGCTTGAGGTAGTGGCGCCGGTGGTGGCAGCGCTGCCTGCGGCATTGGTGCCTGTAGCGCCGGTAGTATTTGTCTTGGCGCCGTATATATCCAGAGTCTGTGCTCGGTCCGGTCCGTAGGCTCTTGTTATTTGAATTGCAGTCGGGCTGTCTGTGTCGGCACAGTAGGCCGGCTCCACAGGTAGAGCCGTCCACAAGAAAAGCCCTGCCGCAAGAGCAAGAAGACTGAGCTTATGGGGCGGGCGCGAAATCGACAATGGCGCCTTCCTTCACCAGCTCTTCTTTGTGGGTGCCTTCTTTACCGGTTTTTACAATGCCTATGGGTTTGCCCTGGCTGTCATTTTTGAGGCAGTTTTCCATGCTGCTGACGTTTCCACTCAGTTCGAATTGATCAAATACATAGGGTATGCCGTCGGCGCCCAGGGTGCCGGGACCGCTTGTGATGTGAAAGTGAAGATGGGGACCGGTGGTGTTGCCGGAGTTACCGAGGGTAGCTATGTGCTGACCGGGGGTGACCCGATCTCCTTCATTTACCTTGATGGAGTCTTTCAAAAGGTGAGCATAGAATGAATAGTTCCCATCTTCATGCTTGATGGTGATAGTGTTGCCGCCGGGGTATTCAAGGTCGCCGCTGGGTTTATTTTCCGGTTGACTGTCATAGCGATTGACTACGCCTACTACGGTGCCAGGGGCAACAGCAAAGACCGGCTTGAGGAAACAAGTGGCGTTTTCCAGTTTGTCCACCGGTGCTTTTGTAGTGTAGTTGTCTTCTGAAACCTGCAGCCAGTCTATGGCATAGCGCTGAGAGAGTTGAAGTTTGTTGTCGATGGGGAAAAGCGCTCTTCGGTGCCCGATGGAACTGGCATAGCCGCCTATGGCCAGCCAACCCTTGCCTCTGAGAGGAGGGCTTATTACCACTGCCTTATCCGGGTGCAAGCTAGTGGGCGGTGTAACGAGGGTTTTATTTACCGGGGTTTTGCTCTTGCTGCCCAGTTTGGGGCTTTGATACTGAATATGGTGCGCCAGTGCCGCCGGAAAGTCGGGCTTGTCGCTTTCGATATTCAGGAAGACAATCTTGGTCTCAGCACCTTTCAAGGTCAGAGCGGGGGTTTTAGCCGGGCTCAGTATGGCTGCTTTCAGCTCTTCGCCGGTGAGGCTGTGAATTATTTTCTTGCGGTCGAGGCTGTCTGCCACGGCAATTTCTTTCAGCGTAATCGAGTTGCCTGTGTAATTGGTAATAACCAGCTCGTAGACGAGGTTGTACTTACCGTCCGTGCCGCGGAAGGGGCGGGGGCGAGTGGTGGTGTAGGTGATCAGTTCGGTCCAGTTTACCGGGCTTGTGGCCGTGGTCATGGCGGCGCTGTCTCCCTGCGCCTGTGCCGGCAGTGCCGGTGTGAAGGGTAGCAGGCTCCAGGATAGAAGCAGGAGCGAGGCCCAGTGGGAAACCTTTGAGGTCTTGACCATGCTGGTTGGAATTGTTTTTGTCACTTGTTAGCCGCCAGAGTAAGCATTTGCCCTGCCTGTGACCGCAAGGGTCAAGGCTGAGGCATGATTTTAACCCTAATGACAGGGTGCTTCAAGCGGCCGGCACGAGGGTGGCCAGCACCTGCTTGAGTTCTGCTTTGTGCAGCAAATAGGCTTCTCGGGTGGCGGCCGTCAGCGCTAGTTCCATAACCATAGTGCCGCGCTCGGTTTCGTAAGGTATAAAGGCGCCGACAAAGTAGCGCGAGGGGTTGCCGCTTTCATTTTGAAATTTGCCTTCCACCAGTATGGCGGCCTGTCCTTTCACCCAGATCAAGGTAGCAGCATCGAAGTGAAAGAGTTTGGGCTGGGCGGAGTTGTCTTGGCCGGCCGGGCAGGTGTATTGATTGCGGCCGATGGTGGCGCTGCCGAAGAATTCCGAGAGCTTTTCGATGCTGTCGGCAAAGAGAATGTGGTTGTTGGGGCGAAATCTACCCTGTTCCACCACGCTTATGAGATTACGGCGGGTTTTTTCCGAGAGGGCCAGGCGGCTCAGTCTGACCGTGAGGCGGGTGCTGCTGTCACCTACTATTTCAAATTGGTTGCGCCTGTAGATTTTGCCGGCGAACTGGTTTTCTTGCCAGTGTTTGCCCAGGAATATGGTTCTCACCGGTCCAAGGGGGAGATTGTGCGCCACTTCCTGCCGCTTGAGCGGGGGAGTCTTTTCGTAGCCCTTTTTGTACTCAATGAGAGAGTGCAGGGCTGAGGCTATGTGCGAAGCGGATTGAGGTTGAGGGCCCTGTGCCGGCTCGGTCTGATGATGCTCCTGCGGTGGCAGGTTGAGCGGTGCAACAGCTTGTTCGGGCTCGCTGCGATAAAGAGAGGGGGGTGGCGTGAGTACAAATGAGTTGTTCATTCTAGACTCTCTGCGTTTGCTTGAATTTTGTAGTAAGGAAGGGGTAGTTCAGCCTTGAATTTGCTTAGAGTTCTATGATGCCTGGTAGGGTGTGAGAATTCCGTGAATATTTGTCGCTTGGTCGACAAACCCTCACATGGGCCAGTCCGCTGTCGCCCAGGAGGCGTTTGAAGGTGGCGCTCTCTATGTCGACCACCCGGTTGAGGCGTTTGTGTGGGCCCATGTCGTTGACGCGGGCTTCGATCATTTTGCCGGTGCGCATGTCTTGCACTGTGACATCGAAGGGCTTCTCTTTCTGGTTGTTGAAGTTTGGTAAGGCGACTGTGGCTTTGCCCGCTCTGAAAATCTCGCCGCTGGCGGTTCGTCGTCCGTAGGTGTTGTCTCCTCGTCCGTAGTGTGAGCCGATGCCCTCCACACATTGTCCAGGTGCCAGTGAGAAATGTCCTTTGTCCAGCGCGTGTTTGACGGGCTTGCCGTCTTTGTCGACAATTTTCAGGTCGGGTAGATGTTTTTCAGCTGCTTTGTCTTTTTCAGGATTTGGCAAGATTGCCGGCGCCTTGTCTTTATCCGGATTGGTTAAGACTGCCGTGTCCGTCTTCTCTCTTCCCTGCTCCGGTGCCGTCTTGATTTTGTTATCGTCTGCCCTGGCCTGTTCCGGCTTGACCACCGGTGGGGTAAAGGCTTCGTTTGACAAAAGTTTTCCGGCCGCTTTGAAGTCATTATCTTCAGGGGCTTTTACATCATTGAAGTTAAAGGCGCGAGCTTCAGCCATGCACTGTCTCCTTCGGGGGACAAAGCGCACCAAGAAAAGTAGATAGGTTTTTCGTCTGGTGTTAAGGTGGGGTAGGGTATACGGCTATTGTGCATATGGCTTGTAAGAAAATTGTGAATTGCCTTTCGCGCATCCCTTCAGTTGGTGCAAAAAGAAAACCGATTTGCCTGGGGCAAACCGGTTTTGCTAAAGAAAAAAGTTATGGAGCTTGGCTGCAAGCGATAGTCTCGCCTCATCTTTATGCCACAGCGCAGATAACTTTAAACTGTTCTATATCTGAGTTTCTGTTTTTATCTATCTGGCTACGAATACCTTAAATTTCGGCTGCGCCAGATGATTGTGCGGCGACATGTGACCGCTGGATTCGAGCCGGTTGGAGTGCCCGGACAGGGCGCTCAGTTGGCCGGAGGCGTCGTAAGGCGCTGCGTAAGGTTGTTGCCCGTAATACTGTCCTGGAGCATATGCCGGTTGTCCGTAGGTCTGACCCGGTGCGTAGGCGTAATTGGCCATTGGAGCCGCCGGTGCCTGCATAGCTGGTGATTGCATAGCCGGTTGGGTGGCCAGTTGACCGGCAGTGGGTGCCATCATAGCCTGGTTGGGCATTTGCCCCTGCATCTCACTACCCTGACCATATTGCTGTCCGGGCATCTGACCATATTGGGCCTGCCCTGGAATCTGTCCGTAAGCCTGTTGAGCCGACTGGGGGCTTTGTCCGTCCGGCGTTGCGCCCTGTCCGGCACCTTGCTGGGCCTTCAATTCTTCCTCTCGCCGCACAGCTTCCACTTCGTCCCAGTTTATGGCGAAGGGAATCATCATGGCCAGGAAGGCTACGATGGCCACAATGATCGGTAAAAATGTTCTTGCCGGCACTCTGGTCAGGGGTTTACCTTTGCCGCCCACTCCTTGCAGAGCGGAATTCCATAACGCGCCCTGGTCCGGGTGTCCGCCCATGGACTGATGCCCGTGACCGCCATGGCCGTTGCCGCCGTGCCCATGGCCGCCGTGTCCGTGACCGTTGCCGCCATCGCCGCCGCCGCCGCCTGTGAAGCTATGCCCCATATGTCGCCCCTTGATGCTGCCAAGCCGTTTTCATTTTATGTGCATGTGGTCACTTTTCAAAGTGAATCAGTGGGGAAATCACCAGAGCAGCAATGAAAATTGTTGGTAAGTAACTTGCTTCAGGCTGGACCGAGCGGCAGGCAAATGATGCGGTCGCAGCTTGATTTTGTCTGTAGAATTAGCAGGGCGTTGGGAAGATCGGTGCATTCCACTTTCGCTCTGGCTGCTTCCGGCGATTTGCCGCCGGCCATGTGTCTTTCCAGAAGCCTGGGCAAAATGGTCTCTTCATCACCGTCTACATACCAGATCTCATCTAAGTACTGGCTCACCTGGCTCCATGGTTCTGTGTCAAGCAGCAGGTAATTGCCTTCCACAAGCACCAATTTATGACTGGCGTTGATGCTGACACCATCCGGCGTGGGTTCTTCTATGGAGCGGTCGAATGTCGGCCAGCCAACGGAGGCGGTATCGTCCTGAATAGCCTGCAGTTTTTCCAAAAAGCCTTCGGCATCAAAAGTGGTGGGAATTCCTTTCAGCTCCCAGAGCCCTAGTTGCATCAGTTCGGCATTGGTCTTGTGAAAGCCGTCCATGGGTGCAACCTCGGCTACGACCGCGCCGAACAAATGGTTGATTCGTTCCTTCAGCAGGCTTGACACAGTGCTCTTTCCTGCTGCCGGGGCGCCGGTGATGCCGAGGATATAGCGCTTGCCGTCGGCAATCTTTGCCAGCAACTCCTCAGCCAGGCTGTCTATGTAGGAGAGAACTTGTTCCTGGTCTTTGAGCTTGGGACCGGCTGTTTCTGACATTGATTCTAAAGACCTGATTGGAGGAATTTATTCGAAGATTTTATTCGAAGATTGATTTTAACGTATCCGATGGGGTGCGGGAGAATCGGACCGGCAGGTTAATCCTTCTAAATTTCGCCGCTTGCTCATGCTGCTTCTGGGCATAGAAAGAGAAGGGCGCTTATTTCTGTGGGCAAAAGTCGGCTTTTGCTTTTAGTCGCCGGATGGGCAGTCAATGTTTTCTTTGCCATAAGCGGGTGAGTAAGTGAGTCCGGTTCGTCAGCCTGTTCAAAAGAAGAAGGTGGTGTACATCGAGCGCACTCGCACAGAGCCGCGTCTCGGCGGTGAAGGTTCGGGTATGGCGCCGCCTTACTTGATCGGCGCCGGGCTTCAATCTCATCTTCTGCTCGGACTCGATGTGGGTAATAATTTCAGCCGCGTCGCCGCCATGGTCGACGGCGAGGTTTGTCTGCTCTTTGACAGTTTCCTCTCCATTATGGAAGCGCCGCGGGACGAGCGATCATTCTCGAGTTTTTCCGCCACCAGCGGAGAAGTGGAATTCGCTCGTTCGATTCGCTCAAAGCTTGGTAGTGACTGGGTGTGCGAGGTGGGGGGTGTCAACTACGACGCCGCCCAGCTTTATTCTTCCGTTCTGCGTTTCATCAAAACCGGTGTGGAAGAACGTCTGGAGAAACTGGTTTCGGGAGCGGTGCTGACTGTCCCCTGCACATTTTCAGCCGCCCAGCGCAACCTCATTCTGCAGGCTGCCGCTGATGCCGGGCTCAATGTTATCCAGTTGATTAATGAGCCGTCTGCTGCCGCCCTCCAATATTGCACGCTCAACCCACAAATGGAAGGGCGTTATCTGGTGGTGAGCATGGGGGCCGGGGCCTTCGGCGTCACGGCTCTGGAGTTTTATCATGGCATACTGGAGATTAAGTATTCGTGCGGCAATAGCGCAATAGGTGGGGATAATCTGGATGATCGACTTGTACAGTGGATGATAGATAAAATTGAGGCTGACAATAAGATCCAGGTCTTGCTGGACGGCGCCACCCGGGAGCGCTTACGAAGAGCTGCCGAGCAGGTGCGAAGAGATCTGGAAATTGCTGAAGTAGCCCATGTGCACATGCCTAGTTTTGCAGCGGCCGGTTCCGGTTATCTCAATCTGGCCTCCGCCAGGCGCTACAACCTGGTCGCTTCCATCGCTAGAGCAGAATTTCTGGAGCTTGTAAAACCTATAAGCCTGGACATCGACACCGCTGTGGGTAAGGTACTTGCCGAAGCCGGGTTTGAAGTTGGTGATTTGAAGGCGGTTCTCTATCAGGGCGGCGTGGCAGAGACCAGTTATGTTCGCAACCTGGTGACGGCCCATACCGGCAATGTGGCCATTCGTTTCCTCGATCGCGATCGCTCTGCCGTATACGGTGCGGCGGTGCAAGCAAATTTGCTTTCTTATGGTGTGCGCGACTATGTGCTCTGGGATGTGCTTAATACCGACATTTGTGTGCAAACGGAGGGCACGGCGGGTGCAGTTGTTCAGTCTGTTGTGTCCGCCGGTACACCCCTGCCTGTCAAAGCTTACGGGCAGTTGCCGGTACAAAATCTGACCGCCTGTGCCAGGGTCTTTCAGACCAGTTCATCGCTGTCAGAATACCAGGCCTCGGTAGCCGGTCAGTCAGATGTAACTCTGGCCGAGGTAGTGGTGAACAACTGTCCACCCCCGAAAGAAGGCAAGACAGTGGTAGAGCTGGGTATTATTGTCAGTGCCGACGGCCGGGTCGATTATACGGCTCGCCATATGGAGCTTATGAGCCCCCTGCCCTTGAGCGTGCGTGAAGGGGAACGGGCTCCCTATCGTAACGTTCTTGATGAGTTGATGGACTATCGCTGCCAGCGCGCACCAGGCAGTGAGGCGCGGGTGGCCCGCCTGGCTCGCAAAATGAATATAGCAGCCGAACTAGTGCCAAAGACCTTACGAGAGCTGGGCTATCTTCCCGATGATATTGCCAGTGGTGTGGCTGTAGAACATATGCTCAAGCGCTTGAAACGAAGCAAGAGTAGCAGCAGAGGCGTCCATATCGATGACGGAGATGGCCCAGCCACTTGCACGGGCTAGAGTCTGTAGCCCAGGGATGCTTGTTTTAAGAGTTGAGGCGAAGGCGAAATTTTGTCGAAAATCGCTCAGTCTTAATATTTCAAAGGGAAAGCCTGAGGTGATGAGAAGATAACTAGTTCACTTCTTCTCCGCCACCAGTAGCAGGCGTTCTGCACCAGGGGTGAAGGGTTCCGGCTCGTCTGGGTCGGGTGAGGAAAAGAGTTCTTCAACGGTGAAGCCGGCTACTTCCAACATCTGGCAGAGTTCGCCGGTCGTATAAACCCAGTGCGTGGCTGTGCGAGTTTCTTCTTTGCCGTTCTGGACAAAGACATATTTGGTCTCGACGGTACTGTTGCGGCAGTCATATTTGTTTTCGATTAGCATATACATGTCGCCGCGCTGCAGCCATTCTCTCTCTCCGCCATTGACCAGGAAGCATTCGGCGATCATGGCTGATTCAATAACAAAACGTGCTCCCGGTTTCAGGCAGTTGCTCACGGTTTTGAGAAAAGTGTTGGTACCGGTTCGGTCGAAATACCCGAAGCTATTGCCCATGCAGAAGGCTCCATCAAACTCGTTTTCATATGTGAGTTCGCGCATATCGGCTTTAACGAAGGTAGTTTTGCACTTGTAAGCTTTAGCTGCCGAGCGGGCTTCTTCCACAAAAGTTTTGGAAAAGTCTACGCCGGTGACATCATAACCAAGTAAGGCCATGGGTATGCTCAACCTGCCGTTTCCGCAGGGCAGGTCGAGAAGCTTGCCGCCAACCGGGGCTGCCAGTGCTTCTTCCAGGAAATTTACTTCCCGCTGGGTGTCTTCGATTGAATTGGCGCGTCGCCACAGTTCAAGTGCGGCTCCCTGAAAGAAGTGAGCGAACCAACCGGTGCTTTGAGTTTTGGAGGTCATGAAGTTTATCTCTGCTGCAAAAACTCAACCAGTGTACTCGAAATTCACTCTTCTTTTGGCAGACTCTTCCCGCTGGATTCATTCTTTTCTTTTGACCCAGGCTTTTCTTTGGCGGGGATGCCTGGATTACTGGTGATACCCCACATTCTCGGCGCCATGTAAGCTTCCTGCGCCATCCCCAGTGGTTTCTCGTAAAAGTCGTGGCGCATGATGTAGAAAGCAATGGCATACGACGGAATGCTTCGGGCTTGCAGGCGAAACTTTTCATAGTTCTTTTGGTCGCCCCTGTCATTGGCTTGGATGGCCTGGTCCATCAGTTGCAGAACTTTGGGGGTATTAGAAACTCTCGTTATATATTCCGGTGCCATGATGATCATGCCTGTGCCGAGTGTCACACAGATGAGACCCGTAATTGCTTTAGCCAACAGGTCGCCCGCCTGTCGGCGAAATTTCCAGAGCAGCCAGAGGCTGCCTATCCAGCAGAGCAGCATAACGACTATAGCGCTGATGAAGTCTCCAAATAGCTTTAGCGGTCCCCATAAGAATATGGCTAGCTCAATGGCAGTTACCATAATCGTGAGCGGCACCCAGAAGACCCAGGCCGTCACGTGATGCAATTTGTAGATGGCCGCATCCGCATTCTGAAGTGGCGGTACGGATACCCTGCTGGAGGTCTCGCGCTCCACCACAAAGCGCTTGCATATCAAGTCGGTTAAGCTCTGGGTGCCCTTTCGAAAGCAGGGAAAACTGAGTACGGCTGTGGTTACTAGTGCGGCGATGAGCGAGAGTATGCAAGATAGATAATCAAGTTTATCTTTGTCGGGGCTGGCGGCGTTCTTGCTGAAACAAAAGGAAAGTGTCGTCAGGATGGTAAGTCCGATGAGAGTGAAAATAGGAAGATACAGAAGTGTCTGGGTCAGCGTTTTGGATATACCATCGCGCAGGCTTACATTGCTGTTGCTGTCTGATACCACTTTCAATCCCATGGCCCATTTGCCTGGTGTAGCTGCCAGCTTGCTCGCTTCAAAGAGTGCTATGTAAAGATAAGGAATAGTGTTTGCCAGAATGACGACTGCAAATGCACCGCCCAGGTGCAGCATGTATGGGAATGGTATCTGACCTGGGTTTGTCAAGCCCCCGCCGCCGGTCAAGAAGTACTGTCCCACCGGTATCAATCCGCACAGGGAGACGACGAAGACCACGACGCCGAGGATGAATTCGTCGATGACGGCAGCAAAAAAACGCTGTTTGAAGCCGGCTGGTTGATTTATGGTAAGGGCCGCGGAGTACGGTCCAGGCATCTGGTTCGGTTGCAATGCATACCCACTGGCGTACTCATCTGCCGAGGGTACAACCACTGGCGCTCGCCCAGAATGAGAATCTGAACCGGTATCTTTGCCTGTGCTCTTAAATGTCGATAGTGTCTCGGTGGTAATTGTGCTTTGGCATTTTGGGCAAGTAATTTCTTTGGATTCAAATACCGTATTGCAATTTGAGCAGGTTACAGTCAATTTGAACTTATTGGCTTGCAGGTCGGCGAGCTTTTCGTGGTCCATAGCCAGGTGAATTCTCTTTCTGAAGGGCTGACTAATTGGTGCTGCCGGGTGCCGGTCTGCCAGCCTGCCGGTATTCCAGTATTCCAGTGCAATATGCCCGCTTTTTAGCAGTTTGGCGGGTTTCTCTATAGATTTTGCCAGCGTTTATCGGCCCGTTGACCGATAAACAAGTATTTTCAGATCGGTCTGTCTGCGGCAAGAATAGGGTGATGCGCTGATGGTTTGGAAGATGCCAAAATAGGACAATTAGAATGTTGAGTGAGCCTGAAGGAAGAAGGCGCCGACGGTTTAAATCCGCAAACAGAAAGCCCGGCTCATTCTCCAAAACGCTCCGCTTACTCGTACTTTGAGGGTCTCTAAGATGTATAACCTGGATTTCGGCTGTGCCGCTGGCACCGCCTCAGCCCCGGCTGTGGACGATTTTGACGGCAGTGTCCGGACCTGTGGTCTGGACGGGAAGCAGGAATTTCTTCAGGAAGTAAGGCTGATTATCTCTGCCGGAAGAGTTCCAAGCAGGGAAATCGAGAAACCTGAAGAAACTTCAGCAACTTGTTCCAACGGTGTCTGTGCCGTCACCTGGAAGCCGGTCCGGAAGTGAAGGGCTTCCTTAATGTTGGTTCTCCGCCAGCGGGGTAAATTGAGGGAGTGATTGTCGCTGATTGGGGGAGATTCTAAAGTGGGAGATTGGGGGGCCAGACCCTGGGACAATGATGAAGGGGCTGACTGGTTTCTTCTCTTCAATGAGTCTTCTAATTTCGATCAGATAATAGGTCAGACAATTGCCGAGCCCTTTGATGGCTGCAATCGAGATACGCTTCGGGCTGCCATTTGCACTTTCATACTCTTGGGAAGAGTGTATGTTTACCCGCCTGGTTCTTACTTCGCGCATTTGGTCTTTGC